>Ga0210396_10001648_pt1 | contig 23806 bp, 31 predicted proteins | sample IncBWH17OmetaG_FD_155466 | JGI IMG/M metagenome (GOLD analysis project Ga0210396, IMG submission 155466) | Forest soil microbial communities from Barre Woods Harvard Forest LTER site, Petersham, Massachusetts, United States - Inc-BW-H-17-O ... | reverse complement strand
ATCCGATCGTCATCTTCCTCGCGCGAGGCCTCATCCGGGTCATCGGTTTCGATACCTCGACGTCGACCGCGACGAGGCGCTTGTAGGGCGGCGTTAGTAGCTCGCGCGGCCTGGCAACGTACGATCAGCGCCCGGCGCTTGTATCGATCCAGCTTCGTCATCACCAGAGGAGCTTACAACAAGGGACTGACAAGCTCACGATGCCGGACGAGCATCGTCCCCCGTGCGCTGGATCGGTCACGTAGATCGCGACGGCGCTTCGCTGCGCGGGCGAGAGCTTGATGATCAGCACGAAATCTCCCGAGCTAGGCGCTCGTGGAGTGCTCCTTGGCGTGACAGCACTTGCGCTAACGAATAGAAGTAATCACGCAGCGTCTCCAACTGGAGGTCAGACGTGCGAACGTCACGAAGTCGACGCAGCTAGTCCAACACGTCACCGGCTTTCGCCGCGAGCACCTTGCCGACCTCGGTGGACATCACCAGGTCCGCGAATTCACCGGCGGCGAGGCCGGCAGCGGAGAAGCTCTCGCGGTTCGCTCGTGCGCTCATGCCGCGATCCAAAAGCAGGCAGAGCCTTTCACCTTCGGCCAAACCGCGCCAGACGCTTTCTGTCCGAACGCCCGCCGCGAGCAGCTCGATCGCTACCGAGGCATTCGCCGCGCAGGCGGCCATCTCTCCGAGCGAGATGTTCACGTCGAACCTTCCGCGTCGATCGAGACGAGACCTCTGCCGGTCAGCTTGAAGTGACCCACGCGACCGGTGACACCGAATCGATTCTTGTCTGGGCACCGGAGGATCCTCTCCCTGCCGTCGTACAGCTTCCCCTGCTTCAGCTCGAGCACCGCGTCGACGTCATGCTCAACCGTCCTAGGACCAGCGACATCGCCAGCGCTGGTGACGTGCCCGACAAGCCACACGGATCGTCTTCGCGCGCATCTCACGAGCCTGAGTGAAGATCTTCTCCAGACACCGCTCGGCGAGCGGATAGACTTGCGACGACGCTGCGCCAAGGCGGCGCGCTGTTTCAACGATCTGTGCTAGCGTCTCTTCGCCCGAAGCGTAGAGGCAGCAGTGCCCGAGTCCGGCGAGCACCTGGAGCGACAGGCTGGTCTTCCCGGTACCTGGCGCCGCCGCGAGGAGCACGACTGATGCTTCGACCAAACCGCCACCGAGTACGTGGTCAAGCGGAGGAAGGCTCGTCGTGTAGCGCTTGAGAGGCTTTGGATCAGTGTTCATCAGCGCTCCTGAGGTTGCTCAGCGTGGAGCGAAGTCGTCGGCGCCCAGATCGGCGCGCACAGCTTCATAACATCACAGCTTCTCGTCGTCCCAACCGTCAGGATCGATCGGGATGAACCCTTCGCCGGTCAGCTCGAAGTGACCAACGATGTTGGTTGGGCCGAACCTGTTCTTGCCAGGGCACCTCAAGAGCCTCTCTCTCCCCTCGAGCCGTGCGCCCTGCTCCAGCTCGAGCACCACGTCGACGTCATGCTCGACGGTCTTGGGACCGGCGATGTCACCGTCGCTGGTGACGTGCCCGATCAGCCACAACGTGGTGTCGTTCTTCTTGGCATAGTCGACCAGCCGTGCCGTGCACTCCTTGAGCTGCCCAGGCGATCCGGCGCGACCTCCCACGTCTTCGCAGATCATCTTCTGGATGGAGTCGATCGCGATCGTCTGCGCGCGCAGCGGCTTGGCGTACGCGAAGATCTTGTTGAGGTCCCGCTCGTTGACCACGTAGAGCTGATCGGACACCGCGCCGATGCGCCGTCCCGTCGCGGCGAGCTGCTCGCGTGTTTCCTCGCCCGTGACGTAGAGGCACCGGTGCTTGAGCCCGGCAAGCATCTGGAGCGTGAGGCTTGACTTGCCGATCCCAGGCGGGGAGGCGAGCAGAACGACGGATCCCACGACGAGGCCTCCGCCGAGCACGTAGTCGAGCGGCGCCAGGCCCGTCGAGTCGCGCACGAACGTCGCTTCAGCAATCTCGGAGATCGGAACTGGTGCTTCGGCCGAGGGAAACACGACGCTCGCCAGCTCCTCTGCCACGGTCGCGAACTCAGGTTCGGACGAGGGAGCCGGTGCGATCGAGAGATACGGATGCGGTGGCGACACCTTCACCGGAAGCTCGTGCGCCTCAGGCTGATCCAGGTCCTGCGACGCGGTCGCTGGTCCTGGCTTCACTATCTCGACCGAGGTGAGGTCGAGTCCCCAGTTCAAGCATTTATGACAACGCGCCGACCAAGCAACGTGCACGTGCCGGCAGGTGGCGACACGGCACACGAAGCGGCGAGCGGATGCAGGGAGCTGAGACAAACTGCCACCGAACCCTAGCACCTCTACGTGTCAAGACAGAAGTAGAGATCTCAGGATCCCAGGCGAGAAGCCAGATGCGCGAGGTGCGGAGCAAGCACGACCTTGGCGCCAGTAGCTTGAAGCTGTCGTGCGCTCGCGACGATCGCGTCCTCGTATTCCCTCATCGAGGGAAGTGACGGAGCAAGTTGCTGCGCGATCTGCGCGTGATGCACTTGCGGTTCGATCGAGACGGGGAACGTTGGAAGGGTCGGTTGCGAGGGAAGCGCGACGAGCTGCGGCTGCACGAGCTGCGGCTGCACGAACTGCGGCTGCACGCGCTGCCATTCTAGTGAAGGAAGCGCTTGCGACGATGGAAACTCTCCGCCAGCAAGTCTGAACTCGGATTCGAGCTGAACTGCACGAGCCGCTGATCGCCGTCGCCACACGTACCAGATCACCGCGCCAGCTCCCACCACGAGCGCGATCTTTAACCAGAGGCTGCCGCGACGAGGCGGATCCTTCGCGAGCTGGTTCTCTCCGTAGTAACCGCGGCCGTAGCCTGCTGCGCTCATGGCCACATCCTCAGAAGGTGAGCAAGAACGAAGATGATCGTCGATACCCAGACGGCACGAGCAAATGATGCTCGGTGCCTTGCAGCATCAAGGCACGAGTCACACAGCGCTTCGCTTGGTGACAGCACTTCCCTCGTGAGGCCCGCCGCCGAGCCGCGGTCACCGCGGTCTTGAGGCTGTCCTGCGATCATGCCCATAGTCTACCCTGCCACACAGCCCGCGCCCGCCTTCGGAAGACTCATCGCGCGCCCTCACCGAGGTGAAGACGCGGACCAGAGCGCTTCGCCACTTCCTCCCTGGGCAAAGACTCGGCAAAGTTGATCGCCTCTTGGCACAGCATGCCCATTCCCTCACGAGCCATTCCCACATCTGCGTCGATTCCGTGGCGTGAGCCCGTGTAGGCGATCGCCGCGAAGCAGAGCACTTCGTCGTCACCCTTGTCGATCCGACGATTCTTCATCGACGTGCCGGTCACGGCCTCGGCGTACTCGACGGCGAGCCTGCGCAAGACCATGCGCGCCGCCAGCGCACGCTCGGGCGTGGCGTCGACGCCGTGCCTGGCTTCGGAGTAGCCGATCGCGCCGAGCTTGAGCCTCTGCCGCCCGATACCCTGCGCGCGAGGATCGCCACCGTTGCCGTATGGATGGCTCGGCACGATCGAGGTTTATCACGGAGAACCCTGTGCCGACGCGGCTTTCGCAGATTCTCGTCGGCGGGCTGTCAGATCCGAAGGGCCTCCGCCGTCAGGTTCTTCGAAATGATCAAGCACCAGGACAGCCACGTCGACCACAGCCTCACCGAGGACCAGATCTGCTACCTGCTCGAGCGCTTCGCCGATCGAGCGGCTTTCTTCATCGAGACGATCACCCTGCCCGCCGAACTGGGAACCGTCCCCTGCGGGCTGTACGGCCCGCTGATGGGAGACTCGGCGATCGGCGATGACGAGGTCGTGTACGAGAAGCGCGGGGTGCGCACCTGGGACTCACGCTTGATGCGCGAGCTGCCAGCACGGCAGCAGCACGAGGTGACCGTGATCGCCGGCCCGCACGAGGAGCGATGCACGATCTGCCACGGCAGCGGGCGCGTGCCTGGACCCGGCCCTGGGTTCGGGTTCTCGCTGCCCTGCCCCGGAGAGGGCTGCAAGGGCGGAGAGGTCCGGCACGCCTGCGTGCTCTACACCGCGTACGGCGGGCCGCTCGCACCGCAGGAGCCAGGAGATCCGGGCTGCAAGGACGTCGAGGCAAGCGCCGCATTCTGGCGGCAGCACGCGCTGGCGAAGTAAGCTCGCGGACAGAGGCATCAGCTATGGCTAAGAAGACGCGTCTGGAAGAGTTGCAAGACTACGCGAAGGAGGTCGGCGTTACCGTCAGGACGTGGAGCCCCGGCGACGGCGTGACGCGCTACCGCTTCTTCGACAAGCCAGGCCCAGGGCAGACGTACTTCGGTCCCGCGAGCGGCATGTACACCGCGCTCGGACTCAAGGACGCGTGGAACTATCTGTACGGCTACGGAGCCGGCAACTCGCAACAGGCGCATGCACGCGTGTCCGGCGACGCGCACGCGCGCAAGAAGAAGATCAGTCCCAACGAGGCCAAGCAACTTCTCCAGTCGGACGGCGTCGACTTCCAACGCGACTTCCACGAGCTGCCTTCGTACGAAGTGCAGCGGATCCTCGAAATCGCGAAAATGACCGGCTACCGCAAGCGGAAGGATGCGCCAGGCTCGACCGCGCGCATGTATTACCAGTACCTGAGCCGCCTCAAGTAACGCTACTCGTCGACCAGGGCCACGACGTCGTCTGCTTCAAGCTGATCGCCGCACGGCCGCAACCACGCGATGGTGCCATCGACGGGAGTCTCGATCGGGAACTCGCACTTCATCACCTCGCAGATGAGGATCGTCGTGCCGGCTACCACACGCTGCCCAACGCCAACGGAGTGCGTCCACACGCTGCCACCGACGGGCGACCTGATCTCTCGCCTGGCCACTAGAAGACGCTGCCCCTCACGACGACGCGCAGCTCTTTCGTAGGCGCCGAGCCAACGTTCTTGACCTCGACGCGCAGGAATCGCCCGAAAATCGTGACGAAGAATTTGCCGGTCGGTCCTTGCCGCTGCGGGTCGTAGAGCTGCTTGAGCGCCTCGCCGTCGTAGTGCAGCTCGTGAATGTTGGCGTCGCATACGACGCGGCCGTCTGTGAAGTCGACGTCGTCGTTAGAGAACGAGAGCGTGACCTCGAGCGGCTGATCACCGTATACGGTCCCGTAGAACCGCGTGAAGGGCTGCGCGTCGTGGTAGGCGACGACGGATCCCTGCGGCTCGATCGGTTCCTTGAAGCGGTTCATCTCCGAGTACGGGCGGCCGAGGAAGTCGGGACCGCTCTCAGCGACCGGAGCATCGGGTGGCGCGGGCTGGACCCACGCGAACACCAGATTGTCAGAGTTTTTTGGGTAATGCGTGAGTGGCACAGCGTCTTCTCTTCATGGATCGATGAGCGCGATGCCGATCAGCACGAATCTGGTCCTTCCGACCTGCGTGCAGTACCACAGCTCGCGGATGGCCACCCTGTCGTCCCACGACGTCCCGCACGCCACGTCAAACCACTTCTTGTTGTCGAGCGAGATCCACAGCGTGTTCGTACCCGTGTTGCGGAGGGAAACCTGCCGCGTGAGGGAAGAGAACTCGTGACGGCGCACCTCCGCGTCGGCGACGAGCACCGCCGACAGCGGCTCGCCAGCGTCCGCGGGAAGGGTGAGCCCCATGCGGCCCCGATACTAGCTGAAGCAGACCATGGCGTCGCCGCCAGAGATCTCGATCAGCCGCAACGGCCGTAGCGATCCTGGAACACCTGGCACGTCGCAGCCACAACTCCATGACGGCATCTGGAATGGTTCGCAACGACCTTACCATCAGGGGAGCGCGCCATGGCGTGTCGATCCCCGACCCCGCCATTTATGCCCGTGTATTATTTTACTGATGTATCCAGGGAGAACTCCAAATTCTCGTGCAATGCCTGCCATCGTCTCGCCATTGGCCACTCTGGCGCGTATATTTTCTAGCTGCGCCCTGTCTATCTTATACACAAAGGATCCAGGCATTCGCTGATACGGTTCCACAGGAGAACGATATCGCTCCATAGGCACTTGGTACTTTCGACCCGTTTCCAACGCATGCTTTAGTTCAATCAGCCGTGACCAGTCGTATTTTTGGTCATTGGCGCGGGGTGTTTGGCGTAGCAGCAACGCATGATCAACCGCTTCACGCCAAATCAAATAGTCGCGAAGTTTCTTTGACCGAAGTGGATGCAGATCCAAGATACCAATAAGCCTTTTACAGTCGGGCAGACTTTGGACACTGTACGTCACTGAAGCGTTTGTCTTACCGCGCTTGGAAGCATAATAAACCTGACCAAAGCCAAGTGTTTGTTGAATAGTGCCGATGACCTTGTTATCATCTTCCCGCAGAGTTAGCTTGAAGCCTGGGGAATAGACATTATGCTTGCCGTGCTTAGTGCGGTTGATGTAAAAGCACCCCTCACCGTCCACAAAGCCGGCAAACCAGTGTTTGAATGCTGTTTCCGTACTTGAATTCACGGCTGTGCTCGTTTCCGTACTTGAATTCACGGCTGTGCTCGTCCGTAACGGTCTTCTATGCGAATCACATCATCCAGCTCTGGCGTTGACACCTCGAGCACGTCGGTGTCCTCGATTGCGATCATTCGGTGACGAAGACCGGGCGAAATGTGGAACGGCTCGCCGGGCCCCAGCTCGCGCACGCTCGGCGATTCACCCTCCCCGAAGTGCTCGAACTTCAGGCGTCCGGTGAGGACCATGATCGTCTCGTCCTTCACGCGATGGTACTGGAGTGAGAGCGCCTCGCCAGCTCGTACGTGGAGGACCTTGCCGACGTAGCGATCGGTCTTGGCCCAGATCAGTTCGTGGCCCCAGGGCTTGGCGACGGTCGTGACCTCGAAGTTCATGAGTCACGGTACCACCATTCATACGCAGGCAACCCTAAGGTACAGGCTCGCGTCGATCACGGTGACAAGGAAATCTGGTCCAGGGTTTCCTCGAGAACGTGATCTGACTACTGGTATTCCTCGATGATCCAGATACCCGAAGAGCCGGCTCCACCGTCAGCGGGTCCTTGACCAGTCGGAGAAGCTGCGCCGCCGCCACCGGCGCCTCTGCCGGTCGCGCTGCTGCCAGGGTTCGCCGCTCCGGCAGGAGCGCCTGCGCCGCCGGTGCCGTAGTCGCCGCTTCCTCCGGCGCCACCCGTAGTGATGGTCGTTGAGAGCACGAGGCCGGGTCCGCCCAGATCGGAGGCTGCGTAGTCGACACCACTGGCCAGTGGTTGAGCACCGGGCTCGTTCACCTGAGGTGGAACGAAGCCGGTCCCGCCTGACTGGCCGGCCGTGCCTCCCGGAGCCGTTATCGTCGCCGCGTTGATCACGATGGTCGAGTTGCCGCCGTTCACGCCGGCACTTGCTCCGACACCGCCAGCTCCACCAGCGCCGACCGTGAATGCTCCACCCGTCAGCGGCACACCGGGATTGACCTCGACTTCGATCGCGATTCCCGAGTTCCCGCCTGGGGCCGCCGCGCCGACATTCGCTAACACCGTTCCGACGCCGCCGCCACCGCCGCCGCCGCCGGCCCCGCGAACGATCGCCTTGGTCGCGCCGGCCGTGGGCGTATACGTGCCGGTGCCGCCCGTGAATACCTGGCGCCCGACGAGCGTTCCCGCAGCGGGTCCAGTCGGTCCAGTTGGCCCTGTCGGACCGCCGGCCGGTCCGGTGGCGCCGGTCGATCCTGTCGGCCCGGTAGGTCCACCCGAAGGACCAGTTGGTCCAGTAACGGTGGACGCTGGACCGGTCGATCCGGTCGATCCGGTGGGTCCCGTCGGCCCGGTCGGTCCCGTTGGTCCGGTTGGCCCGCCAGAAGGACCGGTGACTCCCTGCGGACCCGTCGGTCCCGTGCTGCCAACACCCGTTGGACCAGTTGAGCCCGTACTGCCGACCGGGCCCGTCGCTCCCTGCGGACCCGTCGGTCCGGTGCTACCGACGCCGGTCGGTCCGGTTGGTCCCGTCGGTCCCGTCGGCCCGATAGTCCCCGTCGCCCCGGTCGCGCCCGTCGGCCCGACGGCTCCGGTGGGTCCGGTCGCGCCGGGATCTCCCGTCGGTCCCGTAGCCCCCGCCCCCGTTGGACCCGTCGGTCCCGTTGGTCCGGTTGGTCCCGTCGGCCCCGTCGTGCCGGTACCGCCGCCTGCGGGACCTGTCGCGCCCGTTGGGCCCGTCGGACCGTGATGACCGCGCTTACCCCGCTCACCCCGTTCACCGCGCTCGCCGCGCTCACCGCAGCATTGGTCGCAGGGGCAGTTGAGAATGTGGCCCATAGGGGATGCTAGGCCCCTGTGAATGCCGGGCGCAAGAAAAGTGCCGCGTCAGCGAACGGCTGAATGGCGAGCCCGCGACGCCTCGAGTCAGCCGATTCACCTTCGACGCGCATTAACGCCGTGATCGATCGGCGCGCCGTTCTTGACGCGTTGGATGACAAGTGAACGCCAGCAGGTGAAGGCTTCATCCGCATGCGTCGCATTGTGATGATCAGAGGTCATTAACCACAATGACGTAGAAATTGGTATCGACTGGAACGCCCCCAGACGCAACAGTGATGAGCACGCTGCCGCCACTTACTTGGGTGGACACGGTCAGCGGGCTAGAGCCTGGAGAGTTGTTCGTGAAACTTGCAACGCAGTTGATGTCCGGCGGTGGTGAGCCGGCGAGCGGCAGCGCATAGCTTCCAGTACCGAGCTTGTTGAACGGCCCAAAGCCCTTGGAGCTGAAGTAAGAACCGCCGAAGCCATTGCAGAATGCCGCTGCAATAACCGGGATGCCACTCACCGCTGGACCCGTTGGGCCGATCGGTCCAACCGATCCCGTTGGCCCTGTGGGGCCTGTAGCGCTTGTCGGTCCTGTCGGGCCTGTCGGGCCCGTCGGGCCCGTAAGCCCTGTCCCGGTAGGGCCTGTGGGTCCCGTCTCGCCGTGATGACCACGATGACCGCGAGGACCACGCTCCCCGCGCTCGCCGCAGTCGTCATCATTCAAGATTTGGACCTCGGGCATCGCCCACAACGCTAGGCCCGTGCGCCAAGCAGGTCAAGAAAACCGCCTTTGCTTCCAGCACCTCGGCCTAATAGTTGACTTTCGTTCGCGATCGTGATTCTTGGCTGAACACGCCCCGCAGGCGCCGAAATTCTGCGGGCAGGCCCTCGCGACTGCACCGTGTAGCTGCCCCCATTAGCACGCGGTAGGCTCGGTAAACTCTCAAGATGCCCGTTGACCTCAACGCGATCGACCTCACGCGCTTCGGCCCGGACACCTTCCGTTCTGCGAGTGCCTTACGTCAGGCTGGGTTCGCACTGCTACGCGAGAGCGATGACAAGACCAAGATCATGGTCGCTCGGCATCCCGATCTCGACGGCATCCTCATCAAGACCTTCCCGCACCAGATTGCGTCGGACGTGCAGCACGCGAACTACAAGCGGCGCGTGGAGGGGGCCCGCAGGATCCAGCAACTGATCGACGAGCAGCACTTCACGCACCTCATCACGGCCAAGAAGCGCTGCTACAAGTTCCCCTCGCACCAGCGCGTGCTCTGTGTCGAAGCACTGCCTATCCTCACGGAGACCAAAGAGCGTTACCAAACCATCGACGAGGCAACGCTCCGCGAACTCGTCTTCGTTCTAGCCGCCTTCCCAGGGCTCGACTCAGCGACGCACAACTTGCCCTTCCTGCCTGACGGCAGGATCGCCTTCATCGACACAGAAGATTGGCAGCAGCGCGACTGGCGCCGGGTCACAGGGCTGAAGTACGTGCTGCCGCTTCTCTCAAGTGAGCGTCGTCATCTCGCAGAGAAACTGTGGAGGCGCCACTTCCCGCAGTTCCAGAACAAGGGCGAAAACATCATTATGCGAACGCGGCGACGGTCCTAGCGCCGCACGTCAAACGCGATTGTGATCCGCGGCAACTCACCAGGATACGGACGCAACCAGTGCCACGTCTCGCCGCGGCAGACCACGAGACGCCCGGGATGAGGATCGACTTCTAGCTCGTACTGCTTGTCGCGACCGTCGCATGGGCACTCGAAGACGGTCGGCGTGAGCGCCTCGGGGCTCCCTGCGTTCACGTAGTACACGCCCGAAAGAGTCGCGATACGGTGCTGATGCCGCGGATGATGGCTGCCAGCACGGTTCACCATCGCCCAAGCAACAGGTGACCGCGCGCCAGTTATCTCGATGACCGCCTGACGAAGCTCTTGCACTGCCGCGTCAGGCCACGAGAAGAAGTCCTCGCCTGACTTCCACCCGCCGACGTTTAGCGATCCGGTCCTGCGGCCCCGGTCGTTCTGCATTCGCGCGAGGATGATCTGCTCGAGAGGCGCGCACAGATCAGGGCGCACTCCGTCGAACGCGATCGGCTGCTCACGGCACTGCGTCACGAGCTGCATCAAGGGATTCGGGACGGCTGCCTGAGCGGTCTGAACCATGCCCTGTTTATCGCACGCCCTAGTCGTCAGGCAGCACGGATCGTCCGGGCTAGATCACGAAATCTTTGCGCAGCGCGCGTCGGACGGCCTTCAGGTCGAAGATCTTCAGCCTCGCGGATTCATCATGGACGGCGTAGCTCGCGACGAGCTTGTCCCCGACGGCTACCAGACCCGCGCAGAACTCGATACCCAACCGCTCAAAGTAGAACAGGTCGGTCATCGAGACGAGCTGGAGCTGATCGTCAAGCAGCACGAACCGATGCAGGTAGTGCCTGGTGGTCCCGCCCGGGAAGGCGACGTCATGCACGGCGAAGATCCAACCCCCGTCGATCCGCGCACCCTGCGATCCACCGCGGAGGCGCCCATGGCCGAGCGAGCTGCCCGCCGGAGCTTCGACCGCGTAGCCTTCACTCGTCTGCGTGAGCGAGAAGATCGTCGTCGGCTGGGTTGCGTAGACGAACTTCGCCACCTCGCCGTCGCGATCCACGAACGGCATCCAGTTCTTCTGCGTGTGGGCGCTCCACGACCCACGCAGGGCCTCAGCGTGAACGACAGCGCCCTCATCGTCGAGATCGAGGAGTGCAATCTCACAGAGGCCGCTTTCCGTGAAGTCACGCACCGTCGCGGTAGCTCGCCACTTCCCCTTCCAGAAGAAGAGCCGCGCGTCCTCGAAGCCATGCACCGGAAAGACCGTACGAGCGCCTCCCGTCTTGTCCACCATCTCCACCACGCGCGTCGTCTTGAACTTCTCATCCAAGTCCAAGAGGAAGTTGCGCGTGCAAATGATGTTGTCGGGCGCGATGTAGGATCCGTTCACGAGCCTGTAATTCACCGTGCGCACCACGCAACGAAGCTGATCGTTGTGTCGATAGATCGACGGGTTGCTCGCGTACCAACCTGACTCCGCGGTGAACTCGATCGGCTGAATGATCGCCGAGAACAGATCGCTCACACTCTGCACGGAGAACGCGCGGTTCGCGCGGAGCCGCTCGTCGTCGGGGCGCCAGCTCACCGCGATATCTGCGAAGTAGCGTGCGTCGTCCTTGTGTCCCGAATAGAACGACGAGATCGCTGCCCGATCAGCCGACTTCCAGGTGTAGACCTCTTCGTCGAGAAAGAGATCGGTCGGCGGCTTCGGAAGCTCTGCCGCGGCCATCGCGAAAATGCGAGAGATGTGGTGCTGCCCCTTGTTGTACCAATACTCGGAGATCTCGTAGAGAGGCTCTCCGCGACGCGGATCGTGCGCGTACGCCTCTAGGTAGGCCTGTTGGATCTCGGCCCAGGGACGCTCGAGACGCGCCTTCATCTTGCCGACGCGGAACTTGGCCTCGAAAACCTCGTCGAAGTAGCCGCCTAGCTCGGCGCGACGCTCGAAGAAGGCGAGCGCCTGCGCGAACTGACTCAGGCACTCGTGCGTCTGCCCCAGGTAGAAGTACGGCCGCGGATCGGCCGGATCGTCAGCGCGATCTTGGTTGAGCAGCGTGATGTCACGCTCCCAGCGCTGGCGCCACTCGGCGTCAGTCCGGTTGCCGCGATCGCGGACGACCGTCACGCCTGGGATCATCGGACCCACGTCGCGGCCCATCGCGCACTCGTGCGTTCGCCACTTGTAGCGCCAGCCGCTGTTCGTACGCATCACCAGCGGGTGGTAGTAGTGCCCGGGGGAGATCCGCACGCGGTACGCGCCTGCACGATCGTTCTCGTGCGCTTCGAGAAAGCTGCGCAGCTCGTCACCACCCTGGAGCACGTCACCGTTGGGCATGATCGAGAACACGGTGGCCTCGCCGTGCAGCTCGAGCGCGCGGTTGCGGCTCGTCGCGAAGTCGACGAATGGCTCCTCGTGCAGGTTGCCGGGGATACCTCCCAGCTCGCGGCGGATCAGGTCCTGCGTCCCGTCGGTCGATCCGGTGTCCAGGATCGTCCACGCGTCGATGTACGGCCGGTACGACGCTAAGACGGCGCCGATGCGCTTGGCCTCGTTCTTCACGATCATGCAGAGCCCGATCAGCGGTTTTCCACTCGCGGAGGCTCGCTTCTCGCGAGCGACGTACATCAGTGTTTCTCCTTCGCGTCGCGCTCGGTGCTCGGCCTTCACCTGGTCCGTCGATCCTCCCCACTTGCTCTCGAAGATCTGTCTGCTCTTTCGATAGATCTCGTTGTGCTCGGCGGGATCCTTCAGCTCGCCGTTCTCGCGATTGCGCGAGCTTGCCCAGCCGACGTGCTCTACGGGCTCAGACAGAACCGGGAAGCGCGTCGCAATACCCGCGTCGATGAGCCTGACCTCGTAGTCGTCATCCTCGTAGTACGCGGGAAAGAAGCGCTCATCGTAGTAGCCGATCTTCTCGGCAACCTCTGGCCGCTGCCCAAACAGCGCCCAGCCCAGGCCGGTGACGAAGAGCGTGCCGGCTTCGAGGGCACCGGACAGCTCTTCGAAGGTGCGCCGCGCGAATACGACGTCGTCGTTGGAGATGACCCACGCACCTGCGCGCAGGAGCCGATTCCACGACGCAGCGACGCCGAGATTCTCCCCGCTGTAGATGACGCGTACGCGGCTGTCCTTGGCCTCATACTTCCCTCCGTTGTCGACGACGAGGATCTCGTCGGGCGTGCGAGAGCCTGCGAGCGCGCTCGCGATGAGTCGATCCAGGAGTTCATAGCGCCAGAGCGAGGGGACACCCAAGATCATGGAGAAGTTCTATGCCTGCACCGCGAGCGAGTGCAAGACCTCCGAGCGCATGCGGTCCGGGATCTTCGCACCTGCTTACGCAAGACGAGCCGCGCTAAGCTACCGGCGAGGATCAACGTGAAGGCAATCGTTTGCGCCACAGGACGCCAGCTGGATCAGCCGCTCACGCCCGCTGAGATTCGAGACATCATCGGATCGACGCGGCAAAAGCACACGCCCGGCCACCCGGAAGCGCAGTGGCTCCAGCCCTACTGCAAGGGGCTATCGATTGACATTGGCTGCGGCTTCGAGAAGGTTGCGGCTGATGCTCTGGGTGTCGACAAGCTCGCGTATGGGCAGTCGGGCCAGACGGGCTGCATGATCGGTCAACACAGCTGCGCGGACATCCAGGCAGACGCGGGCGACCTTTACTTCCTGGCCGACGGCACCTTTGACGCGGCCGTCTCGCGGCACGTCTTCGAGCACCTGCCAGAGCCAAACGCGACGATCAAGGAGTGGCTGAGGATCGTGAAGCCTGGAGGCCTGCTCGCCCTCGTGCTCCCCAACGATCACTGGCGCGACTTCTTGGCGATGGACAGTGACCACAAGTTTCGGTGCTATCCAGAGACGGTCGAGGAGGCGCTGACCGTCGTCAATGCGGATGCCTCTTCAATCAGGGGCACGCTCTTGGAGAACGGCGGGGCCGTCGTCGGCAACTGGTCGTTCTTTTCGCTGATCAGGCGCGATTCTTGACCGACACCACGGCGTCGAGCACGCGAGCAGCCCGATGCGTCGAGAGGTGCCGATCCTCGACGGCTGACAGGCCAGCGCTCGAGAGGTCGATCCAACGTGCCTCGTCGAGAAGAAGCCCTTGCGCCTTGCGAACCATCTCGTCGACAGAATCGAAGAAGAGCGCTTCCTCGTCTTCGACGAAGTCATCCTCGATCACGATGCCCAGCCGCGCAGACATGAGGACGGCTCCCGCCCAGGGGATTTCCCAGTATCGGTAGGTGTCGTGCCCCTCACCCCGCGCGCTGATGCCGATCTTGGACCGGCCTAACCGACGCATGTACTCGTCGTGCGTGAGCCCGCTGCGGATCTCTCCACCAGCGCACCGCACGGCCTCGCGGATGTCCTTCCGTCCAGCATATTCTCCGCCAGCCGAGAACATGATTGGGATTTCCCGAACCTGAGACCGTGGAAACAGCTCAGGAATCACCGCGAAGGAGAGCGGTCGAACCTTCGGAGCATCCGTGTACTGGGTCGCGCGGTAAAATTCGCGCTTGAAGTAGCTGTCGCAGGCAGCCAGGTGCTCCTGGTGAAGATGCGGATGATCCTCACCGTCAAGCACGACGACCGGACGCCCGGTGACGCGCTTGAACGTCGTCGCGGTTGCGACAGCCTCTCGCGTTGAAACGATGAGCCCGTCGCACTCCTCCAGCGGCAGCTGATCTGGCGCGAAGCTCTTCAGGAGGTGCGACCACCTGGGATCTGGGGACGCCCAATGCCTGTATTGCAGGTGCACGTGGTCACGACCGAGCAGTCGGATCATTCCGTCTGCAACGATGTCGATCAGGTAGTCAGGACTTCCGCCCGACGCGATCGCGATCTTCACGACAAGATCCCCTGGAAGTAGCTGATCGTGTCGCGGAGGCCGTCCTCTAGTCCGATGGTGGGCTCCCAACCGAGCAACTCGTACGAGAGGGTGATGTCTGGCCGGCGCTGCTGCGGATCGTCGGCAGGCAGCGTGCGGAACTCGATCCTCGACTTCGAGCCCGTCAGCTTGATGACCTTCTCCGCCAGCTCGAGCATCGTGAACTCGTCGGGGTTACCCAGGTTGACGGGACCCGTGACGCCCGGATTCGTGTCCATGAGCTTGACGATTGCCTCGATGAGGTCGCGCACGTGGCAGAACGATCGGGTCTGCTGACCGTCGCCGTAGATCGTGATCGGCTTCCCCCTGAGCGCCTGGACGATGAAGTTCGAAACCACGCGTCCGTCGTTGGCGTGCATGCGCGGACCGTACGTGTTGAAGATGCGGGCAACCTTGATGTCGAGCCCGTGCTGGCGATGGTAGTCGAAGAAGAGCGTCTCCGCGCAGCGCTTGCCCTCGTCGTAGCAAGCCCGCAAGCCGATCGGGTTGACGTTTCCCCAGTAGCTCTCGCGCTGCGGATGCTCGATCGGGCTCCCGTAGATCTCGCTCGTCGATGCCTGGAAGATGCGGCAGCGCAGGCGCTTGGCCAAACCCAGCATGTTGATCGCGCCGTGCACCGACGTCTTCGTGGTCTGCACCGGATCGTGCTGGTAGTGGATGGGCGAGGCAGGGCACGCGAGGTTGTAGATCTCGTCGACCTCGACGTAGAGCGGGAACGTCACGTCGTGGCGCATGAACTCGAAACGTGGGTTACCGTGCAGATGATCGATGTTCTGCTTCGCGCCGGTGAACAGGTTGTCGACGCAGAGGACCTCGTGACCCAGGTCGAGCAGCTTGTCGATCAGGTGCGAGCCGAGGAAGCCGGCACCGCCGGTGACGAGGACCCGCTTTCGAGCTGAGTAACCCCTCATAGATCTACGCGCGAGCGAGTACCGTCAGCCCGTTGTTGTTCGAGCGGCGCTCGCGGACCGACCACTCGGGGTGTGCTGCCAGGAACTCCTCGACGGCCGGCCACAGTCCAACGGAGTTCGGCGCCTCGCCGCGCTGTCCGAACGTCTCGGTGTCGTGCAGCACGATGTACTTCCGCGCCTTGTCGGCATGGAGGGCAAGCTCCACCTTCAGCTGATCGTAGACGTGCAGCGTGTCGATGAAGAGCAGATCGGTCGGCTCGATCGTCGCCTGCCTGACGTCCTGCACGTGAAAGACGAATTCGACGCCCTCGGCCCGAGCTGCGCGCTCGATAGGATCGATCGTTCCATGGCGAACCAGGTCATAGCAGACGAGCTTCTTGGGCTTCGCCGCTGCCCAGGCCGTCGTCGACGTCCCGCCGCGGGAACCCATTTCGGTAATGTGCGTGCACTCCTGGCCCAGCTCGCGCAGCCTCTCGACGTGCTGGTTGATGTCCGACGGGTTCTGCTTGGCTGCTAGATAAAGCTGCTCGATGTCGCTCATCGCGTTCTCCTTGTCTCGTCTCGAATAGTCGCTCTCGGCAGGCTTTCGGCCACCTCGCGACAGACACAGCTCGCGCAGTCCCTGTGCCTGTGTGGCTTCTCGCTATTGAAGTCGCGGGATGACGGAAGAGGACACCGCGGGCAGAGCTTGTGCGAGGTCACGAGGTTCCACCACAGCTGGCGCAGCCACTTCATCGCGGGTCTCTCCGATACGCGCCTGAACGAATCGCGTCTGTCCACGCGCGGTTCGCTAGGTACCACTCGACCGTCTTGCGAATCCCCTCAGCAAAACTTACCTCAGCACGCCAGCCCAGCTCTCGCTCGCACTTGCTTGGATCGATCGCGTAACGAAAATCGTGGCCGGGGCGATCCGCGACGAACTCGATCAGGTCACGATACGGCCTCGGCACTGGTCGCAGATCGTCGAGCAGGTCACAGATCGCAAGCACCACGTCGAGGTTCTTGCGCTCGCTGCGCCCGCCGATCAGGTACGTATCTCCTGGTCGACCGCGCGCAAGCACCGCGCGGATCGCCGCGCAGTGATCGGTGACGTAGATCCAGTCGCGAACGTTCTCTCCCTTGCCGTAGACGGGCAAGCCCCTGCCGTCGATCGCGTTCGCGATCGTCAGCGGGATCAGCTTCTCGGGGAACTGGTACGGTCCGTAGTTGTTCGAGCAGTTCGTAGTGATCGCGGGAAGGTTGTACGTGTGCACGTACGCCTGCACGAGGTGATCGCTCGCAGCCTTCGACGCCGAGTACGGAGATCGCGGCGCGTACGGTGATCCCTCACGGAACTCGCCGGTCGATCCAAGAGCGCCAAACACCTCGTCGGTGGACACGTGCACGAACCGAAACGAAGGAGGTGCGCACGCGGCAAGGTAGCGGCGGGCCTCCTCGAGCAGGTGAAACGTGCCAACCACGTTGGTCTGGATGAAGTCCTCGGGACCATCAATCGAGCGATCGACGTGGCTCTCGGCCGCGAAGTGGACGATCGTGTCTGGGCGCTGGTTTGTGAGCAGCTCGCGCACGAGCGCGCGGTCCCCGATGTCGCCTCTCACGAACGAGAACCGCGGCTCGCCTGCGATTTGATCGATGGACTGCGGGTTGCCGGCGTACGTCAGCTTGTCGAGCACTGTGATGCGCGCGTCGCGATCAGCGACGAGAAGATCGCGCACGAAGTTGAAGCCGATAAAGCCAGCGCCTCCAGTGACGAGGATCGCCGTCATGCGCCAAGCTCCTGCGCTAGCATGACGGTTGACCTCGTGCCGATCATGTCGAGCAGGTAGCGGGCGTACTCACCCCCCTTGAACGACGCGGCGATCGCCGCGATTGCGTCGGCGTTGACGTAACCGAGGCGGAACGCGATCTCTTCGAGGCAACCGACCTTCAAACCCTGCCGCTTCTCGACGATCGCGACGAAGTTTGCAGCCTCCAGCATTGACTCGTGCGTCCCGGTGTCGAGCCACGCGTTGCCGCGCGACAGGACGTATCCGCGCAGTCGTCCACGGCTCAAGTACACCTTGTTGACGTCCGTGATCTCAAGCTCGCCGCGTGCAGACGGCTTCAGATTCTTCGCGACGTCGACGACGTCTGGCTCGTAGATGTAGAGACCAGTCACAGCCAAGTTGGACTTGGGCTGCACGGGCTTCTCTTCGATCCCGATCACGCATCCTCCCGCGTCGACATCGGCTACGCCGTAGCGCTCTGGATCGCGCACCGGGTACACGAACACGGTCGCGCCCTTGTTCTCGGCAACGACCGTCGCGAGGTTCGTGCCAAGCTCTTGGCCGTAGAAGACGTTGTCGCCGAGCACGAGCACGACAGGATCTGACCCGATGAAGCGCTCACCGATCGTGAACGCCTGCGCGATACCCTCGGGTAGCGGCTGCTCTGCGTACGCCAGGCGCAAACCCCAGCGACCGCCGTCGCCGAGGAGGTCGCGGAACCGCGGCAAGTCGTGGGGTGTCGAGATGATCAGGATGTCCCGGATCCCGGCCAACATCAGCGTGGCGATCGGGTAGTAGATCATCGGCTTGTCGTAGACGGGCAGCAGCTGCTTGGACACCACCGACGTCACCGGGTAGAGCCGCGTGCCACTGCCGCCAGCCAGGACGATGCCCTTCACTGCCACGCGGACTTTATAACATGCGGCTCGACTCAATCATGATCGGCGACCCGCCGCCGCCGCAAAGCTGCCGATGGAGCCGATCCCTTCTGAGGCACCGCGTCCACGGGTCTGTCAAACTGGTTCCACGCCCAACCGGCCATGTGCGGATTCTCGAACAGCGGCCACGGCCACGCGTCCGGCCGGAAGCTCACAGAGCGGAGCACGAACGGGAGGCTCAGCTGATCGCGCGATGACCAGCGCAGAAGCTCATCCCACCACCGCCGCATGACCGCGGTGACGATCGGGCTGGTGTTGCGGCACATGAGGCCCCCCGCCCAAAGCCCCCAGCTCCTGGGATGCCCCAGCTCCGCGTAGTGGCGAACCTGTGCCTCGATGATCCCGCGCTGACCGCTGTACTTGTCGAGCAGGACGGTGTGCTCAGCCTCCTCGAAGAGGCAATCCCGTTGGTTATGCCGATGAAGCCCGAAGCCGCTGGGGCTGTACGCGATCAGGTCGTCCACGAGGCGTGTGTCATCCGGGCGCAAAACGTACGCGCCGTCGATCCACACGTTCCACTCGTAGCCTTCGGGTGGGTGCAGCTTGTGGAACTTCGCGCGCATGCGCGGCGGAAGAGCCGGAGCTTCAACGGGGCGGATCTGCCAGTCGTCGCGGTCGAGCGGGACGTCGCTGTAGCAGATGAAGTCCGTGTTCGGCGCCAGCGGGCGTGCGCTGAGCCGCGCGTGCCTGTTCGTGATCGCCGTGTATACAACGCGAGCTGATCGCGTCACAGGGCAGAGGCGCCTGCGCCGCTTCTCTCTTTACCGCCGGCTTGGAGTACCCGCCGAAGCAACGAGACGACCAGGCCGTTGACCGATCGGTGATCGCCCTTAGCTGCGGTGCGCAGTGCAGATCGCAGATCGGCCGGGATGCGCAGCGTGAGCATCACCGTCTTGGACCGCTTTTCCATGCACTCGCTTATAATGCGAGTTGCAGCACACGTCAAACGACGGTGGGATCGGTCCGGTGGATCTGCCTGCAAGTCATCGCGTCACAGAAGGCCGGGAACCGGCGCCACAAATCTCAGCGCAAAGCAGGCTTCTTCGATTTGAGGAGAACATCCCAATCACCAATCACGTTCCACGCCTCGGTAAACTTCTGCTGCTTCACCTCATCCGAGCGCGTACTCAGCTCGACTGACATCGAGAAGTTGACACCAGGATCGAAGTCGCATTGCACGTGGTAGTGGTCAAGCTTGTTGGCCTCGCGCCACGTTTTCGAAAGATAGAGGAAGGTCTCCATGACGATGAAACGCCGGTGCGTCGGATCTTGGAACGCACGGTTGTTACGCGCACACGGTGTGAGAACTTGCAGATTCCCGTCAGGCACGAGGATGCGATAGCACTCATCGAAGAAGGCGAGGAAGAGATCCCTCGCCCCAGGTGTGCCGATCGGAACGTAGTTGCCGGCGGCGTCAACGTACTCCGTCGGGATGTGCTCTATGAAGTGCGAACAGCGCAGGCTGGCGATCGAATTGTCTTCGAAGGATTTGCCCGTCGTAGCGTCGATCCACGGAAAGCGACACAGGTTCTGTCGATGCTGAGCGCCCTCCCAGATGTCGACGCCCTCGTGTCCTGCTGCCCGTGTCTGACCGCAGGCCAGGTCGAGCTGACGCGTGACAGTGGGAGATGAAACAATAGTCAGCGGCGGGAGTGTGTCGTTCGTGCCGTGGCAGATCGCGAATGGTTTGCCAGATCCGCAAGGACAACTAGCTGGCACAGACGAAGGCGAAGGCGCGGTTCTCATCGCGCCGTGGCAGATATCAAAAGGCCTGCCCGAGCCGCAGGGGCAGTCAGATCTAGCGGCGATGTCTCCTTGCATGACGTCTCCTGGCTGCCTCACAGGGGCACACGCGCCCAAAGTCCATGACGATCATAGGCTCGAAGGGCGATCGCTCGTTGAGTCTCATCAAGATCGACCAAGAGTGTCGCACCCCCAGGAAGCACTACCTCGATGATCGACGGCGACGGCGTGTGTGGCTCGAGTGGTGTGATCCTAACCGCGTCGATTCCGGCGCGTCTGGCGATCTCAGGAAAATCCCTCACGGGCATTCTCCACTGTTGTCGTATTCGATGAGTTGGCTGATGACCTCCATGCGATCGTCGTGTTTCCACGACGGGCACAGGATGTCGGCGCTCGGGCCGAGCGTCAGGCACCGCACGACGTCATCGGTGCCGCGAAACCACACGTGGACGTCCGAACCGTTGCGGACGATGATCGCGCGACCTGTCGGACGTCCGAACATCCCAGGCGTCAACGTCGGAAGGCCACGCATATTCGTCATCATCAGTACACCGCCCCAGAGGCCAAGTCGAGATGCCCCACGCGCACGCGCATGTCGACCGCGAAGCGCTTCCCGGCCGACACAGCACGCTGACAGAAATTCAAATCTTGCGAGCAGCACTGCACACCCTTGCCTTCGACGACTTCGTTCATCGTAACGAACCAGGGTTGTTGGATCTGCCGGAAAAGATCCATGCGGTAGAGCGAGCAGCCCATTGCGATCCCGTTGCACTCGACGACGTGTCCTCGCTGGAGGGCCTGCGCGACGTTGAGAGGTTTGAAGTCGAGGACGCCCGTCCTGCGGTACTCGGCTGCGTCGCCATAGCACATGGGCATGTTGATGTCGCCCTTCGTGAAATAGATCCCCGACACTCCGTCGAACTTGCCGGCCTCAATCGTCTCTAGCAGCCGAAGGTGCGCGTCCGGCGGCGGGAGGTTGTCGCTCTCGAGCGTCATGACGTACTTCCAGGTTGAGATCCCTCCAGGGGCCGGGTCATTCAAGATCGCCGCGATCATGTTGTTGTACGCGTGGCCCACTTCGTCACCTACACAGAAGAACATCACACGCTTCTGATTCATCGGTGGAAGTAAGTGCAACCAACTCGTGACGACGCGTTGGTGGATCATAGGATCGCGCGTCGGGATGATGATCACCGTCGAAGCATCACGATAGGTCGTGCCGTGAAGCGTCTCGACGCGCGAGAAGCCAAGCCCCAACATGTGGCTCTTTACCTCATCGAGGCTGACCATGTGCGCAGACAACGGAGCGTCACCCGGCGCGGTGGTGCCATGACACTCCTGGAAGCGACGATTACTCCCACAAGGGCACGGCACCAAGAGGTTCGGTTTCGCAGCGCCGTGACAATCGCAGAAGTGTCGGCCGCTGTTGCATGGACACGGTACCGTTAGGTCCGGCGTCATTCTCGCGCCTCATGAACGGCAGAGCCTGCAATCCAGCTGCGGAACACGCACTGGCGCAGCAGCTCCTGATCGCGAACCGCGTGCTTGGCGAGATCACTGGCGCGTAGGGTACTCGTGATCTTGATCGAGTCGCGTCGCTTCACCGCCGCCATGCGTATGAAGGGCATACGCGAGGCTAACATGCGACGTCAAGCGGGACGAGATCTCGACGTGCGTCAGGTGCCCGCAGGGGGTGCGTGCGTGTTGTACGTTCCAGGGAGGTTCTTGTCCGAGAAGGCCACATCGCGCACCCATAAAGGACGCAGCGGGATCAACGCATCTGGCGTGAGACCGGCGCCGCCCTCGGGGTAGTCATTCGTGCCGTCGATGAACACGGCAAGGTTAGCGACGTTGTTGCTTACGCCGTGTACGACGAATGCGACCCGCGCCTTGCCAGTGTTAGGGCCACTCGGCAACGTGTAGTAGACGATCTGACCTACGATTGGCGTTGCCATGATTCACCAGGATGTGAAGAGGAGGTCGTACGTCGTCGACGCTCCTGTGTTAGCTGACACGACTGTCATGGAGAACTTCTCGACCGGCGGCACAGTTCCGATGAACTGCTCGTCAGTGCTGATCGCGAGTGATAGGCCTGGTGCAAGCAGGAATCCGGCGGCTGCTTCATCGCCGAAGAAGTTCGTCGAGGCGATCATCACCTGCATCGGGTTGGCCCCTGTGTTCTTGATCGCGCCTTGTAGTCGGATCTCGGTACTCGTCGCGCTTCCGTCGAGCGCGAGTATGCTGACTTCGTCGTCTGTCGTAGTGCCTTCGATAGTTGTGACGGCCATGTTCTTCCCTCTCAGGTCATGAGCGGCTGAGGCTCGTTAGAACGACACGTCCTGATACTGCCAGTCTGTGGGATTCCCGGCCGACGTCGACTCCACTTCTAAGAGCACGTCAGTGTACGGAGGCGTCGTGTTGGGGCCGACATTTTCGTTAAGTACGGTAAATGACTGCGCATCACCAGGCTTGACGTTGTTGGTGATGACGTCGGTCTGTCCATACACGTCATTCACCGAAATGCGAAACGTGAGGTCGTTGGTGGCACCTATGTTCTTAATGGAGCCAAACAGCTTGAGGCCCCCGTCTGGAGCCACGTGATATTCGGTGATCTCTTGAAACGTGTCCTGGGTCGTTCCGAATTGCTGCACGCATCATCACTATCGCGATCGAGCACGCCGCGCAAATAAATGACGCCGCCGAGCGAGCGCTTAGACGCTTCCCTGGAACAAGAAGCCAACCTGCCTGTAGGGAGACGGTGCCGAACCCGTCCGAACGTATTCCATGTTCGAGAGGTTGAGGGACGCGGGGAACGCTGTCGAGAACGATGAGGCCGAGAAGCCGGGCAGAAACTGCTCCGTTACCGACGCGAACACCTCCGAGACGAGGCTGATTGCCTGCGAGAGTCCCCAGAACGTCCACGTCCCGGCGTTGGTGGATCGTCCCCAGAAACCGAAGAGGTAGTCTCCCGGCGTAAGAGCCCACGAGCCAAGCGTGAAGGCGCGATACCGCGTGCCGGAGACGTTGCCGTACTCGGTGACCGTCGAGGCCGTCGAGTTCGAGCCGGAGGTCCAACTTGAAAACACCGACGCTGAACTCGCCAGACTCGCCGTCGATCCAGCCATCGTGTAGACGCCGACGGAGAATGAGACGCCTCCCGAGCTGTTTGAGTTACCGCTCATGTGCGCGAGCAAATTAATCCGCGTCGCGGTCATGCCCAGCGGGACCTTGAACGGCACGAAGGAGATCTGCGCGTCTGCGCTGCCAAATGAGCCAGCCGGCTGATCGGGAAACGAGAGCGAGACCGCCTGAAAGCTCGGGCCCGTTGGACCCGTCGATCCTGTCGAGCCCGTCGGCCCTGTCGGTCCCGTCGGACCGGTCACCGTCGAGGCCGCGCCCGTCGGTCCGGTTGGTCCCGTGGGTCCCGTCGGACCGGTCACCGTCGAGGCGGCACCTGTCGGTCCAGTGGGTCCCGTGGATCCCGTCGGACCGGTGACGGTGCTCGCGGCACCTGTCGGTCCGGTTGGTCCCGTAGGTCCCGTCGGACCGGTCACCGTCGAGGCGGCACCTGTCGGTCCAGTGGGTCCCGTGGATCCCGTCGGGCCGGTGACGGTGCTCGCGGCACCTGTCGGTCCGGTTGGTCCCGTAGGTCCCGTCGGGCCGGTGACGGTGCTCGCGGCACCCGTCGGTCCGGTTGGTCCCGTAGGTCCCGTCGGGCCGGT
>Ga0210396_10001647_pt1 | contig 23817 bp, 18 predicted proteins | sample IncBWH17OmetaG_FD_155466 | JGI IMG/M metagenome (GOLD analysis project Ga0210396, IMG submission 155466) | Forest soil microbial communities from Barre Woods Harvard Forest LTER site, Petersham, Massachusetts, United States - Inc-BW-H-17-O ... | reverse complement strand
TAAAAGGGGAGGACATCGAGGTCGCCATTACGCATAATAATGACTACGGAGAAGAGATCTTCTCCTTTGTCAACGGGCAGTATACCACGCAGGGCGGCACGCATCAGCAGGCGTTCCGCGAAGCCTTTGTCAAGGTGATCCGGGATTTCTATAAAAAGGATTATGAGGCCTCCGATATCCGGCAGAGCATAGCCGCGGCCATCAGCGTCCGGGTGGTGGAGCCGGTGTTCGAGTCGCAGACCAAGACCAAATTGGGCAGCCTGAATATCGTAGAAGGCGGCGCCAGCATGAAGAACTTTGTCAATGATTTCCTGGCCAAGGAGCTCGACAACTATCTGCACAAGAATCCCACGACGGCCGACGCGCTGAAGAAACGCATCGAGCAAAGCGAGCGGGAGCGGAAGGAGCTGGCCGGTATCAAGAAATTAGCCAACGAAAGGGCCAAGAAGGCCAATCTGCACAATAAGAAACTGCGCGACTGCCGGTATCATTTTAATGACGAGCCTACGGGCAAGGAGAAGGAGACGATCCTGGAGAAACAAGGGGAAAGCACCATTTTTATCACGGAAGGCGATTCGGCCAGCGGGAGTATCACCAAGGCGCGTAATGTCGAGACACAGGCGGTGTTCAGCTTACGCGGTAAGCCGCTGAACTGTTATGGGATGACCAAGAAGGTGGTCTATGAGAATGAGGAATTCAATCTGTTGCAGCACGCACTGAATGTCGAAGATGGAGTCGAGGGGCTGCGGTACAAGAACATCGTGTTCGCCACCGATGCCGACGTGGATGGGATGCATATCCGGCTGTTGCTGATGACCTTTTTCCTGCAATTCTTCCCCGACCTGGTCAAGAACGGGAACGTCTTTATCCTGGAGACGCCGCTATTCCGGGTGCGCGACAAAAAGGAGACGCATTATTGTTACGATGAGGCGGAGAAACAGGCGGCCGTGAAGAAGCTGGGTGGCAAACCGGAGATCACGCGGTTCAAAGGGCTGGGGGAGATCTCGCCCGACGAATTTGCGCGGTTTATCGGTCCCGACATGCGGAAGCAGCCGGTGATGGTGATGCCGGAGACACATATCCAGCAGATCCTGGAATATTATATGGGGAAGAACACCCAGGAGCGGCAGGAATTTATTATCAATAATCTGCGGGTCGAGCTCGACCTGGCGGAGGAAGCGAAAGAAGAAGCGAAAGCGAATTAGTATGATCCATATTGTTTTTCAATCGGGCGACGTGGCTGTTTTGAAGAAGGCATTCGAGCTGGAGCCTTCGTTCGCCGGTGAGGTCATCGAGATCCAGGACGATTTCGGCGTGGGTCCGATCAACGGTCTTTTTACCGCCGAGGGCATCGAGGCCCGGAAGCAGTGGTGGCGCGAAGTGCTGGCGGGCGGCGATCTGGATGGCGCCGTCGACAACGGCACCGTGGGAGACGACAATGCCAGGGTGGCCGCGTTGCAACAGCGGCTGGCGGACGATCAAAAAGAGATCGTCTGGATCTGGGCGGCGCAGAACAAACACGATGTGAGCGGTTATTACTGGCTGATGAGCCAGCTCAAGGATTTTCAGGGCCGCATCTTTATCCTGTATCTGAACAATCTGCCTTTTATCAACGAAAAGGGGCTGATCTTTTATCCCGAGAACCTGTCCCAGATCCCGCCCAAGGAGTTCCTGAAGGCGAGGAAGCTGGCGCGGCCTATTACGCTTAGCGAGTTCGAGATCGATCCCGACGAGTGGAACCGGCTGGCGCAGGAAGAGAAGGGCGTACGGATACTGGAAGGCGGCAAGAAATTGTCGCAGCATCCCTATACCTATTTCGACGAAGAGCTGCGGAGATTCATCACGGGCGACTGGATCAAGGCCAGCAAGCTCATCGGACAATTTCTGAGCAAGGCGAAACAGACCACGGGTGACGCTTATATGCTTTGGCGGATCAAGCAGCTGGCAGCCGCCGGGGAACTGGAGGTGCAGGGAGAGCTCAAAGGGATGAAAGATTTCGAGATCAAGAGCAGGGCGGCCGCGACTACGAATTCGCCCGAGGAAGCGGTCGTCGGAGCTACCCGGCCTGCGTAAACGGAGCTTATGAAACGACTGATAAAATGGGAAGAAGCGGCCATGTTCCTGCTCAGCATCTTTCTGATAAGCCAGCTACACTATGCCTGGTATTGGTGGCTGGTCTGGATACTGGCTCCTGATCTGAGCATGTTGGCTTATCTTGGCGGCAACCGGGTGGGCGCGATCGGCTATAACGTGGTACACCACAAAGGCGTGGCAATTTTGGTTTACCTGGCCGGGTGGTACTGGCTACAGCCGGCAGTGGAATATGCCGGGCTCATTTTGTTAGGGCATTCGAGTATGGACCGGGCGATGGGGTATGGGTTGAAATATTTCAGCGGATTCCAGGATACGCATCTGGGAAAGATCGGAAAGGAGAAAAAATGAACATCAGGGGTATTCATCATATCGCGATCCTTACGGATGACTATCTTACCAGCAAACGGTTCTACACCGGGATACTGGGTTTCGAGGTGATCGCGGAGACGTACCGGGCCGAGCGAGATTCGTACAAGCTGGACCTGGCCGTGGCCGGCAGGTACCAGATCGAGCTGTTCTCCTTTCCCGACTTCAGGGAGCGGGCCAGCTATCCCGAGGCCAAAGGGCTGCGGCATCTGGCGTTTGCAGTGGAAGATGTGGACGCCGCGGCAGCGGAGCTGCGGGCTAAAGGGGTCGACGTGGAGCCGGTGCGAATCGATGCATTGACGAATAAGAAATTTGTGTTTTTTACAGATCCCAACGGCCAGCCGCTGGAACTGTACGAGGAATAGCCGGGAATGCGCTGCAATAAAAAATAGCGCATTCCCGGCAAAAATCTAATGTCTGTCCTTCGGACAAAGACGCTACCGCGTCTTTATATAAAATAAAACTATGGCGAAGATCAAAATAGCGGAAGATTTTCACGAGAACGAGTCAGGAGTTACCGGTCAGTACCGACATTGGTTCCTGGACTACGCGTCCTATGTTATCCTGGAGCGCGCGGTGCCGGCGGTAGAAGACGGATTGAAGCCGGTGCAGCGGCGGATCCTGCATGCCATGAAAGAAATGGATGACGGCCGGTTCAACAAGGTCGCCAATATCATCGGTCAGAGCATGCAATACCATCCGCATGGCGATGCGAGTATCGGCGAGGCCCTGGTCAATATGGGGCAAAAAGACCTGATGATCGACACCCAGGGCAACTGGGGGGATATCCGGACCGGCGATGACGCCGCGGCATCCCGGTATATCGAGGCCCGCCTGAGCAAATTTGCGCTGGAGGTGGCTTTCAATGCCAAGACTACCGAATGGCAGCTCAGCTATGACGGGCGCAAAAACGAACCGGTGACGTTGCCGATGAAGTTCCCGCTTTTGCTGGCGCACGGCGCGGAGGGGATTGCCGTAGGGTTGGCAACCAAGATCCTGCCGCACAATTTCTGCGAGCTTTGCGAGGCGGCGATAAAATATCTCAAGAACAAGAAATTCGAGCTCATCCCCGATTTCCTGACGGCGGGCATGATCGACGCCACCAATTACAACGATGGAAAACGGGGAGGAAAGGTCCGGGTCCGGGCGAGAATCGAAGAATTCGATAAGAAGACGTTATTAGTCAAGGATGTCCCCTATGGGGTGACGACCTCCCAGTTGATCGATTCGATCCTGAAGGCCAATGACCAGGGTAAGATCAAGGTCCGGAAGGTCACCGACAATACCGCCGCGGACGTGGAGATACAGATCGATCTGGCGCCGGGCATCTCGCCGGACATCACCATCGACGCGTTGTATGCATTCACGGATTGCGAGGTCAGCATTTCGCCCAATGCCTGTGTCATTGTAGAGAAGAAGCCACAGTTCCTGGGTGTCAGGGAATTGCTTACCCTGAGTGTGGATCATACCAAGGAGTTGCTGAAACGCGAGCTGGAGATCAAGCTGGCGGAATTACAGGAGAAATGGCATTATACCTCGCTGGAAAAGATCTTCTTCGAAGAGAAGATCTATAAGGAGCTGGAAAAGAAACACGAGACCTGGGAGAAGGTGCTGACGGCGATCGCCAAGGCCTTCGAGCCGTTCCGCAAACAGCTGCGGCGGGATATCACCCGGGAGGATATCGTCAAGCTCACGGAGAAACCAGTCCGCCGCATCTACCGGCTGGACATCGACGAGCTCAATGCCCAGATCAAAGGACTGGAAGCCGAGATCAAACAGGTCCGGCATGACCTCAACAACCTGGTGGATTTTACCGTGGCCTACTACGAAAATCTCCTCAAAAAATATGGCAAGGGGCGGGAGCGGAAAACGGAGATCAAGCTGTTTGAAGCCATCATGGCCCAGCAGGTGGCTATTGCCAATACCAAGCTATATGTGAACCGGTCGGAAGGATTTATCGGCACCGGGCTCAAGAAAGACGAGTTCGTTACCGACTGTTCCGATCTGGACGATATCATCGTCTTCACGAAAGGGGGTAAGATGAAGGTGGTCAAAGTCGCCGACAAGACCTTTATCGGCAAGGATATCCTGCATGTCGCGGTCTTCCGGAAGAATGACGAGCGGACCACTTATAATATGATCTATGTCGATGGCAAGAGCGGGATCAGCTATGCCAAACGGTTCAATGTCACGGGTGTCACCCGGGACAAGGAATATGATCTCGGCAAGGATGACCCCAAGAGTAAAGTGCATTATCTGAGTGCCAATCCCAATGGCGAAGCGGAGGTGGTGCGCGTCGTCCTGAGCCCTAGTTCCACAGCCCGGCATAAGGAATTCGATTTTTATTTCGAAGAGCTGGAGATCAAGAACCGTAGTTCTTTGGGTAACCAGGTGACCAAGTATCCCATCCGGACCGTGAAGTTCAAGGAGGCGGGTAAGGCCACGTTGAGCGGCAGGCGGATATGGTTCGATCCTACGTTCGGGCGGTTGAACGAAGAAGGGAAGGGAGAATATGTCGGCACCTTCGAAGGAGAGGAGCGGTTGCTGGTGATCTACAACGACGGTAATTATGAGATTACGGATACCGAGGTTACGCAGCGGTTCGATGCCGACAAGCTCCTCGAGATGCGCAAATTCGATCCGGAACGGATCATCACGGCCATCTATCTCGACAACGAGAAACTGCAATACAATGTCAAGCGGTTCAAGATCGAAACGACGACCTTGCACAATAAATTCTTGTTCATCAAAGAGGGCGAAGGGAACCGGCTGGAATTGATAACGCTTGCGCCGGAGCCGGTGGTGATTATCAAGAGCGGTCGGGGTGCGCAGGCCAAGACCCAGAAGATCAAGATCGCGGGGTTTGTCGAAGTCATGGGTTGGAGGGCCGTGGGGAGTAAGCTGTTCGATTATTCGAAGTCCGTGGAGTTCGAATGGGGGCATAAGGAGGAAGCGAAAGAACAGCCGCCGCAGCAGGAACTCTTCTAGGGCTTTTTACGCTTTAGCGCGATGGTGGCGTTTTCCGTGAGGCTGCTGCTCATAAAGACCTCGTAGCGGTTCTTGCCGTCGGTAAGCACCATTAGGGCGGTATTGGGCGGGATGCGGCCGAGGTTTTCGGCGAACATGGAGATCTCGTTGACCTCGCGGGTGCTGTCAAGGTGCAGGTAGAGGTTAAAGGCCTTGGCGGAGAGGGCCTGGTGGGAGAGGATCAGGTTGTTGTTCACAAAAACGGAGATGCTGTCGCCGTCGATCTCTCCATTATCATAAAAGCTAACGCGGATGGAATCGGATTCGACCATGTATTCATGGTTGCCGATGGCTTTCCGTTTGATGAATGATTCTTCAAGCTTTTTGGCGTCTACGGCTGCTACGGACGGGGTCACCGTAAGCATGGTCGTCACGCTATCGGGGGCTGCGAGGGCGCTCACGCCGGACGTGGTACTGTCGGTTTTGACGATGGCGGTGCTGACACCGGCCGGTTTGGCGACATCGATGACATAATCTTCGTCCTTGGGTTTCCAGATCGTGGCCACGGCGGGACCCGCTTCGATCATGCTATCAGTTTGATTATCAGTCTTATCTAGTTCGTAATTCACTTTTATATCCGGGCAGGTGTATTTGTATTTCTCGTCGTGGTAAAAGGTGCCATTGACGGTGCTGCCCAGTTTGGAGCGGATCACTTTGCCCCGGAAATTGGTGATGCAGTCGACGCTATTCTCGGTGGAAACGGAGCCGTAGAAGATCACGGGGATATTGAGAATAGTGATCTCGTGGGTTTTGGGGTCGTAGCGGCCGTGGATGAAAAAGCTTTGGTATTTATCGCGGAAATAGTAGCCAAAGATGCCTTCGACCCGGGTGCCTTTTTGTTTGATGACCAGTTCAGTGAGATAGTTGTTGTGCATGCCGGACAGGTCCACATCGGCGTGGCCGTACCAGGAGCCGGAAACGCTCTGGGCGGGTGTCCGGGTTACTGCGCCAAAAAGAAGGATAATATATAATGATTTCTTCATCAGGTTGATAGGAATGATGAAATTTTCATGCCATTTTGTTGTAAAACGTGCCGGGGCCGGTTAAATTGTCTGGCGGGGTTTCAGGCAGCGTTGATAAACGTGCCGGAAAACGCGTTTTCAGTAGCGGTTGAGGTGACGTTTGATCTCTTTGGCGGTGTCGCGCTCTTTGATGGATTCGCGTTTGTCGTATTGTTTTTTCCCTTTCCCGAGCCCGATCTCCAGCTTGGCGTATCCTTTTTCGTTGAAGAAGATGCGGAGGGGGACGATGGTATAGCCTTTTTCCTTCATCTTGTTCTCGAGTTTGCGTAGTTCGTGTTTGGTCAGCAGGAGCTTTCGGTCGTGAACGGCGATATGGTTGTTGGTGGTGCCAAAGCGGTATTCGGCGATGTGCATGTTCCGGACCCAGAGTTCTCCTTTAAAGAATACGCAGAAGCTGTCCACGAAGTTCACTTTTCCGTCGCGGATGGATTTCACTTCGGTGCCGGCCAAGACCATGCCTGCATCGTATTTGTCTTCGATGAAATAGTCGTAGTAGGCTGATCGGTTCTTAATTTCACTCATAATTCATGAGCCGCCTTGGGCGGCGACAGTATGGCCGGGCCGCCGGAGGGCGGTTCGGAGTTTACCCTTTGAACAGGGTCATCAGGGTGGCGAGGCGTTCTTTTAGTTCCTTTCGGTTCACGATAAAATCCAGGAAGCCGTGTTCCAGGAGGAATTCGCTGCGTTGGAAGCCTTCGGGGAGGTCTTTTTTGATCGTCTCTTTGATGACGCGGGGGCCGGCGAAGCCGATGAGGGCGCCGGGTTCGGCGATATTGAGATCACCCAGCATGCCAAAGGAGGCGGAGATCCCACCAAAGGACGGGTCCGTAAGCAGGGAGATATAGGGTAGTTTGGCGTCGGTGAGCTGCGACAGTTTACCCGATACCTTGGCCATCTGCATCAGGGAGAAGGCGCTTTCCATCATCCGGGCCCCGCCCGATTTGCAGATGATGAGGAGCGGCGCCCGGTGTTCGAGACAATAGTCCACGGCCCGGGAGATTCTTTCCCCCATGACGCTGCCCAGCGAACCGCCGATGAAGTCGAAATCCATACAGCCGATGACAAAGTGGTGGTCTTTGATATCGCCGGCGGCGATGCGGATGGAGTCGGTGATATCGGTCTTGTTCCAGGTCTCGTCCAGCCGGCGCTGGTAGGATTTGAGGTCGGTAAAATGCAGGAAGTCCTTGGCGCGGATGTTCTCGAAGAGGACCTCGTACTGGTTATCGTTAAAGAGGATCTCGAAATACTCCGAGCTGCCGATGCGGTGGTGATGGTTGCATTTAGGACATACAAATATGTTCTCCCGTAATTCCGTGACGGTACAGATATAGTTACAGTTGGGGCATTTGGTCCAGAGGCCTTCGGGTGTCTCCTTTTTTTCCGCCGTGCTGGTCAGAATGCCCTTTTTGATGCGTCTGAACCATCCACTCTTACTTTCTTCGCTTTGTCCTTCATCTCCGGCCAGATTCGCTTCAAAATCGTCTTCATTCTTCATTTTGGAGTCTTTTGTCATGGGATTATCTCATGCATTTGATCCGCCGGCACGACCCGCTTACCGCGGCCGGTCGGCGGAAATTTGGCGGCTAAGATACTAAACAACGGGGATTTCCGGGGCCTCCCGTCCTCGCGCAGGTAAAAAAAGTAAATGAAAAGTGTTTGGAAGCCATTCGTGTACTAAATTTGCGCGGACAGAACGCCCGTGTTATCCCGGCCGTTACTTGTTCTTACTCAACAACTAGAAGATTCTATATGAAATGGTCTGAACTCTTTACTTCCTCCGTGGGCAAAAAATTCGTAATGGGCTTCACCGGCATATTCCTGATCCTTTTCCTCGTCGTGCATGTCGGTATCAATGCCTGTATGTGGGCGATGGACGACGGGCAGATGTTCAATGTCGCCGCCCATTTTATGGGTTCGACGGTTGTGATGCGCATCCTGGAGATCGGACTTTTCCTCGGATTTATACTACATATCGTTCAGGCTTATATCCTGGAGAGCCAGAACCGGAAGAAACGCAGCATCGGCTATCAGGTCCCCATGGGCAACAACGGCAGCAAATGGTATTCGCGGTATATGGGCTGGCTCGGGACCTTTGTGCTGCTGTTCCTGGTGATCCACATCCGGCAATTCTGGATCCCTTCCCGGTTCGACATGCCCGTGGAATATTCCCAGACCTATAACGGAGTGGAGATGCACGATCTTTTCCACCTGATGCAGGATACCTTCCGTGGGCATCTCTGGGTGGTGGTCGTCTACCTGGTGGGCTGTCTGGCCCTGGCCTATCACCTGATGCATGGATTCCAGAGCGCTTTCCGGTCTTTAGGCGTACACAACAACCGTTATCTGAAAATGCTCAACGGCATCGGGGTGGGTTTTGCCATCATTGTGCCGCTGGCCTTTGCCATGATGCCCATCTCCATGTATCTCGGCTGGGTATAGCCGGTGGCCGCTTTTTACCAACACGAGTATTTTACCAACGCAAATCGACGCAATCAAATAATACACCATGTTCAAATCAAACATCCCCGAAGGACCTCTGGATAAGAAATGGGAAGACTACAAAGGACATGTGAAGCTGGTGAACCCGGCCAACAAGCGCAGCCTGGAAGTGATCATCATCGGAACGGGGCTGGCGGGCGCTTCGGCCGCTGCTTCGCTCGGTGAGATGGGCTACAAGGTGAAGGCCTTTTGTTTTCAGGATTCTCCCCGCCGGGCGCACAGCATCGCGGCGCAGGGGGGTATCAATGCAGCAAAGAACTACCAGAACGACGGGGACAGCACCTTCCGTCTTTTTTATGATACCATCAAGGGCGGCGACTACCGTTCCCGCGAGGGCAATGTGTACCGCCTTGCCGCGGTGAGCGCCAGTATCATCGACCAATGCGTGGCACAAGGGGTGCCTTTTGCCCGGGAATATGGCGGGTTGCTGAGTAACCGGAGTTTTGGTGGGGTGCAGGTTCAGCGAACCTTTTATGCTGCCGGCCAGACGGGGCAGCAGCTTTTGATCGGCGCCTACCAGGCGTTGGAGCGGCAGGTAGCCCTGGGGAATGTAGAGATGTTCTCCCGGCATGAGATGCTGGATGTGGTCGTGATCGACGGCAAGGCGCGGGGCGTCATCGCGCGGAATCTGATCACCGGGGAACTGGAGCGGCATTTCGGTCATGCCGTATTGTTGTGCAGCGGCGGTTATGGCAATGTCTTTTATCTTTCCACCAATGCCATGGGCAGCAATGTCACGGCGGCCTGGAAAGCACATAAAAAAGGGGCCTATTTCGGGAATCCGTGTTTTACACAGATCCACCCGACCTGTATCCCTGTGACCGGCGACCATCAGAGCAAGCTGACGCTGATGTCAGAGTCGCTTCGTAATGACGGCCGGATCTGGGTGCCAAAAGAAAAGAACGACCCGCGTAAACCCAACGAGATCCCCGCGGAAGAGCGGGATTATTACCTGGAGCGGCGGTATCCCGCGTTCGGGAACCTGGTGCCTCGTGACGTGGCTTCGCGCGCCGCGAAGGAGCGTTGTGATGCCGGTTATGGCGTGGGCACTTCTAAACAGGCCGTTTATCTCGACTTCGCCTCCGCTATCGAGCGGTATGGCCGCACCGAATGCCGCAAACATGGGATCGACAACCCCAGCACCGAAGAGATCCGTCACCACGGGGTCGAGGTCATCAAGGAGAAATATGGCAACCTCTTCGATATGTATGCCAAGATCACCGGAGAAGATCCTTATAGCACGCCGATGCGTATCTATCCCGCCGTTCACTATACGATGGGCGGGCTTTGGGTAGATTATGAGCTGATGACGACCGTGCCGGGGCTGTATGCCCTTGGCGAGGCCAATTTCAGCGATCACGGCGCTAACCGGCTGGGGGCTTCGGCCCTGATGCAGGGCCTGGCCGACGGGTATTTCGTGATCCCGTATACGATCGGGAACTATCTGGCCGACGAGATCCGGACCAAGCCGATCCCGACCTCGCACGAGGCGTTTGCCGCGGCGGAGCAGACCGTGGCCGAGCGGCTGAACAAGCTGAAATCGATCAACGGGACGACCAGCCCGGAGAATTTCCACAAACGGCTGGGCAAGATCATGTGGGATAAATGCGGGATGGCCCGGAATGAAGCGGGTTTGAAAGAGGCCATCACCGAGATCCGGGCGTTGAAGGCCGAGTTCTGGCGTGATCTGCGGGTCACCGGGGACATCGCCGAATTCAATCCCGAACTGGACAAAGCCGGCCGGGTAGCCGATTTCATCGAATTGGGCGAGCTGATGTGTCAGGATGCCCTGGACCGCCGGGAAAGTTGCGGCGGCCATTTCCGCGAGGAGATGCAGACCCCGGATGGCGAAGCCAAACGCGATGACGAACATTTTGCGTTCGTCTCCGCATGGGAGTTCAAGGGCGACAGCAATTGGGAATTGCACAAGGAACCGCTCGAATTCGAGGTGGCGCATCCGACGCAACGGAGCTACAAATAAAACAACAACGCTATGGCCTGGACGAGCATCGACATATTAGTCAAGATATTGGGTGCGGTGGGGATCATCATCGCCGTGTTGAATTACCGGAACCAGGTGCGGATCAAACGGGCCGAGCTGTTGAAATCGCTATATGAGAAGTTCTATGAAAACCACATCTATAAAGAAGTGCGCGTGTGGCTGGATTATGGTCATCTGCATGCGAGGCTGACGGTGGAAGATGTGGCGACGCGGGAGATCAACGAAGAGAAGTTCACGGATTTCCTGAATTTCTTTGAGTTCATCGGGGTGTTGTACACGAGTAATCAGCTGACGTTCCGGCTGGTATCGGATGTATTCGATTATTATCTCCAAAAGATCAAGACCGATGCCGATTGCCAGGGGTGGATCGAAGAATACAGCTTTGAAAAGCTAAAAGCGCTGCTGCGCCGCGTATGAAGGAATATTTGTTCGTATATGGAACACTGCGAAAGGACTATGACCTGAAGCTGAAGGACAAGGTCAGCGGGGACATGGAGTATGTAGGGCAGGGGAAGATAGGCGCAACATTATACGATATCGGGAGGTATCCCGGGGCGGTGCGGAGCTCGGGTGGTGAGGAGGTGATCGGGGATGTGTTTTTTATCGCCGATCCGGAGCGGGTGTTGAAGCTCTTCGACAAATATGAAGGGATCCATGCGGATGGCCGGCCTTCGGAATTTGTGCGGAAGCGGAACAAGGTCCGGCTGCGATCTGGCAAAGCCGTTAATGCCTGGGTGTACTGGTACAATTTCGATCCTTCCAAGAAGGTGAGGATCAAGCAAAAGAACTATCTGAATTATTTAAAAAATAAAAGCGTCCACTAAGCGTATATACAACTATGGAACATTATACGATGAACCTCACCCTCAAGGTGTGGAGACAGAAGAACAAAAAAGACAAAGGTCAGTTCGAGACCTATTCCGTGAGCGGCATTTCTTCGGAGATGTCTTTTTTAGAAATGTTCGACGTATTGAACGAGCGATTGGTCGTGGAAGGCAAGGAACCCATTGCCTTCGACCACGATTGCCGGGAGGGGATCTGCGGGATGTGTTCCATGTATATCAATGGCCGGCCGCATGGACCCTGGGAGGGAACGACGACCTGCCAGCTCCACATGCGGGCCTTTAAAGACGGCGATACGATCGTGGTAGAGCCCTGGCGCGCTAATGCGTTCCCGGTAATCAAAGATTTGGTCGTTGACCGTAGCGCTTTCGACCGGATCATCCAGGCCGGCGGGTATATCTCGGTCAACACGGGGAATGCCGTGGATGCCAATGCCATTCCGATCGAAAAAGACAAGGCAGATACCGCTTTTGCCGCCGCGGCCTGTATCGGCTGCGGGGCGTGTGTGGCCGCCTGTAAGAATAGTTCGGCGCTGTTGTTCCTCAGCGCCAAAGTTTCGCATCTCGCCTTGTTGCCGCAAGGGAATCCCGAACGCAAGACGCGGGTCGTGGATATGATCGCGCAAATGGATAAAGAAGGGTTTGGCAGCTGTACGTCTACGGGCGCCTGCGAGGCGGTGTGTCCCAAGGAGATCTCGATCACCAATATCGCCAGGCTGAATACCGAATATGGCAGGGCGGGTTTGACGACGGATAAATAAGCAAGAAGTCTTACCTTTGCCGCCATGATCAGAGCGAACAATGTCACCCTTTCCTTCGGAAAACGGGTTTTATTCGATGAAGTCAATCTTACTTTCAACAAAGGAAATTGTTATGGGGTTATCGGCGCCAATGGGGCCGGGAAATCCACATTTTTGAAGATCCTGGCGGGCGAGATCGAGCCCACCAAGGGGATAATCGAGATTACCCCGGGCGAGCGGATGGCCGTCTTGAACCAGAACCACTTTGCCTTCGATGACAGCACGGTATTGCAGGCGGTCCTCAAGGGCCACCAGAAGATGTGGCAGGTCATGGAGGAACGCGACACCCTCTATGCCAAGGCCGATTTCTCCGAAGAAGATGGTATCCGGGCGGGCGAGCTGGAAGGCGAGTTCGGGGAGATGGGCGGTTATACGGCAGAAAGCGATGCCGCGGCTTTGTTGAGCGATCTGGGGGTAAAAGAAGCATTACACGGCACCCTGATGAAGGAGCTGCATGGCGCCCTCAAGGTGCGGGTGTTGCTGGCGCAGGCGCTGTTCGGTAATCCGGACATCCTGATCCTGGATGAGCCTACCAACGACCTGGACGTCGAAACCATCAATTGGCTGGAGAACTTCCTCGCCGATTATGAGAATATCGTGATCGTGGTCTCGCACGACCGGCACTTCCTGGACGCCGTATGTACGCATGTGGCCGATGTCGACCGGCAAAAGATCAAGATCTTCACGGGAAACTATACCTTCTGGTACGAATCCTCGCAGCTGATGGCGCGGCAGATGTCCGACAAGAACAAGAAGACGGAAGATAAACGCGCGGCCCTCATGGAGTTCATCGCGCGGTTCTCGGCCAACGCCAGCAAATCCAAACAGGCTACGTCGCGGAAAAAAGCGCTCGAAAAGCTCACCATCGAGGAGATCGAGCCTTCGAACCGGCGTTATCCGGGTATCATCTTCAAACAGCTGCGGGAGGTGGGCAACCAGATCCTCAATATCGAGAAGCTGGCGAAGAAAGCCGAAGACGGACGTTATCTCTTCTCCAATGTGAACTTTAGCGTCAACAAAGGCGATAAAATAGCCTTCGTGAGCCGGGACCATCTGGCGCTGACGAGCTTCTTCAACATCATCAATGGTGAAATGCCTGCCGACGGCGGCAAATTCGAGTGGGGAACGACGGTCACCAAGGCCTATCTGCCCAATGACAACAGCGAATATTTCCAGGGGCAGCAGATCAATCTCATGGACTGGCTGCGGCAGTTCGTACCGCCGCACGTCACCGACGTCGACGAGCCGTTCCTGCGGGGGTTCCTGGGGAAGATGTTGTTCAGCGGCGATGAGGTGTTGAAGAACACCAATGTCCTGTCCGGCGGGGAGAAGGTCCGTTGTATGCTCAGCCGGATGATGTTGCAGGACCCCAATGTGGTGATCCTCGACGAGCCGACGAACCACCTCGATCTGGAGTCGATCCAGAGCTTTAACGAAAGCATGAGCAACTTCAAGGGGATCGTCCTGCTGACGTCCCATGACCATACCTTTTTACAAACCGTGGCTAATCGGGTCATCGAGCTCACCCCGGGCGGCATCATCGATCGGCTGATGTCATTTGACGAATACCTCGAGGATGCGCGCGTCAAACAATTGCGCGAGGACCTGTATCCCAAAGAGGCGTTGGTGAAAGCTTAAGTTCTTACGGCCGGGCGCTCGCCCGGCCTGTTTTGTTAAAAGCAGCGTGTAACCCGCTGGTTTTGTCCTACTTGATACAATAAATTCAGGTTTTAAGCATTTTAAGAGAAACCCACCGTTGTTGATCAAGAGGCTGCTTATACTTGTACTGGTTGCTGGGGTAACGTGCCTGACCGCGAAGGCGCAACAACAGGTGGATACACTTAAGCCGGGCGGACAGCGGGATAGTCTGTCGCGGCTGACGCCGGCGGACAGTTTGATCCGGACGGCAGATTCCTTGCACCGGGTGGCAGACAGCCTGCGTCATCTGGGCGATTCAGTAAAGGCCGACAGCCTGTTAGCGCGGAGCGGGGTGCTCAGGGCCCATGGTGATTCGTTGCACCAGGCGGACTCCTTGCGTGCTGCCAAGGCGGACACGCTGATGAGCGCAGCGGCCATGCTTCGCCAGCTGGATTCGCTAAACACCAGTCCCACGGGGTCGGTCGACAGCGTCAAAATGCGGCTCGACGCCATGCTCAATGCCGCCACCAATCAACCCGCGACGCAGATGCTGCCCGGCAATCTGCAGCGGCAGCCCGGAAACCCGGGGTATTCGCCATCCATGGGAGCCGGGGCCGGGGCCGGCGCGGCACCCGCTGCCCAAAGCCGGGGCGGCCCGCCGGCGAATCAGCGGTCCACCATCCCGAAGATCCCCACTATATCCAATCTGCACCAGAAATATATCCCCGTGACCCGGGGTCGTGTCCCCTTCGACTCGCTGAGCGTGCTCCCCAATGCCTTTTTGGTCAAAGATGTGCCCGACAGCGCCTATGTGCTGGACTGGGTCAATGGGAGCCTGGTCTGGAAATATCCCCCGCCCGGTAAGGACAGCGTGCTGATCACCTACCGGGATTTTCCGTATAAGCTGAATTCCGTCGCTAAACGGTTCAACTACGACAGCGTCATCGGCAATTTCCTGGTCAGACCCTACGACAAGGACAAGGATGGCAACTCCACCGCGGATGATTTCTTCAATTTCGGCAACATCACCTACAACGGTAGCTTCGGGCGAAGCATCACCTTTGGCAACAGCCAGGATGCGGTGGTGACCTCCAATCTGAACCTGCAGATCAGCGGCTATCTGGCCGACAGCATCGAGATCTCGGCCGCCATCACCGACAACAATATCCCCATCCAGCCGGACGGCACTACAGCCGATCTAAACGAGTTCGACAAGGTCTTCCTGCAATTCAGGAAGAAGAACTGGGCTTTGACCATGGGGGACATCGATCTCAAGCAAAACCAGCTTTATTTCCTCAACTTCAACAAACGCCTGCAGGGCGCGAGTTTCGAAACCACGGAACAGATCGCCCCACACACGACTAACCGGACCCTCGTGAGCGCGGCTATCGCCAAAGGGAAATTTGCCCGCAATATCTTCCAGGGCCAGGAGGGCAACCAGGGACCTTACCTGCTCCAGGGCAATAACAACGAGCTCTATTTCATCGTGCTCGCGGGGTCGGAGAAAGTCTATATCGACGGGCAGCTCATGCAGCGTGGCGAAGACCAGGACTATGTGATCAACTACAACACCGCCGAGATAACGTTCACCCCCAACCGGTTGATCAGCCAGGATGCGCGTATTCAAGTAGAATTCGAATATGCAGATCGCAACTATCTCAATGTGAACCTGTACTTGTATGACGAGGCGAACATCAACAATAAGCTGAAATTACGGCTGGGGATGTTCAGCAACAGTGACGCCCGTAACAGCCCCATCAACCAGACCCTCACGCCGGATGAAACCAAATTCCTGGCGGAGCTGGGTGACAGCATCCAGCATGCCTATTACCCGGTGGCCAATATCGACACCTTCGCGACGGGTAAGGTCCTTTACAAAAAGATCGACACCACCTACAAAAATGCCGCCGGTCTGGTGGTGCACGACTCGATCTACGTCTTCTCGACGGATGTCACGCAGACCCTTTATAGTCTTTCGTTCTCCAATGTAGGGCCGGGGTATGGCAACTATATCCCGGATCCGAGCGGTATCAACGGGGCGGTATACGACTGGATAGCACCCATGAACGGGGTGGCGCAGGGGTCGTACGAGGCCGCGCAGTTCCTGGTGACGCCCAAGACGCAGCAGGTCGTGAGCCTGGGGGCGGACTATACGGTAGACAAACACACCACGCTAAGCGCCGAGGTTGCCCGCAGTCATTATGATGTCAATACCCTGTCCACCATCGGGAAAAAAGACGATGACGGTTCGGCAGCCAAATTCACGTTCAAAAACCAGAAGATGCTCGTGCCCGACAAGGGGTTACAACTCACGTCCACGGCTGGTTTTGAATACGTCAACAAGGATTTCCAGCCGCTGGAGGTCCTTCGTACCCCTGAGTTTACCCGGGACTGGGGGCTATCGTTGACCGTCAACCCGGCCACCGAAAAGATCTACCATGCCAGCGTCCAGCTGAACGATAAAAAGCTGAATTCGGTCCGGTATGAAATTGCCCGGTATGAGCGTGGGGATGGGTTCACGGGTATGCAGCATAATTTTGCCAACCGGGAGAGTGTTCTTGGCTGGAAGATCCAGGACCAGGTAAGCCTTACGACTTATGACAGCAGTCATCGGTTCAACGGCTATTATTTCCGGCCCTCCTTTGACATCTCCCGAAAGCTGAGCTTTCTAAAGAGCTATGTCATCGGCGGGGGCTATGCGCTCGAGCAGAACCAAAACCGCGATAAAACGGCCGACACCCTCGTCGCCACATCTTATGCTTTTCATACCTGGGAGGTCTATCTGAAATCGCCGGAGAATCTCAAGAACCGGTGGGGGATGAGCTATAAGATGCGGGTCAACAGCTATCCCAATGCGCGCAGCCTGGATGTGGGCGACCGGAGCAAGACCTTCAATCTCTTTGCCGATCTGGCGAAGAATCCGCATCACCAGTTCCACATCAACGCCACCTACCGGGAGATGACGATTGCCGATAGCACGCTGGCGGCCAAAACCGTCGACAGCACGGCGGCCGCGCAACGAGGCGACAAGACCTTATTGGCCCGGGTGGAATACATCGTCAATGCGTGGAAGGGGGTCTTGCGGGGGAACCTGCTATATGAGGTCGGTAGCGGCCAGCAGCAAAAACTGAGCTATACCTATCTGCAGGTGCCGGCGGGTACGGGCAACTATGCCTGGATCGATTTCAACAAGGATGGCATCCAGCAGCTAAGTGAGTTCGTTCCGGCTCAGTTCCAGGATCAGGCCCAGTATATCCGGGTCTATACGCCTAGCGACCAGTACATCAAAGCCAACTACAACACGTTCAACTACAGTTTTTCGGTGAACCCCAAAGTGCTGGTCACGCCTAAAAGCAAGGGGCTGACGCGTTTTCTCGGCAGACTGATGTATCAGAGCTCCTTGCAGCTCACCCAGAAGCAACAGGCTTCGGGGCTCATCGAATACGATCCCTTCAAGGCACCGCTCAATGACACCGTGCTGATCACCCGCACCATGATCCTGGTCAATACCCTGAGTGTTAACCGGACCGATCCGCATTGGGGGTTCGACCTCAGCAACACGCAGAATGGCGGTAAGAGTTTGCTGACCTATGGGTATGAAACGCATCAGACCAATGAGTGGTCGCTACGGGCGCGGCTCAACCTCAACAAGGCTATTGCGCTCACGGGGGTATTCCGGGAGGGAACCAATGCGCTCAATAACTCGAGCTCCAACTTCGACAGCAGTAACTATAACCTGAATCAATTCTCCATCGATCCGGGGCTGACCTATACCAAGGGATCCAGTTTCCGGATCGGTATGGATGTCAAATTGACGAACAAGCAAAACTCGGCGCAGTGGGGTGGGCAGCATTATACCTCCAATGCCTTCAGCTCCGATTTCAAATACAATATCCTGCAGAGCACGTCTGTCCAGGGGAAATTTACCATGAATGCGATCGCCTATACGGCGTCGCAAAACGGGTCGGCAAGCACCACCAGTCCCGTGAGCTATACCATCCTGGAGGGGTTGTTGCCGGGGAAGAACTATCTGTGGAGCCTGGATTTCACCAAGAAACTGGGGAACAGCCTCGAGCTCAGTGTACAATATGAGGGGAGGAAGGCGGGGGAAACGGGGATCATCCATACCGGCCGGGCGGCGCTGAGGGCATTGTTATAATGAAAAACCCCGGCCGGGGCCGGGGCTATATAGCGAGATTTAATGATTGCCCTTCGGGCGAACGGCCGTTGGCCGTTCAGCAATTATCCAAAGATTCCGCCTTTCTTGAGTTCGCGGGTGCCTTCGCCGATCTTGAAACCATTGTGGTAGATCTCGATCTTGTAATTACCCTTTGAGAATTCGCTGTTTTGTTTCCAGGCGAATTGAACGGATTTGGTCTTGCCGGCTTCGAAGTCGACGGGGACTTTAGCGGTGAAAACCTTGTCGCCTTCGTCACGGGTAGTGAAGGAGCCGGAGCCCAGGGCCGGTACCGAGATGGGTTTGCCATCGGGGCCGGTGATGCAGACGTATACGTCGGTCTGGCCGCTTTGCGCGATCCGGTTAGCTACGTCGAAACCGATGACGAGCTTGTTAACACGACGAGCAGTAGTCGTTTCCTTGTCCTGACCGTCTTTCTTTTCGTGCATCGGCGTGATGGAGATGTTGGAAGCATTCAGCGTAGAAGCGATGTCTACTTTCTTGCTCAGGTCCTGGTTAGTTGCCGTGGAGGTCTGCAAATCATTGGTCAGCTTTTCCTTGTCCTGGGTCAGCGCTTGCTTGTCCTGGGTCAACTGCTGGTTGTCCTGGGTCAGCTGGGCGACCTGTTGTTCCAGGTTGCTTACCTTGTCGTTCAGTTCCTTGATGAGACTTTGCGCTTTCTCTTCTTCTGCCTTGGTGAGTTTGTTCTTGCTGAGAAGGCCGCGGATCTGTTTCTTGAGGTTGGATACCTGACCGTCCTTTTCGTTGATGTTAGCGGTCAGCTTATTGTTGGTTCCGGTGAGGGAATCCAGGCGTACGAGTGCGTCGTCAAAATTCTTCTGCAGTTGGCCTTTTTCGTCGGTGACCTTCGAGATCTGGGCTTGTTGCTGGGTTTGAACTTGTTCTTGTTTGTTGTTGTTCCAGAGCAGGTAACCCCATGTTCCGAGGAAACCGGCGGCCAGCAAGCCGATGACTAAGTTTTTGTAGTCTTTCTTCGGAGGTTGATTTTGAGGCGTAGCTGAGGGATAGTTGGTTGTCGTACTCATAGCTATTACTTTTTCAAAAGTTAAGAATGTGTTTGATCGATCCGTTTCGCCGTGAGACAAGCTCTACGGTTTCATTCGGTGTTAGTCTAAAACCGTGCCAAACTCAATTTTATTGTGTTTCACCCCTGATTCCTAAAGATTTATGTAATATTGCGCCAATAAAAGTGACGTGTATGGCTGTCGACAAAATCCTCAACGACTGGAAAAAGGCAAAATTCAAACCCGTTTACTGGCTGGAAGGCGAGGAAGAATACTATATAGACGTATTGGTCAATTACGCTGAGCGCAAGATCCTCACGGAGGCGGAGGCTGGTTTTAATTTAACGGTTTTTTATGGGAAGGATGCGGATTGGACGGCCGTCATCAATGCTTGCCGGCGTTATCCGATGTTTGCCGAGCGACAGGTGGTCATCCTCAAAGAAGCGCAGCAGATGCGGGATATCGACAAGCTGGAAGCCTATATCGACAAGCCGCTGGCATCGACGGTGTTCGTGGTCGCTTATAAAGAAAAGAAGGTCGACGGCCGCAGCAAGCTGGCGAAGCTGTTGAAGGAGAAGGCCGAGCTCTATACCACGAAAAAGCTATATGACAACCAGCTGCCGGACTGGGCCAGCGAGCTGATCCGCAGCAAGGGTTACGAGATCACGCAAAAGGCGTTGTTGTTGCTCGTCGATCATATCGGTAATGATCTCAGCAGGATCAATAATGAGATCGATAAGCTGCTGGTCAACCTGGGCAGTAGCGGGCGGATCACGGAAGACGATATCGAGAAGTATGTAGGAGTCAGTAAAGAGTACAATGTTTTTGAATTACAGGATGCGTTTGCCAAAAAGGACAAGGTCAAGGCCATCCGGATCATACAATATTTCGAGGGGAACCCCAAGGCGGGACCGATCCAGCTGATCCTGCCTTCCATCTATAATTTCTTCAGCAAGGTGTATATGATCTTCGGACAGCCCGCCCGTGACGAGAAGGGGGTGGCCGCGGCGATCGGGGTCAATCCTTTTTTTGCCAAAGACTATCTGGCGGCAGTCCGCAACTACAACTACGAAGGCATCGAGCAGGGGCTGTTGTTGCTGCACGCCTATAATCTAAAGAGTGTGGGTGTAGGCAGCGCCGGTACCGAAGATGCTTCTTTATTAAAGGAGCTCGTGGTGAAAATCATGGGTTGAGCGGCCGGTGGGCCGCTGGCCTTATTTCGCGGGCTCCAATGCGGCCAGCGAATCCAGCTTATCCTGGGCCAGGGCGTCCTTTAGCTCGTCGAGGCTGTTGAACTTGAGTTCGGGCCGGAGGTATTTGATCACGAAGACCCGCAATTCCCGTCCATATATATCCTGGTCGAAGTCGAAGAGGTTGACTTCAATCGTCCTTTGCGTGCCGTTGATGGTGGGTCGGATGCCGATGCCCATCATGCCTTTGAGCCGGCGGCCGTCGAAAACGTCGGTCGATTCGACCGGGAGCAACTGTGCCTCCACGGCATAGACACCGTCGACAGGGATCAGCTTCTCTGCGTTTTCCAGCTCGAGGTTAGCGGTGGGATAGCCCAGCGTTCGGCCGAGCTGGTTGCCCTTGACGACCTTTCCCGAGAAAAAAAAGGGGTAACCGAGGAGCTGGTTGGCGGTGGCGATATCGGCGCGGAGGATGGCTTCGCGGATACGGGTGGAACTTACCGACACTTCGTCGAGCAGTTGCACGGGGATCTCCTGCAGCTGGAAGCCGGCGCTGCTGCTATATTCTTCCAGGAGGTGATAATCGCCCTGCCTGCCCTTGCCGAAACGGTGGTCGTAGCCGATGATCACCGTATGGGGGTGGAATTTAGCCAGCAGGAAAGCTTCTATGTATTCCTGGGCAGTCAGTTGCGAAAAGGCTTCGGTAAAGGGCACGATGACGAGATGATCGATCTTTTGCCAGGATAGCAGCCCGATCTTTTCCCGCAGGGTATTGATCAGCCGGACATCGTGGCTGCCGCCCCGGACGACTTTCCTTGGATGGGGGAAGAAGGTGATGATCACGGTCTCGCCACCCGTGCGGGCTGCTTCTTCCCGCAGCTGATGGAGGATACGAGCGTGGCCGGTATGAACGCCGTCGAAGGTACCGATCGTGACGACTGCCCGACGAAAAACAGGCAGCTGGTCGGTGTTATGATGGATCTGCATGTGCGAATAAACGGGTAAGCCCTCGAAGGGGTTGGTTGTTAGTTCTGTGCAAATCTAAAGGATTATCCTTTACCTTTGCCGTCCTATGTCACTCTATGCCCAACGCGGAGTTTCCGCTCAGAAAGAGGAGGTGCACCAGGCCACCGAAAAGCTGGATCAGGGGTTGTTCCCGAATGCCTTTTGCAAGATCTATCCCGATTATCTGGGAGGGGATGCGGGCTGGGTCAATCTCATGCATGCCGACGGTGCGGGGACCAAAAGCATCCTGGCCTATCTTTATTGGAGGGAAACGGGTGATCTGAATGTCTGGAAGGGGATCGCCCGTGACGCCATTGCGATGAACCTGGACGATCTGCTTTGTGTGGGCATCTATGACAACCTGCTTTTTTCCTCTACGATCGACCGGAACAAAAAAAATATTCCCGGAGAGGTCTTGTCCGCCATTATCAACGGCAGCCAGGAGTTCTTCGACGAATTGCAGACCTATGGCGTAGGCATCCGTTATCTGGGCGGTGAGACGGCGGATGTCGGCGACGTCGTGCGGACCATCGCGGTCAACGGCACAATGGCGGCGCGCTGGCCGAAGGACGGGCTGGTGACCAACGACAAAATCCAGCCGGGCGACGTCATCGTAGGTTTTGCCAGTTCGGGGCAGGCTGTTTATGAAAAAACGTATAACAGCGGTATCGGCAGCAATGGGCTGACCAGTGCGCGGCATGATATCCTGAATAAGACCTATGGCATCCGTTTTCCCGAATCGTATGACACCACGCTCGACGAGGCGGTGGTTTATATCGGGTCCCATCGGATGACCGATGCCGTGAAGATCCCGGGGGGGCATGGATTACACACCACGGATATCGGCCACCTGTTGTTGAGTCCGACGAGGACCTATGCGCCGTTGTTAAAGCGGTTGTTGACGGAGGCCTTTGGGGCTATCCATGGCCTGGTGCATTGCAGCGGCGGCGGCCAGACCAAGTGTATGAAATATCTGCCGGGGACCTTCCGGGTCGTCAAAGACCATCTTTTCGACGCGCCGGTGATCTTTGAGCTGATCCAGCAGGCGTCGGGCTCGGATCTCCGGGAGATGTACCAGGTCTTTAATATGGGCCACCGGCTGGAGGTCTTCGCCGCTCCGGAATCGGCCGACGCCTTAATTAAGGCAGGGCAGGAGCTGGGTATCGGGGCGCAGGTCGTAGGAAGGGTGGAAGCGGCTTCTGCCAAAAGCCTGCAGTTGACGGTCGGGGACAAAACGATTGAATACTGACGGTTCGCGCTACGCGGATCACGGACCGGCTTATTGGGCCGGTTTTTCTATTTTAAAGACGACGTAAAAGTAATATCGGCCGGGTGGGCAGCTGATGGTGGAGTCGGCGAGCAACAGGTTGGAAACGCTATCTACTGCTTCCAGGAAGAGTCTCGTTGTCGTATCGACCACCGGGTTAGCGACCCTTGGTTTTGGGGGTACACCCGGCAGCGGCCGGCTGGTGACCGTCAGGGTCGGTGCTTTTCCTCCCTGGGTATCGAGTTCCCCGGTGCCTGCTCCGCCGCCTATCTTGTGGCCGGATGCGTCCATATTCAGGTAAATCCATACCGTTCCATCCATTCCCTGTTCAAGGGCGGACTGGGGGTACCGGAGGTGGCGCAGGAAAAACCGGGTAAGCAGGGTGTCCCGCAGGACGGGGCCGTCTTCGGTGGACATTTTCCATCCCCTCTGGCCATAGTCCCTGGCGACGAAGGCGAAAGGCAAGGCCAGGAGCATGGGGAGGGTAAGCCATCGTGCCGTCTTGCCGGCGCGGGCAGCCGCAGGGTGCAGGAGCATTTCGACACGTCTTATTACCTGGGGGTGGTAGAAGGAATGGACGAGCCGGGGGGTGTCCGTGGCGCCCTGTGATTGCCAGACCAGCCATTCCGCATAGGTGGATCGCCGGGCCTGGGCGCCGGCGGGGTTGGGAGCGGATCCTACAGCGTACCGATCCGCAAGAAACTCATGGACAAGTTTTAGTTCGCGAAGGATAAGATAGAAAAAGGGGTTGCACCAGAAAAGCCGCCGGATTGTTTCCAGGGCGAGGTTATCCAGGCTATGGAACTGCCGGATATGGTAGAGTTCGTGACGGAAGATGAGCTGCCCCTTTTCCGGATCGGTGG
>Ga0210396_10001645_pt1 | contig 23821 bp, 14 predicted proteins | sample IncBWH17OmetaG_FD_155466 | JGI IMG/M metagenome (GOLD analysis project Ga0210396, IMG submission 155466) | Forest soil microbial communities from Barre Woods Harvard Forest LTER site, Petersham, Massachusetts, United States - Inc-BW-H-17-O ... | reverse complement strand
GCCCAAGGAGTGATTCCGTTGGCCGATCCAGTACCACGTGGAGCATCATCCATAAGGTGATCGCGAGAAAAAAAAGCGGAATGACCGGGTAACCCCAAACTTTATAAGGTCGTTCCAGTTTCGGTTCCCGAATCCGCAAGACGATTAGGCCTAGCACGGTCAGAAAAGAGGAGAGCAACAAACTGAATTGGGTGTAAAACAAGACGGTTTCAAATGTTCCGGTTGTGACCAGAATTGTCGCGATGATTACCTGGAGAATCGCGGCAGCGTAGGGCGTGCCTTTGGTGGAGGTTTTGCCCAAAAGACGCAATTTCGGCAAGTCTTCGGCCATCCTTTTCGTGATTCGAGGGCCGATCCACGCCATGGCGCTGATGGTGGCAATGAGTCCCAGACCGATCAGGAGGCTGACGATCTTTCCACCGGTCGGGCCAAAGATCGCCTGGCCGGCGAGAAGCCCGACCTCAAGCTGACCAGAGAGAACGGATCGCGGGGTTGTCAGGAGAAATACGTAATTCAGAACCAGGTACAACACGGTCACTGCGACGGTTCCAATCAAGAGAGCCCAGGGGACATTCTTTGCCGGATTCCGTACTTCTTCCGTGATATAAGCCGCAGCATTCCAGCCCGAGTAGGCGTACATGACGTAAACGAGGTCGACCGCGAAAGGAGGAGAGACAAGTACTGTCAAGTCCTTGGCTCCGGGAATCATACTGAGCGCCTGCGGATTCGCGATCAGTAGACCCGCGACGATCAAAACCAGGATGAGCCCGATTTTCAAAAAGGTCGAAGCGTTCTGGAACATCTCTTCGACGCGAATGCCCAACAGATGCACCAGAGTGATAATCCAAATGACGAAGAGGGAGAGGAGGACAGGCGAAATTCCGGGTGCGAATATTTTGAAGTATCCTCCAAAGGCGATTCCGGCGAGGGCAATGGGTGCCGGGAATCCCACCACCACCGAAATCCAACCGGAGAGAAAGCCGACCGACGGATGGTAAATTCTGGAGAGGTAATGATATTCGCCGCCGGACCTTGGCAGGGCGGTCGCTAACTCCGCGTAACTGAGAGCCCCGCACAAGGCGAGGATTCCGCCAACGACCCAGAGAGCGATCAGTGCGAAGTCGGAACTAATTCCTGCAACTTGGAAACCGAGACTCGTGAAGACACCGGTCCCGACCATGTTAGCCACCACAAGATTTGTGGCGGTCACGACGGAGATTTTCTTTTGGATCATTGATAGCCTGGTCGCGGAGAAAGTTCTCAGTGTCCTGTCCCCGAAATAACCTGTATTTTGCCGGAGGCTTCGCCGCGGCGGATTTTTCCCGGCGCAAACGAAGCGCCCAAATTACGTGCTATTTCGGGAACAGGACACTAGTTAGTCGAGGGGACGCTAATTTGTCCACGGAAATTCAAAGCCTGAAAATCACTAATGAACTCATTTTTTCGCATCTTGCTCATTTTATGCGTCGTTGGATTTTCTTCGAGATCAGCTGTATTCGCGCAGTCGATCGGGGCCCAAGTCCTGGTGAAAGTGGAGGTCAAGGAACCATACAAAAGCGCACCATTTGATCGAGAGCGCTTTCTGAAGGTGCCGGAGGGCGCGAAGATTTCGGTACTGGCCAGGATCGAGAAAGCGCGGTTTCTAGCGGTGAGTCCGCGTGGCGACGTTCTCGTTTCACAACCAAGCAGTGGCAAAATCCTGCTGATCAGACAATCTGGTCCCTCGGAAGTCAAAATATACGAATCCATCAGAGGGCTTCGCCTTCCGCATGGGATGGTTTTTCAACATATCGCTGAAACACTTTATCTTTACGTCGGTGAATCAAACAGGATCAGCAGATTCGTTTACCAGGCAGATTCACTGGCGCCCACCAACCAGGAAATTGTCGTGCCGAACCTTCCAGACCGCAGTACCCCCAATCTCGGGGGAGCGTACGGACACGAATTGAAGAATCTAGCAATCAGTCCGGATCACAAGCTGTACGTTGACATTGCGTCGGCGACCAACGCAGATCCATCCGATACCAGAAGCGATCCGATCAGGGGCGCGATTTATCACTATGACCTCGACGGAAAAAACAGGAGACTGGTGGCCATCGGAATTCGGAACGCGGAGGGTCTTGGCTTTCTGCCCGGAACCGATGAATTGTGGGCGGTCGTGAATGAGCGCGACAACATCCGTTATCCTTTCAACAGCGGTTGGGATGAACGTGGAACGAGCGACTACGGTCGAGTGATTCGGTCTTATGTCGATGAACACCCGCCGGACGAGTTCATCCACGTAAAACAGGGTGCCAATTACGGCTGGCCATTTGCCAATCCGAATCCAGACAAAGGACTTGATCGGATGCCGTTTGATCCGGACTATGAGACAAATCGAAATTGGTCCCTGTTTCCGAAGACTTCGTTCACCAGGATTGACAAAGGCATCCCCGCTCATTCTGCCCCGCTCGGTTTCTCGTTTTTGCAAGAAACCAAAGTTCCTGTTCCGTACCGCGACGGAGCGGTGGTGGCATTGCACGGGTCCTGGAATCGAACCCGGAAGACTGGCTATAAAATTATCTTTTTTCCATGGCTGCCGAGCGGCGAACCGGGCGCTCAGGTGGATCTGGTGACAGGCTGGCTGGACGACGAAACGCAGCGGGCCTGGGGTCGTCCGGTCGATATCGTGCCTGACCTGGAAGGCAACCTGCTCATCTCCGATGATGACAGTGGAACGATTTACAAGCTCTCTTTAGGGCGCTAGCCCGATAACCACACCGGCCAAAGGAGCCGTGAAATTTTTCGCGCTGTGAGTTAGACAGAATCGAGTGTCTGCGCCGACAATTACCCATGGTGAGAACGAGTCGCCCGGATGATTCGTATTGTCTGGCGAATGGCAAAGGCTTATGAGGAGACCGTAGACAAACCGTGCGGGGCTTGTTTAGACTTTCCGCGAAGAACTAGAGGAGGTTAATGACGCACGAACATTGGACAACCGGAAGTGTTGTATTGCTATTCGCGACGAGCCTGGCGCTCATCGGTTGTAACAAGCAAGCGCCACCGCCGGAGTCTCAGCCTCCGCCGGTAACGATCGCCAAGCCGGTTCAGAAAGAGATCATCGAATGGGATTATTACACCGGACGAACCGCGGCGGTCGAAAACGTCAACATTACTCCGCGTGTCAGCGGCTACATCGACAACGTTTCTTTCAGAGCGGGCGACAGGGTGAACAAAGGAGATCTTCTCTTTGTCATCGATCCGCGGCCCTACCAGGCGGCGCTCGATCAAGCCAAAGCCCAACTGAGTGAGGCACAGGCGAATCAACAGCTCCAAGACGCGAATTTTGCCCGACAGGACAAGCTCCGGTTGAACGGAGTCATCGCGAAGGAGGATTACGATACGTCGCTCTCGAACAAGAATCAGGCAGCGGCGAGGGTCCTCGCCGGCGCGGCATCGGTCGAATCGGCACAATTAAACTTAACCTTTACGAGGGTTATTTCTCCGATCAGAGGGCTGATCGCCCGGGAGTTGGTCACGGTCGGTAACCTCGTGCAGACCGATACGACGCTGCTCACCAATATCGTGAGTGTGGATCCGATCTACGCCTATTTTAATGTGGATGAACGATCGGTGCTGAGGTATCAGCAGCAAGTCCGCCTCGGCAAATTGCCCAATGCAAGACACGAGGCGGTGTCTGTTTATCTTCAGCTGGCGAACGAGAACGGATTTCCGCATCAAGGGAGTATCGATTTTATCAACAACCAGTTTAATACTTCGACCGGCACTCTTGAGGTTCGTGGTCTTTTCTCGAACGCAAATGGGGTTTTGATTCCAGGAGCATTCGTGCGAATCCGGGTCGCTGGAAGTCCGCTGACGCAGGCTCTGCTGGTGAGCGACAGAGCGGTGGGAACGGATCAGGGGCAAAAATATGTGCTGGTGGTCGATAAGGATAACGTCGTAGTCGTCAAGCCGGTGGTACTCGGACCGGAAGCGGAAGGGCTCAGAGTGGTGCGCACCGGACTGACAGCCGACGATCAGGTCATCATCAACGGCATTGTCAATGCCCGACCTGGTTCGAAGGTTAGCCCGCAACAGGGTGATATGAATCAATTTGCGACGAATCAGCTCCAGTTGCAGACCAACAAAACGACCGAACCGGTCGGTGACGGAAAAGAGAAGGCAGGAGGAAATCAGTCGCCGCACCCGCAAGGGCAATCGTCAGGTCAAGGCGGTCAATCAAATCAACCGAAACCTGGCGGTGGCCGTTAAGCGCTGCGAGCGGTTATGAAATTTTCCCACTTTTTTATCGAGCGCCCAATTTTCGCGATGGTGATTTCGATCGTGATCGTTATCGCCGGGCTGCTGGCTTACTTTGCGCTGCCGACCGCGCAATACCCGGAAATTGCGCCGCCCACTGTCCAGGTCACTGCCACTTTTCCGGGCGCAGATCCCAAAGTGGTGGCTGAAACCGTGGCGACGCCGATTGAAGAACAGGTGAACGGTGTCGAGAACATGCTCTACATGTCGTCGCAGTCGACTGCGGATGGCACGATGACGCTCACGGTCACTTTCAGGCTCGGAACCGATTTGGATATCGCACAGGTCCTGGTGCAAAACCGCGTGGCCATCGCGACGCCGCAACTGCCGCAGGAAGTTCGCAATCTAGGCGTAACCGTGCAGAAACAATCTCCGGACCTGATGATGGTGGTGCACCTGCTCTCCCCGGACGGCACGTACGACCAGGCCTACATCAGCAATTACGCCTTTCTGCAGATCCGCGATCCGCTTTCCCGTCTGGATGGCATAGGAAACGTCAACGTTTTCGGGGCTCGCGAATACAGCATGCGTATTTGGCTGGATCCGAACAAAATGTATGCTCGTAGTCTGACGACTGACGATATCGTCGCGGCGATATCGGCGCAGAATGTGCAGGTCGCGGCTGGCCGTTTGGGAGCGGAACCGGCTCCTCCGGGCACAGAACTGCAGCTAACGATTAATACGCAGGGCCGCTTGGTGACTCCGGACCAATTCGGCCAAATCATCGTCAAACGCGGTGACAACGGGGAAATCGTTTATCTGGCCGATGTCAGTCGCGTGGAACTTGGTGCGAAGGATTACAATGTCTCTTCTTACCTGGACGGCAAACCTGCGGTGGCACTGGCAATTTTTCAATTGCCGGGTTCGAACGCGGTCAAGACCGCCCATGAAGTCCGAGCGCTGATGAAAGTACTCTCCCGGTCTTTTCCGATCGGCTTGCAGTATACCATTGTGTATGACCCGACACAGTTTATCGAACAATCGGTCGAAGCGGTCATCCATACATTATTCGAAGCTGTTATTCTCGTGCTGATCGTGGTGCTGGTGTTCCTGCAGACCTGGCGAGCCACGATCATCCCGCTTCTGGCGGTCCCGGTCTCGTTGGTGGGAACATTCGCGGTGATGGCGGTATTCGGATTTTCGCTGAACAACCTGTCGCTTTTCGGACTGGTGCTGGCGATTGGTATCGTGGTGGACGACGCGATCGTGGTCGTGGAGGCCGTCGAACACAATATCGAGCTGGGGATGGCACCCAAGGAAGCGACGCAGAAAGCGATGGACCAGGTGGGAGGCGCGGTTGTGGCGATCGCCATCGTTCTGAGCGCCGTCTTTATTCCCACGGCTTTTATTACTGGAATCACCGGGCAGTTTTATCGGCAGTTTGCCTTGACCATCGCGGTCTCGACGGTAATTTCCGCGTTTAACTCGCTCACCTTGAGTCCCGCACTGGCCGGGCTCTTGCTGAAGCCGCGAGACGCGAAGCGAGATCTCCTGACTCGGCTGGTCGACCTCGTGCTTGGCTGGTTTTTCCGCCTGTTCAATAAGGGTTTTGCGGCGTCGGTGAAAGGGTACATCTGGGCGGTTCGAAGGTTGTTGCGCTTTGCCGCGATCGCGTTGCTGGTCTACGTTGGTTTTCTGGTGCTGACCTACTTTGGGTTCAAAGCCGTGCCGTCGGGTTTTATCCCGACTCAGGATCAGGGCTACCTCATCGTGTTCGCACAATTGCCGGACGGAGCATCGCTTCAGCGAGCCGAGGAAGTTCGCAAACAAATTTCCGAGATCGCACGCAATGTCCCGGGAGTTGCGCACACGGTCGAGTTCGCCGGATTCTCGGCACTTGATGGGACGAACCGCAATAACGCGGTGACCACCTTCCTTCCCCTGGCGCCGTTCGAGGAGCGCGTGAAGGATCCGCGAATGAATGGGTCTGCCATCACCGCCGCCGTGCGCCAGAAATTCGCCGGGATCCAGGATGCTCGAGTGCTGGTCTTTCCGCCTCCTCCGGTTCGAGGAATCGGGAACGCCGGCGGTTTCAAGATCCAAATTCAGGATCGTCGCGGCGCCGGCCTTCCTGCTTTGCAGGCGGCGACCGATCAACTGATCGCAAAGGGGCTTGCTGGTCACGGGCTGGTCGGACTGTTCACTAGTTTCCGATCGCAAGTCCCTCAGCTCTATCTTGATATCGACCGGAAAAAGGTAGAGACCCTGGATGTCCCGATCAATTCTGTTTTCAATACTCTGCAGGCGTATCTCGGTTCGACCTACGTCAACGATTTCAATTTTGTCAACCGGACGAACCAGGTAAACATCCAGGCCGATGCCCGGTTTCGAATTCAGCCCGAAACGATCGGCCAGCTCTATACTCGAAATAACAAAAACCAGATGGTTCCCCTTGGCACCCTGATGGATATCCTGGAGGAAGCTGGACCGGATAAGGTGATGCACTATAACATCTATCCTTCCGCCGAAATCAGCGGGAGCACCCTGCCCGGTGTAAGTTCCGGACAAGCCATCGAGGTGATGCAAACTCTGGCCGATCAGACCCTGCCAAGCCAGTTTGGCTACGAATGGACTGAACTCTCGCTCCAGGAAATTCTCGCCGGTAACTCTGCTGTCTACATTTTTCCGCTCTGTGCATTGTTCGTGTTTTTGGTGCTGGCCGCGCAATATGAAAGCTGGTCGCTGCCGCTGGCCATCATCTTAATCGTTCCGATGTGCCTTTTCGCGGCCATCACGGGTGTTTATCTCCGAGGCTCCGATAACAATATTTTTACCCAGATCGGACTCGTCGTGTTAATCGGGTTGGCCTGCAAGAACGCCATTCTCATTGTCGAGTTCGCAAAACAGCAGATGGACGCCGGGCTAGGCAGGCAGGATGCGGCAATCGAAGCTTCGAGATTGCGCTTGCGTCCTATTCTAATGACCTCTTTCGCTTTTACTCTCGGCGTTTTTCCGCTGGTTAACGCGACCGGGCCTGGCGCAGAAATGCGCCAGGCCATCGGTACTGCAGTGTTCAGCGGGATGATCGGCGTGACCCTCTTTGGTATTTTTTTGACCCCGGTCTTTTTCTCCGTCATTATGAAGCTGTTTGAGGGCAAAAAAGAGAAGGCGAAAGCGGCCGACGCTGTGGGCGCCGACCGGCCGGCGGTGCAACACTAGGACCAGGCGATTTCATACCGCCGCACTTTGGCGTTTTTCCGGCACGATCTTATTTGCTTGTTTGGAACAGCGGTTCGCCCAAACAATCGCGGGCACTTGAGAGTTGTTCTCCGGATTAAACAATGAAAATAGCTGTCCTTTTTGGCGGTAATAGCTCCGAACGAGACGTCTCTATCGCCAGTGGGGCACAGGTTGCCAAGGCGTTGCGACAAGTTGGGCACCAGGTCCTGGCGGTCGACACGTTTCGCGGCATTTTAAGCGACCAGGAGCAGGAAACGTTGCTGGCTCGAGGCGTCGCGCCAGCGCCGCCAGACGACCGCGACTTGCGCGTGATTCGAGCCAAGACAGGATCAATCGTGCAGCCCTCCTATTTTGTGGACGCAGACGTCGTCTTTCTAGCTCTTCACGGGGGGACCGGAGAGGACGGAACGATCCAATCGGTATTCGATGCGGCGGGCACCTGTTATACCGGAAGCAATCATGTCGGCAGTGCCGCGGCGATGGACAAGGATCTCGCAAAACGGCTGCTGGTCGCAGCGAAAGTGCCGACGCCTCCATGGTTGATGGCGCCCGTCGATCAGGACGGCGCGATTCGAGACCTCGGTCTGCCACTTGTCGTGAAACCAAATAAACAGGGGTCAACTGTCGGTTTGACCGTGGTGAAGAGTGGCGCCGACCTTGATGCGGCTATCCGCGAAGCGTACCGGCACGATGACGAGGTGATGTTGGAACGATTCGTGCCCGGACGGGAGTTTACCGTCGGGATTCTGGGTGAGCGCGCGCTCGCTGTTGGTGAGATTATTCCGAAGCATTCGGAGATTTTCGACTATCAGAGCAAATACCAGGCGGACGGCGCCGAAGAGATTTTCCCGGCAGTTCTTTCAAGCGAGCAAACCCGCGCGCTGCAGGAAATCGCGCTGCAGGTCCATCGCGCGTTGAAATTGCGCGACTATAGCCGAGCAGATTTCCGGATGGATGAGACGGGTCAGTTCTGGTGCCTTGAAGCCAATACGCTGCCGGGGATGACTGCTCGAAGCCTTCTTCCTCAATCTGCCGCCGCAGTCGGAATCGCATTCCCGGATTTGTGCGACCAAATCTGCAGGTTGGCGTTGAGTCGACGCAAACCAGGTCCGGTTTGAACAGAAGGCAGCAAAGGAAACCAAAACGGTCCGTGATGGTCATCCGGTAGGGCCTTCGGCGGCTCTCTGATCGTCCTCATCCTCGAAGTCTAAATGGTGCAGCCAAATGCAGCGCCCGTCTCAGGCATCTCGATCAAAGCTCAACAGAAGGAACAGAAGAAAATTTGAACAGAAGACAGCAAAGGAAGCAAAGACGGAATGGGGATTGAGGTTTCCGTGATGTCATCCGGTAGGGCCTTCAGCGACTCTCCGATCGTCCTCGTCCCCGAAGTCTAAATGGTGCAGCCAAATGCAGCGCTCGTCTCGGCATCTCGATCAAAGCTCAACAGAAGGAACAGAAGAAAATTTGAACAGAAGGCAGCAAAGGAAACAAAGACGGATGTGGATTGGGTTTCCGTGATGGTCATCCGGTAGGGTCCTCGGTGGTTCTCCGGTTCTCCAATCGTCCTTGGTCCTCGAGGTCTAAATGGTGGAGCTAAATGTCGAGCCCGTCTCGGCATCTCGATCAAAGCTCAACAAAAGTAATAGAAGAAAAATTGAACAGAAGACAGCAAAGGAAACAAAGGCGGAATGGGGATTGAGGTTTCCGTGATGTCATCCGGTAGGGCCTTCGGCGGCTCTCCGATCGTCCTCGTCCTCGAATTCTAAATGGTGCAGCCAAATGCAGCGCCTGTCTTGGCATCTCGATCAAAGCTCAACAGAAGGAACAGAAGAAAATTTGAACAGAAGGCAGCAAAGGAAACAAAGACGGAATGGGGATTGAGGTTTCCGTGATGTCATCCGGTAGGGCCTTCGGCGACTCTCCGATCGTCCTCGTCCTCGAATTCTAAATGGTGCAGCCAAATGCAGCGCTCGTCTCGGCATCTCGATCAAAGCTCAACAAAAGGAATAGAAGAGATTTGAACAGAAGGCAGCAAAGGAAACAAAGACGGATGTGGATTGGGTTTCCGTGATGGTCATCCGGTAGGGTCCTCGGTGGTTCTCCGGTTCTCCAATCGTCCTTGTCCTCGAGGTCTAAATGGTGGAGCTAAATGTCGAGCCCGTCTCGGCATCTCGATTAAAGCTCAACAGAAGGAACAGAAGAAAATTTGAACAGAAGGCAGCAAAGGAAACAAAGACGGAATGGGGATTGAGGTTTCCGTGATGTCATCCGGTAGGGCCTTCGCGACTCTCCGATCGTCCTCGTCCTCGAATTATAAATGGTGCAGCCAAATGCAGCGCTTGTCTTGGCATCTCGATCAAAGCTCAACAGAAGGAACAGAAGAAAATTTGAACAGAAGGCAGCAAAGGAAACAAAGACGGAATGGGGATTGAGGTTTCCGTGATGTCATCCGGTAGGGCCTTCGGCGACTCTCCGATCGTCCTCGTCCTCGAATTCTAAATGGTGCAGCCAAATGCAGCGCCTGCCTAGTTGAGAGCGTGGCGCAGGGGGAGGGGATAAATAAAGCGCCGGCAGTTGGCCGGGTTTGCTCACTCCCAAAGAATCGACGAGGATGACGATGATCTTGAGAGGGCGGCGCTTAGATATACCCGACCCGTCGAAGAAAGCCCGCTAAACGCGCTAGCATGCACTTCTCAGGTTGAGCTGCTCTCTGTACCCAAGCACTCAATAGCACTTGAGTGACTCCGAGCTTCGTTGCCGTTTCTCGATCTGTTTCGGCCGACTCCTTGGTGTACCTTTCCAACGCATCCAGGACCTCTTCCGTGCTCATAAATCGCCTAACTGCTAGATGAAGCGGCAAGTATTGTCCACTTCTTTATGTGAGAAGTAGGGTGTTCGGATGACGGTCCTTCGCCATCGCGGACGAATGTTCCCGAATGATGGGGCGGGGGCGTCTGCGTCACTTTGGGGTCCACTCCGGGAAGGTCAGAGAAATGGAATTGAGGGAAGAAATTTTGTGAAGAATTTGACGAGATATACGGTTGACTTTATGCAATTGAGAGTCACTCTCATTAGAAATGCAGAACGCCGAGCTCCGCCTTTCCTCCCTCCACGGCTCTGATCGGATTAAAAGCTTCAAGTCGACAAAGCTCGTACGGATCGGATTTCAAATCGTTCTCTTCCTGGCCGCGGCGATTGTCCTCGGAGTACTGGTCTGGCAAGGGATCACCGCCAAGGGCGCTCCCGATCCGACACAGCCGCACACGAGCAAAACCGTGGCGGTTCTCGATATCGCCGTGCTTGTTTTTCGTGAGGGTTTGGAATGCATTCTGGTGCTCTCGGCAATTACCGCCAGCATGGTGGGCAATCATCGCATTCATCGGCGTCCAGTTGCGGCGGGTGCAGGGGTGGGATTCGTTGCGACGTTGATTACATGGGTTATCGCTGTCGGCATCGTGAGCAATCTGGCCCAGAGCGTTCCTGCGCTTGATCTGCAGGCAGCGACCGGTTTGCTGGCCGTCGTCGTCCTGCTGGTAGTCATGAATTGGTTTTTCCACAAGGTTTACTGGAGCGGCTGGATCGGGCTTCACAACCGGAAGAAGAAAGATTTGCTCAACAAAGCGGATGATTCGGGAATATCGGAAAGACGTTTGCTTTGGGGTCTCGGACTGTTGGGGTTCGCTTCGCTGTATCGTGAGGGTTTCGAAGTAGTGCTCTTTCTCCAAAGCTACTACCTGCAAATGGGCGGGACGATTGTGCTGGGCGGAGCGTTGCTCGGGATACTTTTATCCGGTCTGGTCGCGGTACTTACGTTTGTGGCGCACAGCCGGTTGCCCTACCGCAAACTGCTGGTTTCGACCGGTGTCATGCTCGGTTTCGTTCTCTTGATTATGGTGGGTGAACAGGCTCAGGAGATGCAATTGGCGAACTGGATCCCGACGACGAAAATCGGAGCGCTCGAGAGCGTTACTCCGGATTGGATGGGTGTTTGGTTCGCTGTCTATCCGACGGTAGAGACGCTTGTTGCCCAGTTGCTTGCCGCGATCCTGGTCATCGGTTCGTATTATGCGGCCCGGCGACGGGTGCTTTCGGCTGGGTGAGAACACCTCCGCTCCGGAATCATGGATCGAACGGGCCTGTTCGATCCCGACGCAATCTCCGTTCGATCCGACAAAGCTGTTTCCTCGCAATCGTTCCTAAAATCGTCATCGTACTCGAACTGGTTGTTGTCGGATTCTTTGGAGACCGGTCAATGAACTGAAGACCCCTCACGACACGATCCAGGCTTTCAGACCGCCCTGCGATATATTTGGGGACCTGCCTTCAATTTCGGGTGGAGGAACTGCGGAGAATGAGTGAGTTAATTCGAACGTGGAAAAAATCGTTCGGTGAGTGAAAGCATATTCAGCCAGAGGCTCGGCAAGCGAAGTGGCGATGAAGTGGTCGGCGGATTTTGAATCGTTCTTTTGCCTTCTGAAATTCTCTACGTTCGCGCGAGGTACCAGAACAACCACTGATCTCGACTTTCCGGAGGATTCGGAGGAGGCCGTCATTTGCACGTAAATATCACCGGGCGGCATAGGAGATTCAGAAGACTGGCAAGTTTCAGCAAAGGAGGGTGGGAACGCAAGAGAGGCGGGCATCTCTCCGAATTTTCGGCGATCTTTCGCCTAATCTCTGTGGGAACTACTTGAGATGGGCAAGCCGAATGTTAATTATTTCATCCATGAAAGGCTATTTGACTTTAGGCCTAGGCCTTCTTGCCTTTTGCATGGTGATACTTCTGGCAGGATGCGCGGAGAACTCCGGCTGGGGTGCGGGCTTTGGAGGTGTTCAACTTCAGGACACTGGAACTCCACCGCAGCCTGCTGGTACGGCACCCTCTGGGTCCGGCGCGGTTGATTACATTCCCAGTGGTAATTTTTAGTCTGGAATCCTGAGACGGAAAGAGTCGGCGAAGCTATCTTCAGAGTCCGATGTAGCGAGCTGTGTAATCGGCCACGCGAACGATTTGTCCGTAGGATGGGGTGTCGACAATGATATAACCTAGTGGTCCGACGGCGCGATCCGTTTGCGTGTCAAAGACCATCACTCCGCGCAGGCCTTGTTTGGAACTGCTGGAAATTCCTTGGGTGAAATACGCTCCACTCGTCTCGGAGCGATCGAGTTTAATGGAAAATTCCGCGCTTAGCTCTGCGGCCAGCAAAGAAGAAGCTGTCACGACCAGATACCGTGGCTCGGTCCCGAGCCGGTTGGCATTCTTTTGCCAATATTGCCGTGCGTGCTGCTCAGCCAATTGAATTTCGTTCGAGGCCGGACAGTACGTATCGACCGCAAAATCGCGCTTATCTGCTTTGGCAGAATCGAAAGTGCTACACGCGGAAAGAAGCGTTGCGGAGACAAAAAAAAGCCAGAAGGCGCGGTTCATCAGATAAAAGTTATGAGTTCATAGCAGAGTACGCATTAATCTGTCGGTCGGATGCAAAGATCGACTTTTCTATCGAATGATTAACAACAATAACTAATTTGGCGGTGCGATTTTGGCGTTTGCGCGAAGACGTTCAAGCGGCGCCCGGGCGTCAGAATTACCACTATCCGCCGCCCGCATAGATTGCCCGGACCCCGCCAAATTGGCCGATTGTTCCCCCCGGAGGAGACCCGATGATCAAAACACCGTCCGGGGCTGCAAGTTGTCCTGTCCGCTGGTCAAAGATCAGGAGAAATTCGACCGGGACACTGCCCGAATTTTCCAGCAAATCAGCGCCGTAATAACCCTTCATTGGAATTCTTCCTAGCGCCATTCTCCAAACCAGGCCGGGAACTTCGTTGGCGACGAGTTGGTAAGCCCGCACTGCGACATAGGGAGTTTCGGCGAGGATCAATTGTCTTTTGGCATCGGCTCGCCGAAGAAAATTCTGGAAGCGTTTTTGGGCAAGCAACGTTTCCCGCGGATATGGCTGGGCCCTCATAAAGGCGTAATCATCCTTACCGAACGGTGTGCCGGGGGAACCCGGACCCTGGGCGCAGGACCCGCAAACGAGGCTGATCAGTACGACAAAAAGGAGGGGCCGTTTCCGAGGACTGAATTTCAAGTGTTCCAGCCTTTGGATTCGACTCGTTCCTTCTGAGTTTGCAACTCAGATAATTCCCGCCTGGCGCTGGCCAGGCGTTTGCGCTCTTGTTCCACGACATTCGCCGGAGCTCGTGCCAAGAAGTCGGGATTCGCCAGCTTGGCGATGCTCTTGGCCAGCTGCCTGTCCAGTTCTTCCAGAGTCTTCGTAATGCGGCGCAGCTCGGCATCGCGTTCTACCAAATCCTTCATTGGGAGCAAAATACGCACCTCGTCCACGATGGCGATTGCGGCTTCGGGGTCGGGCTTCCCGGCCGGAAGCCACTCGAGCGAGGAAAGTCTTGCCAAACTGACAATGGAAGAACCATGGCGTGCCGCCCAGACCCGGATCTGCTCGTTGCCTCCGGAGAGCAGGGCAACCACCTTTTTCTGGTGGGGCACTTCCATTTCCGCCCGGATACGCCGGATTTCTCCCACGATACGCTGGAGCCACGCGATCTCCGCCTCGGCGGCCTCATCGATTTGAAACTCGTGCTCATTTGGATAGGGGCGCACCATGATGCTTTTGCCCGCCACTCCCGTCAACGGAGCCACGCTTTGCCACAACTCCTCGGAAAGAAACGGCATGATCGGGTGGATCAGCCGCAACAGACCTTCCAAGGTCCGAAGCAAAGTTGCGCGGGTCCCGGCGCGCAACTCTGAGGAAGCCTGCTCCGCCAAGGCGACCTTCGAGAGTTCCAGGTACCAATCACAGTATTCATGCCAGGTAAAGTCGTAGATGGCCGCGGCGATTTGGTGGAGGCGAAAGTTGGCCACACCTTTCTTCACCTCTTCAATTGCGCGGGCAAAGCGTGACTCTATCCATCGGTCGATGATGCCAGTCCCCTGGCTGGACATCGTTGTCGAGGCGGGGTGGGCGATTTCTTCAGCCTTGATCAAGACAAAACGCGCCGCGTTCCAAATCTTAGTGCAGAAAGCTCTCGCGCCCTCCAGTCGGCCAAGGTCGAAGGCGATATCCCTCCCGGCTCCTGCCATCACTGCGAAGGCGAAGCGGAGCGTATCGGTACCGTACGCTTCGAACCCGTTAGGAAATTCGCGGCGCAGATTTTTGGCAATGCTCGCAGCCATTTCCGGTTGCATCAGGCCTTGCGTCATTTTGGCGACCAGCGACTCAAGGTCTCTGCCCTCGATGATATCCAACGGATCGAGCACGTTCCCCTTTGATTTGGACATTTTTTGCCCATGTGCGTCACGCACCAAGCCGTGAATGAAGACCGTTCGGAAGGGCACGTCGTTCGTGAGCTTCAGGCCCATCATGATCATGCGGGCGACCCAGAAGAACAGGATGTCAAAGGCGGTGACCATCACTGTCGTCGGGTAAAAAGCCTGAAGCTCGGATGACTGGTTCGGCCAGCCGAGCGTGGTAAAAGGCCAAAGAGCCGAGCTGAACCAGGTATCCAGCACGTCTTCGTCCTGCCGAAGCGGGAGGTCGGCTGGCAAGGCAAATTTGGCACGGGCTTCGTTCTCGCTTCTGGCGACGTATACGTCCCCGGCTTCGGAATACCAGGCCGGGATGCGATGTCCCCACCAAATCTGGCGGCTGATGCACCAGTCCCGAATCTCGCCCATCCATGCGAAGTAGGTATTCTCCCAGTTTTTAGGGACGAGTCGGACGCGGCCGTCGCGCACGGCCTCCATTGCCGGGCCAGCCAGGGGTTCTGTTTTCACAAACCACTGGTAGGTGAGATACGGTTCAATGACTGCTCCGCTCCGATCGCCACGCGGGACGGCTTGCAGATGAGGCGCCACCCCCGCCAATAGGCCCATAGCCTCCAAATCGGCCACGATTTTTTGGCGGGCAGCGAAACGATCCAGGCCGCGATAGGCTGCGGGTACAATGTCGTTCAGGCCGGCGTCTGCCGTCAGGATATTGATCAGAGGCAGGTTATGGCGCTGCCCCACGGCGTAGTCGTCAAAATCGTGCGCGGGGGTGATTTTCAGGCATCCTGTGCCGAACGCTGGATCGACATAAGAATCGGCGATGACCGGAATCTCGCGTCCGGCTAGCGGCAGGGATACTTGGCGACCGATAAAATGGCGATAGCGCTCATCATCAGGATGCACAGCGATAGCGACATCGCCCAACATCGTCTCCGGCCGTGTGGTGGCGACCGTGACGTACTCTTCGCTGCCGACCACCGGGTAGCGGATCGACCAAAGGAAGCCTGGCTCTTCTGTTTTCGACACTTCCAGATCGGAAATAGCAGTCCGCAGGACGGGATCCCAATTCACTAAGCGCCGGCCACGGTAAATTAGCCCTTCTTCATAGAGTTGCACGAAGACATCCCGCACGATCGGTGAGAGTCGCTCGTCCATGGTAAAGCGCTCTCGCGACCAATCCACGGAAAGCCCCATGCGCCGCAACTGGGTGGTGATAGTTTGTCCTGATTGCTCTTTCCACTGCCAAACTCGCTTGACGAAAGCTTCGCGCCCGAGATCATGCCGGCTTCGGCCTTCTGCGGCGAGCTGCCGCTCAACGACCATCTGGGTGGCGATGCCGGCATGGTCGGTGCCGGGTTGCCCCAGGGTGTCGTAGCCGCTCATCCGGTGATAGCGAAGGAGGGTATCGATCACGGTGGCCTGAAATGCGTGGCCCATATGGAGGGTTCCGGTCACATTGGGTGGAGGAATCGTGATGCTGAAGGCGTCGCCGATCCCGCTTCGAGAAAACAGCCCATTTTCTTCCCAATATTGATACCACTTCTTTTCTATGGCTCCTGGATCGAAACTTTTCATTTTCTGAAACCCATATTGGTCAAGAATATATTGATGAACGCATCAGTGAAAAGCAGGCTTCCGAGGCAAAGCAATGATTTCACCTCGGTCGAGCCTGCCTTCCGGCAAGCGAGGGAATGTGCGTTAACCCAGGTTGGCTTTCCCCTGTCACAAGGTGCCGCACCGAGGGAATCGGTCACGATTGTCATCCCCTCCTATAATGGCTGGCGGGCGTTTCCCGCAACTCTGGACACCCTCGACGCCAGCTACTCGTTCCGCTGATTCTGCGATCCTTGAAGCAGCGCTCGGCCCTTTTTATCCAGCCAGTGTACGGTCTTTCTAACGTTATCTGGCTCGTAGCCAAACAAGTGGCTCCAGTAGCCTGACGGAATACGTTACCGTAATTTCGAAAGTGAGCACTAAGCTAGATGCTGTTGCCAAATGTCTGCCGGCGCGTCCCGTAGGGACAACACCGATCGTAGCCTGGCACTTCGCGCCAGGCTACGATCGCACCGTCCCTCCGGGACATTTCGCAACAGGCTTTAGCTTAGGACAACTATTCGGAGATATGGTGACGTATTCTGACTGGCCGCCAAAAGCCTGACTCCGGCAGCATGACAGAATACGTCACCGTAATTGCGAACCTGAGTACGAAGAAGGCTCATCGAGAATTTGCCTTGCGATCGCTCTCGTCGCGTCCAAACTAGCTTTCCAAACCGCCATTGATCATCCCATCGTTATGTCATTTGCCGAAGTACCCAGCAAAGTAAGCTTCCCGCAGCTAGAGGCCGGGTTGTTACAACGGTGGAGCGAAGAGAAAACGTTCGAACGCTCGCTCGCTCAGCGGCAGGGTTGCCCACACTACGTCTTTTATGACGGCCCCCCCTTTGCCACTGGACTGCCGCATTACGGTCACATCATGACGTCTTATATCAAAGACGTCGTTCCGCGGTATTTCACCATGATGGGCTATTACGTCCCGAGGCGATGGGGATGGGATTGCCATGGCCTTCCGATCGAGTATGAGGCGGAGAAGGATCTCGGCTTCAAGTCTCGCGCCGACATTCTTGAGTATGGCATTGGCAACTTTAACCAGGTCTGCCGAAACCTGGTCTTGCGTTACAGCCAGGAGTGGAAGCAGGTGATTGATCGCCTCGGCAGGTGGGTCGATTTTGATAACGCTTACAAAACGATGGATGCCTCCTATATGGAGTCCGTCCTCTGGGCTTTCAAAACTCTGCACGAGCGCGGGTTGACTTATGAAGGGGAGAAAGTTGTCCCATACTGCATCCGTTGCCAGACGAGTCTTTCCAATTTTGAGGCCCGCCTGGATGACGCCTTCCGGGCGCGCAAGGATCCGGCTGTCACCGTCGCTTTCCCACGCCAGGGGCATCCAAATGAGAGTTTCCTGATTTGGACGACCACCCCTTGGACGTTGCCGTCCAACGTCGCCATCGCTGTCGGCGCAGGCATCGAGTACGTCGCCCTCCGCCGGGGCGATGAAACTCTCTGGTTGGCTGCGGAAAGCATCGGCCGTTACACGGATTTGGAAGGACTTCCCGAGGTGCGCCGTGCCTTCGGACGTGATTTGATCGACATCGAATACGTCCCGTTATTCCCTTACTTCCAAGATACGCCGAACGCTTTCCGAATCCTCTCCGGCGATTTTGTCGAGACGGGTACGGGCACTGGTTTTGTCCATTTGGCACCGGCTTATGGCGAGGATGATAATGTTCTCTGTACCGCTGCCGGAATTTTCGGCCCTAATCCAGTTCGGGGTGACGGAACGTTCGATGAACGGGTGAGTGACTTCGCGGGGCAACAGGTGTTCGAAGCTAATCCGCACATCATCCGTTCTCTCAAGAAAAGTGGCCGTTTGGTCAGCCAGAGCAGCTACGAGCACGATTACCCGCACTGTTGGCGCTGTGACTCACCACTGATCTACCGAGCGGTTAAGTCGTGGTTCATCAAAGTAAGGCAGATCAAAGAAACGATGGTGCGCGTGAACGCAAGGATCAACTGGACGCCGCATCACGTTCGGGATGGTCGGTTCGGCATGTGGCTCGAGAATGCGCAGGATTGGGCCGTGTCGCGTTCTCGATTTTGGGGAACCCCTCTGCCTGTTTGGAGATGTGAGAGTTGCCAGGAAGTCGAGGTGATCGGCAGTCTTGAAGAACTCAGGTTGCGTAGTGGACAAGCCGTTCCCGACTTACACCGGCCTTTCATTGACGAGGTATTTTTCCCCTGCCGCCGTTGCGAAGGCCGGATGTCACGAATCCCGGATGTCTTCGATTGCTGGTTTGAGTCGGGCGCGATGCCGTTCAGTCAATTGCACTACCCTTTTGAAAATCGCCAACATTTTGAGGATAATTTCCCCGGAGACTTCATCGTCGAATACATCGCACAGACACGTGGTTGGTTTTATACTCTGGTCGTTTTGGCCTCGGCACTTTTTGAAAAGGAACCCTTTCGGAGCGTTGTCTGCCATGGCGTGCTCCTCGGCGAGGACGGGCGTAAAATGTCCAAGCGCTTGCGCAATTATCCCGACCCAATGGAACTTATCGAGGAATATGGTTCCGACGCCTTGCGCGCCGGCCTCTTGAGCTCTCCGGTTGTCCGAGGATTCGACGCCCGTTTCTCCCGGAACGCCGTGCACGATGCTGTCCGTCGCATCCATATACCCCTTTGGAATAGCCTGCATTTCTTCACCGCCTATGCAAAGATCGATGGCTTCGAGCCTACTGGCCAGCCCAAATCACCCTCGGTCCTCGATCGTTATCTCCTGAGTAAGACGGACGCTTTGCGTGAGAGCCTCGAAGAGCGGATGTCGCATTACGATTTTCCAGGCGTCTATGAGGATTTTGTCAACTATATCACCATGCTTTCGGGTTGGTACATTCGTCTCAGCCGGCGGCGCACGTGGGGGGCCGGCATCGAGGACGAGAAGCGAGCAATCTATGAGTGCTTGTATACTGCCTTCTCGAACCTCGCGAAGCTGGCTGCACCTTTCCTCCCTTTCCTGGCGGAAAGTCTGCACCAGGCGCTAGGGGAAACCAGCTCGGTCCATTTGGAGGACTGGCCGAAACCCCAGCCCGCGTGGCGCGACGAGACCGTAGAGAGAGATACGGATCAACTGCGCCAAGTCGTTTACCTTGCCCGCCGGGTGAGGGAAAATCACGATATAAAACATCGTGTGCCGCTGCGTACCGTCTCGATTGCTGGCCTGCCAAAAACGACGCTACTCGCCAATCGCGATTTACTTGTCGAGGAGTTGAACGTCAAAGAGGTTCAACATCTCGAATCGGTATGGGATATCGTCCGACCGATCTTTAAATTGAATTACGTCACCTTGGGGCGGCGCCTGCGTGGCGATGTGAAAAAAGTGGCGGCGGCCCTCGAGGCCGGCAATTACGAACTAAGCGAAGACCGATCCACTTTGCGGGTGGCCAATTATGAATTCAGCGGGGATGATTTCACCGTCCGCTATGAATCTCAGCGTGAAGGCACCGGAGTAGCCGTGGAAGGAACGTTAGTTGTGGTCCTGGATTTAAAGATGGATGACGATCTGGTGGCAGAGGGTAAAGCTCGTTTGCTTAATCGTCACCTCCAGAATCTGCGCAAGGAAGCTGGTCTCGCTTACGCTGATCGTGTCATCATATCGGTTCAGGCCACCGCGGCTTGGCAGAGGGTAGTCGATCAATACCGCGTTTGGCTAACCGAACAATTATTGGCCAAAGAGATCTTGGCTTACCCACTCAGCGACGCTACCCACAAATCCCAAGTCGAGATTGAGGGTGAGAGGGTGGAAATCGCCTTGCGTGTAGCCGACTAACGATCTTTGCCGGGCGCAGAGACCTACCTTGCGGTTTTAGATGGACGACCAGAACAGCGCGCGTTCGCCCTCGGTGCACCGCGGTGGCAAGGGAGGTCATAGAAATAGCGAAGAGCCAAAAGCTACGGCTCAAAACACCCAACTCACGCCACCGAAAAAACCTCGACGTGGACCGAATTGCGGTGCGAACACACCGATTCCGGTTCCGTTGCGCAACTGGTAGCTTTGATCAAAAAGATTGGTCACGTCGAACCTGAACTTGAGTAATCCGTATTTGGCCGGCAAGTGAAAGGCGTGGGTTAATCCCAGATTTACTGGATAATACCCCGGCAGCTCATCCGTGTTCGCAAAGCCGCTCCTCAGACCGCTACCATAGAGGATGTCAGCATAGACGGTAGTGTCTTTGTAGGTGTAAGATGCGCCGGCAGAGACGGTGTAACGCTGATCATGGTCAAGGAAGACCCAGTGATTGCGAATGAAAGCGAGTTCGTCAGGTTCGAAAAGGAATTGGCTGGAGACAATTTGTTTTCCCGTTCCGCGCTCGAAGCCAAAATTGGCATAGGCATTGAATCCGCCTTGCGTGTAATTGGCGGTCGCCTCAACGCCGTATTGGTTTCCTTCAGCGTAGTTAAAAGGCGTAAAGATTAGGGCGGACCCAAATTGTCCTTCGTCGATCAAATTCCGAGAAATTTTGTAGTAGCCATCTATTCCCATCGAGAACGGGCCAGTAAATTGCTCGGTCATGCCAGCATCAAAGTAATTCGCGCTTTCTGGTTTCACCGGAGAATTTTGCAAAATGGCAGGTTGGTTGGAGGTGCCGACAAACTGTTTAAGGGTTTGTGACTGCACGAGCTCCAACGGAGGCGGTGTAAAGTAACGAGCATAGCCGGCGTGGAGGGTGGTACTCTTGGTGGCTTGAAAGACCACGTTGAACCTGGGGCTAAGTTGATTGGCATGCGTGAACTCGTCGACCACATCGAACCGGGCGCCGACGTTGATTGTCAAAGGCTCGAACACTTTCCACTCGTCCTGGAGGTAAAATCCATAAAAGGCTCCAGTCTCGCGCTGGTTGCTGATGATCGTGAACGGAACGTCTGATGTTTGATTTCCCGCAGCATCGACTGGGAAAACCTGGTTATTGGTTTCGACTCGTGCGGTTTCCACGGTCAGAAGAAACCCACCCCTCAGAACGTTTGCATCATTGATTGCCCAGCTCGCATCAAACTGAACTCCGTTGGAAAAGATGCTTCGGTCGATCCGACCAGCCAAGCCGGTGAAGATCAGATCACCGGCATCGTCCGGTGTGAACAGAGTCGAGCTATAGCGGCTGAAGACTGCCACCTGAAGGTTGACATTTTCGAAAGACTTTTGATATGCGAGAATGGCAAAATCATTCTGCTCGTGCTGATTCTCGCTCAGGAATCTGGAATCAAAATTCTTCGGGCTGGCTCCAGCGAGAGCGAAGAGAGGCGGCTGACCTGGATTGTTCGGAATCTGGAAATCCGAGTAGGTACCGCTCAGGATCAGGCTGACCCGACTCGAATCATCGATAAGATAGGAGAGGTCCGCGAATCCTTTATACTGCCCAGTCCAATCATGGATGGCATGATAGCCGCCGGTTGGATTTTCGATTCCAAGATTGTCCTGTTTGTAGCTGCCGAGCACGTAATAACTGAAGCGGCCTTGTGCGCCACCAGCCTGGAAACTGGGGAATATGGTGTCGTGCGAACCGCCATAGTATGACGCATCGTCACCATTCAGATCGGTGCCTGCCTTGGTGTGAATGTCGATAATACCGCTGGTTCGGAATCCGAATTGGGCGGGGAGTGAACCGGTGATCAAGTCGACGCTTTTCACCCAATGCGTATCGATTTCCTGACCGAACCCAGTGACTCCTTCAGGAATCAGGACGTCGTTAATGCGAAACTGGAGGTTGGCGTGTTCGTCGCGAACATGGAGCTGCCCAAAGGAATCTTGGGCGACGCCTGGAGCCTGCAAGATAACGTGGTTGAATGGCGCATTAGAGCCCTGGGACTCGTTCTGAATCTGCTCTTGCGGAATCGTATATTTCGTAGCGCCCAAATAAGGTACAATCTGGTCTCGAGCCGTGTCGAGCTGCCCGGTCACAACCACCCGGTTTAGTTCGGTGGAAGAAGCATTCTGTCCTCCCTGTGGAGGATTGACAGTCGGCTGGATTTCAGTGGTCTGGTTCGAATTCCCTGTATCTGCTTTAACTGCAGAGTCTGGGCTGACCGACGGGCCTGTTTGAGAGGAAGCTGGAGAGGGGCAAAAATTGGCCAGAAATAGCAGAAAAATAACGTGTAGTTTCATTGGTCGTTGGCACGTAGTTTGAAATGACGTAAGAGTCAGTCGGCGAACGACTGGCTTGCCCTGGGATCCAATTTGGAGGGCGATATGCGGAGTGAGGTATCACTCCAGACCACCGCCGACGCAGTGGGAGTTAGTTCCCGAGCGGCGGAGCATGTTCCAGCAAGCGACAACTCAGAAAAAAAGATCCGAAGGATCGGCTCTCGTAGGTCTGATCAAGCGGAACCGGGACCAGGGCCGGTTTTGTGATGACGATTGGGTCGATGGCCGGCTGGTCGAGCTGGCCGGCCAGTAACATTGTTACAGCGCAGTCATGGTGCTCGTCGTCTGCATCATGATGGATGAGCTCGTGCAGGCTCGGACAGACCGCCAGCACCGTAGCCCATTGAAGCATGGCGGCCAAAAGCAATGAGACAATCTTGGGAGCGGCGCCCGCGCCGGAACTCTCTCCGATCCCAGGCCGTTGGCGTGGAGCACACCAAATATGCTGGCCGGCCTTCACAGTGCTTTTCCGTGCGTGCATCTGAACAGGGAGATTTTGCCCGTGCTATCGAGTTACGACCAACCAGACGAATAAGGCTTGGTGCGGAGCGAAGAAGATTTTGCACCGAAGGAATGGGGCATCGCCACATACAAGTAAATTGCAATAAGTATTGCAAGAAGATTGCAAATATTTCCCTTCTTCGACCCACTTGGTCCCCAGGAACTCCGGAGGGCGCCGGAAGCGTCGAGCACTCCTCGCGATGGGAGAGTGGCAGCTCGCTGCGACTGGTCAGAGGCAACTTGAATCGTCGCCCGCTGCCATCTGGGAACAGCGGCTTCCTTGGCCTTGAGTTCTGCCAACCAGGTCCGTGACAATTCGGCGCACGCCCTGGGCGCTGCCGCGAAGCTGGCGGTGCATGACTTTGACTTAATCTTTTCGCAAATCACTTGCAAGTCAATGGAGGTTGATCGTACTTGCAACTAACTTGCATCATAGTTTGACCATGTTCACAGCCGTCACCGACCCTACTCGTCCCGTTTCGGCCATTGCTCCAGCCGCCATAGGCGGCACGGCACGGCGCATTTTGCACCGCATCCGCAACGCGGAAATCATTCACAGGCGCATCCAGATTTTTGGCTTCCTCGCCGAACTTTCAGTCGCGTTGAAACGGGAGGAGTGGTTAAACCCGTACGTGAGGAGCGAGCAACGCAGAAAATCGGCCAAATCGTCCGTTCCAGCGCGCTGGACCTGGACTTAACGGGAGCGCCCGGCTCCATGCTCCCGCTGCTGGCCGCCACCGCACTTTTCACCAGAGCCGCCGATGACGCGCCCGCACACTGGCTACTCGAAGACA
>Ga0210396_10001644_pt1 | contig 23823 bp, 20 predicted proteins | sample IncBWH17OmetaG_FD_155466 | JGI IMG/M metagenome (GOLD analysis project Ga0210396, IMG submission 155466) | Forest soil microbial communities from Barre Woods Harvard Forest LTER site, Petersham, Massachusetts, United States - Inc-BW-H-17-O ... | reverse complement strand
GGCCATGGCGAAGATGATCGGCCGCTCGGCCATGGTCCTGACCATGTCCTGGGTCAGCGCGCCCTTTACCGACAGGCCCAGGAAGATGTCCGCCCCCTTCACCGCATCGGCGAGGTTCCGCGCGTCTGTCTCGACCGCCAGGCCTGACTTCCACTGGTTCATGCCCTTCTCGCGGCCGCGGTAGATCACGCCGGTGTTGTCGACCGAGATGATGTTGTCCGGCCGCACGCCCATGGCCTTGATCAGTTCGACCGTGGCGATCCCGGCGGCGCCAGCGCCGCACAGGACCACCTTCACGTCTTCGAACCTTCGGCCGGTGATGTCGCAGGCGTTGAGCAGGCCGGCCGCGGAAATGATCGCTGTGCCATGCTGGTCATCATGGAAGACGGGGATGTCGAGCAGTTCCTGCAGCTCGGTCTCGACCCGGAAGCATTCCGGGCTTTTGATGTCCTCCAGATTGATGCCGCCGAACGTCACGCCGATGTTCTTGACGACAGTTATGATCTCGTCGGGATCCTTGGCCGTGACCTCGATGTCGACGCTGTCGACGTCGGCGAAGCGCTTGAAGAGGACGCTCTTGCCCTCCATCACCGGCTTCGCCGCCAGCGCTCCAAGGTCGCCAAGGCCGAGGATGGCGGTGCCGTTGGAGATCACGGCCACGAGGTTGCCCTTGGAGGTGTAGTCGTAGGCGAGATCCGCCTCGCGTGCGATCGCGAGCACCGGAGCGGCGACGCCAGGCGAATAGGCCAGCGACAGGTCGCGCTGGGTGGCCATCGGCTTGGTCGGCGCAATGGCGATCTTTCCCGGCTGCGGGAAGCGATGGAAGGCCAGCGCCTCTTCGTCGGTGAACGTCTTGCGCTCGGCGTCGCCCATGGGCCCCCCGGGGTCTAAGTGCTACGGCGGCTCAACCGCCGGGTTCCAGAGCCTGATGCGTTCGCACCGCACAGATGCGAACTCTGAATCAGGCTCTTCGCTTTTGAATCTAGAGCAAATCATCCCCATTCAGACGGGCAGTCCGAACGGGGTTTGCTCTAGTGAGCGGCGATGCATAGCGCACGGCCAGCGCAGGTGCGACCGTTTTGGCCGCCGGCGCCAAACGCCGCCGTCAGAGGCGCTCGCGATCTTCCAATTGGCGCGCTTCTTCGGGCAGCATGATCGGAACGCCGTCGCGGACCGGGTAGGCCAGCCCGGCGCCCTTGCTGATCAGCTCGCGGGCCTCCTGGTCCCAGATGAGGCGCCCGTGCGTGATGGGGCAGACCAGAATCTCCAGCAGCCGGGGATCGAGTTCGGGCGCATCGGTGGGGTTATCGGACATCGCCTTGGCTCCTATTGGATCGACGGGGCCACGTCATCGTCCATCCCGCCAGCCCCGTCGATCTCGAGCAGGGCTGTGAGAGCGTGCCTGCGCGCCTCGAGGTCGGGCGCCTCGAGCAACGCCTGCTTTTCGACTGTGGAGAAGGGCAGGGCCATCGAGAGGCTGTTGACCAGGGCTGGGGCGGGCGCGGCGTTCACGACCTCCCACTCCACGCCCAGGCTGTGGTTGTCCAGGTACCGCCGCAGAAGGGCCAGGAAGGGAGCGCGCTCGAATTCCAGGCTCGCCTCGTCCGCCGCCAGGTCCATCTCGTAGCGGCGGAAGTCCGCGCGCACCTGACGATAGGGTGTGCTGGTCTCCAGCTCCGCCAGGATGGCGAACCGGCAAACGCCAGTGAGTGCGATCAGATACTTGCCGTCGCCGGTCTCGGAATAGCTCGTGATGCGGCCCGCGCATCCCACGCTCATGAGGCAGGGCGTATGGGGCGCGCCGCCCTCTCCCGTCTGGACCATGCCGATGAGGCGGTGGCCGCTCATGGCGTCGTCCACCATGTTCAGGTACCGCGGCTCGAAGATTTGCAGCGGCAGCACGCCGCCGGGCAGTAGCAGCGCTCCATCGAGAGGGAACACCGGAACGACCTCCGGCAAGTCGCTCGCCTTCCTGTAGCCGCCAGCCATGATCGTTCCTTGCTCGAGCCCCGAGGGGCCTGGCCCGCGCCCCGTCAGGAAAAGAGGATAGACGACATCTTCCGTCGACCCTGGCGGGTCACCTCCGAGGTCGGACCGGCCGCTTCGAAGATGGTTAGGAGCTCGGTCTTCGCCGCGCCCTCGTTCCACTCGCGATCCCGGCGAAGGATCTCGAGGAGATGCTCCGCCGCCGGTTGCAGCTGCCCGCGTCCCGCCAGCGCCTTGGCCAGTTCGAGTCTCGCCTGGTGGTCGTCCGGGTTGACTGCGAGGCGGCGCTCGGCGTCCGAGGATTCGGCCGGGGCCGACGCGGCCAGGGCGAGGGCCGCTCGTACGCTCTCGAGATCCGCGTTCTTCGCACCAGGGGGAGCCATGTCGGCGACCTCCCTCGCGCGCTCCATGTCGCCTCCCGCCAGGTAGCATCGGGCCAGCCCGCCGATCGCCGCGAGGTTGTCTGGCTCGATCTGCAGCAGTTCGCCATAGGCCTGGGCGGCGCCGGCGGTGTCGCCGGCTTCCAGAGCCTCGCGGGCGATGGCGAGCAGTTCGTCGGCCTCCGAGACCTGGGGCCCCGCCAGCTTGTCGATGAACGCCTTGATCTGGCTCTCTGGGACCGCCCCCATGAAGCCATCGACCGGCCGGCCTTGCGAAAAGGCGTAGACGGTCGGGATCGACTGCACGCGCAGCTGGCCGGCGAACGCTGGATTGCGGTCGATATCGATCTTGACCAGCTTGACCGCGCCTTTGGCGGCCTTCACCGCCTTTTCGAGCATCGGCCCGAGCGTCTTGCACGGGCCGCACCAGGTCGCCCAGAAATCGACGATCACCGGCTGAACCTTCGAGGCCTCGACCACGTCGGCCATGAAGGTGGCGTCCGAGCCCTCCTTGATCAGGTCGGGCGGCAGGCTGGCGGTGGTCTCGCCGATCATGGACATGGGCTGGGCGACTTCGGCTGTTTTGGTTTCGCCCAACATGGTCGCACCCCGCCGGTGGCGCAATGCCACCCGTTCAGTAGCGGCTCCTCCGGACGAGAGACCCGATGGTGGGTTTGATTTGGTCCCGGCTTCAGCGTCCTAGAGCCGTTCCATCCGCGAAAAATCGACGATCATTGGCCTCACGCCAAGGGCTTCGAGGAAGGCGCTGAAGCCCTCGCGCGAGAGGGTCGTGGTGGCGGTGTTCTCGAGCGGGTGGAAGTTCACCTGCTCGGCTCTGGCCAGGACCGCATCGAGCACGAACCGGATCTTTCCCTGGCGATCGTTGGCGAGGCCGAGCGCGGTCACCGAGCCCGGCGCGACGCCCAGGGCCGCTTGCATCAAATCCGGAGAGCCGAAGGAAAGGCGTCCCGAGCCGATGACCGAAGGCAGGCGCTTGAGGTCGATGGCGGTGTGCTGCTCGGCCGAGACGAGCCACAGCTGGTCACGGTGGTCCTTCAGGAACAGGTTCTTGGAGTGAGCGCCGGCGATCGCCGCCTTCATGTCCTCGCCCTCGCCGACCCGGAACACGGCGGGATGTTCGGTGGTGGCGTGGGCGATCGCGTGCTTGTCCAGGAAGGCGATGAGTTCGGCGCGGGTCATGCGTCGCTGGTTAGAGCCTGATCCGTTTGCGCGGAACAGATGCAAACGGTGAGTCAGGCTCTACACTTTTGAATCTAGAGCAAATCATCTCCGTTCAGACGTTTCCGTCTGAACGGAGATTGCTCTAGGGGGCGCATGACCGGCCAAGGGAAGCCCAAGGCTTAGAAACCGAACTGGGTGCGCAGGGCGACGGTGTTCCAGTGTTGGCCGATCTGGGCGCCTATCGGGGTCAAATAGACCGTGGCGCTCGGCGAGAGCCTGTCGAGATCGACGTGCTGTCCCTCCAGGGCCACTCGGACATAGGGGTTCAGGTACCAGTTGATCCCGCCGGTCCACAGCGTGATGTCCCCGCCTCGGATCGTCGAGGCGACCGGCGCGGTGCCGGGCGCGCCGGCGTCGTAGTTCAGGTCCATCGTCGAATAGCGGAAGGTGAGCTCCACCACGCCCATCCCGCCATGTCCCACGGGGTGGGGAACCGGCGGCGCGTCGAAGGCGGCGGTGGAGGTGTTGTAGTGGCGCGCCTCTCCGCTGGGGATCCAGCTGGCCTCCACATACCAGCCACGGAAATTCGGATTGGTGGTTCCAGGGTCGGTGCGGTCGACCTGGAAGACGTCGTACTCGCTCTGCACAAGGAAGCCGTGCCCCTGGGCTGCGAAGTCGCTCCCTTCGTTGTTCGCATGCCTGGCGTCGATGTTGCCGGTATTGATCACCTTGGTCGCGTCCACCCGCAGTTCGGGCGTATCGGCGAAGGCGACGACTGTGTCCGAGAGGGGGTTGACGCCCGTAGCGCCTGGACCGCCGGTGTTGGCGGGCTTGGCGATCATCTGGGCGTGGAAGCCCAGGTGGATCAGCTTGTCCTTGTCCTCATAAGGCCGCCACACCTCGCGCGTGACGAAGTTGAGCGGATCGCCGTAGGTCTGCGCGACGCCGGTCCCGTTGCTGCTGATCGTTCCCACGGTGCGGCTGGTGATGGCGAAGGAGGCGAGCCAGCGAGGCTCTGCGGCGAAGGCCTGGACCCCGATCCGTGTCTCACCCGCCGCGAAGTTCCGCGCAATGTCGGCCGAGATCGGCCGGTCGAGCAGCGGTTGAGAGGCGTTGGAGTCCTGGTCGGCAAGGCCCTGCTGGGGTGCGAATGCGCCGAAGCGCACGTAGAAGGGCCTCAAACCGGAGTACTGCGCCCAGGCCTCGTACAGATAGCCGGCGTTTTCGACCCCCGAGCCGCCGAAGTCCAAGGTCACGCGATAGTCGAAGTCGCCGAAGGCGTCGCCGGCTATGCCGACGCGCGCGCGGCGGAACTCGACGCCGTCCTTGAAGTCGCGGGCGTGGGTGTAGTCGATGTTGGACGGCGTATAGCCCAGCGCCGGACCGGTGCGGCGCAGGTCCGAGCTGATCGGGCCGGGCGGCGCCTGGTCGTAGATTGCGCTGTCGAGTTGGAACAGGGCGTAGAGATTGGCAGAGAACCGGCCATCGGCGGTGGCGATCCCGGGCTCGCCATTGGCGAACGTGGAGGCCACTGCCGGAGCGTTGCCGGCCGAGGGTGTGGTCGGGATCGTGCTGAGCTCCTCTCCCTGCGCGCGCCGGGACGCGGGGGGAGCCGCTTCGAGAGCGGTCACTTTCGCCTGAAGCTGGCCAACCTGGTCCTTCAGCGCCGCGTTCTCCGCGGCCACGCCGCTTTGGGCCTTCACCTGCGCCTGCAGGGCCGCGACAGCCGCTTCCAGGCGTGAAATCCGCGCAGCCTCATCGTCCTGGGCGACCGCGCTCGCCGCCGCCATCAGCGCAGTGGAGGCCACGCCTGCGGCCAATACGCTTCGAGCCGAAATCATCCCCGTACACTGCTCCCCTGTCCCCGACGAAACGTCGATTAGGGCAAAAAGAGAATGTGATCCGAGGGGGTCAATTCTTCGCTAATTTCCACCTGACCTAAGAATAGGTGGCTTCAACCGTGATTTAGAATTTCTGGGGGCAGCTCCACTCGCCAGGCGGATGGACTTGCGGCCTCGGCGCGCGGCCGTCACCTTGCGCGCGTGAGCGCATCCTCTGACATGTATCCTGCTTCCGGATCGACGCGGCCTGTGGTGGCCGTGATCGGCGCTGGATTCAGCGGCGTTCTGACCGCCGCCCACCTGCTGCGGGCGGATGATGGCCCGAAGGTGTTGCTGATCGAGCGGGGGCCGCGGTTCGGCCGCGGCGCCGCCTATGCGACCGCCAACCCGCACCACCTGCTGAACGTTCGCGGCGCCAATATGAGCGCCTTTCCCGAGGCGCCGTCGCACTTCCTCAACTGGCTCGGCGTAGATCAGGCCGAGGGCGAAGCCGTCTTCGTCAACCGCGACCGCTACGGCCATTATCTGCAATCGGTCCTGCGGGAAGCGGCCGCGCGGGATCCTTCCCGGCTCGTCTTTGAACACGACGCGGCGGTCGCGCTGGAGCGGGGACAGCGCGGCTGGACGATCACTCTGGCGATGGGGAGAACCCTGGCCGTCGACGCCGTCGTGCTGGCGATCGGCAATCTTCCGCCACCTATCCCGGCGGAGGCGGAGCCAGCCCTCCTCGCCTCGCAAAGGTGGGTCGGAGATCCGTGGGAGTGGATCGGTTCGGGTCGGTCCCTGGATGGGGACGCGCTTCTCATCGGCGCCGGCCTGACTGCGGTGGACGTGGCCCTCTCGATCCAGGAACAGCGGCCGGGGACCTATATCCTGGCCCTTTCACGCCGCGGCCTCGTTCCACAGGCGCATGGGCCGGTCGGCGCCCGCGTGACGCCCGCGGCGGCGCCGAGGGGATCGGCCGCCGAGGTCTTCGCCCAGGTGCGGTCCCAGGCGAGGGAAGACTGGCGCTCGGCGATCGACGCGCTGCGCCCTCATGTCCAGGCGCTATGGCGCGGTTGGAGCCTGGCCGAACGCCGCCGGTTCCTTAGGCACATCCGGCCATGGTGGGAGGTCGGCCGCCACAGGCTCGCCCCGGAGGTTCACGACCGACTGGACCGTCTTCGTGATGAAGGGTTGGTCGAGGTGGCGGCGGGTCGGCTTCAGGCCCTCGCCCTGGTTCGCGGCGGCGTCGAAGCGCAGTGGGCGCCCCGCGGCGGCGGCGCCGTCCGCAGCCGTCGCTTCTCCGTGGTCGTCAATTGCGTCGGTCCGCTGAGCGATCTGGAACGGTCGGACGATCCGCTTGTGCGGACCCTGCTCGAGGCCGGCCTGGTCCGTCCCGATGGGTGCCGCCTTGGGCTGGACGTGGACGGCGCATCGCGTCCGCTCTCGACGGACGGTACCGCGTCGCCCGGCCTCTTCGCCGTGGGGCCTCTCACGCGTGGCGAGGTCTATGAGATGACCTCGGTGCCGGACATCCGGATCCAGGCCTCCGATGTCGCCCGGAGCCTGCTCGCGGACCTCGCCGGGCGGGCTGGCGCCTCCGCTGAGTCCTGCGGCTCGGGGAGACTCGCAAGCGACCTGCGCCGCTACCTGCAGGAGCAGTCGGATGAACTTGACCTCGAGATCGAGGCGAAGTCGGTCTCACGCCGGATGAGGACCGCCTGGGAGCTGCGCGGCCGGCGCGCCGCGCTCGAAGATCTCGTCGGTTGGCTGGATGCGCGCGAATCCAAGGTGCGTCGGTGAGGGCGATGGGAACCCGCACGCGGCGCCGCAGGCTTTAAGCTCTCGCCCGCAGCCGCTTCGAGCTCCATGCCACCTCAACTCCTCCTCGCCGCCGTTTCATCCGCCTCGGTCCTCCTGGGGCTCTGGAACACCCCCGTGGACAGGAGCCAGGTCAGGGTCGAGCCGTGCGGCGACGACATCTGCGGCTATGTCATCACCTCGACGCGCCTGACGGTCGAACCGGACCAAAAAGACGTTCGCAACCGTGATCCATCCTTGAGGAACCGCCTGATCCGGAACCTCAAGATCATGCAGATCCATCCGGCCGCGGAGGGGCAGTTCCGCGGCTGGGTTTATGATCCGAAGGCCGGCCACACGTATCAGGTTGTCGTACGAATGCGTCCGGGCGATCATCTGGAGCTCACAGGCTGCCTTCTTGGGCCGCTCTGCGGCAGCCAGTCATGGGATCGCGCCCCCGGAGCCTCCGCGCCTGGCGCGCAACCGCATGTCCCGAACGCGAATTAGAGTGGCTGAGCCACTGATGGAGTGACCCCGATGCCCGACCCTCGCCAAACCCCGAACGATGGCTCGCAGCCAGGCGTGCTCGGCGACCAGACCGAGGAGCAGAATCTCGGCCAGCCCGGCAATCCCTCGGCCCGCATCACCAAGGACGAGGTCGAGGCCGCCTTCGGCAAGGATAAGCCCAAGGACCAGAAGCGGAAGGGCCAGCACAAGGGCGCCTGACCCTTTCGGTCTACTTCAGCGCGGCGCGGCGTCGGTCCTGTAGCGCCCGAACCAGGCGAGGATGGCGCTTGCTTCCTCGGCCTCTTGCGAGGGGCGGTCGGCCAGCCCCTCGTGGGAGGCGCCGGGGACCCGCACCATCACGGTGGGCACCTTGCGCAGCTGCAGGGCGTCGAAGAACTGCTCGGCCTCGCTGGGCGGCGTGCGGTGATCCTCCTCGCCCACCATCACCATGGTCGGGGTGGAGACATTGCCCACCAGCGAAATGGGCGAGCGGCGCCAGTAGGTTTCGGGATCCTCCCAGGGCATCTTTCCGAACCAGTCGCGCGCCATGAACGTGTACATGTCCACCGTCAGGACCTCGCTGGCCCAGTCGATCACGGGCTTTTGGGCGACGGCGGCGCGGAAGCGGTGGGTCTTGCCAACGATCCACGAGGTCAGCAGACCGCCGCCTGAGCCGCCGACGACGAAGAGGTTGTCCGGGTTTACCGAACCGCGGGCGATCGCGGCGTCGACCACGCTCATCAGGTCGTCATAGTCCTGGCTGGGATAGTTGTCGTTGATCAGGTTGGCGAATTCGTCGCCGTACGAAGTCGAGCCGCGCGGATTGGCGTAGACCACGACGTAGCCCGCCGCGGCGTAGAGCTGCAGCTGGCTGGCGAAGCTCGGGCCATAGGCGGCGAAGGGTCCGCCGTGGATCTCCAGGATCATCGGATACTTGCGGGCCGGGTCGAAATCGGGCGGCGTCATGATCCAGGCGTCGATCGGCCGCTTGTCATAGCTGGAGACGACCTTGAGCGGTTCGACCTTCGCGAGCGACCGGCCGGCGAAGAGGTCGGCGTTGAGATCGCTCAGGCGCCGCGGAGCGGCTCCGGCGCGGGCGAGGCCAACGTCGTGCGGCGTGGAGGGATCTCCGAGCGTGAAGGCGACCTGACCGTTGCGAGAGACCGAATAGCTGCCTCCCGTGTAAGGACGATCCAGTTCCGCGCCGCCAAGCCCGGTGGCGACCACGGTGACCTCGCCGTTCAGAGAAACGCGCGCGACCTTGCCGACGCCCTGGTCGGCGAACTGCACGAACAGGCTCTTGCCGTCGCCGCTCCAGAGCGGGCGCTCGACCGACCGGTCGAAGGTTTCGGTCAGAGATCGGTCCTGGCCTGTGGCGAGGTCGATCACATGCAGGCGCGCGTCCTCATAGCCGCGGTGGCGATCGTCATAGTGGGTGAAGGCGACGAACCGTCCGTCCGGCGAAATGGCCGGCGAGCGGTCTGGTCCGTACTTGTGGGGCAGGGGCGTGATCGAGCCATCCGCAAGGCTGAGGCGGAACAGGCCAGAGTTCTGCGGGTCCAGTTCCCAGCCTTCCTCGCGTTCAGAGACGAAGACAAGTGAACGCCCGTCCGGTGCGAAGGCTACCGGCCCATGGTCGTCATAGGCGCCGAAGGTGAGTTGTCGCGGGGCGCCGCCGTCGGCCGAGACGATGAACAGGTGAGCGTAGTCGTTCTTCAGGTAGCCCGCTTCGTCCTGGCGATAGTGGATGCGGGTGATGACCTTGATCGGTTCGGCCCACTTGGCGCCTTCAGGCCTCTTCGGCGGTTCGCCGAGGGCGAGGGCCGGGGCGGGGACGCGCGCATCGAAGACGATCTGCCGGCCGTCCGGGCTCCAGGAGATATCGCCGGGACCTGCCGGCAGGTCCGCGACGAGGACGCTCTCGCCTGTCGCCAGCCACCGGACGTGCAGTTCCGGCCGGCCCTCGGGCCCAGGCGCCACATAGGCCAACCGGCGCCCGTCGGGAGACCAGTGCGGGGAGCCCTCGCCGTCTCCGCCATCCATGGGCTTCTGGGCGCCGCTTGCCACGTCGATGACCCAGATCGTGCGCCGCGGCTTGTCGGTCATGATGTCGTTGGCCAGTCGCACATAGGCGATCTGCTGGCCGTCGGGGCTGATCTGGGGATCGGACGCCGCTTGCAGGGCGAACAGGTCCTCCGGCTGGAAGGGCTTCCTTCCGCCGGCGTCGGCGGCGCCAGCCGCGCCCGAAATCAAACAGGCGCCGGCCGCGGCCGCGCAGATCAGGTGTCTCAAGCCCTTCGTCTCCCGGGTCTTTCTCTTGTCCCGCCGTGCGCGACCGCAGCAGCCTCTAACGCTCCTGGCGCCAGGGAAAAAGGGCTGCGCCATGCTCGGGGGTTGTGGCCGCGCCCTTAGCGCCTCCCGCGGGCGCCTCAGGCGTCCTCGAGCTCCCGCGCGCTCGTCGCTTCCGGCGTCGCACGCGCCGGCTGCGTCGGCGCATGGGGTCTGGCGAACCGCATCACGCCGTCCTCGAGCTTGCCAAACCGGAAGGCGAGAAGATCGAGGGCGTAGTTCTGATGGACGCGCCAGGGCGTCGCCGCCCCTTGCCGCGGCAGGCGGGAGAGGCCGCGCTGGACATAGCCTGAGCTGAAGTCGAGCCAAGGCGTGGGGTCGATCGGCCCGTCAGCAACAGGGCGGCACTCGGTGTAGCCGCGATGGCGCATGTGGTTGACCAGTCGGCAGAGATATTCCGCCGTAAGGTCCGCCTTCAATGTCCACGAGGCGTTGGTGTAACCGAAGCTGGAAGCCAGGTTCGGGACGCCCGAATACATCATCCCCTTGTAGCTGAACGTCTGCGGAAGATCGATCCGGTCACCGTCCACGCTCACTTCCAGCCCGCTCATCAGCTGCATGTCGAGACCCGTGGCGGTGACGATGATGTCGGCGTCCAGTCGGGCCCCGGAGGCGAGGCGGATCCCCGTCTCGTCGAACCGCTCGATCCGGTCGGTCGCCACCGAGGCCGAGCCGTCCTTCAGCGCGCGGAACAGATCCGCGTCCGGCACGAGGCAGAGCCTTTGGTCCCAAGGGTTGTAGGTTGGCGTGAAGTGCGTCTGGACGTCGTAGTCGGGACCGAGCTGCGCCTTGACCATCTCGATGATGCGCGCCTTGGCCTCGGCCGGCTTCTTGCGCGTGAGGTTGTAGAAGTACAGGCCGAACAGAACATTCCGCCATCGGATGATCCCATAGGCGAGGCGGGAGGGCAGCCACCGCCTCAGCTTGTTGGCAAAGGCGTCCTCGGCCGGTCGCGAAACCACATAGGTGGGCGAGCGCTGCAGCATGGTGACGTGACCGGCGGTCTTGGCGATTTCCGGCACGAGCGTCACCGCGGTGGCGCCACTGCCGATGACGACCACGCGCTTGCCGGCATAGTCCAGGCCTTCGGGCCAAAACTGCGGATGGACGATCAGCCCGCCGAAGGTCTCCTCGCCCTCGAAGCGGGGGCGGTATCCCGCGTCGTAGTTGTAATAGCCGGCGCACATGTGCAGGAACCCGCACGTCACCTGGCGGCGGACGCGCTCGGGGCCCTCCTCGTAGTCCACCGTCCAGCGGGAGGTCCGGGAATCCCAGGCGGCGGACCGCACCTTGCGGCCAAAACGGATGTACGATGCGAGGTCGTGTTCGGTTACGGTCTCGCGCAGGTACTTCAGGATCGAGGGGCCGTCGGCGATCGCCTTGGATTCCGTCCACGGGCGGAAGGCGAAACCCAGGGTGTACATGTCGGAGTCGGAGCGGATGCCCGGATAGCGGAACAAGTCCCAGGTGCCACCGATCGACTGCCGCGCCTCGAAGATGGCGAAGCTGGCCCCTCGACAGCGTGTCTTCAGATGGTAGGCCGCGCCGACACCCGAGATGCCGGCCCCCACCACCAGGACGTCGAAATGCTCCATGACCGTCGCTGCTTCCCCCGCCAAGAAAACTGATCGGCGATCACTTTAGCTGTGGGCCTCGCTCTTGACCATTGCGCCTTCGCCCGGAGAGATCGCCCCGTCCAAACCAGGAGCGCCGATGCCCAAGGTCCAGGCCCGAGAGCCTGACGAACGCGCGAACGCCGCCCTGGCCCCGGGCCTGTACGTGGTGTCGACGCCGATCGGGAACCTGCGCGACATTACCCTTCGCGCCCTGGACGTGCTGTCGGGCGTCGACCTCGTCCTTTGCGAGGACACGCGCGTCGGCGGCAAGCTGCTGGCGGCCCACCGGATCTCCGCCCGTCTCGAGCGATATGACGAGCACGCCGCCGAACGCGTGCGCCCGATGATCCTGCAGCGGCTGGCCGAGGGAGCGCGGATCGCGCTCACCTCCGACGCGGGCACGCCGCTCGTTTCCGACCCCGGCTATCGCCTCGTGCGCGAGGCGGCCGCCCAGGGCGCCGACGTCTTCCCCGTGCCGGGCGCCTCGGCGAGCCTGGCGGCGCTGGCCGCCGCGGGCCTGCCCACGGACCGCTTCCTGTTCGCCGGCTTCCCGCCGACAAAGGCCGCCGCGCGCCGGTCGCTGTTCGAGGAGCTCGCGCCGATCCGCGCGACCCTGGTGTTCTACGAAACCGGGCCCAGGCTGGCTGACAGCCTTGCGGACATGGCCGCGGTCTTCAGGCCGCGCGAAGCGGCTGTCGCACGAGAGCTGACCAAGCTGCACGAGACGGTGTTGCGCGGTTCCCTCGCCGAACTGGCCGCGGACCCCAGATGTCGGGAACCGAAGGGCGAGATCGTCGTGGTCGTGGGTCCGCCGGCGGTTGAGCGGATCAGCCTTGCTGAGGCCGATGAGGCCCTCGCCGAAGCCGTCGCCCGGCTTGGTCCGGCCGCGGGGGCGGCAGAGGTGGCCAAGGCGCTGGGCCTCTCCCGCCGTGACCTCTACTCCCGCGCATTGGCGCTGAAGGACGCTCGGAAGTGAGTTCAGAGCGCAGCGTGCGGGGCGCGCGGGCGCGCCGCTCAGGGCGCCGCAGCGAGTGGCTCTGCGCCCTGTGGCTGATGGCCAAGGGCTATCGCCTTCTGGGGTTTCGGCTGCGGACGGGCGGAGGCGAAATCGACCTGCTGGCCGTGCGGCGCGGCGTCGTCGCCGTCGTGGAGGTCAAGCGCCGCCGCACGCTCGCCGAGGCCTTGGATGCCGTGAGCTGGGCGCAGCGGCGCAGGCTGGTGAGCGCGGCCCGCTCGATCTCCGCTCGTCGGCGGGAGTTCGCCAATGCTCCGGTTCGCCTGGATCTGATCGCTCTCGCCCCAGGTCGGCTTCCCCGCCATATACGCGACGCCTGGCGGGACCAGGACTAGCCGTTGCCGCCGCAAAGAGGGGCCCCATGCCGCTGAATGTCGCCGTCCAGATGGACCCGGTCGAACGGATCAACATCGAGACGGACACCACCTTCCTGCTGATGATGGAGGCCCAGTCCCGCGGCCACAGCCTCTGGGTCTATGGGCCCGAGCGGCTGGCCATGGAGGACGGCAAGGTGCTCGCCCGCGGACGGCCTCTTACGCTGCGCGACGTCAAGGGCGACCACCATGCGCTGGGCCAGTTCGAGACACGCGCCCTCGCCGAGATGGACGTGGTCCTGATGCGCCAGGACCCGCCCTTCGACATGGCCTATGTCACCGCAGCTCACCTGCTTGAGCGGATCCACCCGGCGACCCTGGTGGTGAACAACCCCGCCGAAGTGCGCAACGCCCCGGAAAAGCTGTTCGTCACCGACTTTCCCGGCCTGCAGCCGCCCACCCTGATCACGAGCGATCCCGATGCAATCTACGATTTCCGCGCGCGGCACGGTGACATGGTGCTCAAGCCGCTCTACGGCGGCGCCGGCTCGGGCGTTGTGCGCCTGCGCCCGGACGATCCGAACCTGGACGCCCTCCTCGAGCTGCACGCGATGATCGGGCGCGAATCCGTCATCGCCCAGAAGTTCATTCCCGCAGTCTCAGCCGGCGACAAGCGGATCCTGCTTGTAGACGGCGAGCCGGTGGGGGCGATCAACCGCATCCCAGGCGCCGGCCAGGTCCGCTCGAACCTTGCCCGTGGGGGCCGCGCCGAGGCGGTCGGTCTGACCTTTCGAGACGAGGAGATCTGTCGCGTGATCGGCCCTGAGCTGAAGCGGCGAGGCCTTCTCTTCGTCGGCATCGACGTGATCGGCGACTACCTCACCGAGATCAACGTCACCTCGCCGACCGGCGCTCAGCAGCTCAAGCGCTTCGGCGGACCCGACGCCGCCGCCATCCTGTGGGACCGGATCGAGCAGCTGAGACGGTGACGAGGTCGCCTCAGGCGGCGTTCAGCACATAGCCCGCCCGGGGAAAATGCAGGTTCAGCTGTCCAAGCTCCGGCGACCGGCGTGAGATGACAATGGCCTCGGGACCCGCGGCGACGAGGCTGCCGGCGATGGGGTCGCGGCCGTAGTCATCCGCGCTCACAAGGACCGACGCGCCGGGCGATAGGCCGGACGGATCGCCCGGGTCGTGGTCATTCTGCAAAGTCGCGTCCGGCTCGCTGGCGGCTGCAATGCGGAGCGCCTCCGCCGGCGACATCTCGGTGTGCGTCCCGCAGCCGATCGCCGCGATCCGCTCGCGCCAGGCGCTCGCGCGTGGGAAGGCGGCGAGGTCGTGCTCGAGCTGGGCCTCCAGGACATTCCCGTAGAACCAGACGTTGAGCCAGAACGCGATGTCGCCGAGCGAGGGTCTCTCGCCTCCCACATAGGGGCCGCGGGCGCCAAGCTGTTCCTCCAGCCACGCCAGGGCGGCGCGGAACTGCCCGCGCGCCGAAGGGCCGGCGGCCTTCATGGCGGCGGCGTCGAACGGGCGCCCCGACATCGCTTCGCGGTCCTTCACGAAGGCCGGATCGATCGCGCCGCCGATGGCGCCAAAGATGATCGCCACAACGGGTTGGAAGAGCACCCGGTCGGCCCAGGCGTTGATCGCCCAGTCCGCGCCGCCGATTACCGGTGTGTTCGGATGGCGCCGCTCGATCTCGGCCATGATCGCGGCGCTGTCGAGAAAGACGTCCGCTCCGATCTGCATCACCGGGATCCGCCGGTATCCGCCGGTGAGGGGGATCAGGTCGGGCTTTGGCATGATCACCGGCTGGATCACTCCCCGCCAGGCGAGACCCTTGATCCCCAAGAGGAGCCTCACCTTCTCGGAAAATGGTGAGTTCCAGTAGTGGTGAAGGATGATCTCGTCGGCCATGCACGCCTCCTGCTGAGGCAGGCACGGGATCACGCTCACGGCGCGTCAGGCAAGGCCCGGCGGCTCGCCGATCCGCTTCGCCGTTGCCATTCGTCTGGATCGGTGGGATAGCTCCTCCATATTTTGCAAATTGCATGGGTGACGCATGGCGTCCAGGATCGTGTCCGTCGCTTTCGATGGGGTTGAGGCGCGCCGTGTCGAGGTGGAGGTGCAGAAGACCGGCGGGGCGAACAGCAGCTTCGTCGTCGTGGGCTTGCCCGACAAGGCGGTCGGCGAGGCGCGCGAGCGGGTGCGCGCGGCCTTTGCCGGCCTGGGACTGGCCATGCCGCCGGGACGCCTCGTCGCAAACCTCGCTCCCGCCGATCTGCCAAAGGAAGGCAATCACTTCGACCTGCCGATCGCTCTGGCCGTGATGGGCGCGATGGGAATCCTGCCGCAGGACGCCCTCGATGGCTGGGCCGCCATCGGCGAACTCAACCTGAATGGCGGCATCGCCGCTGTCGCAGGCGCCCTTCCGGCGGCCATGGCGGCGGGGGCGTGGGGCATGGGCCTGATCTGTCCCGAGGCCTGTGGCCCGGAAGCGGCCTGGGCTGGCGAGACGCCGATCCTCGCGCCTCGCTCTCTGATCGCGCTCGTGAACCACTTCCGTGGCTCCCAGGTGATGTCTGCGCCGTCGCCCGGCCCGATGATCGAGGGGGAGCGCGCACCCGACCTTCGGGATGTGAAAGGCCAGGAAAGCGCCAAACGGGCGCTGGAGATCGCCGCCGCCGGCGGGCACAACCTCCTCTATGTCGGCCCTCCCGGATCGGGGAAATCCATGCTCGCCCAGCGCCTGCCGGGCCTGCTGCCGCCGCTGACCGCCGCCGAACTCCTCGAGACATCCCTCGTCCATTCCATCGCAGGCCTGATCGCCCGAGGCGCCCTGACCCGCTCGCGGCCGTTCCGCGCGCCGCATCACTCCGCGAGCATGGCCGCCCTGACCGGGGGCGGCGTGCGCGCCAAGCCGGGCGAGGTGTCCTTGGCGCACAATGGCGTGCTCTTTTTAGATGAACTCCCGGAATTCGGCGCCCAGGCCCTGGATTCGCTCCGGGCGCCGCTGGAGACCGGCGAGGTGATGGTGGCGCGCGCCAACGCCCATGTCCGCTATCCAGCGCGCGTGCAGCTCGTGGCGGCGATGAACCCCTGCCGGTGCGGCATGGGCGGGGTGGGCCGGGGCGCATGCGGCAAGGCTCCGCGCTGCCAGCAGAGCTACCAGTCGCGGGTCTCCGGACCCCTGCTCGACCGCATCGACCTGACCGTGGAGGTTCCGGCGGTGACCGCCGCGGATCTCGCCCTGCCGGCGCCCGCCGAGGGGACGGCCGAGGTCGCCTCCCGCGTCGCGGCGGCCCGCGCCCTTGCCGCCGATCGCGCCGAGGCTGCGGACGGCGCAGGCTCGCCGCTCAACGCGCGCGCCGAAGGCGAGTGGCTGGAGCGCATCGCCGCCCTCGACGGTCCGGCCAAGGCGCTCCTGACCACGGCTGCGGAGGCGAGCCGTCTGACCGCCCGCGGCTGGACGCGCACCCTGCGCCTGGCGCGCACCATCGCCGACCTGGATGGCTCGGGGCCCGTCCGCCGCGTCCACATCGCCGAAGCCCTGGTCTATCGGCGCCGGGGCCCCCCCATCACCCACGGCGTGGGCGAGGCGAGAGCGCTCTGGGTGGCGTGAGGGGCGCCTGAACCGATGTTCGGGACAAGCGGCCGGCTCACGCACCGGTCTGCATTCGGGCGGGAGTGAGCGATTTGGCCGGTTCATGCGTGCACGTGCGCGCCGGACATCGTGCACGAGCGCATTGGAGCCGATCGCCAACTAAGTCATCGCCGCTCGCCAGGTCGAACTGACGCCCTGGCTCAGGAGATCCGCCCGTTGGAAAGCTCATCGACTCGTCGGTCCGCGCTGATGGGGCTGAGCATCGCCGCCGCGGGCCTGGCGACGAAAGGCGCGGCGGCCAGCGCGCAAGCGGCCGCCGGCGGCGAAGGTCTCATTCCGGCGGGCGCTACGGACCTGGATTCACTGATATCGCGCCTTGCAGGCGCCCCTCGGCGGCGGGACTTCCGCTCCGTACCGATGGTGCTCGAGGACCCTGTGCTGTGGGATCACGAGGCGATCGAGGAACTCCTCGCCTACAAAGGTGGCCCCACGCAGATCTGGGACAATACCGAGATCGCCGGACCGTGGCTGAACGGGATGCGAAACACGCTGAACGCCCAGATCTTCTCGTTCAGGCATCCCAATTTTCTGATCGTCTCGGCAACACACGGTCAGGCCCAGTTGGCGCTCCTCGACCAAGAGATGTGGGAAAAGTACCAGCTCTCCAGGCAGGCTGGCGGCGTTCCGTCCAATACTTTTTTTCGACACGATCGCGAGGCGCAGGCCGACCGTGCGCTGCAGAGTCAGACAGGCGCCTATTCGGCCGCCAACGATAGCATCGCCGATCTGATGGATCGGGGCGTGATCTTCCTCGCCTGTCACATGTGGCTCTGGGATTTCGCGGGGACGCTGATCAGGACGGGGACAAATCCCGATCGCCTGTCCCACGGATCCTTGGTCGCTGAAATGACCAACCACTTGGCTCCAGGCGTGGTGCTGACGCCGGGCATGGCCGCCACCATCCTCGAGTTTCAGCAGGCCGGCTACCACTACATCAAATAGACCGATGACCCCGCCGTCCGGGCTGAGCCGCCCCGGCGGCATAGCCGAACGGGCCAGCAGTCAGCAGGCGCGCTTTTGGGGGGCGGTCCCGCCGACCTCGCGAGGTTGCTATTTCGCTGACGCGGCGCAATCTGCGTCCAGTTATGGACGAGCGAACGGATGTCACCGTGCGCGCAGAGGTCCCCCCGAGATCCGGGGCCGTGGCCGCGGCTGAGTCATTTCTCCGCAAGACCCTCGACGACTGGGGATCGCCGGATGACGACCGCGATCTGCTCGCCGCGGTGCTGCGGGCGGTCCAGGACCTGGTCGGAGGCCTTTCCTCAAGCATCTGGCGGCGCGAGGGTCGAGGCGGGGAGGCGTACGTCCTCGAACTGGCGATCCAGGCAGATGGATCGGCGCCGGGGTCGAAGGCAGACGTCCACAGGAAGGGGGCGCCGGCTGGGCGATGGGTCGAGTTGGGGCGGGCTTCGCTCCACAGTCCGCCCACGCAGCGCCAGGTGGAGGATGACGCCCTGCTCGATGACGCGCAGAAGGCGTCTCTGCTCCGACTGGGTGTGCGCGCCTGGCTGAACGTCAACCTGACGCTCGCCGACACCCACCTGGGTGTCCTGATCGTACGCCTCCCACACGAGGGTCCGATCGCGGATGGGCATCGACGACTCATTGCTCGACTGGCCCAGCGGGCCGCCCTGGCGCTCTACCGTTCGCACGTGGCCCAGAAGGCCTTCGAAGAGGCGCGCATCCGCGAGAGAGAGGCCGCCGTCGCCAAGACGAGGGCCGAGAAGCTCGCGCTCGCCAGCACCCTTTTGCGGGAAACGTCCGACCGCTTTGGCACATCCGAGGATGTGGACGTCTTCCTCGGCCGCATCCTGCTGCCGATGTGCGAGATCGTCGGCGGGCATTCCGCCGCCGTCTGGCTCACCGACCCCGAGGACCCCGAGCACTTTTTGCTCCACCACCTGGTGGAGGATGGCCGCGTTGTGCCGGGGGTTCAGTCCTCGCATGTCAGGCGCAAGCTCGGCACGACCCCCACGGCGAGGTCGCGGCTCAACCCGCTGATCCACGGGCCCCGGGCGATACCCTTTCAGTTCCACCTCGTGACGGATGGGGACATGCTCCATCCGGACGAGGCGGCCCAGCTGCTCGCCCTCGGCGTGCGCCAGCTCCTGATGGCGCCGCTATCCCTGGGAGAGCGGCTGCTTGGCTATCTCAGCATCCGCCTCAACGACGACCGCGCGGTTCTGCAGGAGAATCTCGATCTGGTGCAGGCGCTGGCGGGTGAGGCCGCGGTGGCTATCAATCTTGCGCGGCTCGCCGAAGAGGCGAAGCAGGCGGCGGTGGCGCGGGAGCGTGAGGCGACGGAGCGCAACCGGGCCGACGCCCTCCACCGGGCGAACGCAGTGCTTCGAACCATGCTCAACGGCCTCTCCGAGCAGCAGGACCTGTCCGCCTTCCTCGGTGAAGCTTTGACCGTCTGTGCTTCAGAGCTCGGCGCTGTCGGAGCGGACGTCTGGATCCGCATCAGCCCAGGAGAGCATGGATTGCTGATGTCCGCTGAGCACGGCGAGATCCGCACGCCCGTCGACGACAAGTACATCAGGCGCGTGCGACCGACGCGGGGCCTGGAGCCGAAGCTGGCGCGAGGCAGGATCGCCTTCACGACGCGGGCGGCCAATGCGCCCGGCGCGCGTGTGGGGGACCCCGCCCATCACCCGTTCGCCAGCGACAGGCACGTGATCTCGCAGGCCAATGTGCCGATGTTCATCGGCGATCGCTGGCTTGGCGCTCTCGCCTTCCGACACGACGACGACATCCCCGGCTATCCGCCCGAGAAGGAAGAACTCGCCCTCGCCCTGGGCAACCAGATCGCGCTCGCCCTCGAGATGCAGAGGCTGGCCCTGGCGGTCGGGGAGGCGGCGCGCGCGGAAGAAAGAGCCCTGGCGGCCCGCCAGCGTACCGAATCGGCCGAACGCACGGCCCGGACAGTCCGCGCCTCGCTCGACATGCTGGCCGAGGAGCCGGAGCCCGAGCGCTTTCTTGGCCACGTGCTGCGGGCCACGAACAGCCAGTTTGGCGTGTCCAGTTCCACGTTGTGGCTGCACGATCCAGAGACGGGAATCGGCAGGCTGCACATGATCTGCGACGAGAGCAGGCTCACGGTCGATCCCCTGGACGCGAACGGCGAGCCCTACGTGATCAGGCTCGGCGACTGGCCCTCCTGGCGTGGTCTGATCGACAATCGTTTGCCGATAGCCCTCGAGGTCGATCCAAAGCACCCGGCGCTCGAACAGATCAGGGTCCGGCTGAACCTGAACAAAGCCCGTTCAGTGCTTGTCGTGCCGCTGATATTCGGCGCGGTGATCCTGGGAGTCCTCATCATCCGCGACAGTCTGCGCGACGCCTGGACCGAGGAAGAATTGAGCCTCTCCAGAGCCCTCGCTCACCAGGCGACCCTCGCCCTCCAGCTGACGCGGCTGGCGGCCAAGGCGCAGCAGGGCGCCGTGCTACAGGAACGCAACCGGTTGGCGCGCGAGATCCACGACACCCTGGCGCAAGGTTTCGCCGCGATCCGCATGCAGCTGGAACTCGTATGCAGCCACCCCGCCCTGCCGGAGGAGGCCGCCGAGGCATTGGACGCTGCCTGCAAGATCGCGGCCGAGAGCATCGTCGAGGCTCGCCGGTCCATGGCGGTCCTCACCTCGGAACGCCCCTCCCTGGTCACGGCCCTTTCTGCTGCGGTCGAGGGCGTGCGCCGGGTGGGCCCGACGCCGGTGGTGACCGAGTTCGCGGTGGCGCCAGAGCCTCCGCCGCAAGTGGGCCATGAGTTGTCGAGGATCTGCCAGGAGGCGATGCTGAACGCGGTGCGTCATGCAGAGGCCAGCGCCGTTCGCATCACCCTTTCGGCTTTTTCCAATCGTGGCGTGCGGCTCGCCGTGTCCGATGACGGAAAGGGCTTCGATCCCGACACGGTCAAGAAGGGGTTCGGTCTCGCCAGCCTTCGTGATCGGGCGAGCGCGATCGACGCCGAGCTGACGATCGTTTCCGAACCGGGTGGCGGCGCGGAGGTGATCGCCACCTGGGTTCCGGATTAGGAGGGCTCCATCGCTTCCGAATCTCGATGGCGCCCAACACCAGTCAGGCTCACGGCGGCGCGGCTCCGACCGACATATTTCTAAAGAGGTACAAACGCTTCTACCGGATGCATAGTTCGCCCTGAATTTGTTGCTGTATTAATCCGAAGACGGCGCGGCGTGTTCGTGCCGAACTGTACGTTTTCAAGCTAAGATTTCCTTAGTGGCGATCCATTCTTGACTAAACTCTCCACATTCTTGGCGACGATTTATGATCGGAGTCGTCTGCGATAGCGCCAACCTTTTGGGCGCGAGCCGTCCGTTCGTGGCGGTTTTCTCCAAGGCCCCCGAACCTTGGCTGGTTATCCGTGGCAAGGGAGAGCGCGGACCCGCGCGGCGGGCCGCGGGGTCGGAAAGGTCAGCGGAGGCGGGTTTGTGACGACCGAGCCCCGCCCCGTGTGCCGCATCGTCATTGCGGACGATCACGCGATCTTCCGCCACGGCGTCGCCAGTCTCATCGAACGGGAGAGCGACCTGGAGGTGGTTGGCGAGGCGAGCGACGGCGAGGAGGCCGTCGCCTGCTATCGCCGCCTGCGGCCGGACGTGACGCTCCTCGATCTGGTGATGCCCAAGCTCGACGGGTTCGAGGCGTTGCTGCGGATCCGCCACACCGATCCGGACGCAAAGGTCATCGTGCTGACCACCTACGACACCGACGAGGACATCAACCGCATCATGCGGGCCGGGGCGAAGGCCTACCTGCTCAAGGATGTCGACCCGGCGGACCTCGTTCGATGCATTCGTGACGTCAACGCCGGCAAGATGAGGCTGGCGCAAGGTGTCGCGGCGAAGCTGGCGGACAGGTTCACCCAGGTGCAGTTGACGGTCCGGGAGGTGTCGGTCCTGCGCCTGGTGGCCGAAGGGCTGAACAACCGCGACATCGGTCAGAGGCTGCGGATCTCAGAAGGCACAGTGAAGGTCCACGTCGCCCATCTCTTCGACAAGATGGGAGCCAGGAGCCGCACCGATCTCGTCGCCATCGCCGTTCGCAAGGGTCTCGTGAGGCTCGGCCCGGAGTGACTTTCGGTCTGGCTCAGGCGCCGCCGTCCGCCCCTCTACTCCCGGTTGCACCGACAACTGCCCTATATTGGACCTATGGGTCCGCAGGCGATTGCCGGAAAGATGTGCGATGTCACTTCCGCCGCTCGGCTTGTACGAGGCGCCCAGGGCGTGGATCGGTCCTGCGCTGGAAGCCTGCCGTCTCTTCAACACGTGCCTTGACGTCCTGTTCTACGATGTCCCAGCCTTGGTGGACGACCTGAAGGAACGGGGCGAGCGCATCGCCACACGCGCCACGGATGATTTCTCGGACCGACCTGGCCTCCTCGATCTGAGCGCCTTGCGCGATCCCGAAGGATCCCTGCTCGTCATCGACCCCGGCCGGCGGCCCTACATCCGCAGGTTTGGCGACGTCGGCGAGTTCCTTGATTGCAGCGACGCCGAGGTCCAAGGGGCGGAGATCGTCTCGATCACTGGCGTCGGCAGCTCCGCCCTGGGCAGCGCGGCCCTTGGTTGGAACATCGCCAAGGCGCTGGGAGACCCTGTTGTGGCCATCGTGCCCGGCTATGGTGTGGCGGACGCCCTGCTTCAGGGGCTCGGCGGCTGGTTCGGCTTCGGTGTCCAGGACGCCCTGGACGCCAAGGCGCAGGTCCAGAGGGCGGTCGGCCTGATGTCTCCGGACGTTGCCGGCATTGGGCGTCGCCTGTCGCAATCTGCGCCGGGCAGCGAGAGGTTGGCGAACGGCGCGCCGGTGTTCCGCTATGGCTGCGGTTCATCGGACGTCCTTCACGCTCTGATGGAGCGCAGGCCGATCCGCTGGGTGGTGGGTCACAGCAAGGGCGCCCTGTCTGCCCACAACGCCCTCGAATCCCTTGGCGCCGACCGCACGCGTGGCCTCCGGGTCGTCACGCTCGGCTGCCCCGTACCGGAGGACATCCCGGGCGCGAGTTTTCACCAGTTCCTGGGACTGTTCGACGCCCTCGGGCAGCTGAACGCCTGGGGGCGGCGTCCCGAACGTTGGGTCGCCACAGATCACAGCACCAACACCGCCCTGCCGCTTAGCATGCACGCCCAGGCGCTCGTCGGCGGCTAGAATAGTGCGCGCTACATGCCGCCAGACTGCGGCGACGGCATGTGCGCCATAGGCATCATGTTCTGGTTCATGGAGAACATGATCCACACCGAACCGAACACCACCAGTCCGACGATCATTATGCCAAAGGCCAGGGCGAGGACGTTGTTCGTGTTGTCCGGTCCGGTGGTGATGTGGAGGAAGAAGATCAGGTGGATTCCCATCTGAGCGACCGCCAGGGTCGCCAGGGCCATGTCGATCGACGGGCCGTAGATCAGGTGGGTCCGGGCCACCAGGAAGGAGGCGACGGTCAGGCCGCCGGCGATGAGGAGGCCAAGGACGTAGGTGCGCCAACCGGCGGTGAATTCGCCGTGGATCACATCGCCGGGCGCGATATCGCCGCCCTCGAGTCTGTGGGCCGCATCTTCGGAATGGTCGGTCATCCGCGGACTCCGATCAGATAGACGAGCGTGAAAATGGCGACCCAGATGATGTCCAGGGCGTGCCAGAACAGACTGAAGCACATCACCCGAAGCTGGATGTAATTCCTGAATCCCTTGAAGTAGACCTGGGCCATCATCGTTCCCAGCCACAACAGGCCGATGCTGACGTGGAGGCCGTGGCAGCCCACCAGGGTGAAGAAGGCGGTGAGGAAGGCGCTACGCTGGGGACCGTAGCCCATCGAGACGAGGTGGGCGAACTCCTTGCCCTCGAGAAACACGAACACGAATCCCAGAAGGCCGGTGATGAGCATCCAGGCCTCGGTCGCCCACAGGCGCTTGCGCTCCATCTCGATGCTCATCAGGCCGCAGGCGAAGCTGGAGAGCAGCAGCGCACCGGTCTCCAGGGCCGTGTCGGTGATATTGAACAGTTGCTGCGGTCCAGGTCCCCCCGCCGTCCGATCCCTCAGCACCGCGTAGGTGGCGAAGAAGGCGGAGAACATGACGAAGTCGGACAGCAGGAATATCCAGAAGCCATAGCCGACGATGATCCGCTGTGGCGCCGGGCCGCCTTCGCCATGGCCCGTGGCTAGGTCGTGC
>Ga0210396_10001643_pt1 | contig 23835 bp, 25 predicted proteins | sample IncBWH17OmetaG_FD_155466 | JGI IMG/M metagenome (GOLD analysis project Ga0210396, IMG submission 155466) | Forest soil microbial communities from Barre Woods Harvard Forest LTER site, Petersham, Massachusetts, United States - Inc-BW-H-17-O ... | reverse complement strand
TCGCCGATCAGTTCACCGAGGACGCAACCTACGTTGAGCACACCTACGGAACCTTCGACGGCCGCGAGCAGATCCGCGATTGGATCGTCTCGACGATGAATGTCTTCCCGGGAAGTGAGATGCCGTTGTATCCGACGTCGTGGCACTCCAGCGACGAGGACCGCGGCTGGGTGTTCTGCGAGTTCCTCAATCGGATGCGGGATCCCGGTGATGGGAGCATTCACCAGGCGGCCAACTTGTCGGTCATGAAGTACGCCGGTGAGGGCCTGTGGAGCTATGAGGAAGACGCCTACAACCCGATGAACTTCCTGCCGATGGTCCGCGACTACATCCAGCGGTGTCACGCGCTCGGCACCGCCAGCGACGACGCGATCGCGTTCGCGAAAAACATGAACTGGGAACTGGCTTAACGGCTGACCCTGGCCTTGGTCGTAGGCTGGCGAAAGCACTGCCCGACGATGTGGAGGCCTACACGTGGACATCGCATTGAAGCAGAGGTTGCACTGGCTGGCGCTGCACGGCTTCGTGCGCGGGGGCGCATCGATCGGCGCCCGACGGGGTGACCTGCAGGCTCGGCTGATCGCCGACCCGACCGTCAAAGCGAACCCGGTGCCGTTCTACGAGGAGGTGCGGGCCCGGGGTCCGCTGGCGCGTTCACGAATCGGCTACATCACCGCGGACCATGCAATCGGGCATGAACTGCTGCGATCCGACGACTTCCGGGTGCTCTCGATCGGATCGAACCTACCGGCGCCGCTGCGGTGGCTGGAGGGTCGCGCCCGCGACGAGCTGCTCCATCCGCTGCGGCCGCCGTCGTTGCTGGCGGTAGAGCCGCCAGACCACACCCGCTACCGGAAGACGGTGTCGTCGGTGTTCACCACGAGGGCGGTCGCCGCACTGCGGGACGGGGTCGAGCAGACTGCGGTGAGACTGCTCGATCAACTGTCCCGCGAACCGGGTGTCGTCGACATCGTCGACCGGTACTGCGCGCAGCTGCCGGTAGCGATCATCAGCGACATCCTGGGTGTGCCAGACGCGGATCGACGGCGGATTCTCGAGTTCGGCGAACTCGCAGCGCCCAGTTTGGATTTCGGCCTCACCTGGCCGCAATACCGGCGTGTGCAGCACGGGATCGCGGGATTCAACTTCTGGCTGGCTGAGCATCTGCAACAGTTGCGGCGGAACCCCGGCGACGACCTGATGAGCCAGCTGATCCAGAAAGCCGAAAGCGGTTCCAAGGAAACATATCTGGATGAGTCCGAACTCCGTGCGGTCGCCGGTTTGGTGTTAGCCGCCGGTTTCGAGACAACGGTGAATCTGTTGGGCAACGGGATTCGCGTGTTGCTGGACACTCCTGAGCAACTGCACACACTGAGTCAGTGTCCAGAGCTGTGGCCCAACGCCGTCGAAGAGATCTTGCGTTTGGAATCACCGGTGCAGCTCACCGCGCGGCTGGCGGTCAACGACACCGAGGTCGCCGGCACCTCAATCAAACAAGGCGAACTGGTGGTGGTGTACGTCGCCGCGGCCAACCGGGACCCGGCCGTGTTCGCCGACCCGAACCGTTTCGACATCGAACGCGACAACGCCGGTAAACATCTGGCGTTCTCCGGTGGTCGGCATTTCTGCCTGGGAGCGGCCCTGGCCCGCGCCGAAGGCGAAGTGGGACTGCGAGCATTTTTCGACCGCTTCCCCGACGTGCGGTCTGCCGGCGCGGGCAGCCGCCGTGACACCCGAGTTCTGCATGGTTGGTCGACGCTGCCGGTAGCGCTGGGTCCGGCGCGGTCGATGGCCACCCGCTAGGCCAGGTGGCGACCGAACCAATCCAGCACCCGGCCCCAGGCATCGGCTGCGGCGGCAGCGTTGTACCGCGGTCCGGTGTCGTTGAAAAATGCATGGTCGGCATTGGGTTCAACGACGATGTCGTTGATCAAGTCGGCGCGGTCGAGGGCGGCTTTGGCCGCCGCCTTGGAGCTTGTGACACGGGTGTCGAGGGCCCCGTAGAGCGCCAGCACGGCGGCCCTGGAAGCGGCGAAATCGGGGTTGTCCGGCAGCGGTCCGTAGAACGGCACCGCGGCCGACAGGTCCGGCACGCCGGAAGCCAGCAATCGCCATACCAGTCCGCCGCCGAAGCAAAAACCGACGACGGCGATTTTCCGGCCCGGAACGCGCATCTGCAGTTCGGTGACACCGGAATTCAGGTCCGCGATAAAGCGATCCGGCTGAACGGCGCTCAATGCCGCTGTGGCCTGGGCAGGGTCCGCGAAGTGCCCGGTGCCGCCCTCCTCGGACAGCAGGTCGATGGCCAACGCGGAATAGCCGGCACCGGCAAAACGTGCGGCCACCGACCGCACCCAATCGTTCAGACCCTTGTTCTCGTGGATGACCAACACCCCGCGACGCGCGTTGTGGGATTGCGCCCAAGCGCCCAGAAGCTGTCCGTGTGGCCCGGCCCAGGAGATCGGTTCGGTCGGTAGCGCCCGGTCCATCCCCGGTGCCGGCGTCCCCGTCGCGCCCGATGACCCGGCAGGACGCGGTGGTTGCCGGTCGCCGCAGGCGGCGATTAATGCGGCCGCGGCCCCGCTACCCAGACCGAGCAGCGCCAGCCGGCGCAAGGCTTCGCGTCGCGTCAGCAGGCCGTCGACGTGGTCGGTGGCAATCTCTTCGGCGATGTATTGGCGTAGCGAGGGCACCTTGGGGAGTATGCGCCGGAAACCGCCGTGCCGCGCGGCGGTCGCTGCGACCGAGTTCAGCTGAAGCTGTTCGGGTCAGCCACCGGGATGAGCAGATGCGACGGGGTCGGTCCGCCCTGATGGAGCTGGTAGCTGCCGCCGGTTAAGGCGCGGCGCGCAGGCTTGGTCGGGACCAGGTGTGGGAAGTCGTAGGTGGTCACCGTGAGACACAGCCGGTGGCCCGGCTCGAGAAATGCAGCGGTCGGGAAGATCTCGACGTCGTAGCGGGTCAGTTCGCCGGGAACCACCGGCTTTACCGCCGATCGGGTGCTGAAATGATGCGGCCGCAGGACGGTGCCGTCGGACAGGTACCAGGTCCGATCCGGATCCAGCGTGCGGTGCGAACCGAGCAGAGCGCCCTCCGTCAACCCCCACCTCCTGCGTGCTTTGTTGACAACGTGTTCGGCAGCCCGGTTCTATGACATCCCATGCCGGTTGACGACGCGGTACCCGGGCTGTGGCGTGCCCTATCGCGACGGGACTGGGACGCAGTCAAGACGTTCCTGTCGGCGGACTGCATCTATGTGGACATGCCGGTCGGACCGACCCTGGCGGCGCGTGGTCCCGACGACATCGTCAAGCGACTCAAGGTCGGACTCGAACCGCTGGCGGGCTATGAGAACCACGACGGAGTGCTGGTGTCTACCGGTGCCGACGTCATGTACGAGCATTCCGAGACCTGGCGGTGGTCGACCGGTGAGACCGCTCTGCTGCGATTCGTGTCGGTGCACCGCGTCGAAGACGGCAAAGTGACGCTGTGGAAAGACTATTGGGACATGGGCAGCATGACCGCTCAGGCCCCGCCGACCTGGTTAGAGGACCTGGCGACGGCGGATACGTCGTGGATTTTCGACGCGACGGGACTCATCTGACTGCGTCCCACTTCAGCTAGGCGAGCTCCCCGCTGACTTCAGTTCGACCAGGGGTACACCCACAATGGGGTAAGTCCAAATGTGAGTAGCCACAACAGTGCGCACAAGATCAGGAGCCAGATCGCCTGGGCGAAGAACCGCCTAAACTCGGCCATTAGATCATCATTCCCGTCACCTACTTCGTACCGGATGACGGTGCTCAGCCGATCCAGATCGCCGGCGGTCAGGAACACCCTCTCCCGACCGATCGCCATTAGATACGCGTGGGAGCCATTGGCCCGATCTAGGCGAACGAGGTGCAGCTGATCCCCGTCACTGTCGCGCAGGCCGATGAGACTTGTTAGCTCAGGTTGTCGCACGGTGTTCCCCTTTAGGTTGGGTTGGGACTTCCTGTGGTTGGAACTCTATCTCCCCCGCCGATTGCGCACCATCCTCTGGGCGCCAAAGGTTTTGCGTATCGCAGCGACTCACTGCCGTCAATACGCCGATTGAGAACATGCTGCGCCGCTCCCGCGTTGGACACGCGACTCGCGCAACTCAACCAGAGTGTTCGAGTTCTGTTCGGGCCTGGTCGATTTGGTCGTATGCGTAGGTCGCCATGGCGGCGGTCGTCATCGTTTCACCCTTGCGGGCGAGCGATTCGTAGGTCACCTCGCCGAGGACCTCGCGCAGGTGGGCGATCACGGTGGTGATTTCTGGGACCCCCATTGCAGCGATGGGACTGAGGGCAAAGCCAGCGATGGTGGCCGCCGGTTCGTAGCGTCCGAGCCGGTCGAAAAGAACGGCGAGGAGGGCCAGCGGGCCGCGGATCACGGTGGTGTTGCCCGCATTGTGGAAGATGCGGATCGTCAGAGTGAGGTGATCGAACGCGGCCACAGTGTCGCCGTGTTCGGCTTCGAGTAGGGCCAGAACGTTCGCCAGGACTGACGCGGCGGAGCGGTTGCCGCTGTCTTGAGCGATCACCAGACCCCGACCGACGGCGTTAAGCGCCCCGACGGGATCCACGTCACGGAAAGCGCCACCGTAGGCCCAGAGCGCCCACGCGAGCACGGACGGGTTGCCTGTTGCCTCCGCAGCCTCGATGAGACCATCCGCGGAATCCATCGCTTCCCCACCCGAACCGGCCACTGCAAGGGCGGCAACCAGATATGCGCGGATGTAGACGTGGGTGTCGCGGCGGCGTGCGAGCTGGGCGCGGCACCACTCGGCCAAGCGCTCGGGCTGCCCGATGGCTAGGTATACAAGTCCAAGCACGGCTTCGGAGCCGTACGGCAGCGCGTCGCGGCTCCTTTCGAGAACGATCTGCCCGGCGTCGCTGTAGCCGACGGCCGCCTCGATCCGTCCGGTCGTGTAGCACTGTGACGCAATCACGTAGAGGTACGCCAGCCGGGGGTGGTCGACCGCGCGGGCGGGTTCGATCAGCTCTTCGGCCCAGGCGATCGGCTCAAGGGTTTGGACCAAAGCGCCGAACAACCCCGCATAGGTGGCGATCATGGCGGCCGCGTCCAGATCGCCCTGGTCGGCGGCCCACCGAAACGCGGTGCGCAGATTGGCCAGCTCGATAGCGAACCAGTCGTAGGCATCCCGCTGGCGGGGGCTGTCCCACAGGGCCAGGATGTCGGCTTCGCGTCCGGCGAAGTAGCGGGCATGCACTGTGCGGGCTTCGGTCGCGGTCCCGCTGGCGGCGAGTTGTTCCTCGGCGAACTGCCGGATCGTCTCCAGCATCGAAAACCGGGTCCGCCCCGAAGACCGGTCGGCGACCAACAGCGACTTGCGCACCAGGGCATCGAGCAGATCCAGGATGGCGAAGTCATCATCGGAACCCATGACCGCGCAGGCACCTTCGAGGTCAAACCCCCCAGCGAACACCGAACACCGCTCCAGCAGCACCTTCTCTCCGTCATCGAGGTGGTCATAGGACCACGCCACCGCGTGGCGCAGCGTTTGGTGTCGTGCCAGGCCGCGCCGCGATCCGACCAGCAGCCGGAACCGCTGATCGAGACGATCACGCACCTCGCTGGCGGTCATCGACGCCATCCGCGAGGCCGCCAACTCGATGGCTAACGGGATGCCGTCGAGTCTGCGGCAGATTTCCACGACAGCGTCCGCCTCGCCGGGCTGGGCCAGCGCGAAGTCCGACATGACACTGTGGGCACGGTCGACGAAAAGGTTCACGGCGGCGGATTCGGTTCCGGCGTTGATGTCGAGCGACGGGACACGCCATAACTGTTCGTCGCTGACCCCCAATCCTTCGCGGCTGGTCGCGAGAATCGTTACGGTCGCCGAGGCGGCGAGGATTGCCTCGACCAGATCGGCGACACTGTCGACCACGTGCTCGCAGTTGTCGAACACCAGCAACCGCACCCTGCCCTCCAGCGCGGCGGCGACACTCTCGGCCACACTCTTGCCCGGTTGTTGGGTGATGCCCAACACCGCCGCAACGGCGTCGGGTACCGCCGCGGGGTCGGTGACTGCGGCCAGCTCGAAAAACCAGACCCCATCGGGAAACTCATCAGCCAGCCGCGCCGCGACTTCCAGCGCCAGCCGGGTCTTGCCGACCCCACCTACCCCGGTCAGCGTGACCAACCGATGAGCCTTCACCGCGGCGCGCAGCTCGGCGACCTCGGACTCGCGCCCGATGAAGCTCGTCGACGCGGCCCGCAGGTTCCCCGGACTCGCGTCCAGCGCTCGCAACGCAGGAAAGTCCGCCCGCAGGCCCGCCGCTCGGACCTGGAACAGCCCGACCGCGGTGGGCAGATCCCGCAACCGCCGCGGCCCCAAATCCACCAGATCAACCCCACTGAGTAGACCCGCCGTCGACTCGGCCAACAGGATCTGACCGCCATGCCCGGCGGCCATCACCCGCGCCGCACGATTCAGCGCCGCACCGAAGTAATCCCCGTCGCGCAGCTCCGCTTCGCCGGTCGCCAGTCCCATTCGCACCGGCAACTCCAGTGCCCGCTGCGCAGTCACCGCCGCATCCACCGCCGACTTGGGCGAGGCGAACGCGGCACACACCCCGTCACCGGTGTGCTTGAACAACCAGCCCCCGTGCGCCTGAATCGCTTCGCGCAGCATCTGGTCGTGGGCGGCCAGCGCTACCCGCATCTGCTCCGCGTCGGCTTCCCACCGACGGGTCGAACCCTCAACGTCGGTGAACAGGAACGTCACGACACCCGAAGGAGCGGACACCTCTGCAGAATGTCACAACCAACCCTGTTCCACCTTGAACATCACCGGACGACCCCGACAACAGATCATGAGGCTGCACCGGGACGACCCCCCAGCCCACTCGCCGCGTCCGAGGATCGCGGCTAGGACACGGCGTGGCTCGACCGCCGGTTCCTCCGGGAGTTGTTCGGTCCGCCATCCCACGAAGTTGTCCGGGCGGACTACGAGTGCCCCGTCCGACAGGAGGCCGGTCACCTGCGCCCATTGGACTTGTTCATTGCCGCACTTCTTTTTCCCTAAGTACCGTCTACATCTTCTGAAACGGGTGATCCAGATGGTGATGATGTCATCCGTTTCTCGACTTTGAACGCTCGGGCGAAGCGAATCTCCAAAAGCTCGGTGAGGTCGCCCGCGGCGTGGCGGTCTTCGATAACCGCCCGAAATCGGGCCGCCGTATCTGCGACGTCACCGGCCAGCGAGTAGATAGCCAGAAATCCCGGCTCGCCAGGTTCTGTACTTCGATAGAGCGTCGCTGCGTCGACGCCGTCTACGGCGAGAGCATTACGAAACTGGACCTCCGCGTACCAGGTCAAGAACTCCTCAACGCGCTCCTCGTCACGACAACTTGTGAGGGCAACGAAGATGCCGCCGTCATCGGTCATTCGTTCTGCTCCCGTCGCTTCCAACAAATCTCGATGGGCGATCGAGACTCGACCGCGCGGGGGATTACCGCGTCACCCAGCCGTCCGGCAACGATAACCGGCGTGGCGGCGTGGGCAGAAATGGTTCGACATGTCAAGCACCTATCACGCGACGTTTTGTTCGTCGTCAAGTTAACCCGTCAGCGGGTAGTGGGTCAGTTTGACAGCTAGCCGGGTTCAGGTCGTCGGTGGGCGTCGCCGAGTTACGTCCGGTGGGCGTGTCGTAGCGGGGAATCGGCGGTACCTCATTACGCTTATCCGTTGCCCCATGATGAATTTCCCTGACATACGAGCTGCGTTGAAGGGGTGGGACACTGCGCCTACCGCTACTAGTGGTGTGTACGTGCACGGGGTATCGCTCAATGAACGGCGTTGGCACCGGGCAACATTACGCCGACTGAGGTTACGGCGGCGCGATCCCATCCGCCTGGGCTCCTGGCCGGTTGTCGAGGCGATATGTGGGCGACGCGTGCAGCTGGTGTACGCGATGCCGTTCCAGCCCAAAAAAGAAGACAACCCCTGCCCGGAGTGCGCGGAGTTGATGCACTTCTTGCCGTGGGATCCCGAACAACTTCCGGAGCAGGCTCAACGGATCAGACAACGCGTACAGCAGCAGGAGCGCCACACACAAGAGCAGTGGCGGCTTGAGCAAGAGCAGCGAGACGCTTACCGGAAAGCGGAGCGCATTTTGGAAGGTGCTGACGAGTTCTATCAGGAGGACCCGTCGGCCGACCTGATGGAGCTGGTGGAGCGTGCGGATCGGGATGACCCGGATGCCTCCCGTACCGGCTGATGGTTGCTGAAGTCCGGCTAACTCTCGTTGGTCATGGTGGGCAGGCGTTCCCAGTTCCCGATCGTGGGGACGTCGTCGCCTTGCACGTCTATATAGGAAGCCTCCGTCAGAACCGGCGCCGAGAAACTCCGGCCGCCGGCTCGATTTTCAGTGACGCTGACGCCGTAGGCCGCACGGTCGACCTTGACGCTGGGGTCGTCAAGCTTTAGGCGCCACCGCGGTTGGTTCTTGATCGGCGTCAAGAACTCGAGTGCCTCTTCCGCCGTTGGGAATGACTGGCAAAAAAGGGGAAGCGGCTCGTCCCAGCGATAGATCAGGTAGCTGACCGTCCCATACCAGTTTCGATACACCACCCAGTAGCCAAGGTGCGAGGCTAGCTCGCCTAGCTCGGTCACGCCCTGCCTCCTTCCGCCTCGAGAATCGCCGCAAGCCCCGACAATGTTTCCGCCTCCTCGATTGACGCGAGTAGGTCGACGGCAATGTCAGACCCGAGGAGGATGCCGCGTTAGGAGCCCGTGAAGGAGCGGCATGTGCCGCCAAACGCTACAGGACTAGCCTGGTCGACGGGCAATTCATCCCGCTTCCCTGGCTGGCCCGAGGAATTTCAGTGTGTAGGTGTCCTCGCGCCTATCCGGGTCCGCCGCCAGCTCCGCCAATTTCGTCTGTAGCTTGTCCAGCGTCTCCGCGACTTCAAAACTGCAGCCACCGGGACACGCCGGCAGGCTGAAGAAGCCACAGTGAAAGTGGTCTGTCCAGGGACGCCGCACCCCGCCGGGGTCGACGTAGCGGATGGTCGCGTGGGGTAGGTGGGTGATCAGTTCTCCGAGGAAATGATTGTTCTTGCACTGAAGCGTCAGCAGGGCGGAGTTGTGTGGCCCAGAGTCGGTGCTCATGCCCCGACTATCGGCGCAGGGTCCGAAAGCGTTTCGGGAAAACATGGCTTACGTCGAGGCGGGCTGCCCTGGAGTCAGTCGATAGATACGGGCCGAGTTGTCACGAGCAATGAGGTCGACCACGCGGATGGCATCAGCCGCGGTCCAGTCGCCGTCGTTGACGAATCCGCTCAGCACGCGATGAATGCCGTTGCGCCACAACCTTGCACCCAGGTAATGCAGCTCAACCGGGCCGAATCCGTCCGACGAGTAAACGATTTTGCGAAACGGCGCCAGCTCCAATAACCGGGCGATGAATGCCGGTGCGCGGGCGCCCAGGTGGTTGATGCTGAGCCCGCCGTCCAGATAGACGTTGTTGAACGCCTGGGCCAGATAGCCTGCCTCGCGCTCGTACGGGTAGCAGTGCAGCAGCACGATCGGCGTCTCACCGGACTGGCGCAAAAAGTCCAGCAGATACAGCGGATTGGCTTTGTGCAGAGCGCAGTCCCGATCGCCGAAACCAACGTGAAATTGTAACGGCTTACCCACCCGCAGTGCCTGATACAGCCCGAAGCGCAGCAGAACCCGATCCTCTAGCCGCGCGCCGCCGGTGTCGCGCCAACGAGCGGCAGCCCCGGCGACCTCGGCCGCGGATGGCTCGCTGAGATCGCCGTCGAACCCGCCGCGGTAGGCCAGGATGGATTTGATACCCACCGCCGTCGCCGCGCGCCGGCGCAGGATGTCCAAGAACGCCGACGCGTAGTCTCCGGGGGCGTGCACGGCCTGTTCGGCCACCTGCTCGAGGCGCACCACTTCGTGGGCATGGCCACCAGACCACTCGGCGAGTTGTGCGACGTCGGCCACGCCCTTGGCGTACCCGGTGTCCACCAGCCAGTCGCTGACGCCGGCAGCCCGTAGAAAGTTTCGGGCCAGCTCGCCTTCGGTGAACTGGCTGCGACGTTGCCAATATTCGTGTGGGTCAGCGTGTTCGGACAGCCCGAGGAGCGGTGCACAGTGCGCGCGTACCGCGAAGCCGAGTTGTGAGTCGAATCCTGAATCGAAGTCGGCGAGCGGTTGGGTGTTGGCCTCGTTGAGGCCGTTCTCGAACCGCTGCCGGTCCCCCGCGGTCAGCCAGCAACCGTGCATGTGCTGATCGATCAGTGGCACCGCCGCGACGTGGTCTGCCAGAGCCGAGTCGGCGCCGTTGCAGACCGACTCCGCCACCGTCACACGCTCCAGGCCATACGGAATTTGTCCGCCAGTTGCTCACGGTTGAGATGGGCGTACTGTTCGTGCTCGAAGCGGCGGACCGCGGCCACGACATCGACGGCAGGATCACCGAGAATAGCGCGCAACCGCGTCGAATTATCCAGTGTGGCAATCGTTTGAGCCTGCGAGCCGGACAGTCGCAAGATGCCGGCGCGACTACGATCCGAGTCCGACAGCGCTGCCGGGTCCACCTTGGTCTCCGGTGGCAGCACAGCTTTCTCCTTGATTCCGTCCAGTGCCAATCCGAGGATGGCCGCCGTGGCGAGATAAGGGTTGGCCGACGGATCGACGACTTTGACTTCGACGTTGCCTCCGTGCGGGTTACCTGGGCCACCAACGACGAACCGCAACGCGGCTTCTCGATTCTCGGTTCCCCAGCAGGCATACGCGCCGGCCCAGTTGCCGGGACGCAGCCGCAGCCCGGACACGATCGAACCGCACAAAATGCCCTGAGCCTCCGGGAGTGCGCGCAGCACCCCCGCCACCGCGTTCTCGCCCTTGCTCGTCATCCCGCGGACGCCTGTGCCATCTGAAAACAGCGGTCCGGCCGAGTTGGTCAACGAGAAATGCTGGTGCGCACCGCATCCGACATCGCCGACGAATGGCGCCGGTGACAGGCTAACCCGCAACCCGTAGCGGCGGGCAACGCGCCCGATGATGAGCCGGGTCAGCACCAATTGGTCGGCCGCGGCGACCGGCGATTGCGGCGTCAGTGAAATCTCGAATTGGTTGGCCCCATACTCCGGGTGGAATTGCTCGATGACGAGACCAGACACGGACGCTGCCGCGGTGACATCGCGAACGAAAGCCTCGTGTTCGAGTACACCGGCCAGACCGTACTGCGCCCACAGCGTCGAGGGCAGCCGATGGCCGTCGGGATTGACCAGCAGGAATTCGATCTCGTGGCCGACCATCGCCTCGATGCCGGCTCCGGCGAGAGCCGCCTCGATCCGGCCCAGGGTCCCGCGACTGCAGGCGAGCACGGGTGTGCCGTCCTGCTCGAAGAATGAGCAAGGCGCCCAGGCCAGTCCGTCGCCGACGATGCGCAACGCGGCCAGGTCAATCCGGATGCGCTGATCACCGACGACGCCGATGTGTTCGGTGAACGCGACGCCGGTCTGGTCGATGGCAAAGCCATGCCAGACCCGGCTGGCGCCCAGGCCGGGATCAGCGAATGCGTTGGTCCGGCGTATCGGTACGGTTTTGGCTTGGGTGAGCCCCGCCGGATTCACCGTCGTGCCGATGATCGCGCCTACCCCCTCGGCCTCGAGTTGGGCGATCGCGGCGGCGGCGAGTGGTGTAGTCGTCATCTGCCGGGCGGGCCCGGTGGATCAGACCCGACTCGGCAGCGTCAGCTGGCAGGTCTGGCCGATGTCCAGCGTCCGCAGCACCCGCCCCATTCCGATCCACAGCGCGCACGACAACGCCAGGTCGGCGAGTAACTCTTCGGAAAAGTGCTCGCGGCAGCGATTCCAGAAATCTTCGTCGTCGCGCAGCACCGTGTGCTCGGTGGCGAATCGGTCGGCGAACTCGGCGGCCAATCGCTCCTGATCGCTGTATCCCGGCCAGGTGCGCCACTCGCGCGCGTGCTCGTACAACTCTTCATCGACACCGGCGGCGGGTCCGTCGCCGTCGCGGGTGTTGACGCACACTTCGCATTCGTTGTCGTGGGCGATGACCATCCGCGCGAGTTCGCGAGTACGCATCGGCAACCGGTTGCGGTTATAGACCGCGTTGGCGAACGCGCCGATCGCGCCGCCCAGATCGGGAGACTTCAGGATCCAGCCGGCGAGGTCGTCGTCAGGGAATGTTCCGATTCGGCTCATGGCGAGATGGTACGCCCGAAGCCGCGACGGGAAGCCGTTCCGTGGCTTCCCTATCAGCGGCGGACAACCGCAATCGATCGTCATCCCAGTCGGGTTGACCGACGATCCGGTAGGCGATCCGATCGAGCGCGGTTTGCACCTGCGCGCGGTCGGGTCGGCCCTGGAAGCTGGGCGACCGGGTGAGCTTGTCGACGATCCATTCCCGGATCAGCGTGGTGATGAAGTCGACCTGCCGTGCTCCGGACGGGGTGAGCGACAGTCGATCCACGTCACGTTGCGCGTAACCGCCGCGGACCAGGCGATCGAAGGTGGGTTCGAGGACTTCGTACGGTATGCCCAACTGATCACCGATATCCGTGATCCGGGCTCGTCCGAACGCCCGTTGATAGCGGTTGATTCGCAGCAGCGCCCACAATTCCGCGACGTCGAGGGGGCAATCGGGCCGCATGGCGATGCTACGCAGCCGCATCCCCGGTTCACCCCGCAACAGGCGCCCGATCGCCGTCTCCAACATCTCATCCGGCGACTGGGCGGTCGGCATCGCGAACCCGTCGCCCAAGTCGGCGGCGGCGTTGCCGATTTCCCGCAACGGCACCTCGGGAAGAAACAGCGCCACGACGAGCCCGACCAGCGCGACCGGGACCGCCCACAAGAACACTCCGGTGAGCGACGTGGCATACGCGTCGACGATCGGCGCGGCCATGGCATGAGGTAATCGGTGCAGGGCCTCCGGCGAATTCGTAGCTGCCGGCGGTGCGCCGCTGGCCGCGATCGCCGGACCGATGCGCCCGCGCAGGAAGTTGGTGAACAGCGATCCGAATATCGCGGCGCCGAACGAACTGCCGATGGTGCGGAAAAACGTCACGCCCGAGGTGGCAACACCGAGGTCTTCGAAGCTCGAGGTGCTCTGCACGATGAGGACCAGCACCTGCATGCATAGCCCGATACCCGCACCCAGGAGGAACAGGTAAAGCGACTGCAGCAGCGGCGATGTGGACGGGTTCATCCGCGACATCAGCAGAAAAGCGACCGCCATCACCGCCGTCCCGGCGACCGGGAAGACCTTGTATCGGCCCGTCCGACCGACGAGGACACCACTGCCCATCGACGTCGAGAGCATCCCCACCACCATCGGCAGTGTGCGCAGTCCCGAAGTTGTCGCCGAGACACCGTCGACGAACTGCATATAGGTCGGCAGAAAGGTCAGCGCCCCCAACATGGCGAACCCGACCACGAACGAGAGCACGCAGCACACGGTGAACACCGGACTACCGAAGAGCCGGGTCGGCAGGATCGGCGCCGCGACACGGCTCTCGACCCAGACGAAAATGCCCAGCGCCAACGTGGAGCCGGCGAACAGCCCAATGATCGTTGCCGATTTCCACGGGTAGGTCGTGCCGCCCCAGCTGGTCGCCAGGGTCAATCCGGTTGCGCCCAGGCCGACGAGCAGGATCCCGGTGTAGTCGATGACCGGTTTGGCGCGCCCGGCCAGCGACGGGATCGCAGCAGCCGCAACGAAGAACACCACGATCGACACCGGCACGTTGATGTAGAACGCCCACCGCCAACTGAGATGGTCGGTGAAATAGCCGCCCAGCAGTGGGCCGATCACGGTAGTCACGCCGAACACCGCGCCCAGGGCGCCCTGGTAGCGGCCGCGGTCCCGCAGCGGGATGATTTCGCCGATCAGCGCGGTGGCCGTGACGGTGATGGCGCCGCCACCGAGCCCCTGCAATGCCCGGGCGCCCACCAGCATCGCCATTGACTGCGAAATCCCGCACAGCGCCGATCCGACGACAAAGAACGCCACGGCGGCCTGGAACACCCGCTTGCGGCCGAACAGGTCGCCGAGTCTGCCGGCCAGCGCGGTGATGATCGTCGAGGCCAGCAGGTAGCTGGTGACCACCCAGGACTGATGGCCGGCGTCGCCCAGGTCGGCGACGATCGTCGGCAGTGCTGTGGCGACGATGGTTTGGTCGAGCGCCGCCATCAGCATTCCCAGCATGATCGCCAGGAATACGAAATTGCGTCGTTGCGGACTGATCAGGGTGCTGCCGGATTCGGCGTCCGGCGTGGCAGCGGTGTGCGCCGTCATGCCTGCCTTCCCCCGTCAGCGTGAGTGGGCCCTAGTGCCCGGCTTGTCCTGTGGTCGGCGGTCGCGAGACGCACTGAGCCGAGTAGAGCTCCTCGCCGAGCTTGTCCATCAACTGGAGCTGCGTTTCCAGGTAGTCGATGTGATTTTCCTCGTCGGCCACAATCCCCTCGAGCAGGTTGGCACTGGTGGTGTCCTGCTTCTCACGGCACATGATGATGCCCGGTTTGAGCCGGTTCAGCACGTCGTATTCGATCGCCAGGTCGGCCTCGAACTGCTCGCGCAACGTCTGCCCGATGCGTAGCGAAAACAGGCGTTGGTAGTTCGGGAGGCCCTCCAGCAACAAGATGCGATCGGTGATCGCCTCAGCGTGCCGCATCTCGTCGAACGACTCGGCGCGGGTGTGGCCCGCCACCTCGGTGAATCCCCAGTTCTCCTGCATCTTCGAGTGCAGGAAGTACTGATTGATCGCGGTGAGTTCGCTGGTCAACTGTTCGTTGAGAAGGCGCAAAACATCAGGATCGCCTTGCATAATCGCTCCTCGTTTCTTCGCTGGCTGGTCTTGGACTCGAGGCGACTAACGGTGGGTTGGGCTGGAACGCCACCGCTTGCCCAGGTCAAATCTAGTCCAGCGCAGGACCGACGGCGTACTGATTCGCGTGGCGTCGGCGCGTCGCCGTCCCACGGGGCCGTCAGCCGGGTGCGGCCAGGTATCGAGGCCGAATGGCCTGGTCACAACGGCCAGTAAGTTAGGTTAGCCTTTGCGAACCAAGTTAGGTTAGACTCCACTAACATGCGGCCTGGTTGGTGCGGTGAGCCTACGACGCTCCGCCGGTTTGGTAGCCACGAACAAGGACGCCGATCGGGTGTGGACTCCTCGGCTAGGGCTTGCTGATGTACGTATGCCTGTGTGTTGGCGCGACAAGTCAGACCGTGTCTGATGCCGTCGCCGGCGGGGCGTCGACTTCCAAAGAGGTTGCGGCGGCGTGCGGGGCCGGCACCGACTGTGGCCGTTGCCGGCGCACGCTACGGTCAATCATCGCGGCGGCCGCGCGGTTGGAAACCAGCGGGTCGCGGTAGCCGCCGTCTTCGAAAGTCAAAGCGATCAGTTGCCCCGCCGGCCGGTGAAATCGGCAAGGGCCTGCGCGTTTGCCTGACCGCCCATCAGCTCGGCGAAATGGGCATTCTCCCGAGCGGTCGCCGCCGCGATTTCGGGACGAGTCGGTTCGACGATGGTCTGCTTGACGGCTATCAAGCTCGAAATCGGCCGACAGGCAAGGATTTCGGCATGTCGGCGGGCGTCCGCCATCAGCTCGGAAGGCTCACACACCTTCCAGACCAGACCCATCCGCAGCGCCTCTTCGGCGGTCACCCACTCCGAGGACATCAACAGCCAGGCGGCGTTTTGCCGGCCCATCAACTGCGGCAACAGATATGACGACGCCGCTTCCGGCGCGACGCCCAAGCTGGTGAACGGGCATTTCAGCCGAGCCGTCGACGACATGAACGCCAGATCCGCATAGCCGAGGATGGTGGTGCCAATCCCGACGCCGACGCCGTTCACCGCGCAGATCAGCGGCTTGGGAAACCGGCTCAGCGCGTCGATCATCGTAATGAAGTGCGATGCCTGGCCGGCCAATTGCGGGTCGGTGATACGCGCTTGCATCTCTTTGAGGTCGTTGCCCGCGCTGAAGGCTCGTCCTGCGCCGGTCAACAGCACCACGGCGACCTCGGGGTCGTCGGCGGCGGCCGTCAGCGCCTCGGCGGTCACTTCGTAGAGCGCCTCGTTGAATGCGTTGAGCGCCTCGGGCCTGTTCAGGGTGAGCGTGCGTACCCGGTTGGCGTCTTCGCTCTGCAGTATCACGTGTCTCCTCACGTCTGGAACGGTGTTTTCAGCACGTAACGGCTAGTCGGCACGGTGTCGATGTTCTCGTTGGCGCCGAAAGCGGATGTGCTGGCCACCATCCGGCTCAGTCGCTGCTGCAGGTCGCGATCATCTGCGGCGCCGAAAAAGGCCTTCAGGTCGGTGATCGCCTCGGCCGGGAACAGTTCCTCGACGATGCCTGCCAGTTCCGGCGCGTCCGGTGTGAGCGAGCGCACCACGGCGTTCTGGGTGTAGCCGAAGGTGGACTGCGTCTCGATCGCCACCGTCGTGTGCTCGAGTTGCCAGCGGCGCAACCAGCTCGCCTGGTCCAGCTCAGCAGGCCGGCGCAACAATGCGATGTTAGCCAAACCCGTTGTGCGGCTGCCTAGTTCAATCGGAGCCTGCAACGGAACCGATTCGGTGACCAGATAAGCCGCAACCGAACCGCACTCCATCTCGAGCAGGCGCAGAGCCGCCGCGATCTGATCGCCGTAACACTGCTGGGTCCACATGCTCACTACCGCAGCGACCGGGGGGTCGAGCGTCGTCAGCGTCATCAGCGAATGACGCACCGCCGCGTCACGGACATTGACGGCCAAACCGGAGACGCCCAGCCGAAGAATGGCATCGGCGACCGGTCCGCGTTGCCGTTGGCACCAGTCCTCGTCGCGGTCGGCCGCCATCAGCACCGCAACTACCTTTTCCATGAGCAGAAACTAGAACACGTTCATGTTGCCGCAACTACCGGGCCGGGCGGACCTGCTGATCTCTGCCGACCAGCTCGCCGATCAACTGTGCAAGCTGCCGGTAGGACGCTTCTCGGCCGCTGGATGACCGAAATACCAACCCGATCCGCCGGCCAGGACGAGGCGCGGCGAAGTACGCCAGATCGAGACGGCTGCGCGCGGTCTCAACGGGCACCGCGCTCTGCGGGATCAATGTCACGCCCAGCCCGCCGGTCACACATTGCACCGCCGTCGCCAGCGACGCCGCCCGGGTGTTGGCCAACTCGGCGCGTACGCCCGCCATCCGGCAGACGTCGAGCGCCTGATCGCGAAGGCAGTGTCCCTCGTCGAGCAACAGCAACGGCAACTCCGCCAGCGCGGTCGGCGACACTCGTCGCTTGCCCGCCAGCGGGTGCCCCGGCGGCAGCGCAAGTACGAAATCTTCGTCATAAACTGGGATTTCGGTGATGCCGCCGGCCTCGGCGGGTAAGGCGATCAGTGCTGCGTCCAGGGATCCCTCGCGCAGCCCGGTGAGCAGCCGCTCGGTCTGGTCTTCGATCACTCGCAAGCTCAGCGTGGGCAGTCGTTCGGCCAGCCCCGCCAGCAGGGTCGGCAGCACGTATGGTGCCACCGTCGGGATCAGTCCCAGCCGGATGCCGCCCTGCAGCGGATCAGAGGCCCCAGCGCCCGCGGCGGTGAACGCGGTCATCGCCTCGATCACCGCTTGCGCCCGGGGCAGCAGCTGTCTGCCTTCTTCCGTCAGGAAAACTCGCCGAGTCGACCGCTCGACCAGGTTGACTCCGAGACCGGTCTCCAGCGCGGACAGGGCTTGTGACAGCGTCGACTGGCTTACGGCGAGAGTTGTTGCGGCGCTACCGAAATGTTGCTTTTCGGCGACGGCTACGAACGCGCGGAGCCCAGCCATCGTCGGCTGATAACTCTTATCGGTCATACCGATCAATATAGTGGGACATATCACCTTTAATTCTAAGTTGGGTCGCGGCAGTATGGAGTCAGGCAAAACTTGACCCAATCCAATCTTCGTAAAGGAGTGACATGGCACTGTTGACCATCGGTGACCAGTTCCCGGCCTACCGGTTGACCGCGCTGATCGGTGGCGACCTGTCCGAGGTCGACGCGCAGCAGCCCGGCGACTACTTCACCACTATTTCCAGCGGTGACCACCCGGGCAAGTGGCGGGTGGTGTTCTTCTGGCCGAAGGACTTTACCTTCGTGTGCCCGACCGAAATCGCCGCGTTCGGCAAGCTCAACGACGAGTTCGAGGACCGCGACACGCAGGTTCTCGGCGTCTCGGTGGACAGCGAGTTCGTGCACTTCCAGTGGCGTGCTCAGCACGAGGACCTCAAAAAGCTACCGTTCCCGATGCTTTCGGATATCAAGCGGGAACTCGTCGAAGCCACCGGCGCGCTCAACGACGAGGGCGTCGCCGATCGGGTCACGTTCATCGTCGATCCCAACAACGAAATCCAATTCGTTTCAGTGACCGCCGGCTCAGTGGGCCGTAACGTCGACGAGGTGCTGCGGGTGCTCGATGCCCTGCAATCCGACGAACTGTGCGCCTGCAACTGGCGCAAGGGTGACCCCACGATCGACGCCGGCGAAGAGTTGAGGAAGTCAGCCTAATGAGCCTCGAGAATCTGAAGGACGCACTGCCCGAATACGCCAAGGACCTCAAGCTCAACCTCGGCTCGATCAGCCGCAGCACCGTGCTGAACGAGGAGCAGCTGTGGGGCACCTTATTGGCCAGCGCGGCGGCGACGCGGAATACCCAGGTGCTGGTCGAGATTGGCGCCGAGGCGGCTGACCAGCTGTCGTCCGAGGCGTATCAGGCGGCGCTCGGTGCCGCGTCGATCATGGGTATGAACAACGTGTTCTATCGTGGCCGCGGCTTCCTTGACGGCAAATACGACGACCTGCGGCCGGGGCTGCGGATGAACATCATCGGCAACCCGGGCGTGGACAAAGCGAATTTCGAGCTGTGGTCGTTTGCGGTGTCGTCGATCAACGGATGCTCGCACTGCATGGTTGCCCACGAACACACCCTGCGCGAGGCCGGCGTCGATCGGGAAGCCATCCTCGAGGCTCTGAAGATTGCCGCCATTGTCTCCGGCGTCGCGCAGGCGATCACGACTGCCGAAACATTGGCCGTTGCCGGCTAGACACCGCCCGTAGACTTCGGGTCTGTGGGCTTGAGCGAGGTCGATCTGCAACGTCTGCATCGCTGTGTCGAACTTGCCCGCACCGCACTCGAGAACGGGCACGGGCCATTCGGCGCGATCCTGGTCGACGCCAAAGGCCGGACCGTCTATGAGGACCACAACCGGATCACCGACGACGACCAGACATTGCATGCGGAGATGGGGATCGTCCGTTGGGCGGTGGCGAATTTGGCTCCGGTGCATCGCATTCGGGCCACTGTGTACACGTCATGTGAGCAGTGTCCGATGTGTGCGGCCGCACACGCCTGGGCCGGTCTCGGGCGCATCGTCTACGCCACGTCGAACGCCCAGCTGACTCAATGGCTGACCGAGTGGCAGGTGCCCACACCGGTGGCCATGCTGCCGATCAACACGATCGTGCCCAGAGCGATCGCCGACGGCCCGGTGCCCGAACTCGAAGCGGAGATGAAATCTCTCTACGAAGCCAGGTATCGGAAGTGACGGTGCCGTCCTGGGTCCGGCATGTGATCTGGTGGCATGTCTACCCCCTGGGGTTCGTCGGTGCCTTCCCGGCCGCTGCACCTCCGGATCCGGGTGAACACCGGCTGCGGCGGATCGCCGATTGGTTCGACCACGCCATCCGGCTCGGTGCGTCGGGGATCGCGCTGGGACCGATCTTCGCCTCGCGCACACACGGTTACGACACCACCGATCATTATCGTATCGATCCCCGCCTCGGCGACGACGATGATTTCGACTACCTCGTCGGCGAGGCACATCGCCGGGGCTTGCGGGTGCTGCTCGACGGCGTGTTCAACCACGTCGGTGTCGACTTTCCGCGCTACCGCGAAGCGGAGCACGACGATGCGGCGGCGCGCTGGTTCCGCGGGCGCCCCGGCCGCTTTCACACCTTCGAAGGACACGATGGCCTACCCACGCTGAACCACGACAACCCGGAAATCGCCGACTACACGGCCGACGTCATGGCGCACTGGTTGCGACGAGGAGCTGACGGCTGGCGCCTGGACGCTGCTTACGCTGTTCCACAACAATTTTGGGCCGTCGTCTTGCCGAGAGTGCGGGAACGCCAACCCGATGCGTGGTTCGTCGGAGAACTGATCCATGGCGACTACGCAGCGGTGGTTCGCGAAGCCGGTTTCGACTCCGTCACCCAATACGAACTCTGGAAGGCGATCTGGAGCAGCCTGAACGACGGAAACTTCCACGAGCTGGACTGGGCGTTGCGGCGCCACAACGATTTCGTCCAGAGCTTTCCCCCGCTGACCTTCATCGGCAATCACGACGTCACCCGCATCGCCAGCCAACTCGAGCGTCCCGAACACCTCGCGCACGCCTTGGTAATCCTGATGACCGTGGGTGGCATTCCGAGCATCTACGCCGGCGACGAGCTCGGCTATCACGGAATCAAGGAGGAGCGATTCGGCGGTGATGACGCGGTGCGTCCCGAATTCGGCACTCCCCCAGGGCAATTGGATAAGCACGGGATCCAAGTATGGTCGCTTCATCAGTACCTGATTGGGCTGCGCCGACGGCATTCCTGGCTGCATGCCGCATCGACGACCGCGTTACGACTGGATAACCGCCGTTTCGTATACCGGTCTCGAAACGGCGAACAGGCGTTGATCGTGGCGCTCAACATCGACGACGTCGCACTGGACGTCGTGTTGGGTGAGCTGGGCGTGGACAAGGCACATGTGATCGCCGGCAGTGGCGCGCCGCCGCAGGAAGTCGTCGACGTCGTGTCGATCGAGCCGCATGGCTGGCGGATCCTGCGGCCGAGCTAAGTCCGCAGAGCTAAGTCAGCCGCGCCACCGTCAGCGGATCTTCTTCGCCGTCGTAATACCGCTCGAGCAACTGGACGAAATCCCCGTTGTCCCGGGTCGCACGAGCAAACAACGTCATCGACGAGCGAACTTTCATGTCGTCGGGCGATCCGAAGATCTCGCCGATCGAGCGGCCCTGCACGGCGTTGACCAACCGTGCGCATTCATGCAACCGCGCGCCGAGCAGCTGGTGCCGAAGATACGCGCGGGCCTCGTCGAGTGAGGAGATCGCGTACCTGGCCGCCATCGGGCTGCTGCCCAGTCCGTAGACCTGCGGGAAGATGAACCAGATCCAATGGCTGCGTTTGCGGCCGGCGCGCAACTCGTCGAGGACGGTCGGGTATACCCGCGCCTGCGCATCAACAAAACGCTGCAGATCAAAGGGATCGCTTGCGGATTGCATGTGACCTACCGTGACACAGTGGTCAAAAGGCGGATACCGAAGGTCCGCGATCTCGCGCCGCTAATCCGGTTTCGCAAGCCCCGGTTCGATCGGGTCCAACGCCGGCTCGATGACGCGCAGACCATTCATGATCTGCGGCGCATCGCCAATCGGCGGACACCGAAGGCGGCCTTCGATTACACCGACGGCGCGGCCGAGGACGAGATCTCGCTGGGGCGTGCGCGACAAGCCTTTCGCGACATCGAGTTCCACCCCACGATCCTGCGCGACGTCAGCAGTGTCCAGACCGGATGGGAGGTTCTCGGCCAACCGGTGGCGCTGCCGTTCGCGATCGCGCCGACGGGCTTCACCCGGTTGATGCAGACCGAGGGTGAGATCGCCGGGGCCCGGGTGGCCGCGGCGGCCGGTATCCCGTTCTCGCTGTCCACTCTGGGCACCGCGTCCATCGAAGAAGTGGCGGCTGCCGCTCCGCCGGGTCGCCGGTGGTTTCAGTTGTACATGTGGCGTGATCGGGACCGGTCGATGGCATTGGTGCGACGGGCCGCCGACGCCGGGTTCGACACCCTGCTGGCCACTGTTGACGTCCCGGTTGCCGGTGCGCGGCTGCGCGACGTCCGCAACGGGATGTCGATTCCGCCGGCGTTGACGCTGCGCACCGTGCTCAATGCCGTGCCGCGTCCGCGCTGGTGGTTCGATCTGCTGACCACCGAGCCGCTGGCCTTCGCGTCGCTGGACCGGTGGTCGGGCACCGTCGGCGAATACCTCGACACAATGTTCGACCCCAGCCTCACGTTCGATGATCTGGCCTGGATCAAAGCCCAATGGCCGGGCAAGCTCGTCGTCAAAGGCATTCAGACCCTCGACGACGCGCGGGCCGTCGTCGATCGCGGCGTCGACGGCCTCGTGTTGTCCAATCACGGTGGCCGTCAACTTGATCGGGCTCCGGTGCCATTTCAGCTACTGCCCACCGTCGCGCGTGAGCTCGGCAAAGACACCGAGATCCTGCTGGACACCGGGATCATGTCGGGCGCCGACATCGTCGCCGCGATCGCGCTGGGAGCGCGCTGCACGCTGATCGGCCGGGCCTATCTGTATGGGCTGATGGCCGGCGGCGAGGCGGGGGTTCATCGCGCCGTCGAGATCCTGTCCGGCCAATTGACTCGCACCATGCGGCTACTCGGGGTTACCTGCCTCGAGGAACTCTCGCCCAAGCACGTCACGCAGCTACGGCGGCTGCTGCCGATCCCGCCGTCCTGCTAACCATCGACGGCTACTCCTCGTCGAGGTTGAGCAGGGAAATCACGTCCTTCAAGTGGTCGCAGAGAAAGTTTCTGCACATCGCGGGACGAATGTCGTAGACCGTGCACGCGCCTGTCGGTTTGTCGTAGAACCGGCACGGAATCCACTCCACGTCCGGCAGTACGCGCATTGCCGGGTAGTTCGCAGGTTCTTGCCACGACGGGCGATCGGGGAAGAGTGCCCGTCCCTCGTCGAAGTCAATGAACACTTCTTCGCGTGAGACCTCGCGGCCGAGTCGGCGGCCAAGGTCAGCTAGGAAGGTATCCGCGTCGCGCACGGGCCCCGGGATGAAGTCGCGATCATCAAGCGTGCAGCATCCGCCGGCATTCCCGGGGAAGCCCATGCAGTTTTGGCTGCAGGTATATCCGATGACCTGCAGCCGCAGCGCCTCGCGCGCGATCGCCATGGCTTCGACACTAGCGCCGCCGAGTCCGATGCGACGGAATGGCGACCGGGGGAGCTGTTCGCTCGGCGCTACCTGTCAGTGAACCGAGGCATGCTCGAATGTATGTTCGAGTTAAAGTCGGGTCTGCTGTCGCCGCCGGAGGTGGATCGCGCGGTTCGATGAGATGTTTGAGCGGCGCTCCCCGTCGACGACCGACCAGCCCACCACTGCGATTTGGACCATACGATCCCCTACGCCAACGGCGGGCCGACACGCGCGTCGAATTTCCAGTGCTACTGCGGCACCCACATGACGTCTGCGACTTTCTCCTTGAAACCCTACTATTCGGCTAGCGCAACCAGCGGCGGCGGAGTGCCGTGGTCTTCCAGAGAAAGGAATCCCAACGTGAAGGCGAGAGTATTGATGGCCACGGTCGGTGGTGCAGCGGCAGCCTTGGCCGCTGGTGTTATGTGGACCGCACCATCGGCCTCGGCTGGTAGCGACTTTTGCAATTCGCTTCCCACCGCCGAGCAAGTTCATGATTGCAGCTGCGGCTCTGACAACGTCCCAGGTACTCCGGAATATCAGCAGTGCCTGCATGGAAATGCGGCTGCGCCCGGACCGGCCAGCTCACCGCCACCCGCGCCGCCCGCGCCACCCGAGCCACCCGCGCCACCCGGCTAATCCCTACCGCGCTTGGCTCGCGACCCCTGCGGGGAACCGCGCGCGTTTTGGTACAACGCCCACCGCCACATGCCTGTCGTCGTACCGGCCCCACCCGACGGCGGCGACGAACCACCACCGTTT
>Ga0210396_10001639_pt1 | contig 23881 bp, 21 predicted proteins | sample IncBWH17OmetaG_FD_155466 | JGI IMG/M metagenome (GOLD analysis project Ga0210396, IMG submission 155466) | Forest soil microbial communities from Barre Woods Harvard Forest LTER site, Petersham, Massachusetts, United States - Inc-BW-H-17-O ... | reverse complement strand
ATTCACTCCGGACTGATGTCGCCTATTGGCACGAACCGGACCTCGCCGTTCAATCGGCGAAGGTCCGCTTTCGAGCAAAAGCGGAAATCGCCGATACCGGGAATCAGCCTCTCTTGATCACTCCTTCAAATCGAACGGACCCAAAGCTCGATAGCGGGCCGTCTATCAATATGGGTTCGGAAATCTTCGTGCATTTAGCCAACCGTGCGCACAGTTCACTGCATGCCGCAGGCGTCGCTTCCGCTCGGAGTGGCTGGCGCCCTCCACGATCGCGTTCCTGAAGTCCTGGATGGCGGAAAAAGCCCCAGCTCTAAAATCGTCGCTCCGGCATGCCTTGGGGTCCTTCTCGCAGGACGCCCGTTCAGCTGCGCTCGCCAGGTCTTTGTCAGTCGTTTCCGGCTTGGCCGAAAGCAACAAGGTATGCACTTCACGGGCTACCGCTTCCTCATAATCGGCCATCTCAAAATCCTTGCTGTTGCGAGCGCTTCGATACAACGCCGTCAGAAGAGAAATCACTCAAGCGCGCCAGCAAGCCAAGCCTAAAAAGATTTTTATCTGGTCAAACGAATGCCGTGTCAGTCTCATCCAGACGCCCGCCGCCTACATTCCGTGGCTTTCGAAGACCTTTCTGCAGGCCGAACTCAGACTGGCCCGCCTCGACTGAAGGCATTGTTGGACCGCACCATCGTCACTAAGATCCTTTCGGCAAAATCGCGACACGTCGCGCGAGCATGCGGCCTGCTCTTGCTTAGTGCCAGCATGTTGCGCCAGCGTCATTCCATTAGCGATGAGCGAAACTGCTAAACCAAACACAACTGTCAAAAAAGCGCGCATTGTCCAGCTCCAGGTGAAAACATCCAACCTGCCTCAATGGCGTTAGTTCCCTTGGCGGCGCCATCCGCTCATAGCCAGCGTCGTCTCAGTTACAGCCAACAAGGCTGGTATCGCAGCGCGCCCAATGGCACTTTCATACCATCGATACTACCCGCCCCTGCGCGTCCGGGTTCGCATCGATGTATCTTGGCGTGGTCCGGAGGTTGGCAGGAAATGGGCAAGCTTGATGTCTACGAGAAGCAGATGCGCGCTTCGCCTGACCAGCAAATCTCGCTGACCGATCCCGACAGCCGTTCGATGGCGACGAGCGGTCGCGGCTCCGGCGTCGTCGGCTACAACGTGCAGGTCGCCGTCGATACCGAGCACCATCTGATTGTCACTCATGAGGTAACAAACAGTGGCTCAGATCGGGCTCAACTGGCCAACATGGCCAAGCAAGCAAAGACTGAGACGCTCGATGCTGTTGCCGATCGCGGCTACAGCAGCTCACCGGCTTCCCGGGCAACAGCGTTTTTACACGACCAAGACCCATTGCGGACATGGGTACCGCGCGGGCGTCTAGACGTGGGCTCAGTGTTAATAGCGATCATTCCAAAGCGAACTAAACGGCTCTATCGGCGGCTGCCCCGGCGAAAATCCGGCTTCATTCGGCGTGCGCGGCTTCGGTTGAAGCGTGTTGTCGCCGCCGTTTCATCGCGCCGGCAAGCTTGTCGAGATACAGGTACACGACCGGCGTCGTGTAGAGGGTGAGGAGCTGCGACACCAACAGGCCGCCGACAATCGTATAGCCCAGCGGCTGGCGCAGTTCGGCACCATTACCGGTGCCGAGCATCAGGGGGACGCCGCCGAACAGTGCCGCCATCGTGGTCATCAGGATTGGGCGGAAGCGTAACACGCAAGCGCGATAGATCGATTCTTCGGGATCGAGCTCGTGCTCGCGTTCCGCCTGCAACGCGAAATCGACCAGCATGATGCCGTTCTTTTTGACGATTCCGATCAGGAGAATGATTCCGATGATGGCGATGACGCTGAGATCGAGGCGGACTGCCATCAGGATCAGGAGGGCGCCGAGCCCAGCGGACGGCAGCGTCGATAGAATCGTCAGGGGGTGAATGGTGCTCTCATAGAGCACGCCCAGAATGATGTAGATCACGATCAGCGCGACGGCAATCAGCATCGGCGTAGAGGCGAGCGAGGCCTGAAAGGCCTGTGCGTTACCCTGGAACGATGTCGCCACAGAAGCTGGCTTGCCGCTGTCCTTTTCGAATTGCCTGATGGCATCGACCGCCTGGCCCAGTGCCACGTTCGGTTTCAGGTTGAACGATATCGTCGCGGAGGGAAACATGCCCTGATGATTGATGACGATAGGGGCCGGCCTGATGTCGCTGTGCACCAGTGTGCTGAGGGGCACCTGCTGGTTGGTCGACGAATTGACGTAGATGTCCTTGAGTGACTCGGGGCTGTACTGAAATTCCGGCGCGACTTCCAGAACGAGGTGATACTGGTTGAGCTCGGTAAACATGGTGGAGACGATGCGCTGGCCGAAGGCATCGTCGAGCGTGTTATCGATGGTGGCTGGCAGAATGCCAAACGTCGAGGCCACCTCGCGATTGGTCGTGACGTTGAGCATCGGACCGGCATTTTCCTGATCGGTGGCGACATCCGCGATCTGCGGCATCGACTTCATCTTGTTCAGGAAGATCTCGACCCAATGGTTGAGCTCGCGTGAATCCGCATCGTACAGAGTGTACTGGTACTGGGTTTTAGCGATGCGGGCGCCGATGGTGATGTCCTGCGCCGGTTGTAGATAAAGAGTCGCGCCCTGTACCTTGGCCAGTTGCGGCCTCAGCCGGTCGATGACCTGTGATGCGCTGATCTTGCGCTCCTCCAGCGGCTTGAGCACCACAAAGCCGCGGCCCTGGTTGAGCGTCGGCGTCGAGCCGCCGGGTCCCATGAAATCGCTGACGGATTCAACGGCCGGGTCCTGCAACACGACGTTCATCAGGGCTTGCTGGCGTTCGGCCATCGCGGGAAATGAAATGTCCTGAGAGGCTTCGGCGATGGCAAACAGCATGCCAGTATCTTGCAGCGGAAAGAATCCCTTCGGGATCATGTAATAGAGATAGCCGGTCAGACCGATCGTTCCGAGCATCACGAGAAGCGTCAAGAAACGAAAGCGCAGCGCGATCTTCAGCGTTTGCTCATAGGCATGCAGCAGGAAATCAAAGCCACGTTCGGACCACCGGTAGAGGCGGCCGTGCTTTTTTTCATGATCATCCGACAGCAGGCGCGCGCACATCATCGGCGTCAGCGTCAGTGAGATGATCAGAGACAGCACCAAGGATATGCTGACGGCGGCGGCGAATTCGCGGAACATCAACCCGACAAAGCCGCTCATGAAGAACAGCGGAATAAACACCGCGATCAGCGACAGCGTGATCGAAACGATGGTGAACCCGATTTCCGCCGATCCCTTCAATGCGGCTTCCATCGCGCTTTCGCCCATTTCGAGATGGCGAACGATATTCTCGATCACCACGACGGCGTCATCGACGACAAAGCCGACTGCGATGGTGAGCGCCATCAGGGATAGATTGTCGAGGCTGTAGCCAAACTGATAGAGCAGGGCGAAAGTGCCGATCAATGACAAAGGCACGGTAATGCCGGGGATGACTGTCGCCCAGAAATTACGCAGAAAAAGAAAGATGACCATCACCACCAACGCAACGGTCAGGATCAGGGTAAAGCGCACGTCCTTGACCGAGGCGCGGATCGTATCGGTGCGGTCCGAGGCGATGGAGACCTTGATCGCCGGTGGAATGGAAGCCTCAAGCTGCGGCAGGAGTGCCTTTACGCTATCGACGGTCGCGATCACGTTGGCGCCAGGCACGCGATAGATCGCCAGAATGATCGCGCGGTCCTTGTCGTGCCAGCCGGCAAGCAGATTGTTCTCGGATGCCTCGATGGCCTGGCCGACGTCGCGGATGCGCACCGGCGCGCCGTTCCGGTAGGCGATGATGAGGTCGTTATAGGCGTCTGGTTTCAGGAGCTGATCGTTGGTATTGAGGGTATAGAGTTGCCGCGGACTGTTGAGCGTGCCCTTGGGAAGATCGACGTTGGCCCCGCTCAGGACATTCCTCACATCCTCGAGGCTCAGCCCGCGCGAAGCCAGCGCCTGCGGATTGACTTGCACGCGGATGGCCGGCTTCTGCTGGCCGCCGATGCCGACCTGGCCGACCCCGGAGATTTGCGAGATTTTCGGCAGCAGAATGTTTTCCGCATAGGCATCCACGGTTGTCAGCGGCAAGGTTTCCGATGACAGCGCCAGAATCAGGACAGGTGTGTCAGCGGGATTCACTTTCCGGATCGTGGGCGGGTACGGGATGTTGGGAGGAAGGTAGGGGCTGGCGGCATTGATCGCCGCAAGCACGTCGACCGCCGCGCTATCCACGGTTCGGTTGAGGTCGAATTGCGCGGTCATCGAAACGAAGCCGAGCGCGCTTGAGGAAGTCAGCTGAACCAGTCCGGGTGTCTGGCTCAGCTGCTGTTCGAGCGGGGTCGCCACCGAAGACGCCATGGTTTGTGGATCGGCGCCAGGCAACTGGGCGCTGATCTGGATCGTCGGGTAATCGACATTGGGCAGTGCTGCGACCGGCAGCAGGCGATAGGCGCCCAGCCCACACAACAGAAGACCCACCATTAGCAGCGCTGTTGCAACTGGCCGCTGGATGAAAGGTGCTGATATGTTCACGGGATCGCCTGTTCAACCGCGCTTTGCATGTTCGCTTCTTCCGCCGCCTTGCCTGTCAGAACCCTGACATGCGTGCCGGCTTGCAATTTGTATTGCCCGTCGACGACCACCTGTTCCTTGTCCTTGAGGCCTGATGCGATCAGGGCCTGCCCCTCGCTGATCTGAGCGACACGAATCGGCCGCGGCTGCACCGACTGGTCGGCGCCGATGACGTAGACATATGGTCCTTTCGGGCCCTGCTGTACCGCGCCCGCGGCGATCGTCAGCCCGTGCGGTTCTGTCTTGAGTAATAGCCGTGCATTGATGAGTTCGCCGGGCCAGAGCAGGCGCTCCCTGTTCGGGAAGGTGGCGCGCAACCGGATAGTTCCTGTGGTCTGGTTGATCTGATTGTCGATCAGGAGCAGCTCGCCCTCGTCGAGTTTGGTCTTGTCGTCCTGGCTATAGGCGAAGACCTTGACCGGGCCCTTGGCCATCTCTTTCTGTATCTCCACGAATGTCGTTTCCGGCAGCGTGAAGATCAGCGAGATCGGCTGGATTTGCGTGACGTCGACCAGGCCGTTGGCGTCGGTCGGATGGATGATGTTGCCTTCGTCGATCTGCCGGATCCCGGTGACGCCGTCGAGCGGCGCGGTCAGCCGCGTATAACTCAGGTTGACGCGGGCGCTCTCGATCGCGGCCTCGTCGCCCTTCACCATGGCCTCCAACTGGGCGACCTGGGCCTTCTGGGTATCGACCAGTTGCCCGGTCGCAAAGCCCTTCGCCTGCAAGGGCACGTATCGATCGAGATTCGTCTGGGCATTGACGATCTGTGCCTGGTCGCGATCGCGGTTGGCGATCGCCTGGTCGAGTTGGGCCTGATAGGGACGCGGATCGATTTCCGCGAGCAGGTCGCCCTTGTGCACGGTCTCGCCTTGCCGGAAGCTGATCTTGACCAAAGGTCCCGTGATTTGGCTGCGCACGACGACATTGTTATAGGCGATGACGGTGCCGACGCCGCGCAGATAAATCGGAACCGGCCCGTTCTGGACCGCGCCCGCGACCACCGGCGTTGCTTCCGGTTGTTGGGCAGGCGCCTCCGCGGTCGGTTCGGCCCGGGATTGATGCCAATAGGCCAATCCACCGACTGCGCCGGCGCCCAGCACGGTTATCAGAAGCACAAAACCGGTGCGCATGGGTGCTCCTAACAACCGCCATTGATGGTGGAGGCGGTCAGGTGGGACCCGGTTGGCGATCCTTGCGACGGGGCCATCGAAGGCAGGCAGGGACTGACGCTGGGCACGGCGGTGGTCTGGCTCTCGCCTGGTGTGCCGAGGTCGGTCGCGCCGAGCGGAATGCCGGAGCCTACGACCGATCCTGGTGATCCCGGCATGGCGCCGCCGACACCGGACATCGATGCAGCACCGGCAGCGCCAGTGTTCGAAGTGCCCGAGCCGCAATTGTTCGACAGGGTCGATCCGCCGCCGTCGAAGGCGGCATTCGAACTTGCATTCGGGCAGGGCATGATCAGCGGACTGACGCCGGGCGTGTTGATTTCGGTTGAGCCGAGCGGGATGCCGCCAAGGCCGGGAGAGGTCGAATTAGACGAAGAATTGTTCGCAGACGGGACGTTCAGCGGAGACGTGGCTCCCATGCCCGGCGTTGTCGTTTGCGCCTGCGCCGCAGCGACGCCGATCCAGCAACTGAAGGCAGCAAGCAAAAGCGGATATCGCATCGAATGTCCTTTGGCTTTCGCCGACGTCTCTCTGACCCATCCCACGAACGCGCATTGGCAAAGGTCCAATCCTTGCGGGATCGGGCGCCGCAGTTCTGATTTCAGAACACGGCGCCGCCACGCGGGTTCCGCTTCGCTCAAGGAGACGTGTTGCTTCGCTAAAGGCTGCCATCTGGCGCCGAAGCGATTCGTCCCTATTTTACCGGCATTTCGGCGAATATTGACGCGGTGACCGCGGCCGCAACCCTAAACAAAATTTCATGCTTCAGACATCGGGAGAAACGAAGCGGGGAGCTTTGACGCCGCCGTGCAACCCAAGAGGCGTCAGCAATATTGCGAAATTGCTTCACGCCGATTTGTCGCTTCGAACATTAAGTTGCAGGAACGTGGACCGCTCCCGGCCGCTTTAGAATTAAAAGCTTGTTGGGACCCCCGATGACGCGCGGCGAACCAAAAAGGCAGGACGACAGCGGCTGCAAGATTTTGCAATTCCGGTTGCGAGACGTTGCCGATGGACATCATAAGCGACCCACTGATAACCCCTGGCGCGATATCGACCAATTGCTCGATCTTTCCCGATACGAGAAATCGAGCAGATACACGGAAGATTACAAGGCCCGTATGGTGGAGAACGTGGCCGCCGTCGTTGTGATTTCCGCGCTGGTCGCTGTCGCGGCATTCGACTTCATCGACCTTGAGCAAATCCAGCGCTGTGCGTCTACGATCGTTTGCGGTCCTTAAGCTAAGCGGTCTGGGACGCAGGTGAGCCGAACCAGGACGCGGCTCTGGATTGATAGACTCGTTCCGGTTTGAGGCAACACCGTCCGGATATCGCGACCTTTGATGAGTTTGAGCGCGCCGATCGAACAGGTCCGAAGATATTCGTTCAAAGAGCCAGCTGTTGGCACGAAACGGACTAGCCAGATCGTTGCATCAATGTCCGCTGACCCCGGGGGAGAGCCGACATCCTGGTCAGGCCTAGCTACTTCCGTTTTTGACCAACTTCAGACATCGGACGTCCCAAATATAGTTCCTTTGATCCGACCAAACGGCTTCTAAGTGCCGAGTTTAGAAGGTTACAATTCCCGCATTCTGATCCTTGGAGGCGGCCATGCAGTGACGCCAGTTCATCAGGGTGCGGTTCGATGAAGGCATTGATCACGCTAATCAGACGGATAGGTACCGATACGAGCGACAGCGATGAAACGGCGCTGCGCAAGCGCCTTGCAGTCGTCCTCTGTGCCGGAACGCTGCCCCTGACGCTGCTCTGGAGCGCAATCTATCTCGCCGTCGGCGCTCCTGTCACTGCCGCGATCCCCGGGTTCTACACTGCCTTCACTCCGATCAACACCGCGATCTTCGCTCGCACTCGCAATTTCAGATTCTATCGGTTTACCCAGCTATTCCTCATACTTCTCTTGCCGTGGCTCGTGACGTTGAGCCTTGGTGGGTTCAAGCAGTCGAGCGTTGTGATTATTTGGGCTGCGCTGTGCCCGCTTGGCTCCCTTCTACTGGCAGATCTGCGCAGCACGTCATTTTGGATTGTCGGATTTGTCGTATTATTAATCTTGAGCGCCGCGTTGCAGCCCGTTCTTTCGCCGACCGCGTTGCCCGAGCTTTTCGTGACCTGGTTTTTCGTTCTTAACATTGGTGCGGTTATTACGATCACCTTCGGGCTTCTCTACTATTTTGTCGGTCGACGGAATTTTTTTCAGCAACAGTCCGAAATGCTGCTGCTCAACATACTGCCTAAGGAGATATCAGAAGCTCTCAAGGCTGAGCAGCGCACGATCGCCGATCAGTATACTTCCGTCAGCATCCTCTTCGCTGACGTGGTCGGTTTCACGCCAATGGCGGCGAAGTTGACGCCGATGGAGCTGGTTGATTTACTCAACCAAGTGTTTCTTCGCTTCGATGGACTGATCGAAAAATACGACCTGGAGAAGATCAAGACCATTGGCGATTGCTACATGGTTGCTTCCGGCGTACCGCGTAGCAGGGCAGACCACGCGGCCGCGCTTGTCGACCTTGCGCTCGATATGCAAGCCGTCGTCGCGGGCACAAGGTTCGGAGATCGCCAGATCGCACTTCGCATAGGCATAAACTCCGGTCCGGTGGTAGCTGGGATCATTGGTCGTAAGAAATTCAGCTATGACCTGTGGGGCGAGTCAGTCAATCTTGCAAGTCGTATGGAATCGCATGGGCGGACGCGATGCATTCAGATTACCCGTAGCACCTACGAATTGATCGAGGACGCTTTTAACTGTGAAGCGGTGGGGTTAATCGAGGTCAAAGGCGTGGGCCAGATGGAGGTCTGGCATGTCCTTGGCCGCAAGAAACCTGGCACGGCAGCAACCACCCGGCTGAGTGAGTTTGAGCCCCAGCGTGGGGGCACGCTGAGGCTCTAGCTCGATGGGAATCGAGAGTAGCAGGCACTCCTAAATTGATAACTCACACATCCGGCGCAAAACCAACATTAAAAAGGAATTGAGATTATCTTTCGGGAATGCACGCGATCAAACTGAGTACTTCGTCCTCGAAAGGGGGGCGGCGGAAACCGGATGATCGACGGCCCGTTATCGTCAGTAAGGCAACTGGAGGAAATTTCGAGATGCACGCATGGATGCGGGTCTTTGCCCTTCTTTCGACGGTTGCGCTGTCGGATGGCTTACCCGCTTCGTACGCCGCCGACGTTTTTCCGGAATTTGACTATGTCGGCACCTGTAAAACTGATCAGCCTGATTCCGCAGGAACGGGAGAGACGTTAGGTAAGTGCACCGATGAGGAGCGGCGAGCGAAACAGCAGCTCGCCCGAGTTTGGTCCCAATTCCCACCCGACGAAAAGACGCAGTGTATCAAAGAAACGAATATCGATGGCGTGCCTTCTTACGTCGAACTGCAGATCTGTCTTCAGATGGCGTCAGACATGCGCGCCCGTGTTCGCAACGGCCAAGGCCACTTGAGCACAGAGTGACTCGTCATTGTATCGCTCCTGCGGCCGCCAAACGCAGTATGATAGTTTTCAGTGGCTATTACACCGTAAGCGACAATCTCTGTTCACAAAAGAAGCCTGCCCTCGTCTTCCCTCCGCTCAGATCTTATCCCGACAGGAGCCTCGCGCCGCGACTACGTGAGCAATCACTTGCGTGGTCGCTTCCAGCATCGATTGTTTTACTGGGCCGGTTTCCAACCCTTCCACAGTTAACGTCATAGCGCGGACGACAACTTCGATATCTTCGCTTGTCATTTTCGTTGATCGTGCGCGGTAAGAGACATTGAACACTCTGAGCCAATTCGCGCCGAACATGGCGCAATAGCGAGCCGCGAAGAATGTTACCGGTTGGAAACGTTGCAACTTCAGGGCCGAGTCGAGCTTTGCGTTTTGACAGGGACAGCGCACAGGCTTGAAACCAGCCCGCGATGCGCTGGATTTGTCCTGTCGAACGATACTTCTAGCCGCCGATAAGCCGAACTAAAGAATTGTTTACCGGTACCAAACCGATGGGTGAGCTTGCGGTACGTCGTTTGACGGCTCTTCGGCTAGATGTCTAAGGAATAATTTACACTCAACCGACCGTGACTGGCTCCATCATGTGAAACTTCTCTGCGCCACCTCGCTTAACATATGGTGATCGAGTCCTCTCGGATTGGACGACGTCTGATCGCCGCAAACGACGCCAATGATCGGGTCAAGCCATGCATAAGCTGGCCATCGGTGTATTAGCATTCGCCATCGCGTGCGGAAACTGCGCCTCGGCGCAGGATAGCGGCACAACCAAGTCGGATTACCCGGCAAATTTTCCCCCAAGCGGGTATAGGCCGCTACCGCCCCATTTTCAGCCGCGCAGGGTGATCGCCGCAAATTCAGAAAAGGTCGCTGCCGCGCCGCCCCCGCTGCCGTCGTATCAGCAACCTGCGATTCCAGAGAGGGGTTATCTGTGGGTGCCCGGGTTCTGGGCCTGGCGCAAATCGGTCCCCGACTATTTTTGGGTGCCGGGGACGTGGGTACGGCCGCCCCAGTCCGGGCTTTTATGGACACCGCCTTATTGGAGTCAGGTCGACGGCGGTTATGCCTATCATGCCGGTTACTGGGCTTCGGAAGTCGGCTTCTACGGCGGCATCAACTATGGCTTCGGATATACAGGGAGCGGCTATGAAGGCGGCCGCTGGAAGGATGGCTCATTCACCTACAATCAAGCCGTGAACAATGTCAGCTCGCTCGATAGCGCAAGCGTCTACGATCAGGCGGTGGCTGTAGAGGAGAACGCATCGCATATTAGCTACAACGGCGGGGCAAGAGGAACTGCAGCACGGCCAACCGAGCAACAGGAGAAGCTTGCCAGCGGACAGCACATTGGTCCAACCCTCGAGCAGCAAAAGCAGTTTGAATTGGCTGCCATGGATCGCTCGTTATATTCTAAGCTGAATAACGGGGAACCAGGAGTCGCTGCAACTCAGCATGCCGGCATTCTTACGGGCCCGGGGGTTGCGCGAAGGAGCACGCCGTCGAAGCAGAGCATGCGATAGGCAGCTTCGTTGGGACAATGATCACTCGACCAAGACGTGAACGACGCCAGTTCGCATCATTCCAAGCGCACACCTACACATCACGATGGCGGAAGTTAAGGCGCGCGAGCGCGCAGCATATAGCCTAACTTGCGCACATTCGCGATCCGTGAGGGCAAGCCATGGTCGTCGATCTTCCTCCGCAAATTGCTGATGTGGGTATCGACAACGTTGGTCTCAATTCCAAGATCATGCTGCCAAACATCCTTTAGCAGCATTTCCCGTGTGACAACCTGGCCGTGGTGGCGAAGGAAATATTCCAGAAGCTTGAGCTCGCGTGGAAGCAGATCGATTTTTTTGCCTCCGCGAAAGACTGTCTGTTCGATCTCCATTTCGAGATCGTCAACGCTTAGCTTTGTTGTGCGAACGTCGCCAAGGCGGCGTAGCAGCGCCTCTACCCTGCCGACAAGTTCCACCATATAGAACGGTTTCGCGAGATAGCCGTCTGCTCCTGCCTTCAGGCCTTGGGCTATTTCATTAACGGACGACCGCACCGAGGTCACGAGCACCGGAATTTTGATACTCTGTTTGCGCATGTCCTGCAGGGCGCGCAGGCGGTCCACGCCGTAAAGAGGCCGGTCAAGGATCAACATCGCGGCGCCATTCATCCGGGCGATATCCGCCGCAACAGCCATGGAAACCGGGCTCACGAGATAGCCGTGTCGCTCCAGTTCGACCTTGATCTGAGTTGCCAGTTCTATCTCGTCCTCGACGAGCAATATGGTCCAGCCGGGCACTGAACGCCCCTTGCTCAAATGACTTCCTCCCTCCTCTTAGGGTAAGCCGTGCCGGAAGGATGGGGCTTCGCTCACAAAACTGAAACTTAAGAATTGTTTAGAACCGTGCAGGTTGCAGACGCCTACTCGCGCGCCCCGCGCTTGACGCCGAAGGCGCGCGAGGTCGTCGTCGAGGGAATGGGCCGCGAGCCGAAGCTAATGCACCACCCGCGCTTGGAAGCGATTGCGCGACGGGAAAGCGGGCGAGTCCTAGGTTGACATCGGCCGCAGCTACACCGAACTGCCCTTCCACGGACCATTCATTCCCTGAAGCCGGAACCGTCGCTAGAATCCGCAAATGCGTCCGTGCCCCTTAAGCACGATCTGAGCGCGGGTAAAAAAGAAAGAGGCCGCCACCGGGACGGCCTCCTTGAGACATGCCTTCAACGGAGCTCAAAAGGTGCTTCCCTCAAACATGGGATTGCGGGCGCAAGCGTCATCGCCACGGCTGTCCCAACCACCCCGGACGCGCCAGTTGCTCCATCCCTCATAATCGTACACGGGACTGTATGGATTTCCCGGTTCAATCGTCGCACAATAGGTGCTCTCGTTTTGTTGTACCTGGTGGGCTACTACGTGCCGAGCCGTCGCAGGTCCTACGAGCACAGTAGAAATGGCTGCGGCCGCGCCGATGAGTCTGAGATTTGTCATGCGTACCTCCTTTTGATTGTGGTAACGCGAATGACCAAGCTGCGTCGCGAACAGACGTTCCGATCTGGGCTTCTAAAAGATAATTCATTGTCTTCGGTCTGCCTAGAAAGCAAAAGTTGTTTCGGCCAATTGAATCCGTCAGGCTCAGTCGCGCTTTCGTAGGGTGAGTATGTCGTTTGGCTCCAGCTGATTTAATTATGATAGCCACTTCACCTTAATCGCCACGGAAACGACTGGCGCCCCAACCGCCGTTACGCCAACTAGTGAACCCGCGGATGCCAGAAAAATTACGATCCCTCCTACTCACATGAGCTTCGCGGAAGCTGCTGTAGGCAGAATGGAGACCGCCAGGGTACCTGCCATTCAAGCTGCTGACGTGGTCGAAGGCCGCCGCGCTGGTCGTTATTCCAACTGCTAGCGCCAGGGCTATTGCTGCCATCTGAAGCGTATTTCTCATGATGGTCTTCTCTGTGTTGAGCGATAAACGGCCGCGACGTTGAGATGGTTGCTTCGAAGGAAGCGCCGAAGGGCTAAAATTTCTATTAGGAGAGAGAGATGTGAGCACCGTTCCAAGTTGTCCGTGCACAATCTGGTTCTTAGCGCACGTTACGTATCTGTCGATGGCGTTTCCGGGTGAAGAGGTTCAGTCGGCAGCGTCGTTACCGCGGTCCGATTTCCAAAGGCTATGGACCACCGCTCCGTATTTGACACCCGGTGTTCTAATTTAATTTTTAGAGTGCCCTAATTCGGTTTGAACCCTTCTCCGAATGCGCGATCTTTTGATCATGAATCGGGAAGAGGAAAAACGCGCAATCCAGATCAAGTTGGACCGATGTCGGCGCTTGTCTAAGGAATACCCAGGTGGGCCGACCGCTCACCACATCCGAGAGATGGAAATCGAATTGCGTGAGCAGCTTAACGCTCTGGAGAAACAGTAAGGGCGACTCCGTTGCGGCATCTTTCAGCCGACGATCCCCTTTATTTCCAAAAACCTGCCTTCCCGGTTGAAAACCGCGGCGGCCTGATTTCCAAATTGAAATTTAGTAGTGGCAGCCGCTTAGTTGGGCGACGTATCAAGCTCAATCCTCCTCGCCAATCTACCCTAAGTGCCACAAGCCGATGCAGTTCTTGCTGAACAACGGCGAGTGTCAACGGGTCTTGCGCTGTGCTGACTGCGGCCAGCCCGACCCCATGCAGAATGCTGACGTTCAGGGTTAGCTGAAGGGCGAATTAAACAACGGCCAGTATCCGTGCTGTCCAGCTCTCTCCATCAATGCAAGACCCTGAGCAGCGTCTTCTGGAAGGCCGTCCGAGCCAGCGACGAACATTGCCCCAGCCGGTACTCGGCCTGTGCGTCTTCCTGAGTTGCGGCTTTGCGGAACCACTCTACTGCCTGCCAACCGTTCCGGGCACACCTGTACCATTCTCGTATAAGGTGCCCATGAACCTCTGAGCCTCGGCGTTACCCCCTTCGGCTAAGGACGGTAGCGACGAAAGTACGCATTTGCCGATTTCCCGACCAGCTATTATCCGAGCGGTCGGTGGCAATAGTGCTCCGCAAAAAAGTGCAGTAAAGACGCGGTGCGAATACAGCTTACCTGTCTGCCGCGCGATTGATCGCCCAACAATTGTGATGCCGACGTTCGCGCATTTGATGCTCGAGTGTCAGGCGTTTGACAAACGGTGCTCAAGGTTGTATCGGCGTCGGCCCGCCGCGCGGGCCATCGAGGTTGTGTTTGACAACCTCTCAGGTAGGTGGCTCAAACCTCGAAGTAGCCCGGCTGGGCGATGTCGGCGAGCAAGCCAATCCCGGCGGGCGTCCAGCCCAGCCGCTGCTGAGTTAATGCGCTGGAGGCCGGCATGTCCAGACCGGCGAACATCGCCAGTGGCCCGTAATAATCGCCAGCCTCATCTTTCTTGATCGAAACGATTGGCACATTCAGCGCGCGGCCGATCACCTCGATGACCTGGCGCATGGGCACGCCTTCCTCGCCAACGGCGTGGTAGATTCCGTCTGTCGTCCCTTTTTCCAGCGCAAGCCGGTAGAGGCGGCTGACATCCTGCCTGTGCGCCGCCGCCCAGCGTTCGGTGCCTTCGCCGACATAGGCGGCGGCGCCCTTTTGACGTGCGAGTTCGACCAGATAAGTGATCAACCCGGCCTTTCCGTCGGCGCCGTGCACTTGCGGCAGCCGTATCGTCATCGCGCGCACGCCACGCGATGCATAGGCCAAACCGGCCTGCTCGGACACGCGCGGAACATGCGGGCTGGAATCGCGTCGCATCTCTTCGGTGATCAACACACCTGGCGCGATGAGACCCGTTCCCGAGGTGACGATGAAGGGCTTGTTCGTGCCTGACAGCACATCGCCCATGGCTTCGATGGCGATCTTGTCAATCGCGCCATTCTCGGCGAATTTCGAGAAATCATGGATGAAGGCCAGATGGATCACGCCGTCCGCATCCCTTGCGCCGCTCTTCAGGCTTTCCAGATCCTGCAGCGAGCCGCGATGAACTTTCGCGCCCAGTTGCTTGAGCATCCGGACGTTCTCTTCAGAGCGCGCGAGGCCTGTGACCTGATGCCCGTTTGCGATGAGTTCCTTGGTAGTTTCGGTACCGATAAATCCGGCGGCGCCGGTGACGAAAACGCGCATGGGCAACTCCCTGTTCAGATCTCCGGGATATTGCTACGCTGCTCATTCGGGTAAAGTAGTGAGATTATACAGGTATAATAGCTAACAGGATGACGGACGCGAACTCGCTCGGGACTTATCTGAAGGATCGTCGCGCCAAGCTCGATCCGACGGCATTCGGCTTTCCGCTGAAGCGGCGGCGAACGCCGGGACTTCGGCGCGAGGAAGTGGCGCAACGGGCCAATGTGAGCGCCACCTGGTACACCTGGCTGGAGCAGGGGCGCGGCGGTGCGCCCTCCGCCGATGTGTTGGATCGCATTGCGCGGGCCATGATGCTGACCGACGTGGAGCGTGAGCACCTGTTTCTGCTTGGGCTGGGCCGGCCGCCCGAAGCCCACTATCACGAGCCTGACGGTATCTCACCTCGCCTGCAACGCTTGCTCGACACGCTGGAATACAGTCCCGCTTTTATCCGCACGGCGACATGGGATGTCATCGCGTGGAACAACGCCGCGGCGGTGGTCCTCACCGACTACAGCACATTGCCGTATGGGCAGCGCAATGTTCTGCGCATTATGTTCCGCGACAGTCGCATCCGCGCAGCGCAGCCGAATTGGCAAAGCGTTGCGCGCTATGTGGTGGCGTCGTTCCGCGCGGATGTCGCGCGCGCCGGCGCGGCGCGTAATGTGCAATCGCTGGTCGATGAGCTCTGCGCGACAAGCCCCGAATTCGCGGCGATGTGGCGTGACAACGATGTGCGGGGGCACGGCGACGGTTCGAAAGTCCTGCATCACCCCATTGCTGGACCGCTCTCGATGGAGTTTTCCGGTTTCGCCGTCGATGGCCGGCCCGACCTCAACATGGTGATCTACAATCCCGCAACGCCCGCGGATGCGGACAAGATCCGCGCGCTGCTGAAGTCTCTGCCGAACTAGGCGGGACCGACCCCGATGCGCTTAGTTGCAGGCGTAATAAAACTTCGCAGTGAGTTCGATTGCGACGCCTAGGCGGACCGCTAAGCCTTGAGGCCCGTCGCGATTATGCCTTAGGCCGGAGCGGTAATGTTACGCGATCGAAGGCTGAGGTCTAAAGACGAGGAATCCAACCTGGACGGCTCAATAGATATTCGACCATTCGCGGAGGGATGCTTAAAGCTTCGGCTATCTCAAGCTCATCCTTCGGTAGTCCCGCAAGGATCGATGCTTCAATCTTGCTTCGGAATTTGGAAAGCCACTATAGATCAACCACCACAGCGCGTCCTACGGCTACCAGATCAGCTCCCGCTTTAATCGCCCCTTCCGCATCCGCGCATGTTTTAATCCCTCCGCTTGCCATGATCGCACTGCGACCCGCTATGACGCGGGCAAATTCCGTGATTGGACTCTCTCCCGGGATATAAGTCCTTTCGACCGGGCCATCATAAACACGGGTCTCTCCCGTAGGTCGGCTCATCCGATAATCATCAAGCGAAACGGAGATGTAATCGAGACCCAACTTGGCAAGTTCGTTACAAAGCAGTTTGGCGTCCTCGAGCGTATAACCATCCGGCTCGGACTCAAATGGCGTAACGCGAAACCCTGCGATCAACTTTGGACCGAGTGCGTCGCGAACGGCTTGCGCGACAGCGAGAGGAAAGTTCATTCGCTTTGAAAGCGTGCCTCCCCAATTATCAACGCGATGATTGGCCCGAGGCGAAAACAACTGATGAACAGCGTAGTGGTTAGCTCCGTGGATCTCGACGCCGTCGAAACCGGATTTTTGAGCGAGGAAAGCAGCCTGTCGAAAGCTTGCAATTAGTTTTCCAACCTCATCGGCTGTCATCGCCCTTGGCGTCTTTGCTCCCGGACGCAACAATGCGACCGCCGAGGGCGCACGCAGACAGTGCTCTCCTATCAACTCCGGTTTTGCGATGCGCCACCATCATATATTTGGAGGATCGCAAGACCTCCTGCAACCCGCATCGCTTCAGCGAGCCGGTGTAGACTGGACAGGTGTCCATCATGCGTCGCACCTATTCCCTGCCAAGAGCGCCCATCTTGTTCGACGTAAGCGGCGGAGGAAATGGTAGCTCCGAATCCACTGGCTGTCATTCGGCTTGCAATATTGACCCCCGAAGCCGGGGGATCGGCGTCCAAAATTGACCCCCTTGAGATAGGTCTGTTGCGCTGCCTGCTTTGGAATGAAGCAGGTGGTTAGGGATGCTGGTCGTGGAGACGATTGCGCGGATTCGTCGCGAGCACTTCATCAAGGGCAAGACGATCAAGGAGAGCGCTTTCGACCGCAAGGAACCGCCGAAGCCGCGAATTGATCGCCAACTTACAACATTTTGGACGACGAGATCGCGCCCACGCATTCTCGTCCGCAAGTGTCGCTCGGTAACGATTATAGCCGCCATTGCGGCTCATTTCCCGGCTCACCGTCGAGGGTGAGCGGCCAAGTAGCTTTGCGATCGACCGAGCCGATTGATGTACCGTAACACCTCTGGAAATCACCTCGCGTTCCGCAAGCGTCAATGCCAACCTGGAGCGACGCCGCTCCGCGGGACGAATACCACCATGCGGAGCCACCAGAAAATAAATCGACGATGAAGCTCTCCCGATCGCCTTCAGCGACTCCCCGCGCTTCCAGCGATCCCACAACTCCGTCTTCTCTGCCGCAGTAAAACCTCTATGAAATCTTCGTTCCATTCCGCACTCCATCTTTTCCCTCTAAGATAAAGTGTTGCTTCGACCCGTTGAGACCGCCATGCCAATTAATTTTCTCCCTTGCACGACTCGATGGGTAGTCTCGGTCCAGCTGCGAAATCTACAGCCGCCTATCTCGATCTGCACAAACCTCAATTTGCAACATTCATCCAACGCGACGCCCCGGCTGGTTCGGCTAGATTTTTAGCGATAATGGAAACAGTGTGCAGATACGAGCCATCACCCTGCCGACGTTGATAGCGACGCTATACGAGCATCGCTCGCACTTCGATGCGACCGCGATCATTGATGGAGCATCAGCGGAGTCAAATTACCATTGGGTAATGGAGATTACGAAGCCGTAAGCTACGACGTTTCGGGGGTTGCCAATAGAAAAAGAGCGGGCACCGGGAGCACACCGGAGGGGCGCGCGAAACTCGAGCGGCACCGCCGTCAGCACCAGCGCCGAGAGCATGATCCCGCTCAGCACGCTCGCACATATCGGTTCGCCCCGAAATAATTTGATAATACGTGATCTCCGCTGTCTTCATTTCGGCCTACGAACCTCCGAGTCTTTGCTGACCTCAGCGAAGGAGCAGGCCGTTGCCTGTTTGATGAGAAGTGCGGTCACCAACCTACCTTCCGTGTGGCACCCACCGTTCCTATCGACAGCCACGAGCCGCATATTGTTTGAGAAGTGGAGGCTCCCATGATCCCTGCTCCACCACATTTGAATTTCGAGGCGTGGAAAGACCCGCGCCTTCTCGGTTCCCTGGCTAAAACCCGATAGATCCATGGCGGATCGGGTTTCGACGAGCTCCCAGCAGGGACTGTCCAGGCGGTGGGAGTCGCTCGTCGCCGTGTTTTACGGTACCTGCTGCCATGGCTGCTTCGTGGCCGGCGTCGGCACCATGATGATCATGATGTTCTTCGGCATGAGCCGGTCGTTCGGCGTGCTGCACGCGCCCTGGTCATATCTGGCGAATGCCCTGTTGCTGGCCCAATTTCCCCTTCTGCACTCGATGCTGCTCTCCCGGCGCGGGCATGAGGTCTTGCGCAGCCTGGCGCCGCATGGGCTGGGCGGGCGTCTGGCCACGACCACTTACGTCTTGGTCGCCTCCGTTCAGGTTTGGCTGCTGTTTGCGTTGTGGTCGCCGAGCGGGACGGTGTGGTGGCGGGCGAGTGGCTTTTTATTCGGCGCGTTGTGCTGCCTCTATGCTGTGGCTTGGCTGCTGCTGTTGAAGTCGATCATCGACGCCGGCTTCGCGCTGCAGACCGGTCTGCTGGGATGGTGGGCTGTGGCGCGCCATCGGGCCCCGATCTACCCGCCGATGCCGGCGACGGGCCTGTTTCGCCTGTGCCGGCAGCCGATCTACGTCGCGTTCGCGCTGACGCTTTGGACGGTGCCGACGATCACGCCGGACCAATTCGTCGTCTCCTCGGTGCTCACCGCCTATTGCCTGGTCGGCCCCTTGTTCAAGGAGGCACGGTTCGCCCGGCTGTTTGGCGAGCCATTCGCCCGCTACCGGCGAAAGGTACCCTATTGGCTGCCATGGCCGCGGCGGCGAGCCGCCGTCGCATTGCCTGACAATGTTCTAGAAGGAGCCAAAGCCATTCCTACTTCAAGTCAGCTCCAGGACGCTTTGCGCGCAGCGTCCCCCCGGCTCACGCCGCCTCCAACGCCTTTGGCGAGCATTCTCATCCACGGCGGTATCACGCTGCTTTGGGTGCTGCTCTTTGCTCGCGCCTTCGTCCTCAACGGTCTGTTGGCTTGGTCGGTCGGTGTCGTCTACGTGAGCTACGACACGGCGCTTCTCGCCTTCGTCTTCTGGCAGACGCTGGGCCTGGCGAAAATCACCGTCAAACCCCGAAGCGCTGGCGCCGCGCCCGTCACGCTCGGCGTGATCGTGGCGGCCCATAACGAGGCGGCAGTGCTGCCGCTCACCTTGGCGGCCCTGTTCGATCAATCCGAACCGCCCGAACTCATCGTCATCACCGACGATGGATCGACGGACGAGACTGCCGCGCTGCTCCAACGGCAATTCGGCCTCGTCGAACCGCCTCTGGACGCCCTGAGTTCGGCAAGTTCCACGCATCCGGCGCTGCATTGGCTGCGCCTTTCCCATCAGGGCAAGCCGTCCGCGCTCACAAAGGCCATGCAGCTCGTCGACACCGAAATGATTCTGACGGTCGATGCCGACACGCTGCTGGAGCAGAATGCCATCGCAGCAATGCGCGATGCCTTTGCGTCTGACCCGAAGCTGGTCGCCGCCACGGGTATCCTGACGCCCGTCTGCGGTCCCAGCTTGAGCGGCCGTTGGTTTCAGTGGTTCCAGACCTACGAATATATCCGCAATTTTCTGTCCCGCTATGCCTGGATGCAGATGGACAGTCTGCTGTTGATCTCGGGCGCCTTCGCGGCTTACCGGCGGCAGGCCGTCGTCGAGGTCGGCGGCTTCGATCCGGCTTGCCTCGTCGAAGATTACGAGTTGATCCATCGGCTGCGCCGTTACAGCGTCGTCAACCATCGGGGCTGGACCACCAGCGTCGTCGGCGCGTCCCGCGCCCTGACCGATGCGCCGGGTTCCGTCGGGGCTTTCCTGCGGCAGCGACGGCGGTGGTTCGGCGGCTTTCTGCAAACCCAATATTGGTACCGCGACATGGTGGGCAATCGTGCCTTCAGCTGGCTCGGCCTGCTCATGCTCCCGGTCAAAGCAGCCGATACGCTGCAGCCGATCTACGGCCTGACCGCCTTTGCCCTGCTGCTCGTTTACCTCGTGACCGGCCGCTTCGTCCTGGTCAATCCGGTGATCGGCGTTATCGGTCTTAAAATCCTGATCGATTTTGCCTTTCACCTCTGGTCGATCCATCTTTACCGGCGCTGGGCCGCGCCTTCGGCGCGCATCAGCTTCGCCTCAGGCCTGCTGGCCGCGCTGCTCGAGCCCTTCAGTTTCCAGATCCTCCGGCATCTCGGCGCCGCATGGGGATGGGTCATGTTCCTGACGGGCGCGCGGCAATGGGGCGTCCAGCACCGTCTCGGCCTCGTCGTCGCGCCTTCGGAGATGCGCCCGGGCAAGCAAGATTAGGACGGATCGGGCCGGCCAATCCGTTTCACAAAGCGATGACGAGAAAGACTGCCATGCAAATTCAAAGATACACGCGAACGGCGATTGCATTCCATTGGCTTATCGCCCTGCTCATCTTCGCCAATCTGGCGATGGTCTGGATCGTCGACTATTTGCCCGACGGCATGGTACGGCCGGTGATCGACACGCATAAATCCTTCGGCATCACGGTGCTCGGTCTGGCCATCATGCGGATTTTATGGCGGGCGACCCATCCGGCACCGCCCTTGCCCCCCTCCTATTCCGCCTGGGAGCGTTGGAGCGCCCATACGGCCCATTGGGTGCTCTATGCCCTGATCTTCTGCCTGCCACTTTCCGGCTGGGCGCATGATTCGGCTTGGAAGGAAGCGGCGACGCATCCGATGTATCTCTACGGGCTGGTGCCATGGCCCCGTATCGGCTGGCTGACCGCGATCAACCCGGCCGACAAGGATTATTGGCATGATTTGCTCTTCCGTGTGCACTCCTCCTTCGCCTATGTGCTTTATGCGATGGTCGTGGCGCATGTGGCTGGGGCGGTGAAGCACCAATGGCTCGACAATAAACCCGAACTTCAACGCATGCTCCCGGGATCGGCAATCGAATGAGCGGACTGCGGCATTGGCGGGATTTTATTCTTCGCCTGCTACTGCGCTTCGATTCCCGCGGCGCGCGCGACGTCGGTCCAGCGCTTGACCTCGCTTGTGAAGAACGCCTCGAAGGCCGCCGGATCAGTCGCCATTGGCTCGACCGCTATCGCCGCGATGCGCTGCTTCGTATCATCGTGCGCCATGCCCTTCGCAATCGCGTGGGAGAGCGTATCGATAATCGCCGCCGGCGTACCGCTGCGCACGAGTACGCCTTGCCACGCCTGCACCTCGAGGTCGTTGCCGTAGCCGAGCTCGCCAATCGCCGGCACATCGGAGAAGCTCGACAGCCGCTTGTTCGACATCACCGCTAGCGCGCGCAGCTTGCCGTCGGCAACGAAGGAATGCGTCGTCGGCGCCGGCGTATCCCACATTAGCTCGACCTCGCCCGAGAGCAGCGATTGCACCGTCTGCGCGCCGCCGCGATACGGCACGTGCACGAGCTTGATGCCGACCTTGCGCGCGAACAGCTCGGCGCCGAGATGGGCAGAGGAGCCGACGCCGCCGGAGGCATAGGTGACTGTTTCGGGCTTTGCCTTCGCCGCCGCCACGACGTCGGCGACGCTGTGATAAGGCGACTTCTCCGACGCGAACAGGAAGAGTGGCACGCTTGCGACCTGCGACACCGCGGTAAGATCCTTGATCGTATCGTAATTGAGCGTCATCAGAGCGGGCGCGACTGCGTGCGAGAACACGCCGAGCAGCAGCGAGTGCCCGTCGGACGGTGCCTGTACTACGGCGTTCGCGGCGATGCTGCCACTGCCACCAGGCCGATTCTCGACGATGACGCTCTGACCAAGGATCGGACCGATCGCCTGGGCGACTATGCGGGCGATGGTATCGACCGTGCCACCGGCGCCGAAGCCGACCATGATGCGGATCGTCCGCTCGGGAAAGGCCGCGCGCATGATGCGCGGCGCGGCGACGAGCGCGGCGCCGCCTACGGCGAGACCCGTGAACGTGCGTCTCGTTATGGCGCTCACGCTTAGGATGCTCACGTGAACTCGATGACGTGCACGCCGCGCTGGCGATCCGTCAGGTAGATGAGGCCCCGCTTGTCCATCGTCACGTCGTTGGAGGACGCGAGCTCGCAGCCGGGCGGCGGATCGGGCTTGTAGAAGCCGATCTCACGTGGCCGGAACGGATCGGCGATGTCGACCACCCGCAGCCCCTGGGCGAACCAGGCGAAGGGGATAATAGTGTCGGTGAACACTTCCGAGGGCTGATGGCAGCCCATCATTTTCGGCTGCGGCGCGCCGTCCTTGTCGAGCCCCTCGACGTCGAAGGTCGCGATCGGCATCGGCTGGCGCTCGTCGGTGATGTCGTAGATCCATGAGAAGGCCGGCGGCGAGGGGCGCAGCTTCGCCACGTCCTCATCCGCGACCACCATGATGCGCCGGCCGCGCAGCGACTGCGGGATCGGCAGGCAAGTGTGCGTTGGATGCGGATGCGCCGGGCTCGAATTCATCGCCGAGACGAGGCGCGGACGCGCGAGGTCGGCGATGTCAAGGATGAAGAAACCGTGGTGCCAATAGGAGACGTAAAGCCGGTCCCCCATCCGCAGCGGGTGATGGCAGCGCGGCTTAACGTAATTACCCCACGGATACTCTTCACCACCGGCCGTATACTGGCCGGGGATCCACCAGCGTCCCGCCTCCCGCGGACTGGCCGGGTCCTTGAGGTCGAGGATCATCACGAAATTGCCGACGAACCCGTCGGCAGTCGGCGAGATGTAGGCATAGCGGCCGTCGAAATCGAAGCGGTGCACGCCGCTGCCGCCGGTGCGCCACTTGTGGATCAGCCTCGGCCGCGACGGCGTGGAGACGTCGTAAATGCCGAGCCCGCCGCTGAAGGCCGGATCACCGTCCTCGCCCTGCTTCTCGTGGTTGACGATCATCAGCCCGTCGCGGGCGCGCACCTTATGCGAATGAAAGCCCGCCGGCAGCTCGATTTGGGCGAGAAGGCGCGGGTGGCGCGGGTCGGCCACGTCGTAGATCGAGGTGCCGGCCGGCGGGTTCATGTGCGCGACGTAAAGTGTCGTTCCGTCGATCCAGACTTGCCCGCCGCCAGGACAATCGATGGCGGCGATGAGCGTGGTGTTGTGCGTTTCAGGCATGGTCCGGCTTCCAGTCTTCGCGAGAAGAGCGAGCGGCCGCCCTCGTGCGAGAACCGCCGCCCTTCATCGCATACCGAAGAGTCGGGTTGTCAACAGCGGCCGGCGCCAGCCCCTCCCCTGCATGGCCCCCATGCGCGAAGCCGCGGCCAGGCGACAAGCGTATGCGCGGACAGGGCATCTGCGGAGAGATGGCCGAGTAGCGGCGTCTGTCTTCTGATTTTTGCGATACTCGAGGTAGCGGTTTTGTCTAAGCCGCTAATCAATACGAAAATCGCGTCCCTTGTGGGTCTTGGTCGTGTAAAAACGGCCTTAGCGATGTCGCGCCTGGCAGGCGGCCCAAGTAGTGTCTCAGGCCACGATCGCGGCGATCAGCGGCTTGATCCCGACGATGTTCATTACCCGGGTCAGATT
>Ga0210396_10001638_pt1 | contig 23890 bp, 27 predicted proteins | sample IncBWH17OmetaG_FD_155466 | JGI IMG/M metagenome (GOLD analysis project Ga0210396, IMG submission 155466) | Forest soil microbial communities from Barre Woods Harvard Forest LTER site, Petersham, Massachusetts, United States - Inc-BW-H-17-O ... | reverse complement strand
GTTTTGTTGACATCCTCCTTTGCCGTGGGGTCGAAAGCCCGGATTCCCGCAGGCCAGTTCACTATCGGCGCGGCGATCACCGGCAGATTACCTTTCCCTTTGACCACCAGGTGCAGGGTTGCTTCGTCGTCGGTGGCGACGCTTTTATGGTCCAGCGAGGCCTCCACGGAAAAGCTGCCTACGGCGCCATTGAAGCCGGCAGGTTTGCCACTCTCGGGTAGTGGTTTCACCGTGATCGGCAAAGGTTTCGTGTCGAGGGTGACGTTCTCGTCCACTTCGGGGCCATAGCCGCTCTCGTCCGTCATGGCGTCGAGCAGGTCGCGGATGCTGTTGCCGCTGCGGCCGGCGCTATGCGCACCACCTTTTACAAAATGGACGGTATTCTCGATCTCCACAGGGTCCAGATCGATCGTACCCGCTTGCAGGGGGATGAGCTGGGTCTTGCGGATGATATGCACCGTATAGTTCTTGCCATTCAGTTTTTCTACCGTTACGGCATCCTGGTTAGGATCGATCATGTCGTAGACGCTGAAGCCGTTGAGCGAAGGCCTTTTGGTGATCCTCGATTCGGAGCTTACCCGCGTATACAGTTTATAGGTGGCCACGATGGGTTCACCTACATAACAGGTATTCTTGTCCACCTGGACTTTGACGAAGAGGCCTTTTTTGATCTTGTCTTTGGCGTTCTCACCAGGCTTCAGGACATAGTCCCGCTCCACTTCACCCGGCTCGGGTCCAAAGGGGTCAGGCATGGAAGGCTGAAAAAAGGGATTACCCCCCAAGGGGCCGCCGCCGGAGGGATTGCCGCCACCCTGCTGGGAATTGGAGTTCGCGGAGCCGGAACCGCCCGGGTGGACGGTGACGCTCACGGAGTTGGACTGCATATGTTTCCCGTCGACCGTGGCGGAGGCGCCGCCGATGGTGAACTTCCCCGTCCTGGTAGGCTCCAGCACGAACGACAGGGCCTTGTACTGGGACATATTGCCATTGACGATGCTCATGCCGCTGGACTGTATGGGTCCCTGAGCCACATGAAATCCGGGGAAATCGGGGGGGACGAGGTCGGCAATCTCTTTCGCATTTTCGACCACAAATTCTACCTGTAGATAATCGGATTTACCGACGTCCTGGCTGCTCACGACGGTAGTGAACTTTACCTGGCCGGAAGCATAACTTCCCACCAGCAAGCCAATCACGATCAAGGACGTAAAACGTAGAATATTATCTATAGCGGATGATTTTATAGGCATAACGGTATGCACCATACAAATATAAGCCCCGGCCGGGTTAAAAATTTCTTAAAGAATAGCTGGGCGAGCGGCCCCCGGCCGCTCATGAAAGTCTGTCCTTCGGACGAGCGGCCCCCGGCTCCTCATAGGTCCCCCAGCTGTGGCCGGAGCAGGATCTCTTCCACGGTCGCCTGGGGGGAAAGCCGGCTGGCGGTGTATACCATTTCGGCCACGTCGGCCGCCGTCATAATGCGTTCCGGATCGACCCCGGAACCGACCCAGCTATCGGTATAAGCAGCTCCCGGATAGACGGTTGTGACTTTAATACCATGGGGTTTCAGCTCCTCCCGCAGATTGGCGGAGAACCCCGCCAGCGCATATTTCGTAATGCTATAGGCGCCACCGTTGGGATACGCCTTCAAAGAGGCGACGGAGCAAATGTTAAAGATGTGTCCCGAGCGCCGCGCCATCATCGCCGGCAGCAGCTCACGGGTAAGATGGTAGGCGCCGTAGAGATTGACGGCCATCAGCTGCTCCAATAACCCTCTGGGTTCATTGTGAACGCTGCCCGGGAGGAACGCTCCGGCATTGTTGATCAGCACGTCTATCTCCAGGCCGGCCTTGACCAACCCCTTTCCCAAGGACAGCACTTCCTCTTCCTTGCTCATATCCACGGAAAAACACTGGATGCGGATACCCGGGTAACGGGTTTCCAGCTCCTCCCGGACCGCGGTCAGTCGTCCTCCATCGCGCGCAACCAGCGCTAAATGACATCCGCCTGCGGCGAACCGCTCCGCCATGGCCTTGCCGAGTCCCCTGGATGCTCCTGTGATGATACAATTCATAATTATTAACTTGCGCCATGCAATATAAACACCTTTTCTTCGACCTCGATCATACCCTTTGGGATTTTGAAGCTAACTGCCGCCAGACCTTGCAGGAGCTATATCATCAATTGCAGCTCAAAGAAAGGGGTGTCCCCGATTTCGATGGCTTTTTTCAATGCTACAACGTCCATAACGACAAACTTTGGGAACGCTATCGCAACGGGTATATAAAAGTCGACGAGCTCCGGTGGAAACGCATGTGGCTGACGTTGCTGGATTTCAAAATAGGCGATGAGCCGCTCGCCAGGCGGATGGACGTGCTGTTCCTCGACGCCCTGCCCACCCGCACGATCCTCTTCCCGCACACCGTCGAGATCCTGCGTTACCTCACCGACAAAGGCTATGCGCTTCATCTGATCACAAATGGATTCGAGAAGACCCAGCTCGCCAAACTGGAGAATTCCGGCATCGACGGCTATTTCAAAGCGGTGATCACGTCGGAGGTCTCCAACAGTCTTAAACCGCATAAAGCCATCTTCGATTATGCCTTCCAGAAAACGGGCGCCAGTCCTGACGAGAGCATCATGCTGGGGGATAGTATCGAGGCGGACATCCAGGGCGCTATCAATGCAGGCATCGACCAGGTCTATGTCAATCATCTCCGGCGCGAGCCGGCTATCCGGCCCACATATACCGTGTATTCCCTAAAAGAACTGGAGAATATTTTCTGACCCTCCGGGGGATCCCTCCGGGGTGGCGCTGGGACCCTCCAGAGCGGTGCTACCAGCGCAGCGGGCGGCCCTAACCCTTTTTTTTCCCGCAGGTCTTGCCCGGGCAGGATTTCACCGTGGAAGTGGCCGTCTTTGTACTGTCTTTCGCTTTACCCTTGCCGTCCTTGCCCGTTTGCGCATAGGAGAGACCCGTGAAAAGCAGGGCCGTCGTGCCGAGTAGGAGTATCTTTTTCATATCCGGAAATTAACGAATTACCGCCATTTTGCCAAGACGGTCACCCCGCCCTGGACCACCTGGTTCAATTCCACATTCACCTTGGTTCCAGGCGGCAGCAGGACATCGACACGGGAGCCGAATTTGATAAACCCCATCTCCGCGCTCTGCTCGGCCTTTTGTCCTACGCTGAGGTAGTTGACGATGCGACGCGCCAGCGCGCCGGCGATCTGTTTGACCAGCAGCTCTCCATGCCCGTTGCGGATGACGACGCTATGCCTTTCGTTCTCCGTAGACGATTTGGGATGCCAGGCCACGAGATATTTACCTTTGTGGTACTGACTATACACGACCTCGCCGCCCGCGGGGTTGCGGTTCTGGTGGACGTTGGCGGGGCTCATAAAGATGGAGATCTGTAGCCGTTTGTCTTTGAAATATTCCTCGTCCACCACTTCTTCGATGACGACGACTTTTCCGTCGGCAGGGCAGATGATGAGATCGTCGCCATGCGTCAGCTTACGCGCGGGGATACGGAAAAAAGAAACCAGGAACAATTCCACACCCAGTGTCACCAGAAAGATCAGCCCGCTAAGCCAGGCTTCGTGTGCGCTGATAAAATAAAAAGAACAGAGGTTGAGGACCGCAAAGGCCAACGCCCCGATAGCAATGGTCTTATACCCTTCCCGATGGATTGTCATTAGTGCAAAGAGTTGAATGTCAAAAATAAGTCATTTACAAATATCAGCCGCCAGCCTGTGCCGGCATGGCTTTAGATCACCCACATCAGGTACAACCAGCAAAAAGGTGTCGCCACCAGCAGGGAATCGAACCGGTCGAGGAATCCGCCATGACCCGGCATGATGCGCCCGCTGTCTTTGATCCCCGCCATCCGTTTCAATTTGCTTTCCAGCAGATCACCAAAGGTGCCCATGATCGCGGCGATGGCGCCTACGACCATCCAATGGCCGGGAGCAAACAGGTTCCATGCCGGGTTCTTATTCAACAGATAGCCGATACCGCCCATGACACCAATCGCCAGGAGGATGCCGCCCACGGTGCCCTCCCAGGTTTTTTTCGGGGAGATGGATGACAACGGGGTCTTGCCGATCAGCGAGCCCACGATATAAGCCATCGTATCGTTGATCCACAGGGAGCCGATGATCATCAGCACCGGTACACGATCGACGAAGGGACCGCCGGGGGCACCATAAAAAAAGGTCCGCAGATGTGTCAGCAACGCGAGGCTCACCGAAATATAGAGCAGCCCCAGCGCGCTCCGGCCGATATTTCGCATATTGATCGTCCGCAGCTGGACGAGCTCGCCGACGAAAAACACGCCGAGGAAAGCCAGACAGCCCCACCAGCCGAAAAGACGCAACGGGATGCCACCCAACAGCAGGTTCCCGTTGACGAGGAACAGCATCAGAAACCAGCCCGCGATCATCACGCTATAACGATGGAAGGCTGAGATGCCGGCATATTCGTTATTGATGCGCACCAGGATCTGCTGGTATTCGACCCAGCAGCCAAACTGAATGAAAGAGAATAGCACAAGGAAACTCCACGGGTTCCACAAAAGCCCCGCGAGCATAACGATGACGAAAACCGCCGCCGTCAGGCTCCGGGTCTTGAATACAGCCGGGTTCAATGCCATAGAGATAAAAATTAGTGCCGGTGAGACAAGCGCTCATCCTCTTCAGCTGTCTTTTCGGCCTGATAAATTTTCGCATAGCTAACGGTCGAACGTTTGCGCATGTACGCCAGCAAACCTACGACTAATACCAAACTCAGCAAGGCCCAGTAGAAAGGAACACTGGGGTTTTCGGTGACCATGCCGGGATTATAGGCAGCGGCGATCACCTGTACACCATTGAAGACCGCATGCGCGATGATCACCGGCCACAGGCTTCCGCTATACCAATAGGCGGCGCCGAGAATGATGCCGAGGAAGGTTCTCGGCAGGAATCCCTGGAATTCCAGATGCGAAGCGGAAAACCACAGACCCGTGAGGACGATGCCTGCCCAGGGGCTCTTGCATAGCTGGATCAGGACCCGTTGCAAGGCGCCGCGAAAACACATCTCTTCAAAGATACCAGGGATGATGGCAACGACCACCACATTCGTGATCAGGTCGATGGGCTTTTTGCCGGCCAGAAGCGTGGCGATCTGCTTATCCTGGTCCTGCTCCATCCGGATCATCCACGGCGGAAGCGGCAGGCTTTTATTGATCATGCCCAGCCAGCCTTCCAACGGAAAGGCGCAAAACATCAGCAGGATCGCGAACAGATAGAAGCTGCTTTTTACCGCAGGCCGGAACCCCAACTCCTCCATGGGACGTTGCCGAAAGGTCATCCAGGCATACACAAACGCCGGCACGCCGAATAAGATGACGGAGCTAAAGGCCTGCAACAATTTTAATGTTCCCGCGTCCGTGGGGATCTGGCCGGCATGGACTCCGGGAAGAATGAGCGTACCCACCCCCGCCAGGATCAGAGCGCATCCGGCTAAGATGAGCAATAAGGCCAATTGTGCCCAGGGGGAAGGGATCTTAAGGTTATTATACATATAGGGAATTCCGCAATAAGTGTGTAAATTTGCACTTTTCCGCGTGATAACCATCGGCAATATACAACTTCCTGGATTTCCGCTTCTTCTGGCCCCAATGGAAGACGTGAGCGACCCCCCTTTCCGCTATGTCTGCAAACACAATGGAGCCGACCTGATGTACAGCGAGTTCATCTCCAGCGAAGGACTCATCCGGGACGCCATGAAGAGCCGGATGAAGCTCGATTTCTTCGAGTACGAACGTCCTTTCGGCATCCAGATCTTCGGCGGCGACGAGGAAGCGATGGCCATGAGCGCGCGGATCGTGGATACGGTCCAGCCCGATCTGGTGGACATCAACTTCGGTTGCCCGGTGAAAAAAGTCGTTTGTAAAGGCGCCGGTGCGGCTGTCCTCAAAGACGTTCCGGCCATGACCCGGCTCACGGCCGCGGTGGTGAAAAGTACCAGCCTGCCGGTGACCGTGAAGACCCGCCTGGGCTGGGACGACCAGTCAAAAAATATCGGGGAAGTGGCGGAAAGGTTGCAGGACACAGGCATCAAGGCCCTCACCATTCATGGACGTACACGCGCGCAGCTATATAAGGGGGAGGCGGACTGGTCCCTGATCGCTAAAGTAAAAGAGAATCCACGCATCCATATACCCATCTTTGGTAACGGCGATATCGACTCGCCCGAAAAAGCCCGGCTGTATCGCGACCGCTATGGCGTCGACGGGCTCATGGTGGGACGGGCTGCCATCGGCTATCCCTGGATCTTCAACGAGATCAAACATTTTCTCCAAACCGGCGAACACCTGCCGCCACCCACGATCGAACAACGTATCCGGGCGATCCGCGACCACCTGCTCCGGAGTGTGGAATGGAAGGGCCCCGTGGTGGGTATCCTGGAGATGCGCCGGCATTATACCAATTACCTCAAAGGATTCCCGCATATCAAGGAATTCCGCAACCAGCTCGTACAGAAAAAGACCGTCGAAGAGATCGATGAAGTGTTGCAGCAGGTGCAGCAACGCTATACCGGTTTTACGCCGGAGCGGACGGTGGTGGGATTTTCGGCCGGTCAGCTGGAAGACTGCGCCTATTAGAACCCCGGCTGCATGCCCCGCGGGACCGCTGCATCACCTGAAAAACAATTTAAACCACTTGAGCTTTCCCCGGAACGGCGGATATTTTATCGCCGGGTCGATCCTGGTGGAGCTGCGCAGCAGTGGTTTGGGGTGGGTGAACCGCTCGAAGGAATATTTCCCATGGTAAGCGCCGAGACCGCTATTCCCGATACCGCCAAAAGGGAGGTAAGGGCTGGTGAAATGCCAGCAGGCATTGTTGATACATCCCCCGCCAAAGGGGATCTTGTCGACCCATTGTTGCACCCGTTCCCGGCTGCTGGTGAAAAGATAAAACGCCAGCGGGTCGGGATGACGCCGCACAATATCCATGGCTTCCGCCGTCGTCCGATAGGTAATCACCGGCAACAGGGGACCGAAGATCTCTTCGCGCAGGATCGCCGCTTCCGGCGCAAGATCCGTTAGCAGGGTCGGTGCGATATATAGCGTATGTCGGTCATAGTTACCTCCTGTGAGGATGCGGCCCTGGTCCAGATAGCCTATGAGGGCGTCGAATCGTTTTTCATCGATGATCCTGCCGTAGTCGGGGCTTTGTTCCGGCTGCGGGCCATAGAAACGGGTGATCGTATCCTGGAGCATCGGCAGGAACCGGTCCCGGATATCGGCATGTACGAGGAGGTAGTCGGGGGCGATACAGGTCTGACCGGCATTCGCATACTTTCCCACGATGATCCTGCGCGCCGCGACGGCGAGATCGGCGTCCTCCGCCACCACCGCCGGGCTTTTGCCACCCAATTCAAGCGTCACCGGCGTCAGCGTCTCCGCCGCCATCCGGCAGATCGATCTTCCCACGGCTACGCTGCCGGTGAAAAAGATATGGTCGAAGCGGAAGGCTTCCAGCATCGATGGCACTACCATTGCGCCATCGCCCTGTACCACGCGGACCAGCTCCGGCGGAAAATTTTCGGTAAGCAGCTTTTCGAGAAGTGCCGCGGTTGCCGGCGCCAGTTCAGAAGGTTTGAGCACGACGGTATTGCCCGCGGCTATCGCCGCCGCCAGCGGCACCAGCGATAATTGAAAAGGATAGTTCCAGGGCGCGATGATCAGGATCACACCCAGCGGGTCGCGGTAGATCGTCGAAGAAGCGGGGAGGTTGACGAGATTGGCCCGCACCCGGCGGGGACGCATCCATTTTTTCAGGTGCTTCAATGTGTGGCGGATCTCTGCCAGCACAAGGCCCGTCTCCGTGGCATAGGCTTCTTCGGGGCCTTTTTTAAGGTCGGCGTACAAGGCCTGCTGGATGGCGGTTTCGTTGGATGCGACGACCGCATAGAGCCGTTGCAGCTGTTCGCGTCGCCACGCATAGGGCCGCGTCGCGCCGGATTCGTAAAATTGACGCAAGGCCAGTAGGTCGTTTGGTGTGATGGTGGTGTGCATAAGTTAAGTTCTCAAAAAAATTACGGCATTTACCGCATATTTTTGCAAAAACCCGACCTCGATGAAGAAGTCGTCGCCAAGCTGCAACTATATTATGAGCTATATTCGCTGTGATGAATGACGAATATTTTATGCAGCAGGCCCTCAAAGAGGCACAGTTGGCCTTTGACGAAGACGAGGTGCCCATTGGGGCGGTCGTGGTCATGGGGGGGCGCGTCATTGCCCGGGGGCACAACCAAACGGAACGGCTCAATGACAGCACGGCGCATGCCGAGATCATCGCCCTCACTTCCGCCTTCAACCATCTGGGTAGCAAATACCTTCCCGAAGCCGCCTTGTACGTCACGGTGGAGCCTTGTCTCATGTGCGCCGGGGCCTTGTATTGGAGCAAGATCGGGCGGGTCGTCTTTGGGGCGGAGGACGAAAAGAACGGATATCGCCGGGGGATCGGCGAGGTGCCGGGTCCATGGCCCTTTCATCCCAAGACCGTGCTGGTCCGGGGCGTTTTAAGCGACGACTGCGCCGCGCTGATGCGGGATTTTTTCCGGTCCAAACGCTGACCCTCACCTGTGACCCGCATTTTGGCGGGAAACTCATTTTCCTGTAGATTTATCCTGGGGCCATAATGTCTTTTCAGTGGCCCGGATGAACCTAACACGGCATCGGTGATCGATCCGGCATCATCCGGGGTCTGGCATCTTCAGTTTGTCTATTAACCATTTTTACGTAGGTTTGTTGTCCCTTCAGGATATTGACACGACCGTAGACAGTCGCCCCGAGAGAGCGACGACCGAAGGTCAGATATAATTTATTTAATATCATAAAAACATTAGTTATGGCATTCACACTTCCTGCGCTTCCTTATGCATACGATGCATTGGAGCCGCATATCGATTCAACGACCATGCAGATCCATCACACGAAGCATCATCAAGCCTATATCGACAATCTGAATAAGGCGATCGCCGGCACGCCCAACGAGGGGAAATCCCTCGAAGAGCTGGTACAGAAAGCGGGTTCGATCAGCCCGGCCGTACGGAATAACGCGGGCGGTCACTGGAACCATAGTTTTTTCTGGGAGATCCTGGCTCCTAACGCGAGCGGCGCTCCGGCAGGCAAACTGGCGGACGACATCCACACGACCTTTGGTTCCTTCGATTCCTTTAAAGAAAAATTCAACGCCGCCGGTCTCGGCCGCTTCGGCAGCGGCTGGGCGTGGCTGATCCTCAAGGACGGAAAACTGGAGATCAGCTCGACCCCCAACCAGGACAACCCATTGATGGATGTAGCCGAAGTCAAGGGTACGCCGATCCTGGGTGTCGACGTTTGGGAACATGCCTATTATCTCAAATACCAGAACAAACGCGCCGATTACCTGGGCGCCTTCTGGAAAGTGGTCAACTGGGATTCAGCAGCAAAACATTACGCAGCCGGCAAGTAAAAAATTATCACTACGGCCGGCTTCTTCCGAAGCCGGCTCTCTCTTGAAAACGCAGCAGCGTTTTCAGTCCGAAGGACAGACATTAGCGTTTTGCCGGAAATGCGCTAATTTTCCGACAGCGCATTTCCGGCACATATATAAAAAATAGCCTCTAATCATGCAAAAAATTTCCTGCTCCCTGTTAATCGTCCTTGTCGTATGCTTTTCGGCCTGCAAAGGCCACGTGAAAAAAGTGTTAGTCTATGCCAGCGATAAAATAACGGTAGACAACACCCAGAAAAATATTACCGTGGCCAATGGAGATGGCACGACACATCACGAACAGGAGCTGGATTTTACCACGGGCGACCCGGTGACGCTGAACGTCGAGACCCCGCAAGGGAAATATACGCTCACGGCTGCCGACGACGGGCTGTATATTGCCAATGTGAAGACCGACACCGTGATTGGTAGCAAACAACATGTCGGCGCGGAAGGCGGCGGCCGGATCACACAGGACGCCCTGATGCAGAAATTGGACAGCCTGAAAAAACTCGTCGCGGATCAGAATGTCAGCGACGCCAACCAGAACTATTTTATCGTACCCGGGAAGATCGTCCGGATCACCACGGAGACACAAGCCAAGGTCTTCGGCCCTTTTACCACGGTCCCCGGAGGATTCGATGCCGGATCGGTACCCGCCATCTACAAGTTCTATAGCATGAAGGAAATGCGGGAGATCATCGCCAATCTGCAAAAGATGACCAGCAGCAAGATCGACACCGTTCCCGAAACCAAAAAATAAGCGCCCCGAGCAGTCCGCAATGTCCCGGCGGCGTCGACAATTGGGGTGGCTGAAGCGGCTGGCCCCTTACGGCACCGGGTCTATCCCATGTCCGCCCCAGGGGTGACAGCGGGCGATGCGGCGCAGGCTAAGCCAGGTCCCCTTGATCAATCCATGTTTTTTTAGTGCTTCTACGGCATAGTGGGAGCAACTGGGGGTAAACCGGCATCGGGGTCCGATGGCCGGAGAGATCACCCATTGATAGATCTTAATGAGCGCTATCAGGGGAAGTCCTAGTATGTATAAAACCCGCTTCATGCCGTTTCCTTGACCAGTTTCCGCAAAATTACGGCGATCTTTTCGGTTACCGTTTGGTAATCGGGAAGCTCTTTTCCGACATAAACGAAAAACACCGCCAGGGAAAGCCCCCTGGCCCCGAGGTGGTCGACGAGGGGTGGTTTTTGCAGCCTATAGGCTTCCCGGCATAACCGCTTGATGCGGTTGCGGTCGACGGCTTTTTTAAAATGGCGGCTGCCGGCGCCAAACCCGGCCTGGATCGGAGCGTCTTTGTCGGACCGGGGAGCCGCGGGCCCCGTCACCAGGTAAAAAACTTTAAAGGGAAACACGGTGAAACTCTTCCCCTGCTTAAATACCTGGTCGATCCGTTTCCGGCTCTTGAGTTTTTCCGCTTTGTTCCAGGTATAGCGCTGATGCATGGATGTGATTAACAAAAATAGCCCCGGGTCACCCCGAAGCTATTGCAATTATATGAATCTTACCTTAACGGGTCTATTTCAGCTTGGACTCGTCGGAAACGGTGAGTTTATGACGACCCTTTGCCCGGCGGGAAGCCAGCACTTTGCGGCCATTGGCAGTCTGCATCCGCTTGCGGAAACCATGGACCGTCTTACGGCGCCGTCTGTGAGGTTGAAATGTACGTTTCATGAATCAATTTTTTTACTTATTTGCCATAGTTTATTCCATGACTACGAGGCACCATCCCCGTGGCCGGTGAAAGGGACCGCAAAGTTAGGAAAAAAACTGACAAAAACCAGCTATTGACCATAATAGACGGAAAAGAATCCGCTGGAAATCGTGTGATTGCTGTTCCCCGAAGCCCCATCCGTCGTGGTAAAGGAGAAGTTGCCCCTGATCCTGCTGTTGGCGGTATTGTTTTCCAATATATTAATAGTTCCCGCGTTGGCCGGGGCCGCCGTGTTGTTGCCGTTGGACCCTACAAAGTCATAAACGGCCATATAGGCGGGGGAGGCGCCGGTGGGTGTCAGCGCATGGCTCCCTACCGTAGTATTAGTCGGGATGATGAGGGCGATCGACTGGCTCGCATTGGAGGTGGAACCCAGGATCGTGAGCTGGGCATCCAGGGTCGAGGCCTGGATGCTCTCGCTGGTAAACGCCGTACCATCGATCGTAGCCGTCACCGTATCACCGGGGTTGCTGCCGGGCAGCGTATTCGTATAAGGGATATTGTTGAAGACGCCGGAAGCAATGGTCCGTTGCGTGCCGTCCGAAGTCCGGTAGACCGAGAAGGCAAATGTCCCGGAGACCGTTTTAGAAAGCGTGTTGATCCCGGTGAGCGTGACTTCGCCGCCGGACTGGGCGGAATCGGCCCCTTGGCTGGTGGAGAAATTCGTGGTATAGGAAGAATCGATATAGCCAAAGACGGCCAGCGAGGTCGTCTGCGGGCTCAGGGTATGGACCCCGAGCGAGGTATCGGTGAGGGTAATGGAGATCTCCTGGCTGTCCACGCTGATGCCGGTGATATTCAGCATGCCCTGGAGAAGGGTGGCGCCTTCAGTGGTTCTGGCTGCCGACCATTGTACCCCGTTGACCACGGCCGTGAAATTGGCCGCCGTATTACTGGCATTTTCGATGCTCGTTTCTTTTTTGCAGGCGGAAAAGATCCAACCGGTTAAAAGGAGGGCCAAAAAAACAGGACTTTTTTTCATGTTTCAGGTCTGTTTACAAATCTATGTGGTTCGACCTAAGGGGTTTGCCATAAAAGATGCTGGCATGATTATCGAAATCTTCGGTCGAATCCGTAGTAAAGAAACTGGTCCGGCCGCCCTTGCTGCAACGGACTTCCATCTCCGGATGTCGTTGCAAATAGTCCGCCAAACTGTCGGCGACGATCTCTCCCTGCGAGATCAGGCTGCTCCCTGCCGGCAGCTGCGCCGCAATCTTCTCCTTTAACAAGGGATAATGCGTGCACGCCAGCAGGACGGTGTCGATAGCGGGCGATTGTGCCATCAGCTGATCCGTGTAGGCTTTGACAAAATAATCGGCGCCTGGTTTATCGTGTTCGTTGTTCTCGATCAACGGGACCCACAACGGACAGGCCTGCTGATAGACCTCCATCCCGGGATAGAATTTGGCGATCTCGATGGGATACGACTCCGACAGGACCGTGCCCCTGGTCGCCAATATACCTACGCGGTTTGTCCGGGTATAGTTGCCTACCACCTCCGTGGTCGGCCGGATCACACCCAGCACCCGGTTGTCGGGGGCGATCCGGGGCAGGTCCAGCTGCTGGATCGTCCGCAAGGCCTTCGCCGAGGCGGTATTGCACGCCAGCACCACCAGCGGGCAGCCCTCATCGAAAAGCCATTGCACGCATTGCAACGTATAATGATAGACCGTTTCAAAAGAACGGTTGCCATAAGGGGCCCTGGCATTGTCTCCCAGATAGATATAGTCATACTGCGGAAGATGGCCCACCAGCTCTTTTAAAACCGTGAGTCCGCCATAGCCCGAATCGAAGACGCCAATAGGTTGTTGTAGTAGCATATATGCGCTCACAAAAAACGCCAGGGTATTTCCCTGGCGTCAATTCGTTTATCTAGGTGAACCTTTCTTATTTGATACCCAGCTTCTTCTTGACCAGGGGCAGCATGTCTTCCGCAGGAGGCGACACCAGCAGGGCTTCCTTGCTGAATACATAGGAGTACCCGTTTTCCTTGGCTACAGCGTTAACGGCATCGATCGCTTTTTTCTGAATGGGAGCGATCAGATCCTGCTGCTTTTGCTGATACAGCTGTTGAGCCTGTTGCTGCCAGCCTTGCAATTTAACCAGCAGTTCGCTTACTTCCCTTCTCTTTATTTCGAGCTGCGCTTTCGTGAGTTTCAGCGTGTCCTTGGACTGAAGAGAGCTGTCCTTCTCATAGTACTCGCGCTTCATGTCTTCGAAATTTTGACCCAACGCGCTTTGGTAGTCGCTGAGCGCAGTGTCGGCGTGTTTGTATTCAGGCATAGCGGGGATGAGCTCCTGCAGGCTGATATAAGCGATCTTACCGGCGGCGGCTTGTGCCTTTGTCGAATTGCCCGCCATAACCAGGCCCATAACCACTGCTACAATAGTGAGAATCTTTTTCATTTTTTTGTAGATGAATTATATTATGTTTTTATTTAATACCTAGGGTTTTTAATACGTCGTCGCTTTTGTCCAGTTTTGGGTCGGCAAATATAACAGTAATTCCCTCACTTTTATCCAAAATTAGCTCATACATTCTGTTAACAGCCAATTGCTGAATAGCGTTATATACCTTGTCCTGTATGGGTTTCACGAGTTCCTGCCGGAGCTTGAACAGGTCCCCTTCGTAACCGAACCGCCTGCGTTGAAGATCGCGTACTTCTTTTTCCATATTGAACAGCTGGTCCTCGCGTTTCTTTTTAAGGGTATCGCTCAGCATAACCTGTTCGGCGTCAAAGTCTTTATACATTTTATCCAAGGCAGCCTGTTTGGTGTCGATCTCTTTTTGCCATTGCATGCTGGTGGCGTCGAGCTTTTTCTGAGCGTCCTTGTATTCGGGCATCTTTTCCAGGATGTATTTGGTGTCTACGATGGCATAGCGTTCCTGTGCCTGGCTGGAAAAGAAAAGGGCCAGGATACAGGTAACAGTAAGGAGGTAGTTCTTCATGGTCATCACATTTAGGATGTGAAAGTATAAAAATTAATCCGGTTCGTACCCCAGCATGAACGTAAACCGTGTTGCGCCACTTAAGGAGCTGCCATTAAGCCGGTCCAGACCGATGCCGTAGTCGAAGCCCAGCAGACCGAACATCGGCAGGAAGAAGCGCATCCCCAGACCTACGCTCCGGCGGAGTTCGAAGGGGTTGTACGTCTTGTAGTCGTACCAGCCGTTTGCCGCTTCGAAGAAGGTCAGCCCATAGATCGTGCTGCTCGGGTTGGTAGTAAAGGGATACCGCAGTTCCAACGTATACTTGTTGAACATGGTGAAGAACTGGGTAGCCTGTTGCTGGTCGGGGTTGACCTTGGGATTGGAGTTCTGATAGACGGGGTAACCGCGTTGCGAAATGATATCGTAACCCAGCAGACCGAAGTTATTGGTCAAACCAGCATCACCCACCTGGAAACGCTCAAAGGGGGAGAAGTTCAGCCCGGGATTGTAACGGCCCATGAATCCGTATTTAGCCGAGACCTTGAGTACGAACTGCCGTGACTTATCGGCGCCCATGGCATCCCCGATCGGCAGGTACCAGTCGCTGGTGAACCGCCATTTGTGATATTCGGGCAGCTTGTAGCTGTCGCCCTGCGTAATGCCCCTGTCGATCAACGAATAGGGCGGCGTGAACTGCACGCTCAGCAACTGGCTCGAACCATTGCGTGGATAGATCGGCTGGTCGAGGTTGTAGCGGCTCAGCGCCAGCTTGAAGCTGAAGTTGGTCGACCGGCCGTTCCGGAACGCGGAGGTGAACAGCGCATAGTTGTTCAGGTCATACTGGGTATAGTTCACGGAATAGGTCAGGGTGAAGAAGTCATCCGGCCATTTCAGCTGTTTACCCAGCGCCACTGTGATGCCGAAGTTCTTCAGCGAGTTGCTATCGCTGAACGCGTAGGTGTTGGTATGGAAGTTATAACCGCCGGTGCGGAATATGCTTCGATAGAGGCTTACCGTCAGCGAGTTCCTTTTCTTCCCGCCGAGCCAGGGTTCGGTGAACGAGAAGTTATAGCTCTGGTACGCCTTACCGTTGGATTGGATGCGCAAGCTGAGCTTTTGCCCGTCCCCTTCCGGCAGCGGCTGCCAGGCTTCTTTATTAAAGATGTTGCGGATGGAAAAGTTGGCGAAGGTGATCCCTACCGTACCGGTGAGGCCGATACCCCCACCCCAGCCGGCAGACAGTTCCAGCTGGTTGCCGGATTTCTCTTCCACCGTCCAGTTAATATCCACCGTCCCGTCGTCCTGGTTGGGGGAGATGCCGGGGTTGATCTTTTCCTGGTTGAAGAAACCCAGGTTGGCGATCTGCCTGGTGGACCGGATGAGGTCCGCGCGGCTGAACTTATCACCGGGTATGGTAAACAGCTCCCGGCGGATCACGTATTCGTTGGTCTTATCGTTACCCGCGATGGTGACGCTTCTGATCGTCGCCTGCGGACCTTCCACCATCCGGATCTCGAAATCGATGGTGTCGTTGTAAACGGCTGTTTCCACGGCGTCGGCATGGAAGAACAGGTAGCCGTCATCCGTATAGAGGCTGTTGATGTCGCCGCCTTCGGCCGACATCTGTTTACCTAATTTCTTGTTGAGGATGTCCACGTTGTAGACATCGCCTTTATGCACACCCAGGATCAGGCTGAGGACGGAGTCGGAATACTTGGTATTCCCCTTCCACGAGACATTCCCGAAATAATATTTCTGACCTTCATCGACCTTGATGACGATATCCATCTGTCCCCGGTCCCGATGAGTCGTATCCATATACGTGGTATCCTTGACGATCTGCGCGTCGCGGTAGCCCTGCGAGTTGTAGTAGGTGATGACCTTTTGTTTGTCGTCCTCGTATTTAGCGGCGTTGAATTTCGCCGAGCTGAAGAGTTTGAAGCGGAAATAAGGATCCAGGAATTCCTTGGTGGCGTGGTATGAAAGGAAACCCCAGTTATTCAGGTATTCCTTCAGCGTCACGGAATCGTGCGGGCCGTAGGGCGTCTGGTTGGACGGGGGGAAGAGGGTCAGCCGGCTGGTTTCTTTGGTATCCTTGAGCTGATGTTTCAGCTTATTCTCGCGTACGGCCTGGTTGCCGAAGAAATCGATCTGGTAGATGCGAACCTTGGGACCTTTATCGATGTAGAAGGTGAGGATCTCGGAGTTTTGTACTACGGGGTCGCGGACCTCGGTGGTGCGAACCTTGGAGTCCTGGTATCCTTTCTCGGCATAATATTTCTTGATGGATTGGATCGCCGAACGCTTCATGTTCTCGGTGATCACGCGTCCCTTGATGAGGCCGGTCTTGGTCGTCAGGTCGTCGCCATCGCCTTTTTTAACACCGGTTCCTTTGAAATAGAAATTGCCCAGCCGGGGTCTTTCGGTGACGCTGATCTCGACATAGACACTATTTCCCACCACCCTTGTAAAATAGACGGCGACGTTGGCGAATAGGTTCTGTTTCCAGAGGTTCAGAATGGCCTTGCTGAAGTTGTCGCCGCCGGGGATGGTGACCTTGTCGCCCACGGTAAGACCGGAGATGGAGGTCAGCAGCGATTCGTCGAGATATTTTGTTCCGGAGATCTTGATGCCGGCGATGGTATATTCTCTGGGAGGTGTCTTCGGGTTGGCAAGGATCAGCAGTTCCGGGTCAACGGAAAGCGGATGTGTGGTATCACCGGTGGCTTTAATGCTATCGGTTACACGAGGTTTGGAGGTATCTGCGGGGACTTTGGAAGTATCTGAGGGGACTTTGATGCTTGAGGGGACTTTGGCGGTATCGGTCGCGGTTTTCAGCGAATCGGTCGCGGACGCTTTTTTCGTAGAATCGGTCACCTGAGCCTGGGCAGCGATTGAGTACAGTAAGCAGTAAGTGGTCAATAAAAAAACACAAAACAGCGATCTTCGTTGCATCCAGTCGGTTTTTTAATATACGCCGGAAACGCGCGTTATTTAAAGAACTTAGCGCATTTCCGGCGTTGCGCTAATTTCTGCCCCCGGGCGGCCGCCCTACCGGGCGACTTGTCGGACAACCGCCTCCACGGCGGCATTTGGGCGGCAAATTAAGGGGATTTATACAAAGTGTTTGTTAAAAAGTGGAACCGGGAGCCATCAAATCTTGTTGAATCTGAGCACTTGTCTTGCCAAATCTTCTTTCTCGCCCCTGAAAATCCATAATGGCTTCGTAGAGATCCTTCTTGCGGAAATCGGGCCAGCGAACATTGGTGAAGTACAATTCAGCATATGCAAGTTGATATAACAGAAAATTACTAATACGATATTCCCCACTTGTACGGATCATCAGTTCAGGATCGGGGAAGTCCCGGGTAGACAGATATTGCTGGATGGTATCCTGGGTGATGGCAGCAGGCTCCAGCCTGCCATCCCGGACGTCCCGGGCCAGGTTTCTGACGGCTTCGGTAAGCTCCCACCGGCTGCTATAGCTCAACGCCATGACCAGGTTGAGGCCGGTGTTGGCGGCCGTGAGCTCCAGGGCTTCGTCGAGTTCGGCCTGCGCATATTCCGGCAGCATCTTCATATCGCCGATGACGTGCAGACGAATATTGTTTTTATTCAGTGTCTCTACCTCTTTGCGGATCGTGTCGACAAGCAGCGCCATGAGACCTGTGACCTCATAGGCCGGGCGGTCCCAGTTCTCCGTAGAGAAAGCGTATAGGGTCAGGTAGCCGATGCCCAGCTCCGCACAGCCTTCCACGATATCGCGCACGCTTTCCACCCCGTGAAAATGGCCGAACAACCTGTCCTGGCCTTTTTCCTGAGCCCACCGGCCGTTCCCGTCCATAATGATAGCAATATGGCGGGGCAGCCTCTTCAGATCAATATTTTCCTTCGACGCTTCCATAGAAGGCATTTTATATAAAGCCACCAAGATGGCTTAAGGGGCACAAAGATAGGGCATTTCAGGGTCCATCGCGCTCCCGGCTAGTTTGCGCTTGGGCATTTATAGCCGAAGAGGTTAAAAGAGACGGTAAATTGGTAGGTGAGGTAGCTGTCGTTCTGATTGGAATAGCCCCGCTGGCGTCCCTGGATGCCGATGGGGTCCCCGGTCTCATACGACCGGTCCTGGAGGGCATACCAAAGCGTGGGCTGTCCGTTAGGCAGGTATTGGAGTTGCGCATTGGGCGCATAGGTCTTGCTGACATCATCGATATAATCGGTGGTCGTGAACCGGTAAAGGACCTCGAAGCCGATGTTCACTTTCCTGTTCAGGCTGTATTTGACCCCGACGCCAAGCGGAAAACAAACCGCCATGCTGCCATAGGGTTTGCGGTCGGGATAGGCAGCCGATCCCTGTCCCTCGGTTCCCAGGGGACGGAGATACACTTTTTGTCCCTGGTAATAGGTGTAGGGGTTGTAATTAAATACACCGATGCCGAAGGTGATATAGGGCGTAAAGCGGTAACGCTCGCTGCCGGGGATGTATTTGAAGAAGTTGAAATCGCCCTGGATGGTGCCTTCCCAGATATTGGTATTGAAGCTGAGGTTACGGCGGTACATGAATTCGTTATAGCTGTTCAGCCGGTCTGAATAAGCCAGGAAGGTATAGGATGCAGCCACCCGGACGGCCACATAGCCGCCCAGGTTCTTTCTGAAGAACGCGCTCGCCGCCAGATTGGGCGTATTGAATCGCGGATTAGGGTTCAGATCACCAAAATATTGCGATGCGCCCACCGAAAACCCGATCTCGCCTTCCTGTACGATTGCTTCTTCCTGTGCGGATGCCCGCAAAACGATCAACAGGACGAGGGTGCCGATTAATAACTTCTTCATGTTTATTTGGCTTCTGGAATCCTCTAGAACGAGTATGCCCGTTTTTTCTTTTGCATCAAATGTTAAAACTTGTTAACGCCGCCGCCGGCGGCGGATAACGCTAGTTCCTGGTATCCAACCCCCAGGAAAGCTTGCCGCGAAGCGTCTGCAGGAAATTGTTCTCATTCAACCGGATGAGGCTAAGGGTAAACGCTTCATTTCGTACGGCCAGCTGTACTTGTTTATCTACGATCTCTTTTCTCGAATCCAGCACGCAGATAAAATTTTCCGCCCGGCCTTCCACTTCGAAGGAGATGATATTATTGTCCGGCACGACGATCGGCCTGACATTCAGGTTATGGGGAGCAATGGGTGTGATGACAAAGCTGGCCGAGTCGGGGAAGACCACGGGTCCGCCACAGCTCAGCGAATAGCCGGTGGAGCCGGTGGGGGTAGCCACGATCAGCCCGTCCGCCCAGTACGTATTCAGGAATTCTCCATTGAGATACGTATGGATCTTGATCATTGGGGAAGTGTCGGTCTTGTGAATGGCGAACTCATTGAGCCCATAAGGTACGTCGCCAAAGAGGGGAAGGTTGGCATCGAGATGGATCAGCGACCGTTTGTCGACCACAAAAGTACGGTTGGCCAAGGCTGTGACTGCCGAGGTCAGCTCTTCCTTGCCTATCGAGGCCAGGAAACCCAATCGTCCAAAATTGATGCCCAGGACGGGGATATTCTTATCCCGGACCAGGGAGACGGTATCGAGCAGGGTGCCGTCGCCGCCCAGCGAGATCAGGAACTCCACGGATTCGTCGAGGTCGGCCGATTCGCGAAAGCTGCCGATATCCGAGGGCAGGACGAAGGCCGAGCCGATCTTTTCCAGAAATGGCTGATGGATCACCGGCTGCAGATGCTGACGGATCAGTTCGTCAAAGAGACGCTGGACGTTGGCTTGCTGTTCATACTCGATGACCCGGCTATAGATGGCGACTTTCATTGGGGGGATCAGATGTTCAGGTAATTCATCAGGTGGTCGTAATTGGTACGCAGTTCATTTTCGTACAATTCTTCCCCGAAGTAATATTTTACCTGGTACTCATAGCGTTGAAAGGTGGAGACGATATCGGAGATCTCCGCTTTGTTGATACGCAGGGTGATATAAAAATTGCCGGAGACGGCGTCGGTGTAGGTATTGAGCTGGATGATCTGGGCGTCGTTGGTTTCCACCAGCTTGCTGATCTCGGTGAACGCAAAGCTGACCTTTTCCATTTCCAGCACGATGATGCCGCCCAGGTTGTTGACGCCGCTCACCTTACCTAGGTATTTCAGCAGATCGGTGGCGATGATCGCGCCGGTATATTCCGATTCCCGGGCAATCACGGGGATGAGGGTAAGGCCGTTCTCGTTGACCAGTTGCACGGCTTCGTAGAAATAGGCGTCGGCGTGAGCGGAGATCTGCGAAAAATGCGGCTGCAGCTGGGCCAGCAGGGTATCGTCGTTCTCTACATTGAGGAGGTCGTCTTCGCTAACCAGACCGGCTAATTTGTCTTCGACGACTACGGGCAGATGCGTCACATGGAAGTCCGCCATCAGATCCAGCGCTTGTGAAACGGGATCGTTCAGGTGTAGTGAGGGAATAGCCGCAGATATGATCTCTTTGTTTAGCAAAGGGTGATTTGTATTTTTTCAGGCAATGCCTGCTTAAAGATAAGACGAAAAAAATCAGGCTACCGCTGCCGGCTCGTTCAATTTTCGCAAAAATTTAAGTAAAATGGTATTGAACTCTTCCGGCCGTTCCATCATCGGGGCATGACCGCATTTGTCGATAAAATGCAATTCACTGTTCGGGATGAGTTTATGAAACTCCTGCCCGACAAACGGAGGGGTAATGGTGTCATTATTGCCCCAGATCAATAATGTAGGATGTTTGATCTGGCTGACCTCTTCGCCCAGGTTGTTGCGGATGGCGCTTTTCGCAAGTGCGATGATCTTGACGGCCTTGATGCGGACATTGACCGTTTCGTATAGTTCGTCCACCAGCTCCTTGGTGGCCATCTTTGGATCATAGAAGGTCAATTCCGTTTTTTTCTGGATATATTCATAGTTGTTCCGTTTAGGGTAGGTGTCGCCCATGCCGCTTTCGAAGAGACCGGAGCTGCCGGTAAGCGTCAGTGATTTGATGCGTTCGGGGTGCCGGAGCACGTACATGAGGCCCACATGACCGCCAAGCGAGTTACCCAACAGGTTGATATTCTTATAATCGCGGTATTCGACAAACTTATGCAGGAATTTTTCCAGGCCTCCTACCGTCGTATGCAACAGGTCCAGGTCCAACAAGGGCAATAAAGGGACAACCACCTTATGGGTATGGCGGAAAGTCTCGATCTGGCCGGCGAAGTTACTCAGTGCCCCGAATAAACCATGTAATAACAACAGCGGCTCACCTTCTCCTTCCTCGATGAATCTGAACTTTTCTTCTTGTTTGATTTCGTATTGCATCAGTCTAATAAGATTCTGTCCCTGTAATTAACCGCTAAAATAAACGTTTTAACCCAAAAATATGTGCGCTAATTTCTGGACAATAACTCTCTTGCCACTGCATTGATCGTCTTGCCGTCGGCCTGACCGGCGAGCTGTTTGGTCGCGGCACCCATCACTTTGCCGATATCGGCCGGAGAAGTAGCCCCGGTTTCGGCGATGATCTTCGTAAGGATCGCCTTTAATGCCGCTTCATCCAGCTGTTGCGGAAGGAATTTCTCTATTATTGCGATCTCTTCCTCCTCTTTCAAGGCAAGATCGGCACGATGCTGCTGTTGGTAGATGGCCAGAGAGTCTTTGCGCTGTTTGACCAGCTTTTGCAGGAGTTTTGTCTCATCGGCTTCCTGTAATTCGCCACCCGCCCCTTCCGAGGTCTTGGCGAGGATGATCGCTGCTTTGATGGCCCGCAATCCCCGCAAGGCCGCTTCGTTCTTTGCCAGCATAGCTGTTTTCAGCTCAGCCATTACCTTTTGTTCCAGTGCCATGATGTTATACGCTTTATTATTGTAATTTGTTTGTCTTTAGTTGTTGATCCTGGAATTTCTTATAGAAATCACGGGCGAATTGTTTCATTTCGTTCATCAGCACCGGGTCCTGGGTAGCCCGCTCATAGGTTTCCGCCATGGTCATCAGGGTCTGATAGAAAAAATCAGCCATTTCGTCGACCATCATTTCCCTGGTCCAGAGGTCGATCCGCAGGGCGGTTTTTTCGGCGCCATCCCAGAAGGCCAGCATCATGGCCTTGGCCTGGCGGGCGTTCTCGGTAGCCGAGTCGGAGGCATTCCAGCGGATATCTTCGGGTATCCTGTCCCTGTTCAGCGTAACGTCGATATTGATAGAGGATGTAGTCATAACAAAATTTGCAAGCCGCAATTTACTTGATTTTGTTTATCTCCCGGTGGATCGCGGTCCGGATAGCATCAAACGAAGACGCCGGGTCGAAGACGGTGAGCCGCGAAGTCCCTTTTTCAATGAGGGCATTCCGCAGCGTTTCGTCTTTATATACGGCCATCATATAACTTGCCAAAGCCGTCGGGTCGTCGACTCCTGCAACCAACGCGTCGTCATCCGCCATCTCCCGCAGGCGGCTGCTCCGTGCTACCAGGGCGGGAACCCGGGCTTTCCAGGCGTTCATCAGGGAGCTACCCAGGGAGCCGTCTTCAAAAGGGAACAGGACCGCATAGGCGGCGGGTAGGAGGTCTTGGGTATTGCTCCCGGCCCAATGTACGTCTCCCCGGTATTTGTAGGTCTCCAGCCTATGCCGCAGCGCTTCGGTCCGGACACCGGCCATTACCAGCTGGAGATTCGACAGCTGGCGTCTTTTGAACAAAGAAAAGGCTTTCAGCAATTGTACTACGTCCTCTTCGCCGGCCCCGGCCACCCCGGCAAAAAAATATTCCTTCCCCCCCGTATAGCGCTGTTTTATCGCTTCCTTATCGCTTACCCCCAAAGGATGGATGTCTGCCCAGGGGGAGGGCCGGACCACGAGGATCTTTCCGGCGTCTATATGTTGCCGACCGGCCAGCCAGGTCCGGTCTTTTTCCGAAAAACAAAAGATCGTATCTGCGTGCCGCATGCTGGTCCCCAACCGCGCGGCATAGATCGGCACCACGGCACCGGCTGATGCCGTGGCTCCGGCGGCAGTCTCTTTGTGGTTGGCGAATACCGGCATCCAGACGAATTGCCGCGTCCCTGCAAGTTTGGCCGTCACTCCCCCGGTAAGCATCACCAGGTCGGGCTGGTATCGTTTCACCAGCCGGGGCAGCTGCCAGTCGTACCAGAGTTTCCATCCCAGCGGACCAGGCAGGCCGCGGGCCGTCAGGAGACGCGACCCGGGCAGATCCGTCAGCAAGCCGTCCTGATCCGGACGCACCCCGGAGCGGTCCGACAAAACACCGGGCAGCCCGGGCAACTGACCAGGCCGGTAGGTATGGTCCACCAGGAACAGCCATTCGACGGCCTTATCCCCGGATAACCCGGCGACGGCAGAAACGATCAGGCGGCTTTTTTCGCTGTCCGGCCCCGCTGATTGCAAAGGCCTACAGTCCAGGAGAATAAGCATAATTGAGGTAGACGCGGGCCGTTGCAGCGGCCCGCTCCCGGTGCAAAGGTAACTAAGGGTATCCTCGCCACCTGAGCCTTTTTTATCCACCGCCAGGAAATATCATATAATTGATATACAATATGTTGAATATAACAAAGGATTAGTAAGAATGTGGTTTTTACGGTCTCTGTCATATAGTAACTACCGCATTGGCCCCATTCTTGCAGTTTTGGAGGTTATTAATCCGTTTAATTCGTTAAATCCGTCACCTATTAAAATTCGTGTCTATGAACCGTGTGTACACTC
>Ga0210396_10001637_pt1 | contig 23894 bp, 26 predicted proteins | sample IncBWH17OmetaG_FD_155466 | JGI IMG/M metagenome (GOLD analysis project Ga0210396, IMG submission 155466) | Forest soil microbial communities from Barre Woods Harvard Forest LTER site, Petersham, Massachusetts, United States - Inc-BW-H-17-O ... | reverse complement strand
AAACATTGGTAATGATGATAATGGGTAAAAAAATGGACGGCTTTCTATGTTGTGTGATTTCATGAATTTAAAAAAAGCCTCCCTATTGAAATTCAATGTTTTATCAAAAATAACTGTTGGTAGCCAATAACTATTTTGAGTGTTAGGGTATTCAGGGTTTATTTTGCATGGTAGGTCTTTTAAAAGTTCAGCATACCATTTAAATATTTGTCTCTTCTTTAAAACTAGTTCGTCAATTCTTTGGGTTTGTGCTAGTCCCATTGCTGCTTGAATGTTCGACATTTTATACTTATACCCATATTCCTTCATCCAAAAGGTTTTATTGTCCTTAGGGTCCCGACCATGATCATTAAGTATTTTGGCCCGTTCATAAATATTGGTATTATTGATAATGAGCATACCACCTTCTCCAGTAGATAATGTTTTGGTGCCATGAAAGGAAAACACTCCCGCATGTCCAATATTTCCTGCCATTTTGCCTTTATAAACTGACCCCAATCCTTCTGCTGCATCTTCTATAACAAACAGATTATGCTCTTTAGCAATTTGCATTATCTCGTCCATCTCGCAAAGATTGCCATATAGATGAACTACTATAATTGCCTTCGTTTTAGGTGTAATAGCTTTTCGTATTTTCACGGGATCTATGCACCATGTGTCTGATAATACATCTACAAAGACTGGCTTTGCACCTATATAAATTACAGGTTCTACACTCGCAATCCATGTTATTTCTGGGACAATCACCTCGTCTTTAGCTTTTACGCCTAAAGCCATTAAAGCTAAATGAATAGCGCCTGTGCAAGATGAGGTTGCTAAAGAATGTTTTGAACCGAAATATTCAGAAAAAGATGATTCGAATTTGCGAATGTAATCATAACATTTCTCGCCCCACCCATTTCGTATTGCATCATTTACATACGAAATCTCCAAGTCCGTAATAGATGGCTTATTAATAGGTATTTTTTTCATTAACTCTTCAATCATAATGCCATAAACTCAGGTATCACAACTACAAACTTCCCATTCCAGCCTCTAATATATAACAATTGCTTAATAATTTCATCTTTAATATTCCAGGGAAATATAACTATATAATCGGGGTGGGTATCTTTAATAGTTTGTTCAGAAACTACAGGTATCTTACTTCCGGGCATATACTTACTTTGTTTATGAGGTGAGGCATCTACCACAAAGGTAATTAGTTCAGATGTAATGTCGCAATAATTTAATAAGGTATTTCCTTTAGCGGCAGCACCATACCCACATACTTTTTTTCCTTGTTTTTTTGCTTCATGCAAAAACTTCAAAAATGAAGTTTTAATGGTGTCTATTTTTTGTTGGAAATTGGCATAATATACAATAGAATTTACCCCCAGCTTATTTTCCTTATCCAGCAATAATTTCACCTTTTCAGAAATTAGTTTCGAGCTATCTTCTTTATGTTTAGCATATATCCGTAGTGATCCTCCATGAGTTGGTATCTCTTCCACATCAAACATTTCTAAACCATTTTGAGCAAATATTTTGACAACAACACTAAAAGATAAATATGAGAAATGCTCATGATATATAGTATCGAATTGTGAGTTTTCGACTAATTGAACAAGGTGTGGGAACTCCATCGTTATTACCCCTGTTGGGTTCAAAACCAGCTTTAATCCTTTTACAAAGTCGTTTATGTCAGGTACATGAGCCAAAACATTGTTGCCGAGCAATAGGTCAGCTTTTTTTCCTTCGGAAGCTAGTTTATTGGCCAGTTTTACCCCAAAGAAATCAGTTATTGTATCAATGCCCTTTTCAATAGCTACTTTTGCGGTATTGGCAGTAGGTTCTATACCTAATACCGGTATATTATGCTGTTTGAAATATTGTAACAGATAGCCATCATTGCTGGCTATTTCAATAACCTTTGATTTTTGGTCGAAATGAAACCGCCCTATCATCATGTCGACATATTGTTTGGCATGTGCCAGCCAGGTGGTTGAAAAAGATGAAAAATAAGCATATTCATTACTGAATATGTCTGTCGCCTTTTTTAATTCGCCTATTTGCACCAAGAAACAACTTTCGCATACATATACCTTTAATGGATACCTGGCTTCAGGCTTGTTAAGGTCGGCAGCATTTAAAAAGGAGTTAGAAGGAGGGCTTTCCCCCAAGTCTATGAATACCTTATTTAAAGATGCGTTGCAAAATCTACAGTTCATATTAAAAGACAATAGATTGTTTATCGATTAAGGGTATATTCTTGTCTTTTTCTGACATTAACGATATGGCAATTGGCCACTTTATCCCAATTGTTAAGTCCAAAGCATTTAAAGAGCCTTCAGATTCCGGAGCGTAAAACTCAGTATGATGGTATAGCAGTTCGGTATTATCTTCTTGTGTTTGAAAACCGTGTGCAAAGCCTTCCGGAATATAAATGCATTTCATATTTTCCGCGCTTATAATTTCACCTACCCACTGCAAGTATGTATTCGAATCGGGGCGAAGATCAATCATAACATCAAAAGCAGAGCCTTTTATACACCTGATAAATTTAGCTTCAGCATTAGGTTTCTTTTGAAAATGCATTCCTCTCACAGTTCCTTTAAGCGTGTTCCATGATTGATTGAACTGGACAAATTCTTTCTTTAAACCTACCTTCTCAAAAGCGTTTTTACTAAATACACGTGCAAATCCACCTCGTTCATCCTTAATCGGTGAAAGTTCAATAATATAAGCACCTTTCAATTTGCTTTCTGTAAATTTCATTTGGCCCAAATTACCTTTTTTGTTATTGCATCTTCAATATAGTCTTTCAAATCTGATGCAGTCAATGACTTGCCCGAATTGTAATACGTTTTATACCAACCCGCAGTTTTAGCTATGGTTTTATTCATTTTCCAAACTGGTTGCCATTTCAATTCTTTGGTGGCCTTTGAATGGTCAAGTATTAATATACCTGCTTCATGTAGGTTAGTTTTATTTTCCGGGGAATATTTGATATCGATATCCGTCCATTCTTTTTTCAACAGAGCCAACACTGCATTTACTGTCAGGCATTGATCTTTATCGGGGCCAAAGTTCCAGGCTTCAGCCAATGCACTTTTCCCTTCTAATAGTTTTTGTCCGAGTAATAAGTAGCCCGATAACGGTTCCAAAACATGCTGCCATGGCCTAATAGATTTTGGGTTACGGATCAATGTTTTTTTACTTTTTGAGGTGGCCTTTACAATATCGGGTATCAGTCTGTCTTGTCCCCAATCGCCACCTCCAATTACATTCCCTGCACGTGCAGTGGCTAGTAACAGGTTTTTATTACCAAGAAATGCGCGCTTATATGACGATGATAATATCTCTACACAGGCTTTCGAAGAGCTGTACATGTCATATCCCCCTAATGTATCCGATTCTTTATATGCCCTGCTGATCTCCAGGTTTTCATAAACCTTATCTGTTGTTACATTTACTATTGCTTTTACATGCCCTGATGCCCTGGCTGCCTCAAGCACATTTAATGTACCTAGTACATTAGTTGCATAAGTCTCAACCGGGTTGTGGTAGGATTCCCGAACCAATGACTGTGCTGCCAGGTGGAATATAATCTGTGGTTTATGTTTTTTTATGATTTTCTTGAGTCGCTTCAAATCACTTATGTTTCCTCTGTAGCTTTTATAATCTTGTGTTAACAGTTTATAGTGCGATGGCTTTGTGCCTTCATCAATAGAATATCCTATAACATTTGCGCCCATTTGCACCAGCCAATAAGTGAGCCATGAGCCCTTAAAGCCTGTATCGCCTGTAACTAATACAGTTTTGTTATTATAAACAGAATTAAAAAGTCCTTTTATTTCCATGTTTTCCACTGTGCATTACCACTTTCCCATAATTGTTCCAGCTCAATTCTGTCGCGCATTGCATCCATACATTTCCAAAAACCGGTATGCTTGTATGCCGATAATTGAGAAACTTTAGTAAGAGAATTAAGCGGCTCCTCTTCCCACATTAGATCATCTGAATTTGCAGGCAGGTAGTCAAATATTTTTGGCTCCAAAACAAAAAAACCTCCATTTATCCAGAATCCGTCACCTTCTGGTTTTTCAATAAAACGGTTTACATTACCCGATTTACCATCAATTTCTAATGCGCCAAAGCGGCCAGCAGGCTGAATAGCTGTAACAGTAGCAACTTTCCCGCTTTTTTTATGTGCTTCTGTCAAACTTTTCAGGTTTACATTGGCTAAGCCATCACCATAAGTAAGTATAAATGGCTCATTATTCAAATGTTTCTCTATTCTTTTTAAGCGCCCTGCCGTTTTAGTATTCAGGCCCGTATCAATAAGGGTAACTTTAAATGATTCGGTATCGGTTTGTAATACATCTACTTTGTTGTTTTTTATATCGATAGATATATCCGAATTATGAAGGTAATAATTCATAAAATACTCCTTTATCATATATCCTTTATAGCCCAGGCATATTACAAAATCATTAAAGCCCTGTGCTTCGAAGGTTTTCATGATGTGCCACAAAATAGGTTTGCCGCCTATTTCAATCATAGGCTTTGGCTTAAGATGCGATTCTTCAGATATCCTTGAACCTATACCACCAGCAAAGATTACAACTTTCATGTCAGTTTATTTTTTTTGTTTCCCAATCTAATATAGGGCGTATTACCCCCGGGATGTGTTGGTTATATTCAGAGTTTCTCAAATTAATATCTTCAATAACATCAAAGATAATGGCTTCCGTTTCAAAAAAATGGATCTTTACAGGGTTCATAGATGAGTAAGCGGCCCCGGCAATATAAGTGCCCACATTCAGCAGGTTCTCAGGAATCCACATAACAGCTGTATACATTCCCTTTTTAGAAGAATTATCTTTCTTGCCCTCACCACTGGCAAACACATATTCCCTTTTTGATGTAAGGAGATGAATATTGGGGAATCCGTTATAGCCTTCTTTCAAGACCTCAAATGTAAACTCAATGCCAATTTTTTGGTGTATGGTAGTACTGGTTATATGATTGAAGCTGGCATCGATCATCCTTGCTGAATGTAAAACTGCAACTTCATCACCCGGCTTGCTGCCATTTTCCCATTCAATTTTAGTCCGGCTGGTATTTTCGTTTGCCAAATATTGGTTTACAATCTCAATGGTATTGCCTTTCGATACTATCTTACCTTCTTTCAGGTAAATACAATCGGTGCAAAGGGTATTTACGGCAGTCATATTATGGCTTACAAAAATAACCGTCCTGCCTTCTCCTGCTACGCTTTTCATTTTACCCAGGCATTTTTTCTGGAACTCTGCATCACCTACTGCCAGTACCTCATCAATAATTAATATTTCGGGTTCAAGGTGGGCAGCTACAGCAAAAGCAAGGCGCACATACATGCCCGATGAATAACGTTTAACAGGGGTATCTATATACCTTTCTACACCAGAGAAAGCCACTATTTCATCAAACTTGTTTCGTATCTCTGCCTTGGTCATACCTAGAATGGCGCCATTCAGGAACACGTTTTCCCTTCCGGTTAGCTCCGGGTTAAATCCGGTTCCTACTTCAAGCAGGCTTGCTATGCGACCTTTTACTTTGTATTCGCCGGTTGTAGGCCCGGTTACTCTCGATAGTATTTTAAGTAAGGTTGATTTACCTGCACCATTTTTACCAATAATACCCAATACTTCACCTCTCTGCACATCAAATGATATATCTTTTAACGCCCATACGTATTCACTATCTCCTTTAACATCGCGTTTATTAACATCGCCTATTTTCAAAAACGGATCTTCTTTGCCTCTAACTAAGTGCCACCACCTTTTTAAGTCATGCGTCAAGGTGCCTGTACCTACCTGGCCAAGGCGGTATTGCTTACTTACATTTTCTATCTTTATTACTGTATTTGACATAACTTAAACTGTATCCATAAAGGTTTTCTCGGTTCTGTTAAACAGTAGAATGCCAATAAACACTACAACTATGGTAAATACACTGGTGTAGCCCAATAATTCCCACCTGAAATTCCCTTGCGGAAAGAACGCATAGCGGAACGATTCAATTACAGACGTCATGGGGTTAGCAAGGATGAATAATCTTTTCTTACCAACCAGCCATGGGGTTGATAGGGGGTAGGCCACTGTTGAACAGTACATGAGTAATTGCACACCAAATGCAACCAGGTTAATAAGGTCGCGGTATTTTGTAGTGAGAGATGAGATGATTATACCCAAGCCAAGCCCCATGGCCCCCATAATTAATACCAGGTAGGGTATGATAAGTAAGTATGGGGTGAAATGGAATGATAAGCCTTTGAACAGTATGAAGTAGATCAGAAAACAGAGGAATAGTGCGAATTGTATTAAAAAAGTAACCATGGTACTTATCACAATAGATATAGGCGTAGCAAGCCTTGGGAAGTATACTTTGCCAAAAACACCTGCATTAGATGTGAAAGTGTTCGAGGTTTTATTGAAACAGCTGGCAAAATAGTTCCATACGGTTAGGCCCGATATATAAAACAAGATCTTTGGTATACCCGGGGTAGCAATATTGGCAATGCCCCCAAAGACAAACAAAAGCATAAGTGTAGAAAGAAGGGGCTGAATAATAAACCAGAGCGGGCCAAGTATGGTTTGTTTATAGCTGATCTGGAAATCGCGCTTTACAAACATCAGTATCAGGTCACGGTATCTCCAAACATCTTTTAAATGAAGATGGAGCCATTTGGGCTTTGAGCTTACTACAAGTGTCCAGTTATCATCAGCTTCCGAAGAGGCATTTTTCATATTACCAGGTACAGAATAATTAAACTGCTAAGATAACTCAAAAAGGGCATAGATAATCAGCCCTTTATCACTTACTCCACTTTTTACGCATTTTCTCTATCTCGTCAGCAGTATAAAAGTGCTGCATAAAGCCGGAATTATAAAGCATATCAAGGTATCCGGCAGGGAACTGAATTGCTTTTTTGAATTCCGAATATAGGGTAGCGTAGTCCTTGTCTTCACTCACATTTGAAGGCATTAGCCTGAAATCTTTTAGCCCGGTAAATTCTTTTACCAACGATGTTTTTTTCTCATCACTTAGTTCAACCTTCATCAATAGTAATTCTACATTCCCGTTCTTTAATATTACCCAGCCTTCTTCTTTAGGGAAAGGTTCAGCGTAAACATCAATATTAAAGTGCTTTTTTACCTTCTTGTCATACCAGGTCATGGGTGCCCGATGATCCATTTTAGGATTTGAGAAATAGATACTATTCAATTCCTTTAAAGAGAATTTGGAGTCCTTTGGGGCAATGCCGGTAATGACTTCAAAATTTTGGAAGAAGGCCGATATGTTGCGGCCAACCGGCTCGCGCACCATTGATATAAGCTTCAGCGGTTGCTTGTTTACCAGTGCATGTGTTAGCAGGGTTTGTACCTGCCAGTCATCAGTGGCCGTTAGATCGTGGCGGTGTAATGTTATACCCGGGTATTGGCTTTTAAGAGAAGTATAGATAGACATAGAGCCGACCTTGCCCATTTGGTAAACAATAATTGGGGTATGGGTGGCTATATTGGTATTGAACCTTGCAATGGTTTTCTTATCCCTTAAGCTGCTCCTGTATTTATAAAGTAATGAACCTAGTGAGCGTTTCATTGGAGCAGGGGGTATAATAAGCCCTATTTAAGTTTTTCGAGAAGCTTGCGGCACTTGTCCTTTACATCAGCTGCATCATCACCCTTAAAGGTAGTGTTGTTAATAGCCTGTTGCAGCCAAACTTTAGCATCGGCATACTTGTCCATTTCGTAATAAGTGTAAGCCAACTCGTAATAGTGAATGAGCCAGTCAGGTTCAGCAACAATAGCCTTTTCAAAGGCATCAGCTGCATCTTTATAGGTCGATTCCGGTAATGTGGCGCCATATAAAGTTTTAACTGCCAGTTTTTCTAATCCATTGAACTCAGCAAGCCTTCTGCTCCAGCGGCCCAGCAAGTGATACGCCCCACCATGGTGCGGACTAAACTTAAGGCATTTGTCAATATGATCCTTCATTATTTTGGCATTGGCAATTTGCTGTTTGTTGCTGGCGGTTTCGTTAATAACACCAACTGCAAAAGCGTAAGCATAGTTAGCTTCAGCGCTGTTACTATCAACTTTCAATGCCTTTTTAGCAAGGTATAATGCCTGGTTGTAATAAGGTGCACAAACACTTGCATCTACATCTGTTTTATCGTGCCATACCTTGGCTATAAGGTATGATGTATACTGAAGATAATCGAGGTTAGCTGAATCTTGCTTTAATAAGCCCTGGAATATAGCCAGCGCATCTTTGCTCAGCCCGGCATTACGATATACCAATGCTTTTTTTTGCAACTCTGCATTGGTCTGCGCATAAGCTAAAGTACCAAGGCCAATAAAAAGTGAAAGAACTAATGCGATCTTCTTCATTATAGTTTTTATAAGTGTATTACTTCTCCGTAAGCGGCGGCAGCAGCTTCCATAATAGCTTCGCTCATGGTAGGGTGAGGGTGAACTGACTTGATTAACTCATGGCCTGTGGTTTCTAATTTACGCGCTACTACTATTTCAGCAATCATTTCAGTTACGTTAGCACCAATCATGTGTGCACCCAGTAACTCGCCATATTTAGCATCGAATATCAGTTTCACAAAGCCATCCTTAGCTCCGGCAGCGCTGGCTTTGCCAGAAGCAGAGTAGGGGAACTTGCCAATTTTAAGGGTATAACCCGCTTCCTTTGCTGCTTTTTCGGTATAACCCACCGATGCAATCTCTGGCTGACAATAGGTGCAACCCGGTATGTTGTTGTAGTTCATAGGCTCAGGGTTTTGGCCAGCCATCTTCTCTACACATATAATACCTTCCGCACTTGCTACGTGGGCCAGTGCCTGCCCGCCAACACAATCACCAATGGCGTGTATGCCCGGTATATTGGTTTGGTAATAGCCATTCACTTTTATCTTTCCTTTATCGGTAATAACACCAACATCTTCAAGCCCAATATTCTCAAGGTTAGCAGCAATACCTACTGCTGAAAGCACCACATCACAACCAACGGTTGTTGATACGCCTGCTTTATCTTTAACACTAACTAGGCATCCTGTTCCTTTCGCATCAATACTCTCCACAGAAGCTTCGGTACGTATTTCAATGCCCATTTTAGTAAATGATTTAGCCAGTTGCTTCGATACTTCTTCATCTTCTACTGGTACAATGTTTGGTAACATCTCTACAATGGTAACCTTGGTACCCATTGTAGCATAGAAGTATGCAAACTCAGAGCCAATAGCACCTGAACCTATTACCACCATTGATTTTGGTATGGTAGGCAACACCATTGCTTCGCGGTAACCAATTATCTTTTTACCATCAATCTTAAGGTTTGGCAGCTCACGAGACCTTGCACCCACAGCTACAATAATGTTCTTGGCCTCGTAATCGTTTGTCTTACCATCATCTGTAACAGAAACCTTTTTGCCTGCTTTCAGCTTGCCTGTACCTTTTATAATATCTATCTTGTTCTTCTTCATTAAAAATGCAACGCCCTTGCTCATGCCATCAGCCACAGTGCGGCTGCGTTTGATAACGGCAGGAAAATCGGCCTCGCCGCCATTTACTTTTATACCATAGTCGGCAGCATGTTTCAGGTACTCGAATACCTGTGCGCTTTTAAGCAATGCTTTGGTAGGTATACAGCCCCAGTTAAGGCATATACCGCCCAGTTCACTTCGTTCAACAATAGCAGTTTTCATGCCCAGTTGAGACGCCCTTATGGCAGCAACATATCCGCCCGGGCCGCTTCCTATAACAATCAAATCGTAGCTCATAAATAGGTATAAATTGATAGGGTGCGAAAATAGTAAAAATGTTATTGAATGAAGATATGTATCTTTGCACATATTTTGGCGATTATATGAAGTATGTAGTTTCCTACACCCCTCAACATCAGCATTTTATAAACTTCGAACTTATTATCCCCGTAAGTGGCGATAAAACTCTTGTGCAGTCTGCTGCTTGGAGGCCAGGCCGTTACGAGTTGGGTAACTTCACCAAGAACATAAGAGGCTGGGCCGCATATGATGGCGGTGGCAAGGAACTCAGCTTCCACAAGATAACCAAGGACCAATGGGAAGTTGATACTAAAGGCACCAAAGAACTGCATGTTAAATACAGCTTTTATGCTGCCGACCTGAACGCAGGCTCTACTTACCTCGATGACAAGCAGCTTTATATGAACCCGGTTAACTGTTGCATGTATGTACCTGAGCTGATGCAAAAGCCATTGCAGATGGAGCTTATATTGCCCGAGGGCTACCGTGTGGCTACTGCCATGAAGAAAGGCAAAGAAAAGCAGGAAGGCAATTACTACAGACATACGTTAATGGCTACCAACTTTGAAGAGTTAGGTGACAGCCCTTTAATTGCAAGCCCTACACTTAAGCATAATGCTTTTGTAATGGATGGTATTGAGTTTAATTTATGGATACAGGGTGAATGCAAGCCTGACTGGGCCAAGATCATCAACGACTTCTTCATCTTTATTAACGATATGGTATTGATGATGAAAGGCAGCCCTGTTAAAGAATATCATTTCCTCTTCCAGGTATTGCCTTATAAGTTCCACCATGGGGTTGAACACCTTGCATCTACCGTTATTGCTATGGGCCCTTCGTATAACCTGATGAAGGACGACCTCTACAATGACTTCCTCGGTATATCTTGCCACGAGTTGTTTCATAGCTGGAACATTAAGACCATACGCCCGGTTGAAATGTACCCATACGATTATACCAAAGAGAACTATTCACGTTTAGGATATGTATATGAAGGTGTAACAACATACTATGGCGATTATATATTGCTCAGGGCAGGCGTATTCAGTGAGTTTGAATACCTGAAAGCTATACAACGCGAGGTACAGAAGCACTTCGATAACTTTGGAAGATTTAACCTGAGTGTTGCAGATTCTTCGTTTGATACATGGCTCGATGGTTATGTATCGGGTATACCGTTCCGTAAGGTATCTATATATACCGAAGGCTCTATGCTAGCCTTTATTACTGATATGTTCATACGCAAGCATACCAATAATATAAAGAGCCTTGATGATGTAATGCGCATACTTTATCACGATTATGCCCTGCAAGGCCAGCCATACTCCGAAGCTGATTATAAAGCAATTGTAGAGCAGGTGGCAGGCACTTCGTTTGACGATATCTGGAACAACTATATTAATAAGGCTGCTGAGCTCGATAAGCCTTTCCGTGAGGCATTGGGCCATATAGGTATGGTATTGCACACCTCTCCGGCCAAACGTTTCTGTGAACGTTACTGGGGTTTGAAGGTTACTGAAGAATCGGCACGATATAAGGTTACTTCTATTGCTCCGGGCTCTCCTGCCGAAAGATCGGGGATTTGTGTGAACGATGAGATAGTGACCATTAACGGGCACATACTTAAAGCTAACTTCCACGACTGGTGCAACTATTATGAGAACGATGAGGTGAGCCTTATTGTACTTTCAGAACAGATCAGGCGTGAGGTGAAGATATCTACCATGCCCGGCAAGGAGTTCTTCCCGCTTTACCACATGACCAAGACCCGCAGCGCTAACCTGGAACAACAGGCAGCGTATAGGATCTGGTGTAACAGAGAGTACTAGATCAATGGTGAATTGTGAATGAAAGACATTCACTTGGATCATTTTTAATTTACCATTTACAATTCACCATTCACAATTTAGTGAAGCTTACTTCAATAACTGTTTTATCAGGCTGTTTTTTTAGCTTCTGTACTTCCTCAGCAGTATATCTTCTTTCATCTCCTTCTTTCGGAGTGAACTTTCCTTCTTCAGCCTGAAAGTAGTTGCCTTTGGTATTAAGGTCTTCAATAAATAACAAAACACTTTTTTCCATGATGTGGTAAATTTTATACCTGCCCAGCAGCAGGCCTTTTAAATAATTAAGTTTCTCCATCCGGTTCCTGTAACTGTTTAATAGCAACATATTTCAGTTTTTCGTATATCTCATTTATTTCCTCGTCGGTGAGCCTGTCCAGGTTAATTTCCGGCTCAGGCTTTACTTTTGCGAGTCCGTAAGGCAGCAGTGCACAGTAAAACTGTACCTTTTCTTTGCCTTCCAGCTTGTTAAATTCTTCCTGCACAGCTTCAAAATTGTCTAATAGAAACATGGTTATTTTTTCTTTTAATTCTTTACGGGCCTTGTTCATTGAACCCTTTGGCCTTCCGGCCGGGTTACCCGATTGTCCTTGTTCGAATGGCATTTCTAATTAATTAAGAATTAAAAATTAAGAGGTAAGAATCAGTACTCTTAATTGAGTGGTGTTTTTATACAACGCAAAATTACATTTTTTTGTGCCTTATAATAAATAAAATGTTTATTAATTATGAACAGGTCATAATTAGGGGTATGGAGTAGGGCGCAAGGGATAAGTGATTGTGATTACTTACTACTTATTCCATATCCCTTATTCCTGTTTATTGATAAATACAATGAATAACAATGAGGTTGAAATTGATAAATTGCATTAATTTGTTGATTATCAATTAATTGTGTGGTAGCTATATATCACTTTGGACAAAGTCGAATATATATCCATTTATCATATTATTAGGAACTAAATAACCTTAAAAATCTGTATATTTGTAAATAGCATTAATCATTAAAATAATAATACTATGGAATCAGGATTTAAAGGAATTGGCCAAGATGGGTTAGGATTTATCCCAAGAACAAAGAAAGAATTCCTAATAGACTGCACAAATGAGGTTAGAAACGCTTTACAGCCAATTGATGATGCTATCATAGATGAAGCAATTGATTCAATTATTGAGGGTAAATCAACAATAAATGGTGCACAAGTTACAACGAGGGAAGAAAGATTTATGGTTATATCCTATCACATTATTTATGCAAAGGCTGCATTAAAAGGACTTATTGAAGGCGCTATGAAGACTTACCCAGATGCGACTATCAATGTTAATTATCGTGACAAAAAATATAGTGTCACCCATAAAAAATCGTAGAAACTATGGCATTTGAAGATCTTAATATCGATGACAAAATAACTTTCTTAAAGACATTTTATGATAAGTTGTTTTCTGAATTTGTAGTAATTAACGCTAACGTAGAATCATTAAGTGATAAGCATAGTAGTTTTCTGCCATTACTTGTGGAAAGTGTTAGCAATAAAAGCGCAAATGAAGCTATGGTAGAAACATTTGATAATATGATAGCATCAATAGATGCCAAATCAGTTCAAAGACTGAAAGACTTTCGCAATAAAGCTTATTTAAAGAGGATTGATTTTAACGTGGCCAATGCTCAGTATTTAACTCCTGAGCAGAAACACATGATTTTAGAGATATTAAAAAAGCCGAAAACAGGGCAGAATTAGAATTTCTCACCCATTAGTCATTAGTTCTGAATATCAAAGCATTATCTTTGTTCAAAGTGATATGTAGTTACCAATTGTGTGTGTGGTTATTTCTGCTCCTGTATCAACTTCAAGCCATCGTTTTGCTTGTCGGTAGATTTTTTTGTTTGTTCTTCAGTCATGGTAAAATCGACCATTGCTAACAGTGAACTTGTATTGGTATTTATTTTTGCCCAGTTAACTGTATAACCCCGGTTATTGTCATCAAGTAATGTTTTATAAGCTACGCCACCTAATTTGTGTCTCATGCCTACCGACTCAGTTGGTTTTACATATTCAGGTTGTACCGAGGTATATTTGTTTATCAGCTTTCCCATTTCCTTTATTTTTTCATCTATTACAGGCGATTTGTTGCCGTAGTAGTTTTTAGAGATCTGGTAATAAGCCTTTGCGTACTCAATACTTTTAATGTTTGCCATAATATCACCAAGGTCGGTGAACAGACTTGCCATAATAACATCGGGGCCGGGAGTAAAAGGGAAACGTTCACATATCTGAATATATAGCTGTTGAAGAGTGGCACTATCATGCTTTCGCTTCTCGTCTAATTGTAATACTGTGTGGCTGTTTAAATAAGCAGGGTCTTTTTGCAGTGATAATTTTGTTTCCAATACTTTAACATGTACCCATTCACTACCCTCGTGGTCGTTAGGGTTTAATTGCATGTCGCGCTTAATGTATTTTAGTGCACTGTCAGCCTGTCCGTTCAATTCATATGCGGTGCCCAGGTTAGCGGCAAGTTTATAATCGTTAGGGTAGTGAGTATATAAGTGTTTTAAAATTTCAAGCGCTTCTTTTGTTTTACCAAGTTTCAGCAGGCAAACTGAATAGTCTGATAGTAGCATGTAATTCTTCTCTTTCTTTAGTCTTGCTTCAAGCTTCTTTAATTTAGTAACATTCAGTTCGGGGTTAAAATTGGTATTGAAAGGAGTTTCCCAGTCATTTATTACTACCAGCTTCCCCGCTCTGTTTAATGAATAGTAATAATTAAGACAGGCAAAAGACTTTAGGCTTAAGAGAAAGATGAATAGAAGGAGGGCAAAAAGTTTTTTCATATCTTTCATTGAGTGGTTCATGGTAGCGTAAAGTTACAAAAAATACCTTTTGTTTAAATTCGAAAGGTTAAGCCACCTTCAATATAATAAGGGGCGTTACCTAAGCCGCCTTCTAAATGTAAGCCTATAAAATCCAACATTAGCCTAAGCCCTATTAGCCCTTGTCCTGTCAATGTTGTACTGGTTGTAATAGTTGACTGATTTTTATAAGATGTAGCATCATCTTTTGTGAAAGAACCACCAAACCTGAGTCCGCTATATACTTCCACACTGCGGCTACTAAATAAGTTGTACAAGGCTCTAACAGAAAAATTCGATACGGTTAAGTTATGCGTATAAGCAAAAGCAGGGCTATCATCGGTATAACTTATCGATTGGTAAGCACCCGCAATGCCAAGTGTAATATTATAATCAACGCCATAGTCGATGGTCGCATTATATACTGGTGTTTGCGAACCCAAAACAGGGCCGTTAGTTGTATTATTGTCACCATCATAACCAAGTCCTGCGCCTATGAAAAAAATGCTTTTAATACTTAATTCATTTTTATTTACATGGATTTTTGTGGTATCATGTTTAACAGAATCTTGTTGCGTAAATCCCAAATAGGGTAGGGTAAACAGCAGTAAAATAAATATGTGTTTTATGGAGTGGCGCATGGTAGTGTAAAGTAAGGATTTTTTTTCATGTTTATGCGTATAGACCTCACCCCTCCCTCTCCTTGCTCAAGGAGAGGGTAGGACTTTTATTATTCTTTTTATTTTTATGACATGAAAACGCACAATAAGACATCTCTTAAGAAAATACGCAGGTCATTGAGGCAAAGTATGACGGATGCTGAAGCAGTTTTGTGGGAGGAGTTAAGAAACAAGAAGTTCAGAGATTTCAAGTTTAAAAGGCAACACAGTATTGGAAACTATATTGTCGATTTTTATTGTGCAGGAATTCGCTTAATTATAAAAGTTAATGGCAGTGTTCATTCAGAGAAAGAACAGAAAGAGAAAGATGAGCATAGGGATGCCAACCTTAGAGACATGGACTATACTGTTCTGCGATTTTCGAATAATGAAGTAACTAATAATATACATGAAGTCTTAAAAAAAATAGAAACTCTTTTATAAGCTATTTCTTCCATCCCTCTCCTTGCTCAAGGAGAGGGTAAGGGTGAGGTCTGTAAATAGTAAATGTGAATTTATTGTAAACTAACCAATCTGAGTTACCTCACCAAAGTAACATTGCCTTTTTTCTCCTGTGTAGTACCATCATACATGGTTGCTTTCAGGTAATACACATATGTGCCGGTGTTCATGGCCTGGCCTTTATGCATGCCATTCCAGCCATTGGTTTTATCATTTGTTTCAAAGACCTTATTTCCCCATCGGTCAAAAATTTCGAATTGTAGGGTTTTAATGCAGTCATCACGCACATATAAAACATCATTCTGCCCATCGTTGTTAGGTGAGAAAGCATCAGGAATAAACAACGTGCCGCAGGTTACATCTATAGTTATTGTTTGTTGTGCTGTGCAGCCACTATCGCTGGTTATGGTTAGGGTGTAAGTTGTGTTTACCAGGGGTGAAGCAACAGGATTTGCGCAGGTATCGCAGCTAAGACCTAATACAGGAGACCATGAATAAGAAGCCCCGCCCGATGAAGTTAATTGTACCGATTGCCCAAAAGGTATAGTTGTATTACAGCAGGCTGTAAGAGCAGGTATAGGGTTTACAATTACAAGTGTACTATCTTTTACAATGCAAGGGCCATCAGTAAGGGTTAAGATATATTCAGTAGTTATGGTAGGGTTTGCAATGGGCGAGGGGCAGGTGGTGCAGTTTAAACCGATTGCAGGCGACCATGAATAAGATGTTGCACCCGAAGCCGAAAGTGTAACCGTTTCGCCTGCGCATATACTTTTCCGTGTATTTAATACCGGTAAAGGAACAGGGTTTACAGTAACGTTTACCGTAGCAGCTTGTGTACATGAACCCAGGCTGACATTTGCTGTATAAGTTGATGTTGTATTCGGGCTAACAACAATAGCCGAAGATGTAGCACCTGTGTTCCACAGGTAGGTGCCGCCACCGCCTGCAATTAGCTTTATACTGTCTCCTTTACAAATAGAACCCGCACCTGTAACAGCAGCTTTAAAGCCACAACAATCCTTCCAGCGGGCAACATAAGGCTGTTCGCCCCTGAAAGGGCCTGCATTGGCAAGTGTATCGGGGCCGAAAACAGTTGTGGTGTCAAGGTCACCACCAATGTATATGTGTTTTCCGGCACGGTCAACACTTACTCCGTCTCCATCGTCTTCATCGCCTTCGCTGTATATTTCGCCACACAAAGTATTGCCTGCGGAATCGAATTTAAGCAATATGGTAGCACTTTGAAACGCGGAGTTTAATTTAAAGGTATCAGCACCAATGTTCATTATATAAGGAGGGTTTCCACCACTTGCTGCACCTATTACCATAAAGCCTCCGCCGTTATTTAATGTATCGCTGGCAAGCGAAAACCCATACCATGTATTATTATCAGAAGTAATACCCTGCTTTGCCCAGAGCAAACCTCCGGAACTGCTATACTTAGCCAAAAACGGTTGATTATGATTTGCAGTTGTTGCCAGTTTAATGGAGCCAAAGCTGGTATTTCCGTAAAAGCTTCCGGTAACATATATGCCACCGGCTCCGTCAATACACATGGAGCTACCTCCAGCACCGTTATTACTGTTACTGCCCGATTGTGATTGGTTGGCCCAAAGCACATTGCCACTGGCATCATATTTTGCAACAAACATATCGCCTTCGGTACTATTTAATGTTAAGGCTCCAAGCTTAAACAGGTTGATGAAACTACCCGCCATGTAAGGATTACCTGATGCATCAATTGCAACTGAATACCCTGTAGCAAAACAAAAAGGCCCTGATATAATTGCTTGCTTTGCCCAGAGCGGGTTCCCCGAAGGATCGAGTTTGGCCAGGAAAACATCGGATGAAGAAGCAGTTGCGCGTAATGTGGTGGCACCAAAGGAAATTGTGTCGTCGAACGAGCCAGTTATATAGACGTTCCCCAATGCATCTAATGCAATTGAATTAGCCTGGCAGTGACTGACGGGGCTGGCATTAACTGCACTGGTAACCCATTGTACTGTGCCCGCCTGGTTATATTTGACCACAAAAATATTACCCTGTGTACTGCTTTCGGTCAGGGTAAAAGGCCCGAAAGAAACAGAATCGATAAAATAACCGGCTATATATACATTGCCTGCATTATCAAGTGCAACTGAGCTACTTACCGAAACTCCCAACTTACCTGCCTGCGAAGCCTTGCGCGCCCATAACACATTACCGCTCGAATCGTACTTTACCAACATGGCCATATAGCCTTTATATGTACCTCCACCCATAAACCCCGAATCCTGGAGTACTATTGAGCCAAATGCAAGTGTATCGAAAAAAAAACCGGTCATATATACATTGCCATTTTTATCAGTCGCTGTGCAGTGCTCTCCTTCCGGGTCGCCCCAAGCGGTTACCGATTTTGAAACAGATTCTCTGCCCCAAAGCCATTTTTGAGCATGGGCATTAAAAGATAGAAAAGGGCTACAGAACAGAATGAAAACAAGGATGATCCTTTTCACTAAATCAGGGGTGATTGAAATTCGTAAGTAAAGATAATAGAATATTCGCTTTTAGATCTTCAGCGTTAAGCCTGCTTCAGCAAAATAAGGTGCACCAATGCCTATTTCGGCATGTATCCCAATGGGACCTTCTAAGAATCTTATACCAACAGGTACCTGGAAGCTTGGATAGACAATATCGGTATATCCCAATGCGGGCCCGGTAATATACTGGTCGTAGTTTGAAGGCGGTGTGCCCACTTCATCGGTCCAGTGCGAAATACCAAAGCGCAGGCCATAATATATTTCAATATTATGGGTACAATATACATACCGTAATATCCTTGCAGTTAAATTCAACCTGGTTGTAGTTTCAATTGCACCACCTGTATTATAGGTAATACCTTGTGGTACACCGCTGGTAGTTTGGTAAGCAATACATACACCCACTGACATGTCCTTCGTAATTCCGTAATCTGCTGTGGCATTTTTTACAATTGATTGCGAAATGCCGTGCTGGTCGTAGCCCAAAATAAATGTGCCATAGATCCTCCATAAAATAGTGCTCTGCCCATACCCGGCGCTGAGGTATATTTTACCCTTAATGCTTTTATGTCTGCAGGCAGAAGTATCTGTATGTGTAGTTGTATCTTTTTGTGCAAGACCCAAAAAAGGTAGGGCAAGCAACAAAAATGCAATGCAGGTATATAGTAGGTTTTTCTTCACAGGGGCAGTAAAGATAATTTTAAATGGTTTGAAAGTATAACGGGGGTAGGGGTATTTTATTATGAAAATTCAACTTGTTCCTTCAGGACCTCACCCCGGCCCTCTCCTTGCTCAAGGAGAGGGTAGGATTTTTCTCTCTTTTATTTATTTTTATACCATGAACACGCACAATAAGGCATCTCTTAAAGATATTCGAAGGTCATTGAGGCAAGTCATGACGGATGCTGAAGCTGTATTATGGGAAGAGTTAAGGAATAAGAAGTTCAGGGATTTGAAGTTTAAAAGACAGCACAGTATAGGTAATTATATTGTCGATTTTTATTGTGCGAATCCTCGTTTAATAATTGAAGTTGATGGTGCAGTCCATTCAGAAAAAGAGCAGAAAGGGAAAGATGAGCACAGGGATGCAAACCTGCGAGACATGGATTATATCGTCTTGAGGTTTTCGAATGACGAAGTAATTAATGATACACAAGAAGTCTTAAAGAAAATTGAGATAGCTCTATTATAAGCTATATCTTCCATCCCTCTCCTTGAGCAAGGAGAGGGTAAGGGTGAGGTCGTGAAAAGAAAATGGTAGGTTTTAAGCCTCCGCTATAACCGATATCTCGACATTCACATTTAAAGGTAAGCGGCTTACCTGCACAGTTTCTCGCGCCGGGTAGTTACCGCTGAAGAAAGAACCATAAACTTCGTTCACTTTGGCAAAGTCATCCATGTTGGTGAGGAAAATAGTTGTCTTTACCACATTGTCGAGCTTTGAGCCTGCTTCAACCAATATGCCGCGTATGTTTTCCATAACCTTGCGGGTTTCGTTCTCAATAGTATCGGTTATCATATTTCCGGTACTTGGGTCCTTGGCTACCTGGCCCGATACATAAATAAGGTTACCTGATTTTACTCCCTGGCTGTATGGGCCAATTGGGGTTGGTGCATTTTTGGTTGTGATAATGGTTTTCATATTTAGATTTTATGTTTGTTATTATGGAACACTGATGACACTGATGACACTGATTTAGCTGATTGACGCTGATTTTTAAATGTAATAAATATTGTTTGTTTTTAACCTGTGATTATCCGTTTGATCTGTGTTATCCGTGTTCTATTTCATTAATTAGCAGTAATAGTATCGGCCACATCGTTTGACGAATTCTTAGGCGTGGCTTTCTGGTTCAATAATTCCTGTTTAATGGCTTTGCTTTTTATGATCATATCTGTAATGCTATCGAGCTGGCCACGGTAATAGTTTATCTCTTCGTCCTTGCTCTTTAGGTTTGCCATGGCCGCCAATCGTTTTTCGTTGTATGATTCTGAGAAGGCTATTTCTTTCTTTAAGGTCGCCAGGTTGAGTTTTTTCAGGCTGTCATCTTCCTGGTGCAGCACCTTTTCGCTATCCTTCAGCGCTATGCTAACCTGGTGTTCTTTGTTTTCAAGTTTCTTTACCTTAAGGTATTCCGATACATTGGTAACTATGGTTGTAATTACAATAGTACTAAGCCCTGCCAATGCACTGGCACGCTGTATCCACCCATAACGGAGGTTATTTACTTCGTGCCTTAGTTTTTCTCTTTCCAGTTCTTCTTTGGTCTTCATCAATTAAAACATTTTGGTAGGTAAAGGTAAAATAATTGAAATATTGTATTACTGTCGTTTTCTCACTATAGATAAACCCAGGAACAACACCAGCGGTATACATAGCCAGCAAGCTGCACGACCAATATAGTCGCCATATTTTACGTAAAAGGTTAGTCCCTCATAAACATTCAAACTTTCTTTAATAACCGCCGGTTGCCACCATTCGGTTCGTTGTAAAATATTACCCTGAGCATCTATAAATGCCGATATGCCAGTATTGGCTGCACGGGCAATGCAACGTCGTGTTTCAATGGCTCGTAAACGGGCATAGGTTAGGTGCTGTCGGTAGCCGGGAGTATCTTGCCACCAGCCGTCGTTAGTTATTATAAAAATCAGGTTGGCTCCCTTCTGTACATACTCACCCACATATTCCCCATAAATTGATTCGTAGCAGATAGCAGTACCCACATTTATTTTGTTATTTGGATTATAAAAAACCGAGGGTTCTTTTTGGGTGCCAAGTGTACCTGAAATGCCCCCTAGTTTAAATGCCAGATCGGCTATTGGGCCAAGTAGTTTTTGGAAGGGCATGGTCTCTACACCGGGTACTAATTTGCTCTTATGGTAATACTGTAAATGGTAATTGTTATTCATTTGAATAGCAGTATTATATGAGTCGTAATAACCGCTACCGTCAATGTACTTTCTGGCACTTGCCGGAATGCTATCACCTCTATTGTAATTGCGGTTAGAACTGGCTCCGGTAACCAGGCTTAAATGGGGATGGCGAGCGAGATAATTTTTGAGCACATTTATACTGCCATTTGCCTCCCAGTTGTTCTCCCAAATATCAGGGTCGGTAAGTGCGGTTTCAGGGAACACTAAATAGTCGGTTGTAGAGTCGACTTTTGTATCGGCCAAGGCAAGCATTTTGTTCAGCTGCTCCATAAAATTACCGCTGAACTTTTCGTTGTAAGGATCTATATTGGGTTGAACAACTACTACGTTTACTATATTGGGATCACGTGCACCTTTTTTGAGCGCACCATGTTTAATTATAAGATGGTTTAAATCATAAGTTATTCCTACTATAATTGAAAGTATAAGAGGAATAATAACCATAGCTATGCCTGCTATTATTACGTTGCGTTTGCTCTTTGCATCTGCCTTATCGATCCAAACACGCTTTATAAGATGGAAGAAGATGATGTTGGCAAGCAAAATCCATAACGAACCGCCCAATACACCTGTATACTCGTACCATTGCACGGTGTTTGCATAATTGGCAAAGCCATTACCCAATGTTAGCCATGGCCAGCTGCATTGCCAGTTCAGGTGAAAGTACTCGAACGATATCCAAAGCACCACCAATGCTGAATAGCCAGTCAGGTTATTGGTCTTCATACGCACATAGTGGAAGAACACCAGTACCAGAGCCATAAACATGGCATTTAATACAATGGCAGCCACACCACCTACAATAGTAGCATTAAACACCCACCAGGTCGATAGAATGTTCCAACTGAGCATTGCTATATAGGCATGGCGGTAAAAAGCAAAGGCCCTGTAATTGGCACGTTCGCGGTAATAGTAGTCCTCGACAAGCAACAGGGGGCAAAAGGCAATAAGTAGCAGGAACGAAAACCCGTGTGCCGGCCATCCCAGCCAAAGCAATACGCCTGTAAGCAGCGATAGAAGATATAATTGCTTTTTAGAGAAGGTTTTCACGAGGACAAATGTAAAAGGATTGCCACAGATTCAGAGGTAAGGAATGTAAATTAATAATGGGGGTGGTTTGTTTCTTATCTGTGAATCTGTGGCTTTATTGGTGAAATTAGTGGCTATTTGACTTATTTTTTAAGAAAATGTGAACAAATCAGCTTGCTTTTTGAAAAAGAGTTATCTTTACCACACCATATTAAACACAAAACTCAATTTTTATGGCAAGAAACATCCAGGAAGACGCATCGACAGTAAACCAGATTAAAGCCGGTACACATATAGAAGGAGAGGTAAAATCTTCGGGCGATATGCGCATTGACGGAACCATGAAGGGCAAGATACAAACCCAGGGTAAACTGGTTGTAGGCCCTACAGGTAGCATTGATGGAGAAATTTCTTGTCAAAATGCTGAGATACATGGAGTTATAAATGGTAAAATTACGGTAACCGAACTACTTTCCCTAAAGGCCAGTTCAAAGTTATTGGGAGACATAGTAATTGGCAAATTAGCCATAGAGCCCGGTGCCCAGTTTAGTGGTTCCTGCGTTATGGGAAATGCCGTAAAAGGCCTGTATAATGGGAATGGAAACGGAACCACCAAAGAAAGATCAGAAAGAAAAACAGAAGCAGTCGCTTAATAGCCTTGCCCGTTATTCGGGTATGGCTTTTCAAATTGGCGGCGCCGTCATCCTCGGCATATTGTTAGGTACATGGATGGACAAACAGTTCGATACTTCTCATTGTTTTACGGCGTTATTTACAATATTGGGTGTTTTTGTGGGTATTTATGCAGTGTTTAAAGATCTGTTAAAAAAGAAATGAAATCAAATCCATTTGTAGCCTTTTTACTTCAACTCTTCGGCCTCTCAGCTTTTCTTTTCGGAATTTTATTTGTGGTGTTTACCAAAGTAATGGTTACACAAGGCATGCCACTTGGTTTAATGTTCATTGTACTGTTTTTTATAACTGCCTTTTCTCACTTTATTTTGTTACGCTCGGCTAAAAAAGGTGCGCAGGCATTTACCTATGCATTTATGGGTATTAGCATGGTTAGGTTGGTTATATATGGCGTATTTATTGTACTATATGGTTACAACCACCACGAAGTGGTAAAGTTATTTGCTCTTACTTTTTTCGCCCTCTACATCATATATACGGCTTTCGAAATCAGGTCGGTGTTGGGCTATATGAAGGGGAAGTAAATTCATTTTCAGTAAGATATAGAAATCTGAATTTATTTACATAATCTTAATGTTTGGTAATGTTCTAAAACGTTTAAACGTTTATCTTTGATACGTTTTTGTGAAACATATTTTATTCAAGAACGTTAAAGGGGTAGGTAAGGGGCTTTCAAGAGGAATTATAAAGTATGAATAAAATCTTCAAGAGATTTTTATTGTTCATTTTGTGTTTTAGCAGTTCACTGCTATTGGCGCAAAATGTGGGTATTAACACAACAGGTGCAACCCCAAGTACCAATGCTGTTTTAGACTTAAACACAGGTAACTCAAACAATATGGGTGTTATTATACCCAGTGTTACCCTTGGTGCTGCTCTTACAACCTTCAATCCTCCCATGGCGCATCCTGCAACTGCAGCCGATGCCGGTATGCTTGTATACAATAGTCTTGCAACAAATCAGCCTGTAGGTTTTTATTATTGGAACGGTGCTACATGGGTACTTATTTCAATAAATACGTTTGTAAACAACGGCCTTTCTTTGAGCGGCAATTTTGTTCAGTTGGGCGGAAATAA
>Ga0210396_10001632_pt1 | contig 23909 bp, 19 predicted proteins | sample IncBWH17OmetaG_FD_155466 | JGI IMG/M metagenome (GOLD analysis project Ga0210396, IMG submission 155466) | Forest soil microbial communities from Barre Woods Harvard Forest LTER site, Petersham, Massachusetts, United States - Inc-BW-H-17-O ... | reverse complement strand
CTAATCGCGCTCGTTGGCGGCATGGTGGTCGTCCCCGTGGTCGTGCAGTTCCTGATCCGCGCCTCGCAGGAGAAGCTTCCGGAGCGCGGTGCGAAAGACTGGAAAGCGGCCGCGAGCGCCACCGTATTGGCAATTGTGGTCCTAGCCGCTTACCCGGAACAACTGATTCACCGCACCACGACTCATCTGCTCACGGTGGTTGTGGGCGCGATCGTGCTTTTCGCGCCAATACGACCGCTGCTGAACGCGCTCGTGCCGTACAAATCAGACAAAGGCCGAATGGAGAAGATACCGGCGCGCGGCCAATTCTTAACGGCCGGGCAGCGATGGGGCATGGCCGCACTTGCCGGAGCCCTGATCGGCGCTTGCGCTTTCCTGGGCGAGATCGGCGAGAGTAGCGGGGCAGTTCCACTGAACAGTCTGGCGTTTGTTGCTTCTGTATTTGTAGGCCTTGGGCTCGCAGGCCTTCTCATCGCCTACGCCTTCCTGCGAGAACCGCTGGGATTGGGACGCTGTAGCGAATCTCAATAACCGCCATATTTGAGGAAAAGCGGTTTGCTGCCGATCTGCGAACCCGCCGGTTAACGGCGCCTTAGTCGAGACCATGGTCGCCGTAGCAGGAGGCCCGGAGCAACACATGAGACCGTGAAGTGAACGAACGTTCACCAGATCTCAAATCGGTGTCTTTTGCATTAGGATCGGTGCAGAAAACCCGCCTTTTCGCGCACATATCGCGCCCCAAAGCGTACCGAAGAGCGTTATTCGGAGCAAAAAAAGGGCCCCTCTTTTGAGGAGGGGCCAATCTGCCTTGGTTCTCTCGTTGTGTGAGAGCTTGGTTGCGGCCAGCCTACTGCTGGGGCTGTGCCATCGGCTGCGACGCAGCACCCTGGGGGGAGGGCTGCGAAGGAGACTGCTGCGTCGCACCAATGGGTGAGCTGCCATCCGAAGATGGACCACTCAAAGCCGCTAAACTGTTATGCATCAACGTCACGTGGACAAGGCTGCCACGCGCCGCCGCCGTCCCGCTGTCCGACTCCGAAGGAGCGTTCCCCAGCGCGACACGATAGATGCGGTAGACCGGAATGTTGTGTTCGACGACGAGGTAGCGCACCACCGCGTCTGCCATGTGCTGCGAGTTGGAGATGCCGGCCTCCCCGCCTGTCCGCGAGTAGCCCTGCACTTCGACGATGTAACCCTTCTGCCCTTGCAGCTTGGTCGCAACGTCATCCAAGGCCTCTTTGGCCTTTGCATTCAACATTGTCTGGCCGCTGCGGAAGCGAATCTCCGTGTCCGCGATCGGCGCATACTGATCCAGGTTCGAGACCGTGGTATTCAGGTTGTCCGTGCGGGTGGAAGCCTGCTGCGCCAGCTGGGACGCCTGTCCGGCCTGCGTATTGGCCGTCGACGCAAGTTGGTTCGCGCCATCCGCTGTTGTCTGGGCCTTCTGGATACCGGCCGTGGCACGCGAGTCCAAGTCCTTGATATCGTTGGAGTTCTTCGCCGTGAGCTGATCCAGCTCATTTAGCCGGTCCTTCACCGGACCCACCTGGCGATTTACCCACTTCTTGCGGGCCAGCGGATTCAGATGGCCCCAGAAGCCCTCATTGGTCTTCGTCGGAAGAGGCTTGCCGGTGGCGTACGTGCTGTTATCTTGCGCATTCTGCGCCGTAGGGGATGGCTGCTGTTGCGTGTCTGCCGCCTGGGGAGTGGAGGTCTGCGCGGACAGGCTCAGGGTCGCCCCAAACATGAGGGCGGCCATAGTGCTGGAGGCAAGTACTGTCGCGTTCTTAGTGGCCATGCTGCAATGTCCATTGCAACGGGCATGCCAAAGCCGGTTCCAGAGTGGTACATCACTGCAAATAGATGAAAACATTGATATTTATCTCCTTTTTCACAGGTTCATTGCGTACTAAAGTAATCGATAACATCTGCTTCAAACGCGCCGAGCAATGAGGTTATGACAGACCGCCGCGAAAAAACTGCACCGCACAACTTTTTAACGGACCTGCACATGCATCGGCTGGATCGTCGGATACTGCTGGTTCCAAGTTGGTGAAACATGATCGAAGATGAGCCGGAATTCGTGCGAGTTGCCCGGCTTCAACGGCTCGGCCGAGACCGGTTCGATATCCACATACGGCTCCCGGGTCCGGATCAGAGTCAGCGGCATGGGCGTTTGCTGCGGGGGCTCGGCAATATCGTTATGAAAGGTGACCAGCACGTTGATCCCTGTCACTGTTTTGATGCCTTTGTTCGTGACCAGGCCGTCCACGTATGTCACCTTGCTGCCCGCGAAGTTCGCCGCCTCGCTCATCTGCAGGTTGCTGATGGCCAATTGGCTGGCATATGCATCGGGTGCCTGGGAGGCATCTTCCTCACGCTGGGCTTCTCGCTGATGCTGACTGGAAAGAAGCATGACCCCCAGCACCACCACGACAACCACCCCGGCAATGACCCACGGCAGCCAGGACCGCCCGTCTGGCTCAGTCTTCTTCTCGGAGAGAAATCCCCCCGCCCCGCTGTTCCCTGCACTGGACATGGCAGCGATTTTACGCTGGAACCATTCCGAAGGAATCCGTCAGCCGATTACGGCTGCGGCACACTTCACAAATTCTTCATTCGATTTTTCTGCGACTCTTGCCACAATGGGACGTCTTAAGAGGCAAGCATTTGACTCTTGCCCGAGGAGCGAATCCCATGCAGGCGACGCGAGACGTAACCCCGAACGCCCGGCCGCTCCCTTATCTCGATCCAAAGGCAAGCAAGCTGCCGGAATACGTCTACCGCGCCGCGATCCTGGTCGTGGTCGTTCTCCTGCTCTGGACCCTTGCCTAGCTCTGGACCGTCTTCAAACCGGCTTCTTCGCTAGCCGCCGGGAAGAAACTCCGCTTTCGACCAGGGAAAGTTCGCTTCGCCCGAGCCGGCCGTCTGGCGAAAATCGGCTCCCTGCACCTCAAGGCATACACACATCTCCGCCAGCCGGGAGCGCATGCGCTCGCCAATACGATCGCCCAAGGTGTCCTCTTTCGCTCCGCTGGCCGGCGGCCGATTCGCAAAGTTGGTCGTAATAATGGTGGTTAGCTTGTGGTTGTAACGGGCATTCAGCACGTGCGCCACAGTGTCCCAAACCCATGCCGTCGGCTTGGTCGAACCCAGGTCGTCCAGCACCAGCACCTCAGCCTCAATCACCGGCCGCAACAACTCGAACTCCGTCGTCTCGGAGCGGGAGTTGTAGGAGTTCTGGATCTGCTTCAGCAGGTCGCCGTAGTCGCAAAAGAGCCCCTGGCACCCTTTTTCTTCGATGAGCTCCCGCAATACGCCAACCGCCAGGTGCGTTTTGCCGCGCCCGGCAGGTCCCACAAACATCAGCCCGCGACCATCGGTATTTTGGGGGTAATCGAGGACGAACTGATGAGCCTTGAAATGCGCCTGCAACATGGTCTCGTGGGAACCCGTAGTCTCGACCGACTCATAGTTCTCGAGCGTTGCATGCTCATGGCGCCTGGGGATGTTCGCGCGCTCCAGCCGGCGCAGGGCCTGCCGCGCCCGCCTGCAGCTGCATACCGCCGCAACCCGGTCTCCCTGTGCGTCCCGGGTGATCTGCATGCCCGTCCCGCCGCACAGAGAGCATGCCGTCGGCTTCGACAGTCCAGCCTTTCCTGCAGCGCTCTCCATGCCTGCTAGTATCGCACTCGCCTGCCTTCCCAGACGGCGGCAAGAGCGGGCGAATCGATGCGGGATCCATGCAGAACAGAGGGGAAAGTGGAAATGTACGTCGTCCTCTGGAAGTTCGAGGTCCATCCGGAGAAAGTGGATGCCTTCGTGGCCGCCTACAAAAGCGAAGGTACCTGGGCGCAGCTATTCGCGCAGGCGGAAGGCTACCTCGGTACGGAGCTGCTGCGTTCGATCGACGGCGATGGTCAAGCACAATTCCTAACCATCGACCGCTGGCAAAGCTCCGCGCACTTCGACCGGTTTCGGACGCAATTCGACACCCGGTACCGCACTCTCGACACACAATGCGACGGGATGACCTTAAAGGAGCGCAAACTGGGGACGTTCGTCAGCGAAGGTTGAAACAACAACATTCGATTCGGCGATTGTGGCGGCAATGGGGGATTGGTGATGCAGGAGGAAATCGAGCTGCTGAATTACGTTTACAAACGATTCAATGCTCGTGACATGGAAGCCGTGCTCGCCGCTTTGCATGAGGATGTCATGTGGGCAAATGGGATGGAGGGCGGTCACGTGCAGGGACGCGACGCGGTGCGCTCTTACTGGACACGCCAATGGGCCATGGTCGACCCTCACGTGGAACCGGTCCGCTTTTCCACGGGGCCTGATGGCGAAGTCGTCGTCGAGGTCCATCAGGTCGTGCACGATCTCACAGGCGACCTTCTTCTGGACCACATGGTGGGTCACATCTTCAGAATCGATGAAGGAGCTATCCGCCGCTTCGATATCCGCGATGCGGGAACGTCAGGCTGATCAACAGTAATAGCGCAATCATGGCCGAAATGCCGGCTCGCCATAGTAGCCGGCGTTGGTGCGTACCTTCATGCCTGGCTTGCTTATCTTCACTTCCAGCTCGTGATACTCATCCGTGTGGTCGGCCTTCAGCGGATCGAAGCCGAGTGTGTAATACGCCTTAGCCTCGGTGACACAACGGTTTAGTTGACTTACCAGGTCCCCGGGCGTGTTAAGCACAAGCCCGCCACTATGAATGGCAAAAACCGGCAGGGATAAATCTCCGGATTCAGCCTGTCGCGGCGACGGTACGCCATTCAAAAAACCCTTGTAGAAGCCAGCGAATGCCGTGGACGACGGATCCAGTTGATTCACGTTGTAGACCGTGATGCGCGCCTCGCGCAGCGTCCGAGTCGTCTCGACAATTGCGTTGAAGAGCGCCCGCTGCGTAGCATCCGACGCTCGATATCCCGGGTTTTCCAGCATGGGCCAGCCCGGACCGATCCAGATCAGCATTTTGCGGCCGGGCTTCGGTGCTTCGACGGCGACAATCGACCGCAAGGTTTTCAGCGACAATTCCACGCGCTCGATGGCATCATAACCGCCGCTCCTCTGAACTGTGTGCATGGTCGCGCCGCTCTTATCCAGTTCCTGCGCCACTAAGCTTCCGTCGGTAGAGGGCCGCGGCCCCACCTGCACTCCCCGCTCGGAAAAGATCATCAAGGTCAGCGGCTGCGCCAGACGTCCGCCGTTCTGGCGAAGAAACTTTGCAATTTGATCGCGCTCAAAAGCGACGTTGCGAATAGAGTTGTTCGTCGCGTCGATTAGCAGAATGACCTCAACCGGAGGCTCGGCGGCGCCTTGGCCGATCGATCCATCTGCCCCGCGGAAGAAAAGTATCGGTTGCGGTTTCTTGTCATCGAGCAGAGTGAAATCGCCCTGCTGAAGACCAGCGACTGGCCGACCCGCGGCATCGGTTACAAGTACATCGAGCTTGATCTGACCCTGCGCCGGACTTGGCGACGGGCGATGGGAGAGCGCAGGATGATCCTGGTCCGTAGGCTGGGGGCTCTGGACAGAATCCGCCGGCGCGGGCACAGAACTCTGCTGCGGGATACCGACAGAAGTGGCGCTTAGCAACAGGAACAGAGCCCAACGGGTCCCAGCCATCGATCACCATGGCAACCCGCCCCAGCAAGACGGCGGGAAGAATCGTTTGCACAACAGCCGCATCATAGCGGGCTCGCCGTCTTCTGAACAGCACCCATCAAACCTTGAAATGCCTTTTTCCGTTCAATGCTGAACACTCAAAGCTGGAAGCGTGAAAAGAAATGTCGGTTCGGCGTAATACCCAGCGCTCGTCCGTGCCTTGAGTCCCGGCTTGTCCACATCGACAGCAAGCTCGTGATACTCGTCCACGTGTTTCCCTGCGGCAGGATCGAATGTAAGTGTGTAGTAGGACTTCGCTTCCGCGATACAACCAGCGATCTGATCGCCCAGATCGCCGGGAGCAACCAGTGCGCGCCCTCCGCTGTGAATTGCAAGCACCGGCAACGCCAGATCACCGGGGCGCACCTGGTTCACAGACGGCACCCCTTTCAAAAAGCTGCCGTAATGCTGGACACGCGGTTCGTCTGTCGTTCCCGGGTCGACGGGATAAATGCTGTACAGCGTAATTCGCGCCTCGCGAAGGCCCCGGGACGTCGTAACCACCCTGTCGAACTGGACCTCGTAATCATGCTTTGTGAACTGGATGCGTGAATTCTCCAGCATCGGCCAACCCTCTCCGATCCATATCAAGATCGTTCGACCGGGTCTTTTGTCCTCAGCGTCGGTAATGAGCTGCAGAGTGTTCAGCGACAGTGTCAGACGATCCGCATCACGCTCTATCGTCATAGGGATGGAATGAATTGTCGTCTCGACCTTGTTCAGTTCGTCGGCCAGCAGATTCCCGTCCATGGTCGGCTCTGGCAAACCCTTCACGCCGCGGCCGTCGAAGACCATTAATGAAGTTGGGTGGGTTAGGCTTCCGCCATTCCGACGCAGAAAGCCCTCGATCTGGTAACGCTCATTGGCGACTACTCGCAGTGAGGTATTGGCGACATCCACCAGCAAGATGACTTGCACCGGCGGCTCGCCTGGCCCCGCCCCCAGAACGCCGTCCACCGCCCGAAAAGAGAGGAGTGGCCGCGGCTTCTTGTTATCGAGGAGCGCGAAGTCCTTTTCTTCGAGACCTGCGACCGGCCGGCCGGCATCGTCGGTCACAAGAACATCGAGCTTGATCTGGCCCTCCGCCGGATTTGGCGGAGGGCGATGGGAGAGCGCGGGACGGGTTTGATCGGCGGCCTGGGGACTCTCGGCGACCGCAGACGCGGGCACGAAGCTCTGCTGCGAGATAGCTACAGAAGCAGCGCTTAGCAGCAGAAACAGAGCCCAACGGGTCCCCGCCAATCGATCACCATGGCAACCCGCCCCAGCGAGGCAGCGGGAAGAATCCTTTGCACAACAGCGGCATCATAAGCCTGGCGCCGGTAAGCTTAATAGTGTCTCCACCCTACCGGCGTTCGCCTTGCGAAAAGGCTGCAATACGCCTAAAATTGTCGGATTGCAGGAAAGGGATTTTGCGACAGATGCCAAAGGAAAAGATTCACCCCAATTACGCCCAGATTCGCGTTATGTGCGCCTGCGGCACGTCCTTTGAGACGCGCTCGACCCACAAGGGCGACATCCACGTGGAAATCTGCTCGGCTTGCCACCCGTTCTTCACGGGCAAGCAGAAGCTGATCGACACGGCCGGCCGCGTGGAGCGCTTCCGCCGGAAGTACGCTAAGGCTGAGGCCAAGCCCGAGGCAGCAGTCGCGAAGTAACGCCCGGCTGCGTGGCAGACTCAAAGAGGCCTCCTGCGGGAGGCCTCTTTACTTGCATACACTTATCCAGACACGAATGCACCTATGAAGAAGCACTGGATGGACAATCCGCAAGGCCCGGACGCCACCCCACGCGAGGCTGCCCCCACCCGCGTTCCTGCCCGCTTCGCCATCGGCCCGGTTGAGGTGCGCCCCGCTACCGTCCTCGCCCCGATGGCCGGGGTCACGGATACGATCTTCCGACGCTTCATTCGCAATGCGAGCCTCTTCACGCCTGCCGGAGATGCCGACGCCACGGTGGCTACCGAAATATCCAACCAGCAGTCCGGTTGCGGCCTGATCATGACCGAGTTCACCTCGGCCGACGGGCTTGCCCGTATGCGCGAGGCGAAGCGCAAGCGCTATCTCACCTACTACGACGACGAGCATCCCATCGCCGCACAGCTTTTCGGCTCGGACCCGCGCACGCTCAGCGAAGCCGCGAAGATCGTTCAGGACGCGGGTTTCGATATGGTCGACCTGAACCTAGGCTGCCCGGCCAAGCGGGTTGTCGCTTGCAATGGCGGTTCTGGCCTGCTGCGCGATCTGCCTCTGATCGCGCGCATCTTCGAGGCGGTGCGTGACGCAGTGACGATTCCCTTCACCGTAAAGTTCCGGTTGGGCTGGAATGACGACAACATCGTCTGCGTCCCGCTCGCGCGTCTTGCCGAGGAGAGCGGGCTGAATGCAGTCGCGCTGCACGCACGGACGCGCGAGCAGGGCTACTCGGGCGACGCCCGCTGGGAGCACATCGCCGCAGTAAAGGACGCAGTCGAGATCCCGGTGATCGGCAACGGAGACATCCGCACACCCGAAGACGCTGTTGCCATGGTGGCGCGCACAGGCTGTGACGCCGTGATGATTGGCCGCGCCGCACCGGCAAATCCCTGGATCTTCCGCCAGATCGCGCAGTACACCGCGACTGGCCGCTACGACGTCCCGAACGAATGGGACCGGTATCGCATGATCCGCACCTACTTCACCATGCTGCTCGAAGAAGGCCACTGGCACACTGCGGGGTCGGACGAGAAGAACCTCGAAGCGGCAAAGGCCTGCCGCGAGGGTGCCGGCAAGATGAAGCAGTTCGCCTCCTGGTTCACGCACGGCGTGCCCGGCGGTGGGGCATTGCGCAAGACCATCTACGAAGCGCGGACCGGCCCCGCGATCCTAGATGCTGTCGAACACTTCTTCGCTCAGCGGTTCAGCGGTGCAGGCATGCCAGAGAATGAGACCAGCGCCAGCTTTGCCTTTCAGGAAGGCTGAGGGACCTCTCCAGCGCGCTTGCGCCAGATCACGTCGAGGGAACGTCGCCAGTCCTCACCCACTGCAATCAGGTTCCACTCGATCTCCCCGCTCAAGTAGCGCAACACCGTCTCCGTAGCTGGATGAACCCGTAGCGCAGGTGCGACAAAGTACAACAACGGTGGCCTATCGGCCAGATGGATGCCGGGAAAATATCCGGAACGCGTGAAATCATTCGTTCCATCCACCGCGCGCGACTGGGATGCACGATGCACCCGGATCCAGTAGTCCAGCCCCTGCAGCACCATGTGCAAGTCCTCGTCCGCTTTCAACTCCACCACTGCAAGCCGGCCATCGCGATTCACGGCCAGCAGGTCAAGCATGCCGCGATCACTCGCCGCGAAGGCGGGCACCTGCCGGTAAACAGGGTCTCCGAGAAGTGCATGCTCGATCTCGAGGAGTGAGCCGGATAGGCGCGATTCGAGCCAGCGTTCCGGCTGCATGCGATAGAGAGGATCGCGCGCACTTCCCGCCGTATGGCGGCTCTCAAAGAGGCGGGATGTCAGCTCTCGCAACATCGGCGCGGTGTCTTCGTTCAGCTCGGTCTCGCTAGGTCCGGCGCCGAAGGTGATGCGGTCTTTCCGCTGAAAGGATCCCGGAGCAAGCCCGTGCTGCACGCGCGCAAACTCCAGCCCATGCAGCGACAACCCCACGGCTGACGCGCTGTGCACCCGCTGCTGGACACGTTCCCGCGCTGGCTCTGGCACCAATGTCAGCACCTGCGTAATGGCCGACTGCAATCTCTCGAGGGCTGCTGCGCTGTCGAAGTTCTGCAGCAATCGCATCTCGAGATTGCCATTCCTGCCAATCTCCACCTGTCGCAACTCATCCGCGCGCGCATCGCACTCATACAGCTCCCACTTGGCCTGCGCGCCATCGAGCCAACCCATCCGCGACTGCGTCGCTGCGGCGTGGCCCTCCGGCAGAATCACGCGCAACCCTTCCACATGTCTTGCGTGTCCACTACGGGAATTCTTCGCGCGCTCACGGCAACGCGTCAGCCAGACCAGACCCAGCGTCAGGATGCCGTCAATCGTCGCCTGCGATTCCTCTGCATTCACCGCGATCAGCGCCCAGGCGCTCTGCCCACGCGTCAACAGCCCGCGCGCATACGCCGGCCCAAAGCTGTGCTCCAGATCCATGGAGCCGCTCAGCCCCTCGAGCTTCCAGTCACCGAAGACGCGCGGCAGCATATGCTCAAGCTGCTTCAGGTAGCGCGAACGGATCGCTGCACGCGTGGAAGGCGTTCGCTGGTCGCGGTCCGCAAGTAGGTGCAGCATCTGCGGCCGCGTCTGTCCGAATCGCCGCACCTGCAGGCGAAGGGCATCCTTCCGCACATCGAGCCCGGTCACCGTGCGGACGATGTTCCGCTCCTCCGACCACAATTGCAGCACGCAACGGCCATGCTCCGAGGAGAGCGCATAGCGCGCCTCGCGCATGTCGAAGAGCAGGCGGCCGTCCTCCAGTACCGCGGCACCGGGATGCTCCGCGAGGAACGATTCAAGCTCGCGCGCGAGAGTCTCGGCGCTCAGATCTGTAACAATGGCCGGCATTTATATGCACAACCAGTGTGCGGCGGAAACCACGTCGGACGAAATGCCCTCTCCGGGGGATGGCCGCGGCGGCTAGCGCGACACGGCGCGCGCATGCTCCAGGTGATGCCGGCTGTGCCACTCATAGCGCAGCAGAACCTGATCGATGCGCTCCGGCCCATTCTCCGGATGGTGAAAGCCGCGCGCCCAGTCGGCATCGCTGAGCGACCGTAACAACATCACCATGCGAGCGTGCACACCATCGATAATGCCCAGCGAGGAAGCAACCGGCGCATCCGAAGCATCGGTCAACTTCGCCCAGGCCTCCTGGTCATAAGGCTTGATGGTGGGCCAGTCCTCGGTGAGGGCCATGCGCAGCCGGCCGGACATCTGCGCGTGACTGTCCGCCAGGTGGTGCGCAAGCTGGCGAAGCGTCCAGCCCCCCGGACGATACGGCCGATCGAGCCCAGCGTCCCCGCGCGTCTCCACCTCCTGCCTGAACAGTCGCGGAAAGGCCTCGAGAAAGTCGATCGCCTGTTTACGCTGCTCTGCGGTGACCCGCGGGGTTAGCTTGAACTGCCCTACCGGGTACTGCTGGCGCTCGAGTTCCTGCTCTGCTGTTGTGCTCATGCCGAAAACATAGCACGGAAGAAGCACAGCAAATCGGTTCGATCCGGCCTCCCATGAAGCCTACAATCGAGGAGAATCATCCAATCAACAGACATGAGTCATCACCCTACAAACATTCCGTCTGGAACGCCGCACGATTTTGCCGGTCCAGAGCACCGGCGCTATTTCTTTGACACCTTCGGCATCACCGAGCGTCTGCTCGAACGCTGCCTGGGCGAGGCGCTCTCGGCCGGCGGCGATTACGCCGATCTCTACTTTGAATCCATCGCATCCACGTCTATCGGCCTCGATGAATCTCTGGTGAAGTCTGCGAGCCAGGGCATGAGTGCGGGCTGCGGCGTGCGCGTGGTCGCGGGCGAGCGCACCGGTTACGCATACACTGACGACCTCTCCGCCGATCGCCTGCTCCGCGCCGCGCGCACGGCAGCGCTGATTGCGAGCGGCCCTGCGAAGGAGCCGGTCACCGCCTTCCGCGAGAGCGCCCAGCAGGACCTCTATCCTGTCCTCTCACCGGAGGGCGATGCCAATATCACCGGCAAACTCGACCTGCTGCTCCGCGCCGATCGCGCCGCGCGCGCTGCCGATCCACGCATCGTGCAGGTCCGCGCCAGCTTTTCAGACGAGGTGCGCCGCATCCTTGTCGCCGCATCCGACGGCACCTTCGCCTCCGACACGCAGCCGCTCGCCCGCTTCAACGTATTTGTCATCGCGAAGGACGGAGCGAACATCGCCCGCGGCAGTGCCGGAGGCGGCGGTCGCGTGGAGCTCGACTACTTTCATAACGAGAAAACTCCGGAGAGTTTCGCGAAGGAAGCCGTTCGTCAGGCGATCCTCCAGCTGCACGCTGTTCCTGCTCCTGCCGGAGAGATGGAAGTGGTCCTCGGTCCGGGCTGGCCCGGTGTGTTGCTGCACGAAGCAGTCGGCCACGGTCTCGAAGCCGACTTCAACCGCAAAGGCACATCGGCCTTCTCTGGTCTCATCGGCCAATCGGTCGCTTCGTCAAAAGTCACGGTGGTCGACAACGGTCGCATGCCCAACCGCCGCGGCTCGCTCAACGTCGATGATGAAGGATCACCCACGCAGGAAACAGTGCTCATCGAAAACGGCATCCTCAAGGGCTACATGAGCGACAAACTCTCGTCGCGGCTTATGGGGATTCCGGAGACTGGCAACTGCCGCCGCGAAAGCTATCAGGCCGTCCCCATGCCGCGCATGACAAACACATACATGCTTGCCGGTGACGATGCGCCGGAAGACATTCTGCGGTCCGTGAAGCGCGGCCTCTACGCGGTGAACTTCGGCGGCGGCCAAGTGGACATCACGAACGGCAAATTCGTCTTCTCCGCCAGCGAGGCCTACCTCATCGAAGATGGCAAGATCACCGCGCCGGTAAAGGACGCTACGCTGATCGGCAACGGCCCCGAGGCGCTGAAGTATGTCTCCATGGTTGGCCACGACCTGCGGCTCGATGAAGGCATCGGCACCTGCGGCAAGGAAGGCCAAAGCGTGCCCGTGGGTGTCGGCATGCCCACCATTAAGCTCGACCGCATGGTGGTCGGCGGGACCAGTCGTTCATGATCGAAACACTTACTGCACACCAGGGCCTCAGTGCCACGCTCGCCACGCAACTCGTCGATCAGGCGCTCGCTGCCGGCGCGACCGATGCTGAAGTCGTCCTCTACGAAGGCGATGAGTTTGAAGCCCTCGTCCGCAAGGGCGAGGTTGAGCGGCTGAAGGAATCAGGCTCGCGCGCCGCAGGGCTGCGCGTCTTCCGCGGCTCGCGTGCCGCATCGACGTCTACCAGCGACCTGACACCCGCCGGTCTCGAACGCCTCGTCCACGGCGCGATCGATCTGGCGCGCGTCACATCCGAAGACCCCTTTGCAGGCCTGCCCGATCCGGCCAGCTTTGGCAAGCTCGGCGGCGACCTCCAGCTCTACTCCGAAGACGTAGCAGAGCTGCCTGCCGCCGAGCGCATCGCATACGCACGTCGTGCCGACGCGGCATGTTTCAAGGCCGACCCGCGCATCACAAACAGCCGCGGCGGCTCCTTCGATTCCGGTGCAGGCCACAAGATACTCGCCAACTCCCGCGGATTCATCGGCGAATACCGCCGCTCCATATGCTCCATCTCCGCGAGCCCCATCGCGCAATCTGCCGATGGCCAGATGCAGCGCGACTACTGGTACTCGAGCGCGCGCTCGGCGGCTGCACTTGAATCGCCGGAGTCCATCGGAGCAGAGGCCGCGCGCCGCACTCTCCGCAGGCTCGGCGCGCGCTCTGTGCCCACGCAGCAGGTACCGATCGTCTTCTCGCCGGAGATCGCGCGCTCCATCGTCGGCCACATCTTCGAAGCCGCGAACGGATCGCTCATCTATCACCAGTCGTCCTTCTTCGCCGGCAAGCTTGGCGAGCAGGTAGCGAGCCCCGAGCTGACCATCATTGACGACGGCACACTCATCGGTGGTTTCGGCACTGCGCCGTTCGATGGCGAAGGTCTTCCCACACGCCGTACCGTCATCGTCGAACGGGGGGTGCTGAAGAGCTATCTGCTCAACACGTACATGGCGCGCAAGCTCGATATGCTCTCCACAGGTAACGCTTCGCGTGGCATCAGCGGTGCGCCTGGCATCGGGGCCGGCAATCTCTTCCTCGAATCGACGTCAGCGCTGCCGCCGACATCCATTCTCGACGGCATTCAGAGTGGCCTCTACGTCACTGAGTTGATCGGCCAGGGCGTCAACATGGTCACCGGCGACTACTCGCGTGGCGCCTCCGGCCTTTGGATCGAGAATGGCGAGCTGAGCTATCCCGTCGAGGGCATCACCATTGCCGGCAACCTGCGTGAGATGTTCCGGAACATCACCGCCGCTGGCAACGACATGGTCTTCCGCAGCTCGGTTGCATCGCCCACGCTGCGCATCGACGGGATGACGATCGCTGGAGCATGACAATCGCGAGACCGTAATCGCAATCTCAAGCAAAGTGAAAGGCCGCCCGGAGGCGGCCTTTCGTCTGTCATTACGCCAGAGCTAGAAGCTAAAGCGCGCTCCAAACTCACCCAGGAACGACTTCGGAATGACCGTTCCCCCCGGCGTGATGAAGTCTTTCGGCTTCAGAAAATTATTCACGCTTGGGTCAGGATCGAAGTCTGTGACAAGGTTGTGGAGATTGCTTCCGAAGTTCGCGCGGTTCGTCAGATCGAAGCCTTGGAAGAAGAGGTTTACGTTGTACCTGTCGTGGATAGTGATCGTCTTACCGACGCGTGCATCGAGTTCCACAAACGCCGGTCCGCGATAGTTGTCATAGGAGACCTCTGTGCAGGTGTTGTTCTCGAGGCAGGAAATATAGTCCGACCCGGAGATACCTGCAAACGCCACATACGATGCCGGGTTGGTCTGCGACGCGCCTACCGGAACAATCGCGTGCGGGATGCCATTGCCGCTGCCGTAGCCCCACAAATTGCTGCTTGCCTGTTCTATGTCGATCGGTCGGCCAGTACCGATCTGAAAGATTGGCGAAACGGCGATCTGCCACGGTAGATTCCATGTCGCAGAGGCGGTGACGTGATGCCGCTCGTCACTTGGCGTGGGGCCAAAGTCCTGTCGGCGGAACTGACCCAGGAACGGGTTCGTCGCTGTGTTGCGGAAAGATGCCGCACCGCCCTCGAAGGCAAGAGCCTTGGAGTAGGTGTAGTTGATGGTACCGGTGAACCGCTTCCACATCTGCTGCCGATAGCTGATGTTGAGTCCGTCGTAATACGAGTGCCCGATCGACTGCTCATCCGCGATGCGGCCGAGTTGCGGGACGCCAGCAGCATTGAACGCTGCAGAGAAGGGCCGCGTTCCTTTTCCAGCTCCGAAGTATTGGACCGGATTGATGTTGACCGTCTTGTCGTCGTGCAGGCCGCGAGCCTGCACGTAATCCACTTCGATGACCGAGAAGTTGTTCGGCGCATACTGGAAGCCGGCGTTGATCTGCTGTGTGTAGGGGTTGCGATAGCTGGGATCCATGATGCGTCCCGTTGATCCTGGCGCCAGATCGTGGCTCGCAGGCGGAATCACCGGAGCCGGATCGATGCCATAGCGGTAGTTCGTCAGGGTGATGTCTGTGCCCGGCACGGTCTGGGACGCGCCGCAAGTTGGGTCGTTCGGGCCGTTGCAACTGATACTGAAGGTATTCGCGAATACAGTGTTGTTGGCCTGCTGGATCATGAACAGCGGAATGTTCTCGAATGTTTGGCCGAAGTAGAGTCCGTAACCGCCGTGCAGGACGAAACGGCCATTGCCCAGCAGATCGAAAGAGAAGCCGATGCGCGGACTGATGTCCAGATTGTCATTGTTGGGCAGACCGGTAAAGACACCGCCGATATTGGTAAGGCTGGGCGTATATCCGGATAGATAGGTTGTCGGATTGACCTGCGTCGGGACAGTGGCTATCCCCGTCGCGGCGGCGGCAATCAGTTCCTGGTGAGTGCGGCTGATCTTCTGCTGGTCAAGACCGTAAGTATTGATGTCGCGGTCATAACGCATGCCCACATTGATCAGAAGGCGCTGTGTTGCGCGCCAATCATCCTCAACGTAGAGACCAAGCATCTTGGGCGACAGATTGAAGCTCGGATCACCCGAGGTGCCCGTCATCGCCTGCACCGCGCCCGGCGTAGAGAAGCCCTGCGGGAGAGCCAGCAATTGTGCAGGACTCGCGTAGAAGTCGAATTCCGGCGTCGAGTTATTTTCGAAGTAGCCGCCCACCTGGGGCTCGTAAAGGAAGTCCACTCCGCCGCGCACTGTGTGCCTGCCGTGGGAGTAAGAGAGATCGTCGCGGAATTGGAACTTGTGCTGGCTGGATTTTTGCGGCACGTTGACGTTCGTACCGAATTGCGTGCCGTCAGGGAAGGTGATCGTCGGCGCTACAACCGTTGCCTTGATCAGATTGTTCCAGTACTGAAAGCCGGCCGTGAAGTTGTTCACCAGGCTCGGGCTGAGTACGGAGTTGAACGTGACGTTGGTCAGAATCAAGTCATTCAGCGTGACGTTCGTCTGGGTAAGGTCGACCTGCGATGTGTCCTGGTCGTTATTGCTCTTGTTGTCTTGCGCCAGGTAGCTGACGAACATCCTTTCGCGCTCATTGAAGTTGTGATCAATGCGACCGTTATAGCGCTTTTCATCGAAGGGTGTTGGGATCGTATGGGACGGCTGCGGTGGCACTGCGAACAAATTGGGTTGCTGTTTTGCAACTTGCGCCACCAGCGTCAGTTCATTGAACGAGTCCGGGTTGACGGAGATACTCGACCGCTCGCGCAGTCCCTCATAGGCGAAGAACCCGAAGTCCTTGTCCTTGCGAATCGGTCCGCCAATCGCGCCGCCGTACTGCTGCCGGCTGTAATCCGGCTTCGGCTGATGGCCCTGTTCCGCGAAGTAGTTGTTTGTCTGGAAGGTCTGTGTACGGAAAAATCCATACGCACTGCCGTGGAACTGGTTGGTGCCGGATTTGGTTACGACATTCAGCGCGGCGCCCTCGCTACGACCATTCGCCGCGGAGAAGCGATTCGGGCTGATGATGAACTCCTGCACAGCCTCGAGCGGTAACTGCATCACCGCGCCGCCCACTGTGTTGTCCTTATTGTCGACGCCATTGACGGTGGTATTGGTGTTGCGTCCCGTAGAACCATTGACCGCGTAAACCGCGTAGCGGTTCTTCGTCGGATCGTAGCTGTCGACCTGCTTTACACCCGGAGCAAGGATCGCGAGGTTGGCGAAGTCGCGCCCATTCAACGGCAGCTCGGTGATCTGACGCGGCGTTACCGCAGTCGAAACATCGCTCTTTTCCGGGTCGACAAGCTGATTGTTCGCCTGCACCTGCACCGTCTCGCCGGTGCTGCCCGCTTTCAGCGGCACACTTGCGGCAGCTGTCGTTCCCACCAGCAGATCAATGTCTTTGATCTCGCCGGTAGCAAATCCCGGCGCTTCCACACGAATGCTGTAGTGGCCAACGGGGAGCAGATCGAAGCGGTACTCGCCCGCCGGTCCGCTCCTCGTCGTTCGTTGCGCATTCGTGCCTGTGTTCGTTGCTGTCACAACCGCGCCCACGATTGCGGCGCCGGAGGAGTCAGTGATCGCACCGGCGATTGCGCCGCTCGCTGTGGCCTGTGCATACAGCGGAGGTGTTGACAGGTTGAAAACGGGAAGTGCCAGCAGGGCTGCGGCCAGCGTGATTTTGAGACAGGGGTACCCACGTGCTTCCATCTGCGGTCTAACCTCGGAAAATAGAAAATTGTCGCCGGCTCTACGTGGAACCAGCTGTCTACGTCAAAGCGTTAAAAATCCGTTAAGAGATTTTGTGAATCATATGACAGCGTTTGGGATGTGTCTACCCGGAATGCTGACCATCGATTAAAAACTTGGACCGAAATTGGTAACCGTGGACGATTCCAATTTCGGCCAATTTGCCAGATTTCCATCTTTACGTTCGCGTCTGTAACAGCTCCCCAGAAAGAGGCTGAGGAGGCCGGCATGAGCCGCTCATCCATCCTTGCCTTCGTGAATGCCGCGCCTTTTTTTGCATCGAGCGAAGGCGTCGTCAGCCTCCAGCACTCCGCTGCTTTCCTCCTGCCTCTGTGTAGCCTCACCTACACCGGATCACCAGACTTGTTTCACCATCGCCACCAGTAGCGCGTCTTCGATGCGCGCCCGTAGACATTCGTAAGCGCGACACCTGCGAGCGACCATCTCAACCGCTTACGAAGCTCCGCCGGTTATCCACATATTTTTTTCCGCTGCCAAAAGCAGCCAGAATACCGGCCTGGATCGAATCCGGCCCGCTCACTCGTCGCCTCGCGTACACGATCGCTAGAATTGGAGCGTGCTGCCGCATACTCTACCCTTCGGCCAGACAAATGCCGCGGATTCGACGCCGGCCGATCCACTGGCTGGGCTGCCGGAGTCGCCCGCCGTCTTCTCGCTTGGCTTCGGCGAGCGCCGGGAACCCTACATCGCACGCACCACGAATCTGCGCCGGCGGCTGCGACGCATGCTCGCTCCCGAAGGCGCGCTCTCGCGCCGCATTCAGCTTCTCCACTTCGTACGCGAGATCTCCTGGGCGCCTTACGGCTCGGAGTTCGAAGCGTCGCTGCTGCTCTATCGCGAAATCGCAGCCACCGTTGGTACAAATGATTCGGCCACGGTCCGCAAACGGCTTCGCCTACGCCCGCCCGCGTATCTGCGCATGGCCATGGAGAACGACTTCCCCCGCCTCTTCGCGACCAACCGTTATGTGCGCAGCGCGGTCGACCGCAGTTTCGGCCCATTTCCCACGCGCGCCGCTGCTGAGCGAACCTGCGATGCATTGCTTGACCTCTTCCAGTTGCGCCGCTGCGTGGAAGATCTGCACCCCTATCCTGAGCATCCCGCCTGCCCGTACTTCGAGATGAAGAAGTGCCTGGCTCCTTGCAACCAAACCTGCACGCCGGATCGTCATCGCGCCGAAGCCGACGCCGTCTTCGAGACCCTCCGCACTCACGGTCGAAGCCTGCTCTCCTCGCTCGAGCGTGAACGTGCCACTGCATCAGAAGCTCTGGAGTTCGAGGCCGCGGCCGCGATCCACCAACGCTATGAAAAAGCCGAGACCGCATTGCGCGAGCTCCCGGAATCGGTGCGTCTGCTCTCTGAGCTTTCCGCCGTCATTGTGCAGCCCTCGGCCGATGCGGGCGAAGTGGCGCTCTTTCGGCTCACACGCCAGGGAGTCGGCGGCCCCATCGCCTTCGCGACCGTCGGCATGCGGCTGCACAACGAGCAGTCCGGCTCCTCGTCCCTCTATTCGCATCCCATGGCGCTCGCCGCAGTTCCACTGGAGCCCTCAGCTGCCGGCCCGGCCATCGACACGCTGGAAACCCGTCTGGAGAAGGCCCTCGCCTCACTCGACGCGATGTCGCCCTCCCGTCCCTCGACATCGCAGATCGAAGATCACCTCGCGCTGTTTACGCGGTGGTGCTTCCGCCCAGTCACGAAGCGCGCCGGTGAGGCGGTCTTCGCGGACCCAGGCGGGATCGTCCCCCCGAAACCCCTGCTGCGCGCCATCTCCCGGGTCGCCCGCGGGACAGTCGTCCCTGCGGCAGCCGTCTGAACGTCACCCCTGGCCGCTGATACACTGACCGCGTGGTTGAACTGTTACCCTCTATATTGTCGGCAGACTTTACCCGGCTCGGTGAAGAGGTTGCTGCGGCCGAGCGCGGGGGCGGGACCGTCATTCACGTCGACGTGATGGACGGCCACTTCGTGCCCAACATCACGCTTGGACCGCCGGTCGTGAGGTCTCTGCGCAAAGTCACAAAATTGCCCCTCGATTGCCACCTTATGATCGAGAACGCCGATGACTTCATTCCCGCGTTCGCGGAAGCGGGCGCTAACTGGATCGGTGTGCACTACGAAGCCTGTGTCCATCTGCACCGCACCATCCAGCACATCCGCGATCACGGTATGGAACCCGGGGTGGTGCTCAACCCGGCCACGCGCGTCGACCTGATCTACGATGTGCTCCCCATGCTTCACCACGTGCTGATCATGAGCGTGAATCCTGGCTTCGGCGGACAGAAATTTATCCCCTTCTCGCTGGACAAGATCCGTCGTCTTCGTGAGTTACGGGCGGAGAGAAACCTGAGCTTCCGTATTGAAGTGGACGGCGGGGTGTCCCACGATACGCTTGCCGCCGTAATTGAAGCAGGAGCGGAGCTGCTGGTCGCAGGGAGCGCCGTCTTTGACGGCGGCCATCCTGAGCGCAAGGCCCGTGAATTATTAGAGGCAGCTCGTTCAGCAGAGCTCGCCGCGGCACATTGAGCAGGCATCTGCCGCTATATGGCTGGAAGAGAAGGCCAACACGGCCTTTCGACGGGAAAAACCGCACTTCTCTGCTGGTGAACGAGCACGGGAGCGAGGGACCGCTCTAAAATGATCATAACGAGAAACCCACAGGCGAAATCGAGCGCACGCTGCCGGTGGTCTTTTGCCAACTCTCGAGGGATGTCGATGTCAATGAATCGGAGTTTTTCCGCCCGTCTGCTTGCTCTCAGCGCCACCGCCTGTCTTGCCGCCACGCTAGCCAGCGTGTCGGCGGGGGCCTCTCATGTGAAGAAGCCGAAGAAGGCCAGCCCCACGGATCCGCTGGCCGGCGTCACCTCCAAGCAGCCGGACAAGGAGCTCTTCGAAAAGGCGATGAACGCAATGAAGAAGGGCAAGTACGACGTGGCCCGTCTCGATCTTCAGGCGCTCCTCACCACGTATCCGGAATCCGAATACCAGATGCGTGCCAAGCTGGCCGTCGGGGACAGCTGGTACAAGGAGGGCGGCGCCGCCGCATTGCAACAGGCGGAGGCCGAGTACAAGGACTTCATCACCTTCTTCCCCAATCAGCCCGAGGCCGCCGAAGCCCAGATGAAGGTGGGCGACATCTACTACCAGCAGATGGAGAAGCCGGACCGCGATCCCACCAACGCGGAACGCGCCGAGCAGGAATATCGGCTGATGATCCAGCAGTATCCCGACTCCACCCTGGTCCCGCGTGCCAAGCAGCGTCTGCGCGAGGTACAGGAGGTGCTGGCGCAGCGCCAGTACACCGTGGGCTCCTTCTACGCCACGCATGAAAACTGGCCGGCAAGCATCGCTCGTCTGCAGACGCTCACCGACTCCTATCCGCTCTTCAGCAAGAGCGATCTCGCGCTGATGCAGCTCGGAGATGACTACGCATCCGAGGCGAATATCGCGTCGCACCTGAACATCAACGCCGCCGAGCGGGAGCGTTTGATCGCGGCCTACGATGACCGCGCGGCCGATTGTTATGCCAGGGTCGTTACACGGTATCCAATGGCGCCTCACGTGGAAGATGCGCGTGAAAAACTGATCGCGCTGGGCCGGCCGGTGCCGGAGCCAACCCAGACCCAACTGGCAGAGAGCGAGGCTGAGGAGCAGAGCCGCGCCAACATCAAGTTGAAGGACCGCGCCATACTGCTGGTGAAGCATGGCCCGTCGACGCTTGAGGCTGCGCGCGTCGGTGAGCCCCTGATGACGCCGGCAAAGACCGTCACGGCGCCGGAAGTAAGCAAAGAAAACATCGCCATCTTCAACGCGGCTGCGGGCAAGCCGGCAAACGAACCTCCGGCCGGTACACCTTCGCCCGACGTCGCGAACGGCACCGCCGCTCCGCGCACCGGCGATGCCGCGGTACCGAATCCGGAGGGTGGCGCTCCGGGCGGGACGGGCGTCGGTGTCGAGATCCTGAATCCGAACGGCAACGCAATCGACAATAACAGCGGCAACTCTGCGACCGGAGCTGCTCCGCCTGCCGCCGCTGCTCCGCCTGCGGCCGGCAGCAACGCGCCGGCGGCGGCCGGCGACAACTACGGGCTGAAGGCAGTCGGTCCCGCAAACGCTGCACCGTTGCCTCCAGTGGAGAAGCCAGCCGAAGGCCAGCAACCGATCAATGATGCGAGCGGTGCTCCCGCGGGTGCTGCGCAGGTGCAGACAGGTACTCCCGCCCCGGGTAAGAAGCCCAAGAAGAACCCCAAGGTGAAGACCGACCAGAGCGCCGAATCCTCCAGCGCAAACAAGAAGAAGAAAGGCCTCGACAAGCTGAATCCGTTCTAAAGAGACAAAGGCGGACAACAACAGACAACGACAGCGGGGCATCCATCCGTCTGAAGTTGTCTGTTGTTGTCTGTAGTCGTGTGCCTTTGTCTTCGGCTGTCTCCCTCTTTGTTACCCTGAAGCTTCCATGCCGCACGACCTGCCAAAAGCCTACGACCCCGCCGCAATCGAAGAGCATTGGGCCGAGCTCTGGGTGCGTGAGAATCTCTTTCACGTCACCGCGCTCGACGAAAGCCCCACGCGTCGCAACTTCACCATGCTGCTGCCGCCCCCCAACGTCACCGGCCGGCTGCACATGGGCCACATGCTCAACCAGACGGAGATGGACATTCTCGCCCGCTGGCATCGCATGCGTGGCGACCGCACTCTCTGGGTCCCGGGCACAGACCACGCCGGCATCGCCACCCAGATGATGGTCGAACGCCAGCTCGCCGTCGAGAAGACCTCACGCCAGAAACTCGGCCGCGAAGCATTCTTGAAGCGCGTCTGGTGCTGGAAGGAACAATACGGCGGCGCCATCCTCGACCAGATGAAGCGCCTCGGTGCCTCGGTTGACTGGTCGCGCGAGTACTTCACCATGGATGCCGGCCTCTCGCGGGCCGTGCGCGAAGCCTTCGTTCGCCTGCATGAGCAGGGTCTCATCTATCGCGGCGCATACATCGTCAACTGGTGCCCGGACTGCCAGACCGCCATCTCTGACCTCGAAGTGATTCACGAAGAACAGATGGGTAAGCTCTACACCGTCCCCTATGGCATTGTCGGCTCGACCGAGTCGCTCCTCGTTGCCACCACACGGCCGGAGACGATGTTCGGCGACGTCGCCATCGCAGTTCATCCTATCGACGAGCGCTACCGGCACCTGCAGGGCGGAAGCGTGCGCGTGCCCTTCATCGGCCGGGAGATCCCCATCATCGCCGACCCCTGGGTCTCGCCCGAGTTTGGCACCGGAGCGGTCAAGATCACGCCAGCGCACGATCCTAATGACTACGCCGTCGGACAGCGCCACAAGCTTCAGTCCATCAACATCATGGACGAAACCGCGCACCTTAACGATGTCGCCGGCCCCTTCGCCGGCCTCGATCGCTATGAAGCCCGCAAGCGCATCGTTGTTGAGCTTGAGGACCAGCCCGGCTACTCCGTTAAAGACCACTCGCATGCCGTCGGCAAGTGCGACCGCAGCAAGACCGTGGTTGAGCCCCGCCTCTCGACCCAATGGTTCATTAAGATCAAGCCGCTCGCGGACAAGGCCATCGCCGCGGTGGATGAGGGCCACATCCGCTTTACGCCCGAACAGTATCGCAAGACCTATGACGAGTGGATGCGCAACATTCACGACTGGTGTATCTCACGCCAGCTGTGGTGGGGCCATCGGATTCCCGCGTGGCATTGCGCCGCATGCGGCAATGTGACAGTCGCGCGTGAAACCCCGGAGGCCTGCGAGCACTGCGGATCAGAGGTGATCACGCAGGAGACCGATGTGCTCGACACGTGGTTCTCCTCCGGCCTGCTCCCCATGTCGGTCTTCGGCTGGCCGGACCAGACTCCCGATCTCGCCGCCTTCTATCCGACGGAGCTGCTTGTCACCGGCTTCGACATCCTCTTCTTCTGGGTGGCCCGCATGATCATGTTTGGCTGCCATTTCATGCTCGATGTGCCGATGCCCGATGGCTCTGCGCGCACCCTTAAGGACGCGGTGCCCTTCCGCGAGGTCTACATCCATGCGCTCGTACGCGACGCCGAGCGGCAGAAGATGTCGAAGACCAAGGGCAACGTCATCGACCCCATCGAGATCGTGAAACGCTACGGGACCGACGCCGTTCGTTTCACGCTCGCGACCATGGCGTCGCCTGGCACGGACATCGCCTTCTCCGAAGCACGTACCGAAGGCTATCGCGCATTCGCCAACAAGATATGGAACGCCGCACGCTTCCTCTTCATGCAGCGCGAACGCGTGTTCGCGGCAGGGGGCGTCACGAGTTACACCCCGATCGATCTCGCGATCGTCGATCGCAATGAAGCAATCTTCGTTGGCGCCTATCCAGGAAATCCGCACGCGCCGGAACAGCCCGACCAATCACGTCTTGAAGACCGCTGGATCCTCTCGCGCCTCTACGCCTCGGCACATGCGGTCAATGCCGCGCTCGAAATTTACCGCTTTGACGAGGCCGCCCACGCGATCTACCAGTTCTTCTGGGGCGATCTTTGCGACTGGTATCTGGAACTCGCCAAGTTGCGCATCGAGACAGGCGAATCGGAAGAAGACAGAATGCTGCCGTTCCTCCTTTTCAGCAACGTCTTCGAGTCCTCGCTACGCATGCTCTCGCCCTTCATGCCATTCATCACCGAGGAGATCTGGCACGCCTTCTACGACGGCCACCCCCCAGCTCACTCGATCGCGCTGATGCCCTATCCGGTGTCTACGCAGAAGTAAATTGATG
>Ga0210396_10001631_pt1 | contig 23931 bp, 20 predicted proteins | sample IncBWH17OmetaG_FD_155466 | JGI IMG/M metagenome (GOLD analysis project Ga0210396, IMG submission 155466) | Forest soil microbial communities from Barre Woods Harvard Forest LTER site, Petersham, Massachusetts, United States - Inc-BW-H-17-O ... | reverse complement strand
AGGGCATGCTGGCCGTGGGTACGTTGGCGCTGCTGGCGGCCGAAACGCTCGTGGATTCTGCCGATGTGCTGGGCGGGCTGTGTTGTGACGCGCTGAAGGGCACTGACACCGCTTTCGACGAACGCATCCACAAGGCGCGGCCGCACGGTGGTCAGATGAAGACTGCGGCGAATTTGCGGCGGATGCTCGAAGGCAGCCAGATTCGCGAATCGCACCGCGAATGCGGCCGGGTGCAGGACGCGTATTCGCTGCGGTGCATCCCGCAAGTGCACGGTGCGGTCCGCGATACGCTGGCGCACTGCCGCAAAGTGTTTGAGATCGAGGCGAATTCCGCCGTCGACAACCCTCTGGTATTCATCACCGACGCCAGAAATCTCGCGGGCGATGTAATCTCGGGGGGAAATTTTCACGGCGAGCCGCTCGCGTTTGCTCTGGATTTTCTGGGCATCGCCCTGAGCGCGCTCGCCGGGATCAGCGAGCGCAGAATCGAGCGTTTGGTAAACCCCGCGCTCAGCGAGGGTTTGCCGCCCTTCCTGGCACAAGGCGCAGGATTGAATTCAGGTTTCATGATGCCGCAGGTCACGGCGGCGGCGCTGGTCAGCGAGAATAAAGTGCTGGCGCATCCCGCGTCGGTGGATTCGATTACGACCTCGGGCAACAAGGAAGACTATGTCTCCATGGGCATGACGGCGGCGATCAAGCTGAAGCGGATTGTCGAAAACACGCGCAACGTGCTCGCGATTGAAGCCATGGCCGTGGCCCAGGCAATCGATTTTCTCGCTCCGCTGAAGACCTCGAAGCGCGGACAGGCTGCGCACGCGGCGATCCGTTCGGTGTGTCCGACGATGGAGAGAGACCGGGTCATGTACAAAGACTTCGCGCGGCTCGCGGAGTTGATTGCCAGCGGCAAGCTGGCCGAAGTCATCCGCTGAGGAATTTCCTGAGCCGCGGCATCTTATGGAAGCGTTGGATTGACACAGGATTTACGGACATCTAGTCTTGCGGCACTCCTGATGGCACCGTCTATCGACAGCTTGCGCAAAAATCATCACTACGTTCATTACATCCTTCTCGGCGTTGCCGTGCTCGCCTGCCTTATCCCTTTTTCCGGCAAGCCTTTCAATATTGATGACACGTTGTTCGTTTATGAGGCGCGGCAGATCGCGCAGCATCCGCTTGATCCTTTTGGATTCAAGGTGAATTGGTATCTCGATGCGATACCGATGGCGTATGAAACCAGAAATCCTCCTCTGGCGTCCTACTACAGCGCTGCCGCAGCGATTTTTGTCGGGTGGTCGGAACGGGCGCTGCACCTCGCGTTTCTGCTGCCGGCGCTCGCTACGATATGGGGCACATACCGCCTGGCGCGACGACTTACAGATTCACCGCTGCTGGCTACCGTGGCCACTCTTCTAACACCCGGGTTTCTCGTATCTGCCAACAGCGTGATGTGCGACACGATGGCGCTGGCGCTCTGGCTTTGGGCCATCATTTTCTGGATCGAAGGGTTTGAGCCACAGAAACCGCGCTATCTGGCTATTTCGGCTGTTCTGATCACTTTATGTGCGTTGACGAAGTATTTTGGAATCGCTTTGATTCCCCTGCTAGCCGCGTATTCATTGGTCCGGCAGCGGCGTCTCGGAAGCTGGGCCTGGCATCTGCTGGTGCCAATTCTGGCCCTCACGGGATACCAGCACTGGACGAAAGCGGTCTACGGACTGCGCATGATCACGTTCGCTGCTCATATCGCTACCGGAGTTCGACAGGGAAGGCACGCTTCAATCCTGGCGAATGCTTTGGTTGATCTCAGCTTTGTCGGAGGATGCGTGCTGCCCGCGCTCACGTTTGCTCCTTTCATCTGGCCGCGCAAGAAGATTCTCGCAGTCTGCATGCTGAGCGCACTTGCGGGGTTTCTCGTTAGCACGGGCCGAATAAGTCTCGGCGAGACCTTGGGGCCGTCCGACTTTTATCGGCATTGGTTTCTTGTCGGGGTCCAACTGACGCTGTTCATTGCCGCCGGGTTCTCCGTGATGGCGCTGGCGATCGCGGACGCATGGAAACGCAGGGATGCTGACTCCTTGTTGCTGATGCTTTGGGTTTTGGGGACCTTTATTTTTACCGGCTTCGTGAATTGGACCATCAACGCACGTTCCGTGCTCCCGCTGATTCCGGCTGCTGCCATCCTGCTCGCGCGGCGCGTCGATGCCCTGCGTGCTCCGTCGATGCGCTGGCATTGGCAGCCTGCGATATTGGCCATCCCGCTAGCATTAGCAGGCGCGGTATCGCTCTGGCTCACATGGGCTGACACAAAACTCGCCGATTCGGCGCGAACCGCGGCAACACTGATCGAACAGAAGACGATCGAGCAGGGGACCCAAAGCCAGCCGGGTGCGGTCTGGTTCATGGGGCATTGGGGATTTCAATATTATATGGAATCGTTCGGTGCGCGTGCCGTCGCAGTGAATGACCCGCCGCGCCAGCCGGGGGATTATCTCGCTGTGGCAGAGAGCGCCCGTCTATTCGAGATGCGCCCGGAGTTCGTGACTTCACGCGATGTAATTGAGATCCCCGTGTCTCTCGGAATTACGACCGCCCAAAGTCAACTTGGCGCGGGTTTTTACTCTGCCGACACGGGTCCGCTGCCTTTTGCCATCGGGCCAGTCCCGCCCGAGCGCTACGAATTAATTCGCCTGGGACGGAGATTGATTCCCGCCGCGACGGTGTCATCGCCTTAAGGTGGCGAGACCGCTTTCGCCGCGCTGCCGTCCAATCCCAACTTATCTGCGATTCCCTTTAACGCCTCGATACAGAAGGCGATGTGTTCGTCGAGGTCCATGCCCAGCGCGGCAGCGCCGTTGATGATGTCGTCGCGGTTTACTTTCCGGGCGAAGGCTTTATCCTTCATTCTTTTTCGCACTGACTTTGCGTCCACCTCGGCCAGCGACTTTCCGGGCTTGATCAAGGCAACGGCGGTGATGAATCCGGCAAGTTCGTCGCAGGCGAAGAGAGCTTTTTCCATAGCCGTGTCGCGAGGGACGCCAGTGTATTCGGCGTGAGACATGATGGCTCGGGTGATCACTTCAGGCCAACCGCGCTCCTTCAGGATTTCGTTGCCTCGATATGGGTGGTCCTCAAGGCTGGGATATCTTTCGTAGTCGAAGTCGTGGATGAGTCCGACGATGCCCCACAGGTCTTCTTTGGACAAGCCAAGTTCCGATACTCCGGAGGCTTCATCATCAAACTTGCAGGAGCAAGCGCGCATGCAGGCCTCCACCGCCAGCGCGTGTTTGCGCAAACTTTCCGACTGGGTGAACTCAGTTAGTAAACACCATGCGGTCTCACGATCGATCATGTTCTTGCCCGGTTTCTGCGGAGTTTTGCCCGCTTAGCTTTGGTTTTCGCCGGCAAGATTCACGGCTTTATGCATTTTAACCTTGACATCCACAGGCCTTGTGCCGCAGATTAGCCCTGCGGTTGGAACCTTCCCCCAAATTTCAGGTTCCTGGGTAGTAGTAAGGAGTAGCCGGCTCTGGCACTCCCACAACCCGATGGCCACGACTCTTGCCCCAGTAGATTCTAGGGAAGTCGTCCGTTGCGATCATTGCTTGCTGGTTCAATTCCGTACGGTCAATAACAATTGCCGGCGCTGCCACTCGTCCCTGGACGAGGAACCCGAGCCTGAGCCGGTGGTGATGGCGCCGCCGGTAATGATGCCCATGCCCGGCACCGGCCGTGGACACCTGAACCTGGCAACGTCGATCCGCTCACTGCGTTTGCGGAGCGGGCTGAGCCAGCGGCAACTGGCCGGACGTATGTCCGTGCCGCGGACTTACGTTTCCAAGATTGAAAACGAGAAAGCTACGCCTACGCTGTCGTCCCTGGAACGGCTGGCGCGAGCATTGGAGGTGACCGTGCCGGAACTGCTCAGTGGCGGAGAAAAGAACCGCCAGGACGAAATCAGCGAACTGATGAAAGATCAGTTCATCGCGGAGATTCTGCCGTTTGTTTCGCAACTGAACGGGATGCAGATGTCGAGTGTCCTGACTCAGCTGCGGGATTTGACGGTGAGGCCGAGAAGAACCGCGTAGTCGAAAAGATTCATGTGGGGACAGCCGTCCCTTCGGCAAGCTCAGGGCAGGCTCTCGGCTGTGCATCCGGCGAAGCCGGCTGCTGCACCTACACGACTTTATCCGGGCAACCAGCCAACTCGATGCCGGGACCAATCCCTTGGTCCCGGCTTTTTTCTCGCTCGTCCTCTGGTGAATCCGAAGTAGATCGACTGACATCTATCCAGCATGAGCCTTGAAGAAGTTGGAAGTGTTTTTTCTGCGGGATCGGCCCACCCTGCCTCTGTGAATCAATCGGAAGCGAATGAATGGGGCGACGAGTCTTCGCCACGACCGGCACCTGCCTCGAGTTCCGCTGCCGATGACGATTCCTTGCTGGACGCCTATTCCCATGCGGTTACGGGCGCGGTCGGGATCGTTAGCCCCTCGGTGGTGAACATTGAAGTGCATCAGGCTGGGGGTCGCACGCGCTCCGGTGAGCCTCGCGAACGGCGGGGCGGAGGCTCGGGGTTCGTATTTACTCCGGACGGCTTGATTCTTACCAATAGCCATGTCGTGCACGACGCTAAGCGTATCGAGGTCACGCTGGCGGACGGGCGCCGAATGCCGGCAAGCTCCATCGGAGATGATCCGGCGAGCGATCTCGCTGTCGTCCGAGTGGACGAACCAGGACTGACCGCCGCTGCGCTCGGCGATTCGCAGCAGCTTCGCGTGGGACAACTTGTGGTTGCCATCGGCAACCCGTACGGGTTTCAGTCGACGGTAACGGCGGGGGTGGTGAGCGCCCTCGGGCGTTCGCTGCGGTCGTATTCAGGACGCCTGATCGATGATGTGATCCAAACCGACGCTGCGCTCAACCCGGGTAATTCGGGCGGACCGCTGGTCGATTCCACAGGGCGAGTGGTCGGGGTGAACACGGCGACTATTCTGCCGGCGCAGGGGATTTGCTTTGCCATCGGAATTAATACGGCGAAGTTTGTCGCCAGCCGCCTGCTGCGCGATGGACGCATCCGGCGCAGCTATATCGGGGTGTCGGCGCAGACCGTTCCGGTGCATCGCCGCGTGGTGCGCTTCTATGATCTGGCGAAAGAATCGGGCGGGCTGGTTCTGTCGGTCGAAGAGAATAGTCCGGCGAAGCGGGCGGGGCTGCGGGATGGCGACATCATCGTTGCTTTGGAAGGTCACGCAGTAAAAGGCGTGGACGATCTGCACCGCGTGCTGGCGGACATCCGCGCAGGAGCAACTTGCTCGCTGACGGTGCTGCGGCATACGGAGAAGCTGGAGTTGAAGATCGTGCCGGAGGAAGCAAAGTAGCGTAGCGTGGGGCGGGCACTTGCGAGCGCCGACGCCCTCCAGTCTCCCGCAGGGGCTAAAGCCGCGCCCTTTCAAGACGCTGACCTCGTGGCGCGGCTTAAGCCGTGCCCTTCCCGATCTCGTGCTTCTTCACGTCGGCCCTTGCCGGTGTGCCTTTCGCGTCATTGCAAGCCGCTTCCCCGCCGTGCTAGCCTCAATCCGAAGGGGATCACTTTGCAGGCCAAAGTTCCCGCCGGGCTGGATCGCAAAGAAACTGAAGTCTACCGGCATCTTGATCCAGAGCGGCTCCCGAAACACATCGCTATTATCATGGACGGCAACGGGCGCTGGGCGAAGCGGCGCCACATGCCGCGCGTGGCGGGGCACCGCGCCGGAGTCGCGGCGGTGCGCTCAACGGTGGAGACGGCGGCGCGCGTCGGCATTCATGCGCTCACGCTTTATGCTTTCTCCGAAGAAAACTGGAAGAAGCGTCCTAAGAGTGAAGTCGATTTTCTGATGAGCCTGTTGAGCCGCTACCTGAAAGCCGAAGTGCCCACGCTGAATGAGAACAATATCCGGCTGGAATATATCGGCCGCCAGCAGCAACTTCCGGAAGATGTGCAGGAGCGCATGGAATGGGCGCGCCAGAGTACCTCTCACAATACCGGAACGGTGCTGACGCTGGCGCTGAACTACAGCGCGCGCAGCGAAATGGTGGACGCATTCCGCTCCATGGTGAACGCTGCTGCGCAGAACGGCGGCCTCGAACATTTGCACATTGACGAAGACACGGTGGGTCGTCATCTTTATACGCGGAACCTGCCCGATCCGGATCTGGTGGTGCGCACCTCGGGCGAGATGCGGCTGAGCAACTTCTTGCTGTGGCAGTTGGCCTATGCCGAGATCTATGTGACGCCAACGTTGTGGCCGGATTTCCGCGGCTTGCATCTGCTGGAAGCAATTGCCGAGTATCAGAAGCGGGAACGGCGCTACGGCGGACTGAACCATGGGGATGCGCACGCGGAACCCGCAAAGGTTCATAAGTAGAGCCAGCGTCCGATGCATGGACAAAAACAGCAGGCTCCCCTCGGCTTCGCTCGGGGCAGGCTCTCACGGGCTTTCCGCCAGGTTCGGAATGACAAAGATTTGTAAGGTGACGAACTTTTCTTGCTAAAGCGCATCGCGACCGCAGTCGTCCTGATTCCCATCGTTCTGTCGCTGGTGCTGCGCGCGCCAGTGCCGGTGCTGGCTGTCGTGGCCGGAGCTGTGGCGCTGATCACGGTCCACGAGTTTCTTAAGCTGACCGAATCCTACGGCGTGGTGCCGCTTCACCTGCCGACTTACATCTTCGTGGGATTGTTCTTTCTGTTGCTCGCGGCGAGCGCGATCGGCGAGACGCCGCAAGTCTCGGTGCTGAAATTCGTCCTTGGGGCAGGATTTGCCGCCGCACTCGCTCCCTTTCTGTTTCTGACGATCGCCATGCGGCGGGCACAGATGAGCAGCGCGTATCCGGCGGCGGCTGCTTCGGCGTTCGCCTTTGCCTACATCGCTTTGCCCATGGCCATGCTGGTGCAGCTTCGCCAGCAGTGGGCTGGAGCGTTCTGGATACTTTATCTGCTTCTCGTGGTTTGGGCGGGAGATATTTTTGCTTATTTCGTGGGCCGGTCCCTGGGTCGGCACCTGATGGCGCCGCGCATCAGTCCGAAAAAAACCTGGGAGGGTGCAGCTGCTTCGCTGGCCACAAGTTTGCTTGTGACTAGTCTGCTCTTCAGTCACTCGCTTCAGATAAGTTCTTTCCTGCTGCGGGTGGCACTGATCGAGCGTCGCGACGGCCTATTCGGGCTAGAGAAGCCTGCGATGTGGCCGATTTTTCTGCTGACAGTTGCGGTCAATGTCGCGGCCCAGCTTGGCGATCTGGTGGAATCTCTGATCAAGCGTGGAGCCGGAGTGAAGGATTCGGGCACCATTCTTCCGGGACATGGTGGAATGCTCGACCGGATCGATGCCCTGCTCTTTGCCGCTCCGGTACTGTGGTTCTACGTGGCAGCACTCTTCCCACCCGCACGGCCCTGGTAACGCGTAAAATAGCTGTTTGGCTCGTTGAAGAACTTTTTGCATGAGACGCATTGCTATCCTTGGGTCCACGGGGTCGATTGGACGCAGCACGCTGAGCGTGGCAGAGAGCTATCCGGAGCGCTTTCAGATCGTTGCGCTGGCCGGGGGCGCCAATCTGGATGCGGCCTTTGAGCAGGCTCGGCGCTGGCGTCCTCGCGTGCTTTCAATCGCCGCCGAACCCGATGCCGATACGCTGCGCGCGCGCTTGAAGCAAGCAGGTCTTAGCGAAATCGAGGTGGTTTATGGAGCGGCGGGCGCGGTGAAGGTCGCGACCCATCCTGAAGCCGATTTCGTAGTGAGCGCCATCGTGGGCGTAGCCGGGCTGGAGGCCACCTACGAGGCAGTAAAGGCAGGGAAGACTGTCGGCGTCGCCAACAAGGAATGCCTGGTCGCGGCTGGAGAGTTGATCACGGCTGAGGCGCGCCGGCAGGGCAAACCGCTGCTGCCGATCGACAGCGAGCACAACGCGGTGCACCAGTGCCTGCGGGGCGGGCGCATGGAGGAAGTGGAACGCATCTGGCTGACGGCTTCCGGCGGGCCCTTTCTGAACACACCGCGGTCCGAGTTCGGCTCGATCACGGTGGAGCAGGCGCTGAATCATCCCACTTGGAAAATGGGCAAGCGCATCACCATCGACTCGGCGACCTTGATGAACAAGGGCTTCGAGGTAATTGAGGCCTGCCGGTTGTTTCACTTGCCGCCGGCTAAGGTGGAAGTGCTGGTGCATCCGCAGTCGACGATCCATTCCATGGTTGAGTTCATCGATGGCAGCATACTGGCTCAGGTTTCGGTGACTGACATGCGGCTGCCGATTCTTTACGCTCTAACATATCCTGAGCGGATTCAGTCGGACCTGCGCTTCCCCGTCAGTAACTTGCGTCATCTGGACTTCTGCCCTCCCGACATGAGTAAATTTCCTTGTCTTCGTATAGCCTACGAAGCAGCGGAGGCGGGCGGGGCTAAGACGGTCGCACTTAATGCTGCTGATGAAGTTGCGGTCGCTGCGTTTCTTGAAGGCCGCATTTCATTTGATGAAATTCCCAGGATCATCGAAGCCGCGGTTTCTGCATCTAATTCTGGGACGCTGGAGTCGATTACAAAGGTGCTTGAAGCCGACGCCGAAGCCCGCCGATATGCTCAACAACGAGTTTTGGAGACAAGCCGGCGAACCTCGCACTCGCGGCCGGCATCTGTGGTTTAGTACCTAATCTAACAGGAGAGCTGTTCCGTACTTCTTTTATGTCTGATTTCTTTATCTCTGTCGCTGCCGTGGCTGTGGTTTTGGGCTTCATGATTCTGATCCACGAGTTCGGCCACTACGCTGTGGCCAAGTTGCTTGGCGTCCGGGTGGAGCAGTTCGCCATTGGTTTCGGCAAGCGGCTGGTGGGCTTCCGCAAAGGCGATACGGACTATCGCATCAACGCCATCCCGCTGGGCGGCTACGTAAAGATGAGCGGCGAAAATCCCATGGACGAGCGCACCGGGGACCCGGGCGAGTTCATGTCTCACCCACGGTGGCACCGCTTCCTGATCGCGATTGCCGGTCCCGCGATGAACATTCTGCTGGCCATCTTCCTGCTGACCGCGGTTTACATGGTGCATTACGAGTATCCGGTATTTCTGGACAAGCCGGCGGTCATCGAGGGAGTGAAGCACGACTCACCGGCCGACCGCGTCGGCTTACAGCCGGGTGACCGGATCGTAAAGGTCGAGGGTATTGAGAACCCAACCTGGGAGCAGCTGCAGCCCCGGGTGTGGCTTAGTCCCAATCAGCCTCTGACGGTCACTGTTCAGCGGGGAGATCAGACCTTCGAGAAAACCATTGTCCCCCAACCGGTGACTACCTCCGAAGTGGGCTCCGCGGGATGGTTTCCGGAAGACCCTGTCATCGTCGGCCAGATCGAGCCGAACTCGCCTGCAGCCAAGGGCGGCCTGAAGGAAGATGACAGAATTGTTGCCCTGGATGGCAAGCCGCTGGTTTCCATCGAAGCCATGATTGAACGCCTCCAGCAAACCAAGGAGACTCCTGTCGATCTTACGGTAAAGCGTGATGGCCAGACTTTGAGCCTTGTGGGCCTGAAGCCCGTGTTGGGGAAAACCGAAGACCCGAAGGAGCAGAGATATCGGCTCGGATTCGTTGCCCGAAGCGAAACCAAGGTTACCACCCTGCCATTTAACGAGGCGTTGAGTCGTTCGCTGGAGCAGAACAAGAAATACTCGCTGCTGATACTGGAGCTGGCGAAGAAGATTGTGCAGGGGAAGGTATCGCTCAAAGCCGTCTCCGGCCCGATTGGTATCGCGCAGGATGCGGGCTACGCGGCGCAGCAAAAGGGCTGGACGCCGCTCATGGAGTTGACAGCCGGGATCAGCCTCAACCTCGGCATCTTTAACCTGCTGCCCATCCCCATCATGGACGGCGGCGTCATTCTGTTCCTCTTCATCGAAGGACTCATGCGGCGCGATGTCAGCTTGCGCATCAAAGAGCGCGTCTACCAGGCGGCATTCGTTTTCCTGGTGCTGTTCGCCGTCATGGTCATCTACAACGATCTGATGAAGACGCTGCCGGGGCTCATGGACCGGCTCCAGTAGGGCTATCTCCAGAGGTCTGCTCTCAAAGCGCGATGCATTTGTGTTGCGCCAGACTGCCCGAAAGCCGCCTTCTGCGATGCCTTGCCGCTACTTCGACTTCTGTTCCGCAATCCATTTATCGGTCCGCGCCTCGAGAAGATCGAGCGGCAAGGTTCCTCCATCGAGCATCTCGTCGTGGAATTTGCGGATGTCAAACTTGGGCCCCAATTCCTTCTTCGCTCGTTCGCGAAGTTCGCGGATCTTGAGCTGGCCGAGCTTGTAACTGAGGGCTTGCGCCGGCCACGCGATGTAGCGATCGGTCTCAGACTGGATCGTGGGCTCGTCGACCGCTCCGGATTTGCGCATGAATTCCACGACCTGATCGCGGGTCCATCCCTTCGAATGAATTCCGGTGTCGACGACCAGACGCACGGCGCGGAACAGCTCGGAGGAAAGACGGCCGTAGTCCGAGACAGGATCCTGATAGAAGCCGACCTCTTTGCCGAGCTCCTCGGCGTATAGCGCCCAGCCTTCGATGTAGGCGTTAAACCCAAGACCATGGAGGCGGAATTTGGGTAGCCCCGTGAGCTGCTGCTGCACCGATAGTTGCATGTGATGTCCGGGAACGCCTTCGTGGTAGGCGACGGCCTCATCATCAATCATCGAACGCTCGGCGAAGTTGGAGGTTGCGACCACGACGCGGCCGGGGCGCTTGCCATCGGGCGTGCCGGTGACGTAATGGGTTGCGGCGGCGGACTGAAAGGCCGGTATGGCTTCGACAGTTACTGGTGACTTTGGGAGCAACCCAAAGAGTTCCGGGAGTTTCGGTTCCATCTGAGCGATGTAGTGGCGAAAGTCGTCGAGGATCTGATCGGCGGATGTAGGAATGTATTTGGGGTTGGTTTTGAGTGAGGCGCGGAAAGAGGCGAGGTCGGCGAAACCTTCCTTCTTCGCGATAGCCGTCATCTCCGCCTGGATGCGATCGATCTCGCGCAGGCCGAGTTGATGGATCTCATCCGGCTTCATGCGGGTGGTGGTGCGGGCGTAGATGTCGTTTTCGTAGCGCTTCTCGCCGTCTGCCAGGGAAGTGATCGAAAGAGTGGTGCGGCCTTCAGGGGCGTATTCCGTGCTCAGAAACGCGGCGAACGCCTTATAGGCGGGAACGACATCGGTATTAATGGCCTCGGTGATCTGCTGGGTCAGGCGCTTCTGGTCTTCAGGGGAAATGTCCGCAGGATATTTCTTTGTTGGGAGCAGAAAAGGGTCAGCATCGATAATTCCTTGACACTGCACGGGAAGTTTTTCGGCGAGGAATCGGACGGGCATGAGCTTGTCTTTCATGCCGGCGCGAAGCACTTCGGTGGTCTGGGTGAGGACGCGGGGGATCTGGTGAAGGCGCGCGATGTAATCCTCGTAATGTTTGACGGAGTCGAAGGGCATCGACAGAGGCATATCCGCCAAGCTTGTATGGATGCCATTCTGCTGATTGATCGGCATCTCGTACTCTTTGAGGTCGAAATCGGCGATGCGCTGCTGGAGCACGCGAACCAGCAGATCGTGGGAGAGTTGGTCCTGGTCGGAGAAGCCAGTGCTTGGGAGGGCTTCAATCCGGGCAAGGAACGTCTCGTCGGACTGGTGGCGCTGGCGAATGGCGTCGAGTGAGTACTCGGCTAGCTTGTCGTTGTAGCGGTAGTCGCCGTAGGCGGTGGCGCGCTCGGGAAAATTGCGGAGATCGGTCTCGTAGTACTCATCGAAAAGCGCGTTCTGGGCGGCAAGGCGATCGGCGACGGGCTTAGCGTTTTGGGCGAAGATGGAACCGGTCACTGTGACGATGAGGAAGAAAGTTTGGGGAAGTCGCATGATTAGGCAGAGTACCAGAAGGTCACGACACCGTGTTGACCCCTTACTTGATGTGAGATACAATGTATCTCAGCGAGGACTTATGGCAGCGACCGAGATGGTTCATGTTCGAGTGGAAAAGCGGATCAAGACCCAGGCCGCCAAGACGTTGGCTGCCATGGGACTGTCCGTGTCTGACGCAGTGCGTGTCCTACTGACGCGTGTGGCTGTAGAGAAGGCACTACCCTTCGAAGTGAAAGTTCCCAAAGCTGCAACCGCGGCCGCAATGCACCAAGCGCGCAAAGGGGGCCTGACCGCTTTCAATAGCGTCTCCGAACTGATGAGCGACTTGAATGCGGAAGATTGAGCGCACCGGCGCGTTTCGCCGCGACTCAGACGCGAGAAGCGCGGTCAACACCGGCGCGACATTGATTTTCTCGTTTCTGACATCGCCTCCCTCCTAGCGGACGATAGGCCTCTATCGGAGAAGAACCGGGACCACGGGCTATCCGGCGACTGGAGCGACCACCGTGAATACCATCTCAAGCCAGACCTGTTGTTGATCTACCGCAAGCCGGATGCGAAGGTTTTGCAATTAGTTCGAATGGGCTCGCACAGTGAGCTTTTCGGCTGACATTGGGCAGCATGGTTCATCCACTCCGCGCCCAGCGGGCCCCCATTTACGCGTGCTAAAATAAAGGTTCCCATGGCAACGATTCCACGTAGAAAAACCGTTACCGTCGTCGTTGGAGGCGTGCGCGTTGGCTCGGATGCACCGATTGTGGTGCAATCCATGACCAACACTGATACCGCGGACGTGCCTTCGACCGTCCAGCAGTGCGCGGCGCTGGCCCGCGCCGGGTCGGAACTGGTGCGGGTCACCGTCAACAATGAAGAAGCCGCCGCTGCGGTTCCCCGAGTCGTTGAGGAACTCGACAAGCAGGGCGTGCGGGTGCCTATCATCGGTGACTTCCACTACAACGGGCATGTGCTGCTCACGAAGTATCCCGAGTGCGCCCGCGACCTCGCCAAGTACCGCATCAATCCCGGCAACGCCAGCATTGGACGCACCGGCGACTCGAATTTCCGCACCATGATCGAAGTGGCAGTGAAGTATCAGAAGCCGGTGCGCATCGGCGTGAACTGGGGATCACTCGACCAGACGCTGCTTACCCGCATGATGGACGAGAACTCAGCTCTTGCAGAACCGAAAGATGCCCGCGAAGTCACCATGGAAGCGATGGTAGTGAGCGCGCTGAACTCCGCCGATCTGGCGCAAAAGTTCGGCCTGCGCCCCGATCAGATCATCCTGAGTGCGAAAGTCAGCGGCGTGCAGGATCTCATCGACGTCTACCGCGCGCTGGCCGCGCGCTGCGATTATCCGCTGCACCTTGGCCTGACAGAAGCGGGCATGGGAGCTAAAGGCGTGGTCGCTTCAAGCGCCGCCATGGGCGTTCTGCTGCAGGAAGGTATCGGCGACACCATCCGGGTTTCGTTAACTCCCGCTCCTGGCGGCGATCGCACCGAAGAAGTCCGCGTCGCGCAGCAGATTCTGCAGTCCATGGGAATGCGCAGCTTCACGCCGCAGGTTACTGCTTGCCCCGGCTGCGGACGCACCACCAGCACCTTCTTCCAGGAAATGGCGGAACAGATTCAGACGTACCTGCGCGAGCAGATGCCAACCTGGAAAGGCCGTTATGTGGGCGTGGAAGAAATGAAGCTCGCCGTCATGGGCTGCGTGGTTAACGGACCCGGCGAATCGAAGCACGCCAACATCGGCATCTCCCTGCCGGGAACGTTTGAGGAACCGAAAGCTCCGGTCTACGTGGATGGACGTCTGTTCACCACGTTAAAGGGCGATCGTATCGTCGCCGAGTTCATTGGGATTCTCGATGAATATGTCGACTCGCACTACGCAGCGAGAGAGACCCAAAAAGAAGAAGTAGCGGCTCGAAGCTAACCCTTCCCCAGGCACATAGAACCGCGGCCGCCGTCGGCGATCTCGCACATCCGCGCGCTCCAGCTACTGCCCAGGCATCATGAAAATCGGATTTTGGTTCGCTGGGTAGCCGTTCGCTTGTGTCGGCCCGGCACCGAAGGCAGTGGGCAAATCAGTGACCAGGGTATCGGGGGCAATAGAGCTACTGCCGCTGCCGTTCGTGTTGCTGCCGGTTGTAATGATGTCGGCGATAAAGCCCGCGTCGCACATGCTCACGTAGACATGGCTGCTGTCCATAGACGCTGTTGTAAAGATCCGGAAGCGAGTGGCGCCAGGAGTATAGAGTGCAGGCAGCACCGGAGAAACGCAAGCGGCCACAGGCGGAACGGCAAATTGGCCCGGAGCGAACGGACAGTTGTTGCCAGGTTGTGCGGCACACGGGTAATTCAGCAAACTCAGGGTTGGCGCGCTGGGATACTGCAAGCTGAGACTATTGGCATTGAATATGGTGAGGCCAGGGACAACGCAGGAACCCGTCACTGTTGGGTCAGGACACGCTCCTGTAGGTTGCCGTAAGCTGGCTACGTAAAACCTGGTTCCATCAGCCAGCGCCGTCACTGAGGTGGGCGCGCATCCCAAGGGACATGGTGCTGACCCGACCGCGAATGAGATAGCCGCCAGTTGAACCGGGGTGTCCTTGGCTCCGCCCGTGTCAGAAAAAACGTAGACCGTGCTGGTTAAAGGATTCGTTACATAAAGACGGTTCAAGTTGGGATCAAAGAAAATTAAGTTGGCTCCGGCTCCCACCGGCAGGCTGCTCGAAACGGTGTCCGTGGCCGTGTCGATCGTGACCAGTTGTCCGTCACCCTGGGTAAGCACATAAATTTTCTGACTGTCGCCGCGCGCCACAATCCAGACGGGATTGGTCCCGGTAAAACCGGTCACCGGGTTTGAAGATAGGTCTGCAACATTCAAGCTGCTGACCGAACTGGTCGTCTGGCTCGTTCCCTGATTCGCTACGTAGAGCTTTGTGCCGTTCGGAAGCTCGGCCAGACTAACTGGGTGAATTCCTGCGGGCGCACTGTTAGTGACGGCATTCAGTGAAGGATTGAGAGCAAAGATCGAATTGGCATTGTAGTTCGCCACATACATGAGGTTGTTCTGGGTACTGTTGACGAACACAGGCTGCGGCGGGAACGTTGCGGTCCCACCGGACGACAGCGCGGGGAGCCCGGAGGACGGATTCACATACTGGATGGTCGTGCCCGCCCCGTTGATCGAAGCAAGGGTAAAGCCGCCGTCGTAGGCGTTGGGGTTACAAGCAGGCGGTGTGCAACCCGGAATAACCACACCAGCGATAGCGATGGCATATCCAACCGCGACATTGGTCCATGGAGCATTCAGCGTCGCGGTCACGAGATTGCCGGCTTCGCTAATCGCCGTGATGGCGGATTCCTGACTCGGCAAAGAAGGTGAAGTTACCGGGCCGAATCCGGTTGCGAATGGAGCCTGAACTGCCGTAGTAAAAGAGGAGACACCGTCGATCCCGCCCGAAACACTACCCGCGCTGGCGACAAACACTCTTGCATTGTTGGGCAGAACGGCGGCATGCGTAGGCACATCGCCGAGGTTGGGCGCACTAGGGTCGGAGGTGGGCGTTTCCGCGATGATGGAGTCTCCCGAAACGTCAATCTGCAGGGCTCCGCCCGGGTTGTTGGGCGCATTGGTACTAATGGCGAAGACAGCGTGGAAATTTGCCGGGATGGGAGGCGTTTGTACCGGACACCCAGGAATTCCGTTCTCCGAGCACGGAATGACCACGGGACGGTAGACCTGGCCACACGCCATCATCAGCAGGGAGGCAACCACCAAGGCCGCCAATCGGCCCACGCGTCGAAGACTCATCAGCACCCCAAGGGAAAATTTCTGGTCACAATGAATTAGACATTCTAACGGCTGGCCGCGATCTGTGCCAGTGGTCTGACCCGGTGGGATGCAGATCTTCGAATACAAGTTGGACGGGTCTAAAAGGAGGTCTCAGGTCTTAGGCATTCGGGTTTTGCCCAAGACCTGACACCCAATGCCCAAGACCCTGATCTTGCGCTATCTGCCGCGCCGGGACTTGCCGCCGGCCGCGGCGGCTGGCTCCTCTGACTTGGCCGTGGCCGCAGGCTTTTTCTTGCCTTCCATCTGCGCGAGGCTCTGCTTCAAGGCAGCCATTAAGTCGACGACCGGAGCCAGTTTCTTTGGCTTTTCGACCGCCGCGACTTCCCCGCCCTCGAGCTTGGTCTCGATTAATTTCTTCAGATTTTCCTGGAAGCTGTCTTTGTACTTCTCCGGATCCCATTTGTCCGCCAGCGCTTCGATGAGTTGGTGCGCGACTTTTACTTCGGCTTCTTTCAACTCCACGTCCGGCGCGCCAAAACCTTCCACTTTCTTCACTTCGTCTGCGTAATACATGGTGTGCAGCATCAGTCCACCTTCATGCGGCCGCAGGAACACTGTGTATTCGCGGTTATGCATCGTGATCTTGGCGATGGCGACATATTCGCTTTCCTCTAACGCTTTGGTGAGCAGCGCATAAGGACGCCGCCCGGCCTCTTCCGGCAGCATGTAATACGAAGACTCGAAATACACAGGATCCACGTCGCTTGCCTTGACGAACTCCAGTATCTCCATGGTCTTCGCGGTCTGCGGCTCGATCTTCTTGATCTCCTCCGGCTCGATGACGATGTATTCGTCCTTGCGAAACTCGTAGCCTTTAACCATGTCGGCGCGGTCGACGACAACGCCCTCTAGTTGACAAATGTACTGCTGCTTGAGCCGGGATTTATCCGTGCGATGCAGCATGTTGAAAGAGATGCCGCTACTGCGCGCGCCGGAAAACAAGCGCACCGGCATGGAGATGAGCCCGAAAGTTAAGTGTCCAGACCAGACTGAAGCTGCCATAATCCCCCTCACTCAAAGGGATGCGACTGCGGCACCCGTGAAGACGTAAACTGCCCAGAATTGGGAGTTTAGCCTAGAAACGAGCTTTTAGTTGCACAAATCTTAGGGCACGGGGAATCGAAATGCGAAGCCGGAGGGAAGGGGGTTGGACACATCGAAACACTAGGGGTTGTAGTTAACTGATGGGGTTCGGCCTTCTTGGCGCAACGAACGGCCTGTGTTCCGAGTCGTTGTGGCAGGCATCTTGAACCCTCAAACAACATTCGATCATCTGTGGATTGGGATTTTGAATTCCGGAGATGATAAAGAATGACGGACCTGCGCTACCCCATCGGCAAGTTCCACTTCGACGGACCACCTACAGAAGAGCAGAGAAAAAAGCTTATCGACGATATCTCCCAGGCCCCGGCCAACCTGCGCGCGGCGGTGAAAGGTCTCTCCGCTCAACAACTCAATACGCCTTACCGCCCTGACGGTTGGACCGTGCGGCAGGTCGCGCACCACCTCCCGGACAGCCATGTCAATGCCTACGTACGCTTCAAACTGGCACTCACCGAAGAGGAACCGACGATCAAGCCCTATGCCGAAGATCGCTGGGCGCAGTTGGCTGACACGCAGGTGACTCCGGTGGAAGTCTCATTGGCGATGCTCGATTCGTTGCACGACCGCTGGGTGCGCCTGCTGCGCTCTCTTCATCCGGAAGATTGGAAGCGCTCCTTTCGCCATCCCGAGTTGGGTTTGGTGAGTCTGGAAAAGAACCTCGCGCTCTACGCCTGGCACGGACGCCATCACGTGGCCCACATCACCTCTTTGCGGGAAAGAAACAGCTGGTAAGAATCGGGCCTCGGGCTGCGGCTTCCGAACTGCGGTCGGACCCCAGTCCCGATTCGATTCGGGAACGCGAGAGCCGAAGCCCGCCGTCAAATGCCCAACTTCCACAACAAATAGCTGGTCGCTTCCCGCATCACAGCATACGCACGCTGCCCCGCTCCGCGCGGGCGCGAATCAGGGCGAGGCGCAACATACACGGGACCGATACGCTCGTGTTCCAGCAGCCTCTTGATGCGGAACACGTGATACGCGTCGCTAACGGCCACGCAGCTGTGCAGTCCGTTGGCACGCATGATCACAGCGACCCGCAGTGCCGATTGAGCAGTGTCGGAGCCTTGGGTCTCGGCGATCAGGTTGCGTTCAGGAATCCCGCGACGCTTCAGATAATCGCTGCCCACACCGCCTTCGCTGAAGCGCGGATCCAAAGCCGCCCCCCCGGTCGTGATGACTACGGGAGCGATCCCCTTCTCGAAAAGATCGAAAGCGTGATCGAGCCGTGCCCGCAAAACCGGTGAGGGACGGCCGGAATACTCCGCCGCGCCGAACACGACAATGGCATCTGCCGGGTGGACTTCCTGCAGCGCTCCCTCGCGCACGATGCCGATCACTGTCAAGGTAAGAAACGAAATCAGCGCGGCCAACGCCGCCAGCCCGAGCGCCTTCAGCCGCAGCAGCCAGCGGCGTCGCGGATGCCGGTTCGCAGAATCGTCAGTCATCCTTCGGCCTGAGTCATCCTTTGGCGTCAGTTACCCTTTAGCAAAGAACGTGGAAATCTCCTCGGCAGGAATCGCTCCTTCGCGGATCACCCGCCAGCGCGCCCCTTCATCGGTGAGGTCGATGATGGTGGAAGCGATGTCACGGGGGGAAGTTCCGCCGTCCACGATAATGCTGATGCGGCCCTGGAGTTGGTCGCGCACCTGCTCGGCGCTGGTACATTCAGAAGCCCCGCTCAGGTTCGCCGACGTCGCCGTGATTGGAATGGCCGCGGCCGCAACCACCGCCCGCGGAATCTGGGCATTCGGAACGCGCAACGCCACGTTGCCGGTATTGGCGGTCACCTTCAGGGGAAGGCGCGATCCGGCTTTTACGATGATGGTGAGCGGTCCCGGCCAGTATTTCCGCGCCAGAGCGTAAAATTCTTCGGGCAACGATTTGGCTAGCTCTTCCGCCTGATCCACGCTTTCGATGAGCAGCGACAACGGTTTGTGGCGCGACCGAGTTTTGATGTCGTACACGCGATCGACGGCGCGCAGGTTGAAGGGATCGGCGGCCAGCCCGTAAAACGTGTCGGTGGGCATGCCCAGCACTTCGCCGGAGCGAATCTGATCGGCGGCGTACTTTACCAAAGAAGCCTCAGGCGTCTCACAATTGATTTTTAGGATTTCAGCGCGCACAGCGCTCCCTTCCCGCACGGTTCCGCTTGGAATATTTTGTTCGTGGAACCTACCATAATACGGCAAAGGGCCGCAACACGGGTGGGCGGCGTATCATTCAAAGAAGATCAGCAGTGAGAAGCGCAATGGCCAGCAGTGACGATCCGCCGCGACGATTGCAGTTAATATCCGGATGAAAAAGCAGCCAGAACCCGCACTCAGCGCTCAGCACCGACTGCGCCGCGTTGAGGGTCGGCACAACCCGCTGGTCAAGCAACTGCGCCAGGCATTTTCGCGGGCCGAACTCACCGAAAGCGGAGATTGCGCGATCGAAGGCTTGCGCATCCTGGAAGAGGCCATCCGCAGCGGCCTGCGGTTCAGCGCCGTCTTCTTTCGCGACTCCTCGCAAGACCGGGCTGAGCGGCTGCTGCCGCAACTTGGTGCTCAGGTCGAAACTCTGCTGCTGCCTGACAAGTTATTCGACAGCCTCGTGCCCAGCGATTCTCCTCAGGGTGTAGCTGCGCTGGTGCGTCTGAAGGAATTCTCGCTGGACGATATCATTGAAAAAGAGAGGCTGCAGATCGGTCCGATCATTGCGTTGGCCGGACTGCAGGACCCAGGCAACCTGGGCACAATTCTGCGCTCCTCCGAAGCATTTGGGAGTGCGGGAGTGGTTTTGGGCGAAGGCACGGTCAGCCCGTTCAACTCAAAAGTGATTCGCGCCTCGGCCGGATCGGTGTTCCGTCTGCCGGTGATTCACGGACATGGGAAATCAGGAACCGCAAAGCTGGATGAAGTTTCAGAAAAGCTGCGAGCGCGAGGCGTGCGACTGATTGCAACGTCGTCGCACAAAGGAACGCCATTAGATCAAGCAGACTTGAAGGAAGCAACGGCGATCTTCTTCGGAAACGAAGGCGCCGGCTTGTCCCGTGAAGTGATGTCCAAAATGGACGAGGTAATCGCCATTCCGCACACGGCGCAGGTGGAATCTCTCAACGCCGGTGTAGCCGCGAGCATCGTGCTGTACGAAGCTGCGAGACAAAGGAAGTGAAAGATCTACTGGGGAGACACGGAGTCGCCGAGAAACCCTTTGTCTTTCTCCGTGACTCTGTGACTCTGTGGTGAAGAGATTCCATGGGACTTTTTCAGCCCACCCCGAGCGCCGACACCGCCACCGACCGCAGCCGGCCGCTGGCGGACCGCATGCGCCCGCGTACGCTCGACGAATTCGCCGGCCAGGAGCACTTGATCGGCCCCGGCAAGCCCCTGCGCACGCAAATCGATCGCGATGACACCGGCTCGCTCATTTTCTGGGGACCGCCGGGCACCGGCAAGACCACGCTGGCAAAGATCATCGCCCGCATGACCAAGGCGGAATTCATCGAATTCTCCGCCGTCCTCGCCGGGATCAAAGAGATCAAGCAGGTCATGGCCGACGCCGAACGCGCCCGCCAATACGGCACGCGCACCATCGTCTTCATCGATGAGATTCACCGTTTCAACAAAGCCCAGCAGGACGCTTTCTTGCCTCACGTGGAAAAAGGCAATATCCGTCTGATCGGTGCTACTACTGAGAATCCATCGTTCGAGATCAATGCTGCATTGCTTTCGCGCGCCCGGGTCTATGTGTTGCAGCCCTTGACTGAAGATCAGATCGTGCAACTGCTGAAACGAGCTCTGACTGATGAAGATCGCGGCCTGGGCACGATGAACTTGCGCGCATCGGACGATGTGCTCAAGAAAATCGCCAGCTACACCAGCGGCGATGCGCGCAGCGCCTACAACGTTTTGGAAGTGGCAGCAGGCCTGGCGCAACAGGCGGGAAAACAGCCGGCAGAAATCACTGACGACATTGTTCGCGACGCGCTGCAGAAGCGCACTCTGCTCTACGACAAGGCAGGCGAAGAGCATTACAACCTGATTTCAGCTCTGCACAAGTCGGTTCGCAACAGCGATCCCGATGCCGCGCTCTACTGGCTCGGACGCATGATTGAAGCCGGTGAGGATCCGCTCTACATCGCGCGCCGCGTGGTCCGCATGGCGGTGGAGGACATCGGACTCGCGGATCCCAACGCGCTTTCATTGTGCATGGCCGCGCGCGACGCCGTAGATTTCATCGGGATGCCGGAAGGAAATCTTGCGCTAGCGCAGGCCGTCGTTTATCTCTCGGTCGCACCCAAGTCGAACGCGCTTTACACCGCATACGGCGCCGTACAGCAGGATATCGAACAAACCGCCGCCGAACCCGTCCCGCTGCACCTGCGCAATGCTCCCACGGGATTGATGAAAGGTCTGGGCTACGGCAAAGATTATCAATACGCACACGATGTCGAAGGCAAAGTCGCAAACATGCAATGCCTGCCCGACAATTTGAGGAACCGCGTCTACTACAAACCCACTGGTGAGGGCATAGAGAAGCGCATCCGCGAGCGCATGGATGAGATCAGGAAACTGCGTGCGCCCGCTGCCGCAAACAAAGCTCCACGCGCAAGGAAAGAATCTTAAAGATGCGACTCGGCATCTTATAAAGCAACAAAACGTGCATGTTTGCGCCCATCTGTGAGTTAAGAAGGGCTGAACCTCATGTCTACAATTCCCGAAACTGTCGCTGCCGTCTCTACTGTTCCGCTGCGCCCACTGCGCATCGATCAGGTGGAGGATCTGCAAAAACTGCAGAAGGCGGCACAGAAGATCACTTCGATCCTCGACCTCGATCCACTCATCGACAACATTGTGAATGACGTGGCCCGTTCTTTCGGCTGCGTGGAGGCCGGCATCTACCTGCACGACGAGGAACATGGGGAGATGGTGCTCGCCGGTGTGCACGGATGCAGCGTCAACCACAAAGGCCATCGCTTGAAGATCGGCAAGGAAGGCATGGTCGGCTATGTCGCTTCGACCGGCCAGATGCGCTATGCGCCCGATGTGCGCAAAGATGCGTATTACATTAGCTGCGAGCACGACACACTCTCCGAAGTGGTGATTCCGCTTCACGTTGGCGAGCGCCTCGTAGGTGTCTTCACCGCATCGCATCCCGAATTGGACGCCTTTCCTCGCGAGCAATTGAGAATTCTTCAGGCTTTGTGCGACCACGTGGCCGTGGCAGTACATAACGCCCGCCGCTTTCAATCAGAACGCGCGGAGCGGGAAATCATGAGCCGCGAGGCTCAGGATGCCCGGGTGATGCAGCAGGCGCTGTTACCCAAGAGTTCGCCCTTCATCCCCGGCTTCGTGATTTCCGGTTTAAGCGTTCCCGCCGGTGCTGTTGGAGGAGACTGGTACGACTTCATCCCGTTTCCCGACGGCCGCTGGGGACTGGTGCTGGCGGATGTGTCCGGAAAAGGCACCGCTGCCGCCCTGCTCATGTCGGCTACGCGTGGAATGCTGCGGTCTCTCGCGGAAGCCTGCACGAGCCCCGGTGAGGTGCTGACTAAGCTCAACGGACTGCTCGTCGATGACTTTCCTGCGGGCAAGTTCGTCACTCTGGTCTATGCCGTGCTCGATCCGGCGACCCGCACTGTGATCTTCGCGAATGCAGGGCATTTGCATCCGCTCTTTATCGATGAACATGGAGCCCACTTCCTCGCTACCGAGCGCGGACTGCCCCTCGGCATAGCCACTGGAGATTATTCGGAAACCTGCATAAGTCTCTCTGCCGGTTCGCGGCTTGTCTTCTACAGCGACGGCATCACCGAAGCGGTCGACGCGGATGAGCAGGAGTACGGTCTGGAACGGCTCGCCGAACACGCGGTTAGCGCTGAGGCGTCGGCCGTCAGCATCGTTGACGATGTCCGCGAATTCGCGAATGGCTGCGGCGTGCGCGACGATGCTACCGTGGTCTTCGTCGGGGTTAAGCGATAAGTTAAGCGATAAGTTAAGCGAAAAATCAAGCGATAAGCTAAGCGCCAGGGATTCAACTCATCTGAAGCGCGCGCGGTGTTCTTTCAGGATGCAGCGGTCCATCACGACGAGCATTCCCGCCTTGCGCGCCTTCTCAGCGGCCTTCTCGTGGATCACGTCCTCCTGCATCCAGATCGCCGGAACCTTCAACTGAATAGCCTCGTCCACAATCTCTTCCACGAATTCCGGCCGCCGGAAAATGTTGACAATGTCGATCTTCTCCGGCACCTCCAGCAAAGAAGCGTAGGCCTTCTCGCCCAGGCACGACTCAATCTGTGGATTCACCGGAATGACGCGGTATCCCTGGCTCTGCATGTAAGCCGACACTCCATAACTGGGACGCATCGGATTATCAGAAAGCCCGATCACCGCAATGTTCTTCGCGGTCCGCAAAAGTTCAGCAACGGGATCTGCTTGCGGGAAAGAAGCCATATCGATTGTCAACCTGAGCGAGCCTTTTTGCGCAGCGAAGGATCTGGGCGAGCCGCGCGAATCCATGGAGCTTGCCCTGAGAGAGCGACAGCGACCGAAGGGCGCGTTTGGCTCGCTTCCTTATTATTTCTTGTTCGCAGCATCCAACTTCTGCTTATACATTTTCAGCGCCAGCTTGCGGACGGTCTCGGAGACTTCCTTGTTACTGGAGATGTTCTTCAAGTCTTGCGGTTGCAGGTGCTTCATCAACCCTAATCCAAGATCGAGCGGCGTGCGCGGATTCGAGACCAGATTTCGCACCACAATGTAATTCTTCATGAAGCGGCGTTTCAACGGAATCTGCCGCAGCACTGCTTCCAGCACATTCTTCTGCAGCGCAAACTTCTCCACTTCCCCATCGGAAATCTTCGGCGCATCGAGCACCGCCAGCGCCACCACCTTGGTGCCGTCGCGAATCAGAATGGACCGCTCTTCCTTATTGCCCTTCATCGCCAGCTGGATGCGGCCTTTCACATCCAGGCGGTTGATCTTCTGCAGCGTGTTGTCGCGCTGGCCCGGCTTGGGCTGGGCTGCGGCGAGTTTCGCCTTTGCCACGGCTGCGGAAGCCGTGACAGCCGACTCAGCG
>Ga0210396_10001627_pt1 | contig 23986 bp, 27 predicted proteins | sample IncBWH17OmetaG_FD_155466 | JGI IMG/M metagenome (GOLD analysis project Ga0210396, IMG submission 155466) | Forest soil microbial communities from Barre Woods Harvard Forest LTER site, Petersham, Massachusetts, United States - Inc-BW-H-17-O ... | reverse complement strand
AATTATCCATGGCCAGCACGGCGCCGGGATCCTGCACCCCGGTGTAGTAGTAGAAGTCGTTGTCCTCGCGATAGTGCGCGGCTTCGGGAATGTCGTTGCGGGCGAATAGTAGCGTGTAGCCGGTCTTCGCCTGGGCCACCAATTCGGTGCGGCGTTGCGCAAATTCTTGCGGACCACCCAGATCTTCGATGGCTTGACGATCCGTATACTGCGCCAGGGCGGCAGACACAAGACACAGAAGAGCCGCGCACGCGATAGCAGCGACACGAACGGACAGGCGAAACAAGCTGGTCATCATCATGCTCCTCGGATGCGATTCGAGTTGGCGAAGGTCGATAGCTTATCTCCTCGTTGAGACGAAGAGCAACTTTAGTCGCAAGAAGAAATTCACTCTTAAACAGGACTTCGATTTAGAGGCGAGTTATTGGGATGGCTGATCCCGTTGAATCAAAACGATGCGTTTGACCTGGTTGCGATTTATGTTCTGGATGGTTCCGCCAATCCGCACAAAGATTTCTGTTGCGGTCATCGATTGCACATCGCCGCTCAGCACGGAACCATCGCGCAATTCCAGCGTGTCATGAGCGGCCATGCCGAGTTCGTAGCTAACGCTTCCTCCCGAAACATCATTCTGGGTTATCTCTAGCGGAAACGTTCCGGGCGTGAAGCCCTCTTTACTAAACACCAATGTATGTTTTCCTGGCCCGACTTGAACAATTTTCGGAGCGGGTCCCGCTGGAATGCCATCCAGTTTGACATCTGCTCCCTGCGGGACGGAATTAACGGTGATGGAAATCGCTTTGGGCGGAAGCGCCGGCTGCAGTTCGGGAGGCAGTGTTTGCGGAACAAGTTCCATGGAACTGATGGTGCCGGAGGCAGGTATGGTGGTCTGGAATTTCACCACTCCGGCCGGACTGACGTCACTTACGGAAAGAAAGCCTTCACCAATGCGCACTTTGGATTTGTCAAAAACATACAAGGTGAACTCGGCCCGGGATATTTTTTTGTTCCAAAGATTCTCTGCAGTGACATCGGCGGTGTAAAGGTGCTGGTTACCGACGGAACTGAGTTCCTTGAACTTGCTCAAGCTAAAGCGGACAACAGTTGGCCCCGAGGCTGGCCAGTCGATCACCTGCAGAGGAGCTTCCTTGCCGTTCGCGAACACAACGAAAGCGAGACTAAAGAAAAGCGAGACCGCCAGTTTGTTTGGATTCAAGCAGTCACCTTTTGCAACATTATAAATGGCAAATCTCCACGAGCGGTTAAATAGTACGTAATTATAAATATAGACAGGTAGTTACTCAGGACTGGCGCGGCAACGGTTTCTGTCAATCCTACAAATCCAGCCTTATCGGGGTCTTGGATTACCTGAACAACTCACCAGCCAACTCACAGGCTTCTGTGAATACGCTATACAAGATTAGTTTCGAGCCTGCGGTGCTCGGAAGTATCATGGGCCGTGAATATGGAACTTCGATCGTGACGACGCCCCTAAGGAAGGTTCAAACAAAACTCGGGCAAACGGCGGCGCAGATTTTCGCGGCGAATGAGCGCATGAATCAGATGATCATCGAGCGGCTTGACTCTGCGGCATGGAGAGCGAAGCCGCCCGGCAAGGCCCGGCCAATCGTGGCGATTTTCACGCATGTGCACAATGTGCGTTGTAAATGGATCAGGCTTAGCGCTCCACATCTAAAGGTGCCGCGACAGCTCCAGCGCGCGAATTGCACTCCGCAGCAGGCCCGCGCAGGATTGGCTGAAAGCGCAGCTCGCTGCGCAGAGATGCTGGCGGAAGCGCTGGGCGAGGGACGCGGCCGTGTCAAGAAATTTCGCCGAGATGGCTGGGCGCCGCCGTGGCCGGTCGGCATAGAAATGCTGTGCTACATGCTTGCGCACGAAGCGCACCATCGCGGGCAAGTGTGCATGCTGGCGCATCAATTGGGATCCCCGCTCCCAAACAAATTGGCTTACGGAATCTGGAATTGGGAAAAACTATGGAAGGACTGCGGCTTCCGCCTGCAGCGTTAAATTCTGCCCATTGCCGTGCCGTCATAGTTTGCGCATGTGAAGGTTTGATTCTGGTCCTATATTACTGCTGCTCGTCGAATCCTTAGAGGATTCCTTCCAGGCGGACGTAGCTGGCTTCCATGCCGTGCTCCATTCCTGTTTTGAGCATGGCGGCGCGGGTGGCCGCGTCGGGCAGCGTCATGCGCATGGTCATCAAGGTGCCAGCGCCGTCCGGCTCAAATTTAGTTTCAACATGATTTTCTGGCGTCGGATCCGGGAGATGCATGCGTTCGACGTGGACGATGCGACTGTACGGCGTGAGTTCCAAAAATTCGCCAGTGATATGGAATCCCTGGCCTTTTCCATTCGTCCATTCGTAACGGAACTTGCCGCCGGCTTTCGCTTCGTTGATGCAAACCGGCATAGTCCAACCTTCCGGGCCAAGCATCCATTGCTGAATAAGTTTGGGATCGGTGTGGGCGCGATACACCGCCTCTGGAGACGCCGCGAAACGCCGCGTCACAATGATATGCGTGTCACCTTCCGTCTTCAGTGTTAATCTGCTCATCGTTTTGCTCCTTTCTTGTGTTGCTCCATGTCGGCCAGAACTTCATCCAGGCGGTCGTAATTTTTCTCCAAGGCTTTGCGAAGCATACCGAGCCACTGATCCATCGCGTCGATCCCGGCTTTGGCGAGACGCCGTGGGCGCTTTGTACCGTCGACCCGTTGCGCGATGAGGCCAGCGTCTTCGAGCACCTTGAGGTGTTGGGAGATGGCCGGCTGGGTCATCTCGAAAGGCTTGGCCAATTGCATGACGGTTGCTTCGCCTTTGGCCAGACGCGCAAGAATCGCGCGGCGAGTAGGATCGGCCATGGCGGTAAAGGCAGCGTCGAGATTGAACGATTCATGCATAATTCGTACCTTATATAAGTGTATGCTTATTGTCAAGGCCTCAAGCTATTCAGTCCAAGTGGCAGAATTTTAGACAAGCGCGGTTCACGCAGCCGGATTGCGCCCGGCGGTCGACTTTGACGATGACGTCTTATTTCTTTGCCGGCAAGGCGCGGCGTTTGAGCTCTTCCGACCAGTTGAGAATGACGTTCAACTCTTTGGGACTGGCGGCCGCCTCTTCCTGTCTGATCATCAGGAAATGCTGGCCGTCGGGCGCCACGTCGTAATTTCCCGCGCCTACCAGGTAGCCGCTGGTAGAGAACAGCGGATGCGGAGTTCCGACCTTAAAGGCGGGTTGAGTCTCCACGTCGACGCTCATCAGCTTGTCTCCACTGACAAAGAAAATCTCCCGTCCATTGCGCGACCAGCGAGGATATTGCCCTTCCTCCGCGGAGATCAGCCATTTGCCACCGGGCCCTGGAAATGGTTGTACATAAATCTGCCTGCGCCCCGTTTCATCGGTCATATAAGCGACCCAGCGGCCATCCGGTGAAAAGTGTGCGGAGCTAAAATTGAACGAACTTTGCAAAAACGGATGGATGCTATTAGTTCCATCCAAAGAGAGAGCGTAGATCGCCTGTCGTCCGGCAGGAGTAGCCCCAAACAACAGGGTCTTGCCGTCGGGCGACGCAGATTGTGGCGCGGCTCCCGGATCGGTGAATTCTTTACCGGAAAGTATTTCTTCCTCGCCGCTGCCGTCGGCCAGCTTGGAACGAAAAGAAGCAGTTGCCAAGCGCACGCCATAGATGACTCTGCGTCCGTCGCCGGACCACAGCGGAATGGTGCGACTGTTCGGATCAAAGGTAAGCCGGGTCAGGGTGTTTCGCGCAAATTCGTAAATCCAAATTGCGGCGACACCATCATCGCTAATCTGCATGGCTGCCTGTTTCCCATCCCTAGAAAAACTGGGCGAGGCGTAGACACGGGCCGGCGCGGGAAGCGTCTTGGCAACGCCGGCGCGGTCAACCCACTGCAGAGAACGCACCGGAGGCTTCAAGTTTCCGGGAACGTAGACGAGCAGACCCGATTCCGTTACTTCATACTCGGCGCCGCCGCTGGTTAACGTGCTGGTCACCACACCTTCCTGCAGCGGCACGGGTGTTCCAGCGACTTCGATGCGCGACGAATCAATGGCCACACCCATCAACGCCCCGCCACGCACATAGACGATGTGGCCGGAAGGCAGGTAGCGCGCGTACGAGCCGCCCTCGATAACCGTGCGCCACTTGCCTGTTGGCACAGAAAGCACAGCGATGCGCGCGGCGTCATAAGAAGGTTCGGGGCCCATTTGAATGGTGAATAACACAAACTTGCCACCCGGCAAAACTTGTGGCCAGCGATGGCTGATTTCCTGGTCCTTGCTATTCGGCGTGGTTAAGACTTGCGGCGTGCCGCCGGCTGCAGAGATGCGCATCAGTCCGGAACCAAAATTTGGCGCGTAGGTAATTACGTCGTCCGCGGCCCAACTTGCTCCGTGGGGAACTGGCGCATCGCAGAGAGCCGCAACCGGGCCGCCACGCAGCGACACCTTGCGCATTTTGCCAAGAGAGAAAAATCCGATCCATTGTCCATCGGGCGAGAAAAAAGGTTGCGAGCCATTCTCGGTGCCGGCAATGGGGGTGCCGCTTTGCTGGTCAATCGGGCGCAGATAAAGTTGCTGCGGCCTTCCTGCGAGCGAAGCGACAAAAACAATTTGCGAACCGTCGGGAGAAATCGCGAATGGTGAGCCGGGATTGGGGTCGAACACGCCGGCTAGCGGTTCGGGAAGTGCGAGAGACAATTGCATTACCTGGCGTGGCGCGGTTTCCGCTTGACGCGCGCGCCAGTACATGGCGCCAAGTGTGGTGGCGAGCAAAATCGCAATTGCGGCGAGGGTCCAGGGTAACGCGCGGCGCCAACTCGGCGGCGGCTGTTGTTGGATGGTCGCTGCCTGAGGCGCATAAGTTTCTTCAGGAGTTGCGGAGAGGGCGCTGTCGATAGCGATCCGCGCTTCACCAATATCGCGCAGCCGCTGGTTGGGATCTTTGGTCAGGCAGCGATGCAGCAAGCGAGTGATGGAGGGCGGCAGGTCGTTTGGTAAGGTGCTCCACTCGGGATCGGCGCGAATCACCGCGGCCAGCGTGTCGGAAATTGTTTCGCCCGCGAAGGCCGGCTTGCCGCTAAGCATTTCGAAAAGCACCACGCCGAAGGCCCAGATGTCCGCACGGCGGTCGACTTTTTTGCCGCGGGCTTGTTCCGGACTCATGTAAGCGGCGGTGCCCAGCAGCATCCCGGCCTGAGTGGCGGCGTGGCTCAGTGTGGGAGATGTGGAAATGTCCGAAGCGCTCGCATCGGCTTCGAGTGCTTTGGCGAGTCCGAAGTCCAGCACTTTTGCGGCGCCATTCGGCGCGATCTTCACATTGGCGGACTTCAGGTCGCGGTGGATGATGGTGCGCTCGTGGGCATATTCCAGCGCTTCGGCAATTTGTTTGGCGATGGGCAGCGCATCCTCGCGAGGCAGCGCGCCTTGTTTGATGCGGTCGGCAAGCGTGGGCCCATCGACCAATTCCATAACCAGTGCAGGAATGTGGTTGGATTCTTCCAGACCGTAGATCGCGGCAATATTTGGATGATTGAGCGACGCGAGAACTTTTGCTTCGCGCTCGAAACGCGCCATGCGCTGGCTGTCGCTGGAAAACTGGTCCGGGAGAATTTTAATGGCCACGTAACGGCCGAGACGCACATCGTGCGCGAGATAAACTTCGCCCATTCCTCCAGCGCCGAGCAGCGACGTTATCTCGTAGGGCCCCAGTTTTGTGCCCGCGGCCAAACTCATAAGTGCGCAGGATTATAACCTCGCCAAGCCCGCCACGGTACCTTCGTTCATTGTCTTCTGGGCATCTCGCAGTTACGCGGTCGTCCGAGCTCTTGATTGGGTCATTGACAGCGGAGAAACCGCGAGACTAGATTGGCGGTAATGAAGACCTGCCCGGCCTGCCAGCAAGCCAGCGCTTTGAACGTGCGTGCCTGCCCGTTTTGTGGACATAAGTTTATCTCCCCGCTCGTCTGGGTGGTAGTCGTCGCGTTGGTGTTTGTGGTGATGGCGGGAGTGTTGCTGATGCAAACCCGGAGTAGATAAGGACCGAAGCTGCGACATATTTACGTTCGATAGGCGGATTGAGGAGATATGCAGATGAGTACGTACTTAATCGTCAACGTCGATGTGAAGGATGCCGCCGCTTACGAGGAATACAGAAACAAGGTTCCCGCCCTGATTCGCAAGCATGGTGGCGAGTACGTGGTGCGGGGAGGGGAATTCGTTGTACTGGAAGGCGAATGGAAACCGGCGCGCCTGGTCCTATTAAAATTCCCAGACTTGGCTTCTGCGCAGGCCTTCTTTCTAGATCCTGAGTACCAGCCGCTGAAAGCGCTGCGCCAGCAAGTGTCGACCGCAGACATCGTGGCTGTCGAAGGCGTGTCCTGAAGACGGCCGTGACATCCAGATACAAGCGCAGTTCTACGAGTCGAGGTGCGGCGTGGGCGGTGTGATTAAATTCGAATACGACGTTCCGCTTGAGGAGACCATGGCGTTTGAGGCGGTCTATCCCACAGCGCTGCAGCTCGATCTTTCTGAAAAGAAGAAAATGTTTGACGAACCGGGATCGATCTTTGTCTGGATGTTTGTGGATGGGCAACTTGCCGGCGAGTCGTACGGAATTCCACTTTCGAGCTCCGACGAATTACTAAGAGCAGAGTTTCCAGATTCGGCCGACTGCGAAAAGCAGAATGCCATCGATTGCTACTCGAACACCATTCTGCCCGCTTTTCAGCACCAGGGACTCGGAACAATTTTGAAGGCGCATTGGCTAGGACTGGCTGCGGCTAAGGGATACAAAATTGTCTACGGCTTTGCCCGCCCGGGAGCAAGCCAATCCTTAAACGCCAAGTTTGGCGCGGTGTTTCTGCAAGATTTTCCCAACTGGTATGGCACCACCGAGACCTATAAGCGCTACCGTCTCCCACTCAAATAAGTGTCGCTGTGATATAAGGTACTTCTCAACAGGCTCCAGGAGACGCCATGCCCATCCGCAGAATTTTCTTCACCGGGCTGAAAGTCTTGGCGGTGTGCATTCTGTTTGCGGTCTGCTTTATCGTTGGCGGCGCACTTTCCGGTATCGACAAAATCGCTCAACAACCGATTGCGTCCCAGTCCAACCCGTCTTCCAATCAGCAGGTCCTTCCGGTGCCAGGCGATTTTCTTCGCACTTTTTTGATTTTCACGTTTTGTGTTAGCGGCGTAACTTCCTACCTCATCCTCAGGGCCCGCTGGCACGGCTGGAAGCTAGTCGCTGTCATTTTCGTGAGCATGTACGGCATCTCGACGGTCGTCAACCAACTCGACTCGATTGCCTTTCTCTCCGACAAATTGCCTCGTGGCATGATTCGCGCGATTTTCGTCCAGGGCGCGATCGCGGCGGCCCTATTCGCGCCTCTCGCAGTCCTGCTGCTCGGCAAGTGGCGCAATGCGTCGCTTCCCGCTCCTGAGTCCTCTGCCGTCCCGCCGAAGCCGGCTTCGATTATTCTGCGAGTCACCATCCTCGTCGCCGCCTTCATCGCCCTTTATATGTTTTTCGGCTATTACGTCGCATGGAGAAATCCTGAGTTGCAGCGCTTCTACGGCGGCGCGGAACTTCCCAACTTCTGGGCGGCATGGCAGCACAACTGGACAAGCTCCCGTTGGATTTACGTCCTCACCGCGTTCCGCGCTCTCTTGTGCATCGCGTTTTTGTATCCGGTCATTTGGATGCTCCACACCTCCCGGCAAGAGTCGGCTCTGGCCGCGGCGCTTTTCTTGGCATGCTGGACAACCGCCTTACTGTTGCCAAATCCGCTGATGCCTGCCAGCGTCACCCGCAGCCATTTTTGGGAAACGCTGAGCTTCAGCTTGGTCTTCGGCACCCTAGCAGGCTGGCTCCTCTGCTTCACTGCGCCCCACCCCATGCGGAACCAAATCTAAAACCGTTTCCAATTCAATAAACAGCGCCGCTGCGGTTGCCAAATCATTTTGCGAGGATACCGATGGTTGCCAGCCATGTTTCCACTAACTGCGGCCATCCGGTGATTGGAAAATCGGTGCGCCGCAGCCCAAACGCATGGCCCCCCTGTGCATACACATGGATCTCCACGGGAACTCCAGCATTCTTCAGCGCGCGGAAGTAAACCAGTGAATTGTTGATACTGTCGACGTTATCGTTCTCTGCCTGCACCAAGAACGTGGGAGGGGTATTTCGAGTGACATGGATATCCGGATTCAACTCGAACTTTGTTTCGTCGTTCCACAGATGCCCAGGATAAAGCGCCACCGCGAAATCGGGGCGGCAGCTTTCTTTGTCCGCGGCGTCTATTAAAGGATACAAACGCTTCTCGAAATGGGTGCTGATCGCGGCCACCAGGTGCCCGCCTGCCGAAAATCCCAGCACTCCGATTTTGTGCGGATCGATGTGCCACTCGGTTGCGTGAAAGCGCAGCAGTCCCACGGTCCGCTGCGCGTCTTCCAGCGCCGTGGGTGCTTTCGGATGGATTTGGCACTTGCACCGCTCGTCCCAATGCATACCCGAGTCCGGCACGCGATACTTCAACAACACGCAGGTGATTCCGGCGGACGTAAGCCAGTCGCAGACCTCTGTACCTTCCAGATCGATGGCCAAAATCTTGTAGCCTCCGCCGGGAAACACCACCACCGCAGCGCCCGTATTTTTTCCGCTTGGCGAATAGACCGTCATCGTAGGGCGCGAGACGTTGGACACGTACTCCCATGGCTTTCCGGCAACCAGATTCTCTGCTGTGGCGGCGACCTCCGGCCCAGACACCGGCTGCGCGTCAGGCGCCGCCCCTGGCCATATCGGCAATTGAGTATGTCCCGGCGATGGCTGCCAGCCTGAAGTCTGCGCGCGCAGACCGCCGAAAACAAAGATTAAAAAGAAAACCAAGATCGCAGGCTTCATCACGAACTCCGCAACTGAATATAACCGGCACCCGTCGGTACTCGCTGACCGGGGAACTATGAAGTGTAATTAGAAGTCGTCCTGACAACCGCGATAACCGAAGTCTGCGTACTTGAATCGATAACTACCCTTATGCGATTTTCTCAGCCACTACCGCGTAACGTAAGATAGATTGAACCAAAGGACCACTTTGCCCTACCTCACCGTGTTTGACATCTCGCAGAAGGCTGTCCAGTGGTGGTGGCCCGCCATCGGGCTCCTGTTTGTGGTTCTCGGGATTGGATCCATCAAATACGGTCGACTTTTGCCTCGTAGAATTTTGGTCATTCGAGGCCGCCGCGTTCTGTCTGCTGATGAAGACTCAAAAATCCTTGGTTGGTGTCTCATCATCTTTGGTTTAGTCGTGACACTCGCCCTCTTCAGCGTGATGTGTGCCGGTTAGCCAGCGTTCAGCATTCGTCAGGAACCTCGAAAAACCACTCGTGTACACAAGTACCGTAAATTTTGAAGGAGATGTCGACAGCGCGTTGTTGCCCGCACATCTTGCGGATTGTTTACGCCGCGTTGACGGGCGTGACGTCACGGTGGAGCAAAATCGTGTCTCGTTCACTAGTGGTTTATTCCGCCTGGTAAGCAACTGGAATGTTCTCGTGCCATTCGGATTTGGAGACCTGATGGTTGATGCTGCCGCCGGCCGCGTTAGGTATAGACTGAGTTACCGACAGTTGGTGATTTTCGCGACAGTAATGACTGGAGTGATGGCGGTATTTGTCTCTTTTGAGTCCCGCACCTGGGCGGGACTCGTGTTTATTCCCTTTATGTACGGTTGGTTGGTCGGGGCAAACCTCGCTATCGGAATTCCACGCTTCGACGGGTTCCTCCGTCGTGCCATTGAAACGGCTCCGCGCATTAAGCGATGACGTATTCTCGCAGTTATGGTAAGCGTTTGCGGATATCTGCGGAGAACCAAGACGTTCGTGAGCGGACTCGCGTCCTGAACTCAGGTGGTTATCAGGCGGCAGGAGTCAGACTCTTCGTCGAAAGTTGCATCTGACACGGTGTGATGGGTTTCAGAGCTCGTCTTTGCTACGGAGCGCGTCTCCGCGGCTGGCTCGGGGGCTGCGGGTTCAGGGGGAGGCGGATTTCTTTCGTTGATCAGTGGCGTAAGCCAGGGACTCTGCAGCGCGGCCAAAGCCAACTCTTCTTTGAGGTCGTTGTAGAGCGAATCCGCCAGTTCCTCACGTGCTTTATCCGCGTAGTTTTCCCGATGCTTTCTGCGCAGCGACTCAAAGACCGACCGTGCGGTGGTGGCGCCGACTTTTGCTTCGATCAAGTTTCGGGCTTTGCCGGACTTGTAGGTTCTAAGTGCGTTACGGAACGTCACCACTGAATCGCCTTGGCTCTCGTCCAGCTCTTCGGCAAGTGCCTGCACAAACTGCGCTTGAAAATCGGAGCGATCTTTAAGGTTCTGCTCGAGCTCCGCGAATTGTGCGGTCAGTGTCTCTTTCAGTTTCTTGATGTCGGCGGCATTCGAATCCCACAGTTTCTGGACGTCTTTGGCTAAAGCCCGCGCGTATTCGTTGCGCATTTGCACCGTGGCTCCGGCCGTAGCGGTTTTTGTCTGTTCGTCGATCAGTTTCAGGCTGAATCTGGCAACCAGAACAAACACGCCCACCAGGATTACTCCCATGATTCCCAGCGTCCACATTTGCGTGTTCAGGACTCTTTGGTAGTAAGACTCGTACTGCTTCTGCGCGCGCGTGATGTAGTCTTTTTCCATCGCGGCGCTGCTTGCCGCCTTTTCCGCGGCATCGGCGCGCTCCTCAAGCTTCTTCAGTCGGTCTTCCGGTGTGGAGTGCGAAGCTTTTTGTGGCTGTTCCGAGCGAAGGGCCGGGCTGAAAAAAGCAAGAACCGCAGCCAGAATCAATATGTGTCGGCGTAGGGTAGTCACGGGTCCGTCTCCTGGCTGGGACTTCCAATCTAGTTGCCGGAGGATAGGGTGTCACTCTCGGGAGCCGGAAGCGTTGTCCGAAGGGATACCGGCCAGAAGGGCTAGGTGTTTTGCCACCCAGTGCTTTCGCGTCTGCCTCGTTTTTTAGTTAATCCAACCATATCGTGTTACGATACATCTAATGTTAAGGGAAGGAACCATATGCCTCCCATTTTCCTTCACGACCCTTCGCGGCTCCCAGCACTAGCGGCTTCCTACTGCATACCTGCCCAACTTCCGATTCTCCGTTTACCTGCATCGTACCGGAGCGAAAAACATGGACCCTAACGGCGTAGCAGTTCTGCTCGTTGAAAAGGACGGCCGATGTGGCTCGGCTCTGGAAAGCTACCTGGTCAGAAAGGGCTGCGAGATCTGCTTGGCCAACTCCAAAACAGAGGCCCTGCAACTACTCAATCGTCGCCGGTTCGATTTGGTTCTCAGTAATTTCTTGCTTCCCGACGGCACCGCGTACGAACTTATGCCTCCGGTTCGCGGTTCCTCCACGTCTATGTTTTTTTTCAATGCGGTCAAAGACGGTTGTTGGTGGGTGAATGCCATCTTAGACGGTCGCAATCACGCGGAAGACCCGGGAATGCGTCCTGCTCAGTTCAAGGTGCGGTTAGATCAGCTTCTATTCACGAGCGATCGCAACCGTTTCCGGGGCCGCCATCGTCACGCTGATGCAACTGCCGTTAGCGTTCAGGTTTCAAGCGAAAAAAGGGGGAATTTTATGCGCAAGACAAACTCCGATCCTGTGGTTTGGTTTCCCACGCAACTGCCGCCCAGGTTCGTCGCAAGTTTTCGCCGGTGGAACATCGTCATAACTTGTATTCTGCTTTTCATGGTCCTGGGATTGACGGTCGCTGGAATCGTTACCGGACTCGAGAATCGCACCACAACCGCTAAGAAGACTCCCGTTAAGCACGAGTCGAGTTCCGCTCCGCTTGGTCTCGCGCACTCAAGGACGGAGTTGGGGATGTTCGGAGTCGCGAATGCATCCTGCTGACTCTATTTTTTGCGAATTAAGGTAATCGTATTGGTGGAACGCTTGCCATGATCCAGATTCGTCCAAGCTTGGACGACGTGATCCTTATTCGTGAAGGTCATCAGCAACTCGACCATGTGCAGGTCACCGGGTGTGTTCATGCCATATACGCGCTCGACAGCGAAATCGTATTTCCCCGTGGCTGCGGAGAGTGGACCGGTTTTCAAAATCGGCTGGTTCCCTGAAGAGCAGAAATGGGTGGCGAGGATGTGGTCGCCATCCAGGCTGTACATGGTAAGCATTGCTGGCTGGCCCGCAGGTTCAAGCCGTTCCATCACCAGGCCGCTGGCAAGGACTTCATAACTCACACGGACCGGCTTTCCGTTACTATCTTTGCCTTCCCAGTCACCTGCGAGCGTTTTGAACTGCTCCAGTGCGGGAGTGGAGCGCGTTTCAGCAGGAGATGGGTGTGCCTGGCCATATAAGGGTTGAGGAACGAGAACGCCGAAGGCGAATCCCAACAGGACCAACGAACGGAGCACGGGAACCTCCTTGGGACAATGGACAAAAAGAATTGGCTGGGCCCGAAACCTTGTCAATTGAGCAGGGAAACTTGATTCTGGCGCAACGCCGCGCCAGAGTCTAGCACTCAGATGTTGCGCCATCGCAACCTTCGCCCACCGAACCTCAGCATTAGCCTCACTTGTTTTCATCGAGGCGTCACGGCGGGTATCTTTCTAATGGCCTGCATGGGTCGAGGAACGTAAACTAAGAGACAGCGTGATCGAGCAAAAAATTAACGAATTCTTTGGCGATGCCGACTCTACTGGCTTTGGAACCGGCTGGTGGAGCGGGATATTGTCGGCCTTTTTTGGATTTCTTTCCTTCGGCGGAGTGTTGTGCCTGCATTTTCCTCAGCTGTTAAGCTCTCCGGAACTGCGTCCGCATTATTCTATGCACACGATGCGCGTTTTAATCCAAGGTCTGATCGTGGCGGCAATTTTATTCGGAGTCATTTCTTCGATTCTACGCAAGAAAAAGATTTTGGCATTGTCCGGAATGTTGCTGGCCGTTGCGGCAACGGCCTTGGGCGGATCAAGCGTACAGATCAACGATAATTTGCAGGGTGGCCTGGGAATCGGCCTGGACTGGTTTTTGCTCGATTTGTTTTTAATGGCGCTTATTTACGTGCCACTCGAAAGACTCTGGCCGCAGTATCCAGAACAAGGAACATTCAGGAAGCAGTGGACTTTGGACGTGGTTTATTTCATGTCCACTCATCTCCCTCTGCAAATTTTATCTTTTCTGGTGTTGTTGCCCGCTACCCAGGCAACGAAATATCTGGGTGTTCCGGCCCTCCAAGGATTAATTGCTCGACTGCCTTGGCTGTTGCAATTTTTTCTTGCCGTGGTGGTTGCCGACGTTGCCGAATATTTTATTCACCTGGCTTTGCATAAAGTGCCGTTCTTATGGCGTTTCCATGCCGTGCATCATTCTTCGAAGGCGCTTGATTGGATCGCAGGCTCGCGTTCGCACTTTGTAGACGACACCCTGGTGCGCGGATTTATCCTTGTGCCTCTGATGCTTGGATTTTCGCAATCGATCATCCTGGCGTATTTGATTTTCGTTACCCTGCACGCAACCTGGACACATTGCAATTTCGGTCCCAATGCGAAATGGCTTGAAAAATATTTGGTTATGCCCAGATATCATCACTGGCACCATACTTCGCAAAAAGAGGGCATCGACAAAAATTTTGCAATTCACTTTCCGTGGATTGATAAACTTTTCGGAACTTATTATTTCCCCGAGGAATGGCCGCAGGTTTATGGCCTGGACGGCGAAGAAATTTCGCCCAACTTTTTCGGGCAAACAATTGAACCATTCACAAAAAGAAAAAGAACGCCCTAAAAATTCAGTGCGCCTAAAGGGACGTCCTTGGGCATCTCTGCACCCCGTGCCGTTGCTTTCACCAAACCCAAAGATTTCATGACTTTCACCGTTACAAATCCGAAATCGTATTCCGATTCGTCGTGGCTCAGCCGCAAAAGCCCCGGATAGTGGTGATGATTATTCTGCAGGCACGCGCTAAACGTGGCCGTGACCGGCAGCCACTCGCCGATGTTCATCGCGTTGTCGTCATCCTCATACCGCCGGTAACCAAAGTCTCGCGTGTGGGTCCAGTAGTTCTGAATCATATTCACCCATAGCGCAAAAATTCGCATTCCAAACCACATCACCAGGGCAAACTTCAGATCGCTCACCAACTTCCATAAAAGATAAAAACTAAAGATTTGTACAACTATTGCGAACAGCGGGCTGGCAACCACCCGAAACGTCCGAGACTTCAAAATCTTGTCGTGCGCCAAATTGTCATTGCAGCGATACGGCAGTACACACAGATATAGAGTTCGCCAAAAACCATCGTCGGAAAGTTTGTTGGGATCCCCCGGAAGATCCGCATGTTTATGATGCAATCGATGGCGATTCACCCAGGCGATCGGATCGACATAGATCCCGAAGGTGTTATTCACGACCGTGACTGCTTTTATGAACCATTCCTTATAGTCCAGCGCGCGATGAGCGATTCCCATGTGAAGAACGTCGGCCAAATACAATCCGGCAAGAAACCAACAGGCAACAAAATAAACTGCGCCGATTAACATCCCCTTCCACGGCCCCAAATGACTCGGGGCGAAATACACACAAGCCAGCAAGTAGCACAAAATAATCGAATAGCCTGTGAAATTATATATTTTCATGAACGCTCCAAGTCGGGCTATTCAACCAGAAATTGAATCGTGTGGCAATGCCGATACTACTGCGAGGGCAGCTCCGGCGTAGAGCAATGTGTCCGCAACATAATTCAACGCTTCATTGAACTCCGATCCGCCGTGGGCGCGGAGCAAAATAGGCAGATATAAAAATAGAGTGAGGGTGGTCATTAGTGCGCCAATCGACGTTGCGGCGAGCCGAGTGTTTTTGTTCAGCGCCAAGCCGATTCCGGCGGCCAATAGAATTACTCCTGCGAGGTATGCCCATACACTGGGGAAGGGAAGCCATGCTGGCGTCATCAATTCCAAAGGAACGCCGGGCGCAAACTCGGGGTGAAGAAAATGTTCTACGCCATAAAAGATCGCCGCAATCGCTATGACCATGCGCGCAAATAAAATCATCCATTTCGATTGTTGCGGAGACGAGGCGCGACTCTGCAGTCCGGCGATGGCCCAAGCGCCTGCGGCAAACGAGAGGTCTCTTAGCGCGTAGGTCCACCCGAAACGATCTGTGGGATGCGCGACCGCAGACGGTAAATAAATCATGCAGACAAATAGAAAAAACATTAGTCCGAGCAGCGTGGACGACAAGCCTACGAACTTTCTCAGCGTAAGACTGGTAGCTGCGGCGAGCAGCGCGGATCCGACGAAATACACCCAGAACCAGTGCGCCGGCATCCACGACGGCACCATATTCCGTACGAACTCCGGGCCGTGGAAATGCTCCGGCGCGAATGCCGCGAGTGAAACAGCGATGAAGACCGAGCCCAGCGCGATGAGCTTTTCCCAGCCACGCGCCGCGCTGATTTCTTTTCGAAGTAGGTAAACTCCGGCGACAAGATAGAGCAGCCCGGCAAAACTCATCCAGAAATTTGTTGAGGAAAGCATCAGAACCTCTTCACCAAGGTGCTGCGGCAGAGATTATATTCCGGACGCCGCTAAGTTCGTCCTTTGTTCCTTGGACATGTCCTCGGAGAGTCCGTAGCGCTCCCGGCGCACCTCAATGTACATGTTGTACTGCGCTAGGCTATTCTTTTTTCCGAGGAGCATATGAGCCTGCAGCCAATCATCCGCCTAATATCGCAAACGCTATTTATAATCCTGCTCTCCATTCCAGCCTTGGCCCAACAGCCCGCTCCTTCCATCCCTTCCACAGGTTTCCCCGGGCTGGATGAGTATCGCGCGTCGCGGCTTTCCATCTACACTGACGATTTCGGGCAATTGGCACGCTATCGCCAAGCCAACGCGTCGCTCGCTCCGCCGGCAGTTGGTGAAAGCCGAGTCGTCTTTCTGGGCGATTCCATCACCGACTACTGGAGGCTGCCGGACTATTTTCCTGGCAAGCCTTATATCAATCGCGGCATCGATGGGCAAACCACGCCCGAGATGCTGGTGCGTTTTCGCCAGGATGTAATTGAGCTGCACCCTAAAGTGCTCGTAGTGCTCGCCGGTACCAACGACATCGCCGGCGTCACCGGACCCACGCGTAACGAGGATATCGAAGCCAACTACGCTTCCATGGCCGAACTGGCGCGCGCGCACCACATTCAGGTGGTGTTCTCGTCCGTCCTTCCCGTGAACAATTACACCCACGATGCGGAGGAATCTTTTGCGCTGCGGCCGCGTGAAAGAATTTTGGCGCTGAACAAATGGCTGAAAGACTACTGCGCCAAGAACCGCTGCGTGTATCTGGACTATTTCACCGCCCTGGTCGACGAGCAAGGCATGCTGAAGCGCAATCTGGCTGACGATGGGCTGCACCCGACCGATACCGGCTACAAGATCATGGCGCCCCTGGCGGAGAAAGCGATTCAAAAGGCGTTGGCAGAAAATAAAGCCCAGTAAGCTGGCTGAAGTGTTGCTATGTCGGCGAAGGGTCGAACACTGCTGACGCCTGCAGCTCCAATCTGCGGTACACTCATTGCCGTACGGAACGCCATCCGTTTCCTGGAGTGTCCCTATGAAAAAGTCTCTAACTCTCTTCGCCACCCTGTTTTTCAGTGCAAGCGTTATTTTTGCTGGACCCCCACCGCAGTCCGGCACCATTCTTTCTCAGACTTCTGTGACTTGTGGCGCGAAGAAGTCAAAAAAGAAAGACATCGATATCCTGTGCCATCAATATATCCTCCGCTCTGGCGCCACCGACTACTCCGTTCGTCAGCAAAAGCCCGCAGATGAAACCCTTATTCCGATAAACACCCCGGTCCAGTTCACCCTCGACAAAAATAAAGTGAAGTTCAAGGTCAACGGTAAATCTTACGAATACCTTGTCGTCGGTCAGGCCGCGGCATCTTCGGCTGCAACTACACCGGCCGCCTCTGCTCCCAATCGCTGACGCATAAGAGTCGCGACGCTAACCAGGCACGAAGCAGGCAGATGACCAGATAAGTTCGAAGTTTGGTTAGAAGCTAGAAGCTGTGCGCTGAACTTTGGTGGGACTTATTCGGGCATCCAGCCAGTGGTAACAATTTTAAATCCGGCTTTCTTTTGCGCCTGCACACTGGCATCAAATGCTTGCGCAGCAAGCTCCTGGTCTAAATAGCTGTGGCAGACCGGAGCGTCCAGAGTCTTCAGCGAATAATTGGCTAACGTGTCCTTCTGAAATTTCGCGCTGTGTACATCCATTCTTGATGCGCTATAACGAAACCACGCGCTGTAATAGTAGGTCTTTCCTGAACGAGCGCTGCACCACATCAGATTGCGACTGTCGGTGATTTGTGGAGCGGCATTCCCTGTCGAAACTGAAAAACAAACTAGAAGGAAAAACACGATCGTCGCTTTTAGCATTGGAGTAACTCCTGCGTGGTGGAGAGTATATACCCTAACTCACCTGGAGAGCGTTGCTCTACCCAGGAGTCTTTACGCCTTTTTTGAGCATTTCGATGGCTTTCTCTAATCTCTTCAATCGTGTTTCTTCTTTCTTGGCCTCAGTAATCCAGCGACAGTATTCCTTGCGATGGGTATAACTCAATTTCTCGAAAACTGGAATGAGCCCTTCCTTCTTCATCAAATTTTTAAATTGAGCTGGCACGTCGACGGTTCTTATCTCTTCATCTTTCCAAACCACGACTTCAATGGTGTCTCCCGGTCCTTTCCCAGTTTCTGTGCGAATAGCTTTAAGCATCCCCAGTATATGAAGTGGATCGCCGTACTTGATCAGCGAACCCGAGTAGGGAACACCATTGAAGGTCGCCTTCACAGGCACTTTTCCTTTGCTGCCAAATTCCTTCTCGGTGTCATACGGAAAAAGCACATACGCCCCGCCGCCATCACCTGCTTCAATTTTCGCCTTGAATTTGTATTTCTTCATGAATCACCAGTTTTCTCGCTTGCTCCTGCCTGTATAGGGGCCGGGATTGAGCCCGGCGCCAGCCCCGCCTCACAAATTTATATCTATCAACTTAATCAACCCGCCAACACGTCAGAATCCGCCTTGCAAAACTTCATATTGTGCAAGAATACAGCCGCCTTCCAGCGGTCGGCACTCAATCAGGTTCAGTTTCACTCGGTGTCCGGGATCGCGAAACGTGGGTATCCCGGCGCCCAGAAGAATGGGCTGAATGTTCAGGCCAATGCGATCTACCAAGCCCGCAGTTAAAAGCGACTGCGCCAGTTCGCCACCGCCCATTAGGCAGATGTCTTTCCCGCTCGCCTGCTTGAGCGTTCGAATAAAGTCCACGGCGTCGCCCGTCACCAGTTCGACGTTGGGATCGTCGATTTTCTTCAGCGTGCGCGAGAAGACGTAAGTGTGCGTTCCTGGAATCTTATTCTTGCGCGGCTCGCTCTTCTTGGGAGTGTTTGCTGCTGCGAAGTCGTAAGTCTTTCGCCCCATCAGGATGGTGTCGACATTCTTCCAATAATCGGTCATCACTTGTTGCACATCTTTGCTGAAGTGCAGCCAATCGATCGAACCATCCACGCCGGCAAGAAATCCATCCAAGCTGACCGCACCGCCATAGGTGATCGTACGCATTTTTTCACCCCTCGCCATCTTCGGCGCAAGAATCCGTAATTAAATACCAAACGCCCCTTTATCACAAAGCGGAATTGAACCTCAGCGCGCAATCCCTGCGGGTGAAATCTCCGTGAGAGTCGACTCTCCATGCTATGTTAACGCCACACAATTTAACGCCGAACTGGATACGTCACGAAAATCCATCGTGGGAAGGAACACGTCATGAGCGCGACATTGCTATACCGGATTGCGGCCGTTGTGTTTGTTTGGTTTGCAGTGGGTCACACTTATGGCTTCTTAAGTTTGCGTGCGCCCACTCCGGAAGCGCGCGCTGTCTACGACGCGATGAACACCGTGCATTTTTCCGAGGGTGGTCATAATTTCAGCTATGGTGATTTCTATCGTGGTTTCGGCTTATCTTGCACGGTGTCGATGCTCTTGTCGGCGTTTCTCGCCTGGCACCTCGGAAATTTGGCGCGCTCTGCCCCAGCCTCGATTGGCGTGCTCGGATGGGCTTTCTTTGCAGCCCAGCTAGCAGGCGTAGTGTTCAGTTTCCTTTACTTCGGCTTGCCTCCAATGGTGCTCTCCGCCTTAGTCGCCGGAATCGTCGGCCTGGCCGCATTTCTGGCTAACAGGTGATGCCAACGCAATTGACTCAATCCTCGAGTAATGCGCTTATCGTATAACTGAAAATAATCCCAACACTCATCTCCGATTCCCGACTATCGGGAGACTGTCGCAAAGAAAAATCCGACATACCGATACTATGGCAACCTATCAGGCGCGTGGAATGGACACCGAATGAACGCGACAAAAGCCATCTTGGTACTATCTCTGTTTCTCTACACGGGAAACGCTTTCGCGCAATCGATGGAAAAGGAGCCAGCCGCCATCGTGGAGCTTGGCGGAGCGGCGAACTGGAATGTCAAAGGGGGTGGCTCAAGCTTCGGCCCTTCGGCGGCGGTTGAAGTTACGCCGATAGACAAGCGGCTGGAACTTGAGGCGGGAGTCACTCCGCTTTTCAGCAAGCACACGACTGAATGGGATGTCGACCTGCTCTTCAAGAAGCCTTGGTCGCTCTCGAAAAAGGTGGACTTCATGGTCGGTGTTGGTCCCCAGTGGGTGCATACCAAAAAATTTGGCGTGACGACTAACTCAGTCAGCGCTGAAGCTGTACTCGATTTTATGTTCTGGCCTTCCGCGAAGCATCGATTCGGGTGGTACGTCGAGCCCGGCTACGAGTACAACTTCGGGCCAGGCCATGAGCAATCGCTCGGCATAACCGGCGGTTTATTGATAGCGATACGATAAGACACTTTTGCGCGTTCGCATAAAATCTCACCACGCAAGGGCCCAACTCCTGATCGAGGACTTCCTCCCTCGACCTCTGGATTCAAAGTAACCGTGAGTTGATAGCATGCCCGACCAATCTGATTACGCCAGAAATCACGCTATTTTGATGCATCGAGCGGGGCTAGCCGATCCAGCCAAAACTGCTTTTCTTTTTCGAATGCCTTCCGGTCTTCGCCAGTAATCTTTTGAACGCGGCCTGTACCCGCCTCGACGACGATCACTTTCCGCAGCACACCGTCCTTCGACGTCAGATAGAGGATCTGATTGTTTGTCGCCTCGTTCACGACAAAAAGCACCACGTCGTTTTTGTTCACCGTCGAAACATCAAAGCCCTGCACTACTTTGCCGGTCCGCACCGCGCCTTGCAGAACGGGGCACTCTTCTTCTTGCGACAAGCCTAGGAGCGTGGAAATATGCGGTGGCAGCTTCGCATGCAGGCCCTCTTGCAAAGTTCTGTCCACGGCCCGCGCCATCCTTTTTCGAGCCTGCGAACTTGACGATGGCCCCACCTGTGCTCGCGTGGCCGGCACAAAAATTGCCAGGGTCAAAAGGAAGGCCGCAACCGCCGCAAAACGATTCAATCTATCTCCACCGAATTTCGACACTTCTCCTCCAAATCAATCCGCCCAGTGAATAAAATTCACCGCTGGCGGGTGGCCCAGGCGATTTTCTGGTTTGGCTGCCGGCATGAGATGCACGGAGAGGGTACCACTTTTAGATTATGGGAGGGAGAATGTGGACCCGGGGCCTCCCGCTTTCGTGCCTTCCGCTTTCGTTGACTTCAATTACGCGCGTCTTTAGAATGCCAGCAAATGTCGGACACTTCTGTCCTTCTCGGCCAGGTCATTTCTCACTACCGCGTTCTGGAGAAGTTGGGCGGCGGCGGAATGGGTGTGGTCTATAAGGCGGAAGACACCCGCCTGAAGCGTTTCGTAGCGCTGAAATTTTTGCCGGACGCCGTCGCCAAAGATTCCCAAGCACTGATGCGTTTCCAGCGTGAAGCCCAAGCGGCTTCCGCGCTCAATCACCCGAATATTTGCACCATTTACGATATCGGCGAGGACAGCGGCAAGACGTTCATCGCCATGGAATACCTGGAAGGCAAAACGCTGAAGCACATCATCAGCAATCGGCCGATGGAGCTCGATGCGCTACTGAGTATCGCCATCGACGTTGCGGATGCGCTCGACGCCGCCCACGCGAAAAGCATCGTGCATCGCGACATTAAGCCCGCAAATCTTTTCGTCACTACGCGCGACCTCGCAAAAATTCTGGATTTCGGTCTCGCCAAAGTGGCTTCCGCTACGCCAGCTGTGGTCGAGTCCCTTGCCACGCAGGGTGTTTCCGCCGACCAACTCACCAGTCCCGGGAGCACGCTCGGCACCGTGGCGTACATGTCTCCCGAACAGGCACGTGCCAAGGAACTCGATGCCCGCACCGACCTGTTTTCTTTCGGCGCCGTCCTTTATGAGATGGCCACGGGACAATCGCCGTTCCGCGGCGAAAGCACCGCCACCATTTTCGACGCGATCTTGAATCGTCCGCCGATTCCCCCGGTCCGGCTCAATCCCGATCTGCCCGTAGACCTCGAACACATCCTCAGCAAGGCGCTCGAAAAGGATCGCAACCTGCGCTACCAGCATGCCTCGGACATGCACGCAGACCTGAAGCGCCTGCAGCGCGACACCAGCTCCAACCGCATTTCCGTGCCCGAAGCGGTCGATGGCGCGCACTCCAGCTCCGGGCACATCACGCCCGCACCTTCTTCTGGGTCGGTGCCTCCTGCAGCGGCGTCTGAGAGGCAAGCTCTCGCAGCTGCGACAAGCGCCGCAGTGCCCGCAGGAAAAAAAAGCAAAACAGGTCTGTTCGTAGGTCTGGCGCTGGCTGTCGTGGTCCTCGGCGCCGCGTCATTCGCGTACTTCAAATTCGCCGGCCGCAAGACTCCCCTGAACCTTCAGGATATGGAAATCACCAAGCTCACACGCAGCGGCAAAGCGTTGGGCGTCGCCATTTCTCCCGATGGCCAATATGTGGTTTACGTTTTAGTGGATGGAGAAAAGCAGAGTCTGATGGTCCGCCAGGTCGCCACAGGCAGCGACGTTCAAGTGATTGCACCGGATGTGGTGGCGTATTTCGGGCTAGCCTTTTCGCCTGACGCCAACTACATCTACTACGTCGGTTCCAGCAAGGAAAATCTGCTCTTCAGCTACTTGTACAAAATCCCGGTTCTCGGCGGATCTTCTCTGAAGGTGGCAAATGACGTTGACAGCGCTCCCAGTTTCTCGCCTGATGGCAAACGCTTCGCCTTCCTGCGCGGTCATCCCGAAAATGGGCAAGTGCATCTCCTGGTAGCTAATGCCGACGGTAGCGGCGAGCATACCCTCCGCGCCAAACCCGGCGGCGCCGAAGCAAGCACTCTGGTACGGCCGGCGTGGTCGCCCGACGGCAAGACCATTGTGTATTTGCTCTACGAGCCAAACAATCAGCAAAGCCTTTACGCCGTTTCTCCTGACGATGGATCTTCTCGTTTGTTGTACTCCACTCGCGAGGATCTCGGCCAACCCATTTGGCTTCCTGACGGCAGCGAGTTGCTGATCCCCATTTCTGAACGCGGTCCCAACAGTCGAGGCCAGCTGTACACAATTTCCTACCCGAGCGGCGAGGCGCATCGCCTGTCCCACGACCTTACCAACTACAGCCGGCAGTGGCTGGATCTCTCCAGGGACGGTTCGTCGCTGGTGGCCATCGAAAACAATCACAACTCGGATCTGTGGCTTCTCCCCAACGGGGAATCCGCAAAAGCCCGTCAGATTACCTCCGGTGGCGCGGCCATTAACCAGGTATCTTTTCTCGGTGCAGATCATTTTGTTTACTCCACGGATGGCGGCGAGGCCTATTCCATCGCTACCGATGGCAGCAATCCCACTCTGGTCGCAGGCAGTCAACATCGCATTCTCTTCACCGCTGGTTGCGGCGATGGCAAGCACATCGTCTATCAGGCCGCCGAAAACGAGCAGACCAATATTTGGCGCATGGATGCCAACGGCAGCGACCCCGTTCAGATAGCGGCCACCAAGTTCATTGCTTTTCCGCGTTGTTCTGCGGATGGACAGTGGGTTACCTACCTCCGTGATGACCCACACGGCCTTTATTTGGTACCTGTCAATGGAGGTGCACAGCCCCAGGTCCTCCCCATTCCTTCGCCTGGTGGTCTGATCGGGTTTACCTCCCTCTCCCCGGACTCCAAACTGGTCCTTTACACGTGGCAGAATCCGGAAGATATGGGCAAGCGTGCGATGATGAATGTCACTTCGGGGCAGGGTGGGCCAGTGCTGCACGCCTTCGAATTTCCGATCGGAGGCCTTCTAACCAATTGGTCTCCCGATGGGCGTGCCATCGATTACTCGATCACACGAGGCGGAGTCACCGACATCTGGCGCCAACCGCTCTCCGGCGGCGCGCCGAAACAGCTCACCCATTTCCCGTCCGGTCTCATCTACAATTTCGCCTGGTCGACCGATGGCAAATCTCTGGCGGCTGCGCGTGGTAACGTCACGGCGGACATCGTTCTCCTTAAATCCGCGAAAAAACCGCAATAACAGCGAGACACCCTTGGTTTGGAAGGGTGGGTCTTGGGGTGGACATTGTAGGTACTGTACAAGCATATTGACGTACTGGTATACTGCGGGTATGTCCGGCAAGCAGATTGACTCCGCGGAGTATCCGCGGTGCCGGCGGACGTTTGCGGATGGGCGGTGCCGGCTTGCGGCGCATCCTGATTATGATGGGCTTTGTTTTGATCATGGGACGCTGAGCCAACGGGCTTCGCGGCGCGACAATTTTCTGCGCGAATTGCAGCCGCTCTCGAAGTTGGGATTCACGGAGAACGATTTTCAGCATGCTATTTCGGCGATTGAGCGCGGGCAACGGGCACGTCGTGTTGAGTCCAGTAGAGCAACCGTGCTGAAGCAAGTCGCGCACATGCTG
>Ga0210396_10001624_pt1 | contig 23998 bp, 21 predicted proteins | sample IncBWH17OmetaG_FD_155466 | JGI IMG/M metagenome (GOLD analysis project Ga0210396, IMG submission 155466) | Forest soil microbial communities from Barre Woods Harvard Forest LTER site, Petersham, Massachusetts, United States - Inc-BW-H-17-O ... | reverse complement strand
CATGTTCGCCGCGTTCGCACCGCATGTGCTGGACCTGACGGTCGAAGAGGGCATCGCCAACGGAGTCGACGAGATCCGTAAGGCGGTTCGGTATCAGATCAAGCACGGGGCCGAGCTGATCAAGGTCTGCTGCTCGGGCGGAGTGATGTCACTGACGGGTCCACCCGGTGCGCAACACTATTCGGATGAGGAGCTGCGGGCGGTCGTCGACGAGGCGCACCGGCGTGGGCTAAGAGTCGCCGCGCACACGCATGGCGCCGACGCGGTGAAACATGCGGTGGCAGCCGGTATCGACTGCATCGAGCACGGCTTCCTGGTCGACGACGAGGCGATCGCCATGATGGTCGAGCACGGCACCTTCCTGGTGTCGACTCGGCGCTTGGCCGAGGGAATGGACGTCTCGCACGCCCCGCCCGAGCTGCAAGCCAAGGCCGCCGAGATGTTCCCGAAGTCGCGGACATCAATCCTGGCCGCCTATAAAGCCGGGGTGAAGATCGCGGTGGGCACCGACGCGCCGGCGATCCCCCACGGCAGAAACGCCGACGAGCTTGTCACCCTGGTCGATTGGGGCCTGCCCCCGTTGGCGGTACTGCGGGCCGCGACGACGACGGCCGCCGAGTTGATCAACGCCACCGACCGCGGCCGCCTGGCCGAGGGCCTGCTCGCGGACATCATCGCAGTGCCCGGAGACCCGTTGTCCGACATCGGCGTTACCCAGAAGGTGAGTTTCGTGATGAAAGGCGGCAAAGTTTATGCCAACACGAACTGACGACCTGGTCGAGATCCAGCAGCTGTTGGCGCGCTACGCGGTGACCATCACGCAACAGGACATCGACGGGCTGGTCAATGTCTTCACGCCTGATGGCACCTACAGCGCGTTCGGCGAAACCTATTCGCTGGACCGGTTTCCCGTGCTTGTCGACGCCGCGCCCAAGGGGCTGTTCATGACGGCCACTCCGGTGATCGAACTGAACGGCGACAGCGCCACCGGAACACAACCGCTGTGCTTCATCGACCACGCCAGCCATGACATGCGGATCGGCTATTACAACGACACCTATGTGCGGACGGCCGACGGTTGGCGGCTGAAAACCCGTGCCATGACGTTTATTCGGCGCAGTGGCGCGCACGACTCGGGTCGGCCACACGCGATAGGACGCCCGCGCCCGACGACGATGCCGGCCGAGGCCGGCGGTGGGGGCACCTCCCGCTCGCGGGGGAGAGTCGGGCCATCAGGCCAAGCATGAAGATCGACCAGTTCCGGAGGGACCTGCGGGCCTGGCTCGACGAACATGACCTGACCCCAGGTTCGGACCACTCGCTGGAAGGCCACATCAAGCAGCTCGCCCGAGTGCATGCCGCGCTCTACGACGCGGGCTGGATGCGCTACGGCTGGCCCGAGCGCGTCGGCGGATTGGGCGGGCCCGCGATGCTGCGCGCGATCGTCGGCGAGGAGGTGGTCGGGCGGCGCCTTGCCGAGCCGGGCCCGTACTCGATGGTCGAGGTGCTCGCACCCACCATGATCGACTACGCGCCCGCCGAACTCGCAGCCGAGATGGTGCCGCGGTTGCTCAGTGGTCGCGAGCAATGGTGTCAGGGTTTTTCCGAACCGGGCTCCGGCAGCGACCTGGCGTCGCTGTCCACCCGTGCCGCCCCGGACGGCGACAACTGGATCGTCAACGGGCAGAAGGTCTGGACCAGCTACGCGCAGTACTCGACGCGGTGCGTGCTGCTCACCCGCACCGCACCCGGCCACGAGGGAATCACCGCGTTCTTCGTCGACCTGGACACGCCGGGCATCACCATTCGACCGCTGCGCACGATGCACGGAGTCGACGAATTTTGTGAGGTCTACTTCGACGACGTGGCGGTGCCGGCAGCACGGATGCTCGGCCGGCCCGGGGACGGCTGGCGGCTTGCGATGGACCTGCTGCCCTATGAGCGCTCAACCTGTTTTTGGCAGCGGATCGCCTACCTCTACGCGCGATTCGACGAACTCATCACCCAAGCAGTCGATCCCGACGATGCCAGCACAGACTCAGACGTGGGATCGGCGTATTTGGCGCTACACACGTTGCGCTGCCGGTCTCGTGCGACCCAGCACCGGTTGGCCGACGGGGAGCCTCTCGGGCCACAGACCTCTATCGACAAGGTCTTGCTGGCCACCGCCGAGCAGCGGCTGTACGACACCGTGCGCGACCTGCTGCCCGGCGTGCTCGAGCTGGACGACACGCCCTGGCGGTCCGAGTATCTGTATTCGCGTGCCGCGACCATCTATGGGGGCAGTGCCGAAATTCAGCGCAATATCATCGCTCGCCGGCTGTTGGATTTGGGCAAGGAGTGAGCGTGGATACCGAGTCCTTGCACCTGCTGGAAGACGCACTGCGAAAGACCATGACGGCGGCCTCGGGTCGCGAACTCGATGAGGCGTTGGCCGGCTTGGGTTGGCTCGAGATGCTCGACGAAATGCCGGAATTCGCAATTCCGTTGGTATTCCGGCTACTCGGGGAGACGGGCGCCCACGCGCCCGTGCTGAACGACGTCGTGCTACGCGCCGCCCAACGCGACGGTGGAGGTACCGTGCCGCTGCCGTTCGCGGGCGGCTGCTGGGTCGTCTGGGAACGCACCGACCGGGCCGGCTCAGCGCTGGGCGGCGACCTGCCGATACAGCGTGTGCCCCAGGGAGATCCGGTACCTCTGGCCGCCGGGCGGCACGCGCTGGGCTGGTGGCTGGTGGGCACAAGCCGCACCATGCTGGCACTGGCCCGCCAGCATGCGTTGGACCGTGTCCAATTCGGCAGGCCCGTCGCCTCGTTCCAGGCAATTCGGCATCGACTGGCCGAGACTTTGGTCGCCGTCGAAGGCGCGGAGGCCACCCTGGTTGCCGCCGCCGCCGAGCCGGACGACTTCGGCTTTCTGCTCGGCAAGGCCGCCGCCGGCCAGGCGGCGTCGATCGCCGCGCGTCATTGTCAGCAGATCCTGGGCGGTATCGGCTTCACCGAAGAGCACGAGCTGCACCGCCATGTGAAGCGTTCGTTGGTCTTGGATGGAATGCTCGGTAGTTCCCGCGAACTGACCCGGGAGGCTGGAGCGACGCTGCGCGCCAAGCGATTTGCGCCGCGACTGGCGCAACTCTGAGCGGCTTGAGAGCCGCCGCATCAGCCGCACACGTCTCCCCGGAAAAGGAATCCATGATTTGCCCCCTGCACAACAGCGCACGTGGCAAATGTGATTGCCACGCACCGGTGCCTAGCACCATCGGTTCGGCCACCGCGCTGCCTTTTGCGTTCCGCTTCCATGGAGAGCAACAAGAGAATAGTATTCTCGTGGCAAGAAAGTTACGATCTCAGACACGTCGTCCCGTGAGGGGGTCTCGCCCACAATGACACGGCGTTCTCCGGTACAGTCCAATCATGTTCTCCCCTCGCGGCAATCACCTGAGCCTGCGGTGACCAGCCCAAGCGAAGAGCCCGCCTGGAAGCAGCGCGCTGTCGAGCGGTCGATCAAGACGGCGAAACTGCGCGCGGCGCAGCGTGTCCAACGCTTCCTGGACGCAGCGCAGGCCATCATCATTGAAAAGGGCAGCACAGACTTCACCGTTCAGGAGGTTGTCGACCGCTCGCGGCAGTCGTTGCGGAGCTTCTACCTGCAGTTCGATGGCAAGCATGAACTGCTGCTCGCCCTGTTCGAAGACGCGTTGAGCCGGTCGGCCGACCAGATCCGCGCCGCGACGGCGAACCACTCCGACCCGATCGAGCGGTTGCAGGTCGCCGTCGAACTGCTGTACGAAGCTTCCCGGCCCGATCCGACGGCGAGAAGGCCGCTGTTCACCGACTTCGCGCCGAGGTTGCTGGTTTCGCATCCAGCCGAGGTCAAGGTGGCCCACGCACCGCTTCTCGCTTTGCTCACCGAGCTGATGGAAGCCGCCAGCGCCGCCGGGGAGCTGCGTGCCAGCATCAATCCACGGCGGATGGCCGCGATGACCATGCAGACGGTCATGTTTATCGCGCAGTCCAGCGGCGGCTCCGATGACGCCACCGTGCATCCCATCACCGCCGACGAAGTGTGGGACTTCTGCTCGCGCGGATTCGTCGGCGACTAGCGCGAGAAGCGCGTTATCCGTCGACGAGAATTTAACTAGTCGGGTGCCCGACCCCTGGACCGATCTGCTCGGTTGTCTACGGCTGCGCACCCGAGACGGCGAGCGGCACGACGCGCCAGACGTCTTGGTGTTCGAGGGCGTTAACCAACAGCTGAATTACCACCGGTTGTTCGGTGGCCAACTCCTTGGGCAGTTCATCCGCGCCGCATGCCTGACGTGCCCGGACAAGACCGTCAAATCGCTGCACGCGGTCTTCGCGAGAGAAGGCCGAGCCGACGACCCGGTCCACTACCAGGCCACGCGCCACCACCAGGGTCGGTCATTCGCGGCCCTGACGATCACCGCCCACCAACCACGAGGTGTATTGGCGACTGGCTCGGTGTGCATGCACACGGCCGAAGACGGCCCCGAGCGCCAGAGCCTAGAGCCCGTTCCGGGGCTGTTGGATGAAAAGCATCGGGTCGAACTGCACCTCAGCACGATTCGAAATGTGGATGCGAACACCAGCCGTCGACGGCGATCTCGCGCCCGCGCTGACCGCCTACGCCACCGACCTCACACTCATCGGAACGGCGCTACGTCCCCTCGAAGGTTTCAACCATCGCGGTAACGGAACCGCGTTCACCTCGGCCGTTACCTCCCACACCATCTGGTTCCATCGGCTATTCCGCGCCGATCGCTGGCTACTGCTTCGTCAGCACAGTTCCGGTGCTGGCGCACGGCCGCTGCTTCGGCCGCGGCGACGTTCTCTCCGAGGATGGCTCGCTGGTCGCGTCCTATGCGCAAGAGGCATTGCTGCGCTTTCGCGAGGCCGGCGCTCAAGTCGAGGCTTGACCCGGCAAAAGCGTTCGCATATCGCACATCAGGTGGCTGTTGAGAATCTAATTCTCTTCGGATAAGAATGATAGGTAGCGTAAACGGATTCCACGTTGACACCCGTGGGGCCTGATGACAGAGTTGCCGCAGACGCTGAGAGCTACCAATGCGGTTGCTGCGAACGGCTGCGAAAGGTAAGGCCCTGTGACAGTCACTGCTCCCGACGGCGTCTATTACGACCCGTACGACGTGCAGATCAATGTCGACCCTTACTTGGCGTTTCGGGGGCTGCGTGAAGAAGCACCGCTGTATTACAACGAGCAGCACGATTTCTATGCGTTGAGCCGCTTCGCCGATGTCGACCGCGCGATCGTCGATCACGAAACCTTCAGCTCGGCCCGCGGCGCGATCATCGAGCTGATCAAGGCCAACATCGATATACCGCCCGGTGTGATCATTTTCGAGGATCCACCGATCCACGACGTGCACCGCAAATTACTGGCCCGCATGTTCACGCCACGCAAGATCAACGATCTGGAACCCAAGATCCGGGAATTCTGTGCTCGCAGTTTGGATCCGCTGATCGGCACCGACCGGTTCGACTTCGTCGCCGACCTCGGTGCACAGATGCCGATGCGGGTGATCGGCATGCTGCTCGGGGTACCCGAGGAATACCAAGAAGCCGCGCGCGATTTGACCAACGCGCAGATGCGCACCAAGGCCGGCGAACCGATGAAGCTGGCTGCCGACGGCATGAACACCGGTGAGTTCTTCGCCGAATTCATCGACTGGCGCGCCGAGCATCCCTCCGACGACATCATGACCGAACTGCTGAACGTCGAGTTCACCGACGAGAAAGGGATAACCCGGCGGTTGTCCCGCGAGGAGCTACTCACCTATATCAGCGTGGTCTCCGGCGCGGGCAATGAGACCACCACCCGGCTGATCGGCTGGGCCGGCAAGGTGCTGGCTGAATATCCCGCCCAGCGGCGGGAACTGGCCGAAAACCCCGCGCTCATTCCCCAGGCCATTGAAGAGTTGCTGCGCTTCGAACCGCCGGCTCCGCACGTGGCACGGTACGTGACCCGTGACGTCGCGTATTACGGGCAGACGGTGCCGGAAGGCAGCGCGATGATGATGCTCATCGGCGCGGCTAACCGCGATCACCGTCAATTCCCGCCGGACGGCGACGTTTTCGACATTCACCGAGAAACGCGCCAGCATCTGGCCTTCAGCGTCGGCACCCACTACTGCCTCGGCTCGGCGCTCGCGAGGCTGGAGGGCCGGATCGCTCTCGAAGAGATCTTGAAACGCTTCCCCGAATGGGAGGTCGACCTCAGCTGCGCCGCGCTGTCTCCGACATCGACCGTGCGTGGTTGGGAGGCAATGCCGGTGGTTCTCGGTTGAGCCAAACACAAATCAGGAAATGAGGTAACGATGGCGGGTCGAGTCGAAGGTAAGGTCGCGTTTGTCACCGGAGCGGCCCGTGGGCAGGGCCGCTCGCACGCGGTGCGGTTGGCCCAGGAGGGCGCCGACATCATTGCGGTCGACATCTGCAAGCCGATCCGCGAGGGCGTGACGGACACGGCGATCCCAGCATCGACACCGGAGGATCTGGCCGAGACCGCCGACCTCGTCAAGGGGCACAACCGGAGAATCTTCACCGCCGAAGTCGATGTGCGTGACTACAACGCACTGAAGGCGGCGCTGGACAGTGGCGTCGAGCAACTCGGCCGGCTGGACATCATCGTGGCCAACGCGGGTATCGGCAATGGCGGCGACACGCTGGACAAAACCAGCGAAGAAGACTGGACAGAGATGATCGACATCAACCTGGCCGGGGTGTGGAAGACCGTAAAAGCCGGTGTGCCGCACCTACTCGCCGGTGGCCACGGCGGTTCGATCATCCTGACCAGCTCGGTCGGCGGGCTCAAGGCCTACCCGCATACCGGCCACTACGTCGCCGCCAAGCACGGGGTTGTCGGGCTCATGCGGGCCTTCGCAGTTGAGCTGGGGCAGCATATGATTCGCGTCAACTCGGTGCACCCGACGCACGTGAAGACACCGATGCTGCACAACGAGGGCACCTTCAAGATGTTTCGTCCGGATCTGGAAAATCCGGGCCCGGACGACATGGCGCCGATCTGTCAGATGTTCCACACGCTGCCGATCCCGTGGGTAGAGCCTGCCGACGTCAGCAATGCGGTGCTGTTCTTCGCATCCGACGAGGCGCGCTACGTCACGGGTGTCACGCTTCCTGTCGACGCCGGTAGCTGCCTGAAGTAGCCGGCAAGGGGCCGTCGCCGAGCACTCCAGACCATCGGTTAACGTCGGGCGGCATGGACGGTTTCGAAGGTCGGTTCAAAGGAAAAGCTGCCGTTATCACCGGCGGTGCGAATGGTATCGGGTTCGCGACTGCCACCGAGTTCGCTCGCCGTGGAGCACGCGTCGTGCTCGCCGACGTCGACAAGCCCGCGCTGGAACAGGCGGTGGCGCGGTTGCATGCCGAGGGGTTCGACGCGCACCCCGTGATGTGCGACGTCCGGAAACTCGATGACATGGTTCACCTGGCCGACGAGTCATTTCGCCTTCTCGGCCAGGTCGACATTGTCTTCAGCAATGCGGGCATTGTGGTCGCAGGTCCGATCGCACAGATGACGCACGACGACTGGCACTGGGTGATCGACATCGATCTGTGGGGCTCCATCCATGCGGTCGAGGCGTTCTTGCCAAGGCTGCTCGAGCAAGGTGCGGGCGGCAATATCGCCTTCACCGCATCGTTTGCCGGCCTGGTACCCAACGTCGGCCTCGGGGCGTACAGCGTCGCCAAATACGGCGTGGTCGGCCTGGCCGAGACGCTGGCCCGAGAGGTCAAGGAACACGGCATCGGTGTGTCGGTGCTCTGCCCAATGAACATCGAAACCAAACTGCTCTCCAATTCGGAACGACTCCGCGGCGCGGATAACGGGCTGGCATCAACGGCGGTCGTGACGGAGGGGCCGGTGCCGGCTCCGTCCCAGGAGGACGCCCTCGGTGTCGATGAGGTGGCCCGTCTCACCGCAGATGCGATTGCGGCCAACCGCTTGTACGTGCTGCCCCACGCGGCGGCTCGTGCGTCCGTCCGCCGCAGGTTCGAGCGTATTGACCACACGTTCGACGTTCAGGCCGCCGACGGCTGGACCCAGTGAAACGGCCATGCCGCCGCCGGTCACCTCCGCGACCCCGTCGTCGAGCAGGATGTCGGACGGCTTGATTGTCACCGTCCGACAGCCGTTCTCGCGCTGCCGGGCGCCCGGCCGATGACACCCTCGGCTTCCAACTCGGCGATCTCGGGTTCGCTCAGCCCGATTTCTGCGAGCAGCTCGTGGTTATGCTGGCCCAGCAGAGGTGCCGGCTGCAGATGGAATCGATCGGGTCCGGCGGAAAACCGCACCGGCACTGTGCTGTGGGCGACTCGGGCATTGACCGGGTGACCGACGTCCTCGAAGAAGCCGCGGAACTGGAGTTGCGGAATGTCGGTCTGGCGATGCGGCTGCAGTACTTTGGCCACGGGGACGCCGGCATCCCACAGGCGCCGGACGATCTCGTCGCCGCTGCGATCCTGACACCAGGCGCCGAGATGCTCGTCGATCAGGTCGTGCCGTTCTCGCCGGCCGGCTGCATCGAACAGCCCGGAATCCATTGCCCACGAGGGCCGGCCCAGCGCCTCACACAACCCCGCCCACTGCTCATCGTTCGCCACGGCGACCGCGACCCAGCTGTCCAGACGACCGAATTCATCGACATCGTCTGTGCGGTAAAGGCTTTGGGGCGCCGAGGTCGGCCCTCGATTGCCTGCCCGCTGTAGCAATGCCCCGTACGCCGAGTATTCGATGACCTGCTCGGCGGCAATGTTGAGTGCAGCATCGATCATCGCGGCCTCGATCAAAGCTCCTTGCCCGGTGCGGCGCCGGTGCTCGAGCGCCAGCAGCAGCGCGTTGACCGCATGCACGCCGGCGTTCGGGTCGCCAACCGAGTACGGCTCGTAGGGGTTTCGGTCCGGATAGCCGGTCAGCCAGCTCACTCCCGACGCGGCCTCGATGACGTAGGCGAATGCCGGGTTGTCTCGCCACGGCCCGTCCAGTCCGAACCCGGGCATCCGCAGCAGGATCACGTCGGGCGAGAGCGCCTGAACGGCCGCGAAGTCCAGGCCGATCTGGTTCAGCACCCGAGGCGTGAAGCTCTCCACGACGACATCAGAGGTTGCGATAAAGCGGCGCAACACGTCCCGCCCCGCTGAGGTCTGCAGGTCGAGGGTCAATCCTTTTTTATTCGTGTTGAGAGCCGAAAAGATCGGCGACCTTTCCCACCATCGGTCTTCGGTAACCGGTACTCCGGCGATCAAGCGGGTGCCGTCCGGTTTGCGAGTGGACTCGACATGGATTACCTCGGCCCCGAGCATGGCGAGAAAATGCGTGCAGCTCGGACCGGCCCAAAAGGTCGTCATATCCAGCACACGTAAGCTCTGGAACGGCAGCCGATCCGCAGTGCCCGGCAGCGTCGACGCTTTCCGCGCCGGCCGACCGGCCCGGCGGTGCTGTGCGGTGTGCTCACCGAGGCGCGGGGCGGGTCGGGGCCGTCGAAGTAGCGCGGGCCGCATCCGATAGGGATGGTCGGGCTGACGGAACCCATCGCGGGGGTTGGCGACGAATGACCGTCGCTCCCGGAAGTGTTCGAACTCGGCGATGTTGGCGCCGTTCGCCACCGGTGCGTTGGGAATCCGGAAACCGGTGGCTAGGTCGAGGATCTCATCAACGGTCTGGCCGGCAAACCACGCATAGATCTCCTCGGCCTTTTCGTTGGCCTGCTCGGTGATCGATACCGGTCGGTCCTCGTCGATCCAGTCCTGGCGTCCGATCATTGCGCACAGGTCGAACCATTGCTGGGCGGTTCCACATCCCACGTCCACCAGCCCATCCCTGGCCCGGGCAATCCCCGGAACGGTGACCTTGCGGGCATCGCGCCACGGCCGCCCGAGCATCTGGAAATAGGTGACCGGGTAATAGGTAAGCCCCAAGATCTGCGCTTCGAGCATGGACAGATCGATGAGCTCACCCGCACCGCAATCAATCTGCCGTAACCGCGATGCCAACGTCGCCGCGCTGGCATAAGCGCCGGCGAGATACTCACCGACCTGCCCACCGACGAATGTCGGTGCGCGGTCGGGTGAGCCGCGGCCAAGCCCGACGATCCCGCCCGACCACGCCTGCAGGGTGAATTCGGTCGCCGGGCGATCCCGCCACGGGCCTTCGAGCCCGAACGGGGTAATGGACGTGACGATCAGGTGCGGATGGGAACGACGCAGGGCGGCGGGCATGAATGTGTCGCACTCGGCCACCGTCGAACCGCGCGACCACACCACCGCGTCGGCAGAGGCCAATAGGTCACTCACGAACGCGACGTCGCCGTCGATGCCCGGATCGGCGACGACACTATGCTTGGAACACGCCAGGAAACCGAACAAGGCGCCGTCACCGGCGGGTTCGACGCGCGCCCCGGAGGCCGACCAGCTGCGCAGCGGATCACCCAGGGGTGACTCGACTTTGATCACCTGCGCACCGCCGTCGGCCAACAGCTTGGTGCAGTAGGCCCCGGCGATGCCGGTGGAGAGTTCGACGACGGTGTAGCCGTCCAGCGGGCCAGCCTCCGGCTGCGACGGCCGCTCGTCCTCCGCCATTTTCAAGCGCCGACAGCGACGTTGGCCGACGGGCTCGACGTCAGGATTTCCGGGCCGCCGGTCGTGATCAACACCGCCTCGCGGCCGAACACCGCGCCAACACCTTCTTGCCAGACATAGCCGGTAACAGCGAGCACCATCCCCGCCTCCAGCCGTTCCCCGGCAGCTGTCGCCGGCAAGTGCTGCGAAACGACCGGGGGGTCGAATCCCAGACCTAGGCCTCGGGCGATCGGCATCGGCGGCAGCTGCTCCCCCGCCGCCTGGTAGGCGGCCACCAGGTCGGTACCCGGCGCGCCCGGACGGCATGCGTCATACAGCCTGTGCCACAATGCATCCCAACGCCGATACAGATCGGCAGCACCGCTGGGTTCGCCAACAGGCCAGGTGCGTCCGACCTCGCCGGTGTACCCGTTGTCCAGCACGCCCGCCGAGAACGCCACTAAGTCGCCGGGCTCAACCCGTCCGTCCTCACTCGCCCGTCGCCACGGGTGATCGCGTGAGGTCACCCACGCAGCATCTTGGGTCGACGGGGTGCTCACGCCTCCCGCCGCCATGGCCTCCAGCAGGACGCCGGCCAGCGTCTTCTCGCCGACCCCCGGTCGCAGCTCGGCGACTGCCGCGGCCAACCCGACTTCAGCAACCCGGATGGCCTCGCGAAGCGCGCTCACCTCCTCGGCGATCTTGATCCGCCGGGCGGCCCGCATCGCCAGCTCACCGTCGACCAGCTCGGCGTTAGGGAATGCCACCGGCAGCAGCTGCGCAAACCCCGGCGAAAGCGCGTCGGTGCCAACACGTTTGGCGGTCGCTGCGCCCTCGATACGCTTGAGCACCGAAATCGTGTTCATCGGGTTCCAGGTAATGCCGTAAAGATTCTCGTGCGGGATGTCGTCCGGGACTCCTTCGTCCCAGGTGCTGAGGAGATGGATCGCCTCGGTCCGACGGACGAGCACGCAGGTGGGTCCGAACGGGCGGGTGCCTGCCACCCACAGCTGCGGCGCACCGGAGACGTAGCGCACGTTGGCCTGCCGACCCAGCACCAGCACGTCGAGGTCGTGCTGTTCCATCTGGGCCAGTGCCCGCTCCCGACGACCTGCGCGCAGCGCGCGGCCGTCCGGCAGAACCTCAGTCGCCATACGGGTGATAGGGATAGTCGGTCAACGGGATCCAGCCTTCCTCGGTGATGACGATGATCTCTTCGCTGCGATAGCCGCCGGTGCCGTCCTCCCACACCACCGGTTCCAGGACTAACACCATCCCCGGCTCGAAGACGAAGTTCTCATCGAACTCGTCACCGAGGTCGGTTCCGATCATGGGTGTTTCGGCGGCGTTGACACCGATGCCATGTCCCAGATAGAAGTGCGGCAACCATGGCCGGGTGCCGCCGTTGGCTTTGGTGGCCGTTCTGCCCAGCTCGGCGGCGGTGGCACCCGCGCGGGTCACGTCGAGCACCGCATCCATGATTTCCCGCCACTTGGCGAATTGCGCTTGCTGGCGGGCTGTCGGTTCAGCGCCGACCAACCAGGTGCGGCCGAAATCAGAGCAATAGCCCGCGTAGGTGATGCTGACATCGGTCCACAGCACGTCACCGGCGACCAGCTCGCGCTCGGTTGTCAACAGCGGCAATGCCAGATCACCATGGGTGGTCCAGACCCCGTCTGCCTTGGATTGCGGCATCACCTGCCAGATCGGTTCCAGCATGCTGGCCATCGCGCCCAGCTCGAAGGCGCGGCGCAGGAAACCGGCGGACAAGTCGATCTGGCGAATTCCGGGTGCCAACGCGGCCTGTACGTCGACCATCGCTTCGTCGGTGATCCGGCACGCGGTACGCATACAGGACAGCTCGTCGGGAGTCTTGATGAGCTTGGCGGCACCGACAATCTGCGCGGCGTCAGCGGGTCGCCCGGACGGGAAAAGTCGCGACTGCGCGCGCCGCATCGCGCCGGTGAGTTCGTCCACGGCGAGCACCGCCCCGACCGGGACCAGGTCCTCGACCACCCGCGCGAAAGTCTCCACACCTTCGTCGAACTCGAGATAAACCGGGCCGTGCAGGTGGTCGGCCGGCAGCCCCGATTCCGATGCGGCCCCTTCACGGAACGGCAGAAACAGGTGCGGATACGGGTCGTCGGCGAGCACTACCGCAACCGGACGTTCGACATAAGACAATCCGGCGTCACCCAACGGCCAGCTCACCCCGGTGGCGTAGACGACGCTGTTGTTTCCGAGCAGGATCAAGGCATCCACGCCGCGATCGGCCATCGCCGAGCGCAGCCGCGCGCCGGTCTCGCGCCGCATCCGATCGAGATCCGGTGTGTCCGGGATATCGAGCGTTGACGTTGGTGCGGCCGAGAACGAAGTGATCGAAGTCATCTAGCAGCCTTAAACACCCAGGAATTCGGTGATATTGCCGCTCACGATCCGCGCCGCCGCCTCAGCGCCGACCGACTCGACAACCGCCGCCAACGACTTCTCGGAATAGCCAAAGGTGCTTTCGTTGTGCGGATAATCGCTAGACCACATCACCTTGTCGACGCCGATCTGGTCGATCAACTTCAGTCCGAGCGGGTCGACCATGAACGATGCGCTCATGTGGTTGTCCCAGTAGTAGCGAACGTCATGCTCCAGCGGGCGATTGAACATGTGCTGATACGACGCCACCAGGTGCTCGGCGTCCTGCAAAGCCCATGGCACCCATGCGATCCCGCCCTCGAACCAGCCGATCCGCAGCCTTGGGTGATCGTCGAGAATCCCGGAGAAGATGTACTTGGCGAACTGTTCGCGGAATCCATCGATATTGATCATCATGCCGACGACGACGCTGTTGAACTGACATGGGCTCTTCGGCGGGGTCTCGCCGATGTGGTGGGCCACCGGGACGCCGGCGTCTTCGATCTCGTCCCATACCGGCTTCATCCCGGTGCTGCCGTAGTCGATCGGAATGCCTTCGTCGTCCTTGCCCGGGTTGAGCGGTAGCAGAAAGGTCTTGAGCCCCAACGATTTCAGCTCCGCGAGCGTCCGGCGAGTGCCTTGTGGATCCCACCAGTTGATCAAGCCCGCGCCGTAGAAGTGGCCGTTCGAACGCTCCTGCAACTCGGCGATGTACTCGTTGTAGATGCGGAACGCGAGCTCGCGAAGTTCCTTGTCCGGGTAGTGGAACAGCGCCAGGATGGCATTGGGGAACGCCAGTTCCTTCTCCACACCGTCCTCGCGCAGCTCCTGAATGCGGGCCTCGATGTTGGTACTAGCCGCCCCGGGCAGGTCGTCGTACTGCATCAACACCGCGCTGAAGTCGCCCGGCAAGAACGACTGTCCTTTGCGTCCGACTTGGTAGGCGCCGTCCTCGTACCAGATTCGCGGCGCCTTGTCCTTGAGGGCCTCTGGAAAACGCTGATAGAAAATGTCGTCGGCCAGCGAAATGTGGTTATCCGCAGAGAAAACCACCGTTCCTTCCGGCAGGCCCACGTTCGTGCCGTTGGCGTGGCCGTGCCGATCCTTGGGTGCGCCGAATCCTCCGGGCGGGTAGAGCGAGACGGCGCTTGTTTGAGTCGACATCATTGACACTCCAATCGGATCCACACGTTTTCGACAGTAGTCATTTCGGATCCCCTGGTGAACGGATTCACCAGGTCACCGGTAGTTCATAGACGCCATATGCGAGCCGGTCGTGCTTGAACGGAATGTCTTCGATTGGCACGGCCAGTTCCAGCGTAGGGATGCGGCGAAGCAGCGTGTGAAAGACGATCTGCAGTTCGGCCCGAGCCAGCTGCTGACCGACGCATTGATGCCTGCCGTAGCCGAATGCGACGTGCTGGCCGGCGCCCGAGCGATGAAGGTACAGCCGCTCGGGTTCGGGAAATGCGTTGGCATCCCAGTTCGCCGGCGCCAGGTCGATGATGATCCCTTCACCGGCGCGGATCACCTCGCCGGCGATTTCAATATCCTCAGCGGCGACGCGGCGCTGCCCGTTCTGAATGATGGACAGGTAACGCAGTAGCTCCTCCACCGCGTTGGCGACGACTTTCGGGTCGTCGGTGTCACGCAGCACGGCCGCCTGATCCGGGTATTGCAGCAACGCCAGCACGCCGAGGCCGATCATGTTGGCCGTGGTTTCGTGCCCGGCGATCAGCAGCCCGGTACCCAGCTGCGCGGCCTCCTTGACGCTGAGCTCTCCGGCCTTGACCCTTTCGGCCAAGTCCGACACCGCATCTGCCGAATCTTCCAGCGGAGTCTCCACCTTGGCCTCGACCAGCTGGGCAAGATATTTGTGCAGACTCATCGCACCTTTGACGGTGTCCTCACCGGTCGCGTAGCGCGCAAGCCCGATATTGGCGTGGTGCTGAAACATCTCGGCGTCCTCATAGGGCACGCCCAGCAACTGGCTGATCACCAGGGACGGCACCGGCAGCGCCAGCGCCGTGACGATGTCGCCCGGCTGCGGTCCGGCCAGCATTGCGTCGATGTGCTCGTCGGTGACCTGCTGGATCACCGGCCGCAGGCCTTCGACCCGCTTGAAGGTGAACGGCTTCGACAGCATTCGCCGAAACCGCGTGTGCTCTTCGGCGTCAGCGGTGAAGACCGACCTGGGGCGCTTGTGCACCGTCGACAACATGCCCTCGTTCCAGTGCGGAAAGCCGGGCCGCCGGTCATCGACGCTGACGCGAGAGTCAGAGAACAGCGTCCGGACTTCGTCGTATCCGGTGATGAGCCATGGTGTGCTGCCATCCCAGATCCTGACTCTGGACAGCGGTCGCGCCGCTCCGAGTTCCATCACCTCGGGCGGGGGGGCGAACGGGCAGCCGGCTGCCCTTCCCATCGGATATACCGGGGCGTCAGGAACCGCCTGGGTTACGGTGCCGGTGAGGGTGTCGGACACTTCTCACTCCTCGATGTCGATGGCCAGTGCGGGGCAACCCGCGGCGGCTTTGCGCGCGTTGCCGGCCTGTTCGGCGGGCGGGTTCTGGTTCAGCAGAACGACGACTCCGTCATCGTCGCGCTGGTCGAAAAGTTCGGGAGCGTGCATCACGCAGTTGCCTGACGAAGCGCATTTGTCTTGGTCCACAGTCACTTTCATAGCTTTCTACAGCCAGCTTCCTCTAATCGTGCGGGGTGACCGGTGCCAGCCAGAGTCCCACGACCGCGTCGATCAGACCGGAACCGGCGGCCTGCCACGACGAACCCGGCACGGATGCGCCTGCGGCCATTGCCCTCTCACGCTCGGCACAGGTGTGCATCAGCAGGTTCCGGGCCATCAGATTGCGTTCCACCCGAACCTCGATTGGCAGCTCGGGAAGACACCGGTTGATGCCGTCGATCACCTGGACCAGCGATTCAGATGTGAGCGCATCTTTCACCACGATGTTGTAGTAGGCCGGATCGGTCATCACTTGCGCGGCGAAGCGCGCGTACCAGGTCGGGTTGCCGAGCGCTGCGAGGTGGTCGGTCAATGGACGTACCAGACACGCCACCCAACTCCGCATATCGTCGCCGGCCCCCGATCGCAGCGTCTCGGCGACCATGCTTTCGCGCAGCTGCTCGATGGCCACCCGATGCCGCTGCTCGATGGCCCGCACCAAATCGGTTTTGGTGCCGAAGTGGTAGCCGACTGCGGCATTGTTGCCCTGACCGGCAGCCTCGCTGACCTGTCGATTAGAGACCGCGAAGACTCCATGCTCAGCGAATAGCCGCTCGGCCGCGGTCAGGATCGCCTCCTGGGTCGTGCTGGCGCGGTCGCCGCGCGCAGCCCTAGCGGTGGTCACCTGGCCAGTCAACGCCCTGACACCGATTAAGTCAAGCGATTGATTTAATCGGTGCGGTCGCTACGGCGCCGGGTCACCTTTCCCGCGACCGTGCCGCCGTCCACCGGCAACACGGTTCCAGTGACATACCTGGACCGGTCGCCGGCCAAGTACAACGCGGCCTCCGCGATGTCTGCGGTGGTGCCCTCCCGCTTCAGCGGCCGGTCGGCTCGCATCTGTTCCCGGATCGCATGCTCGAAACGCGCCAGCTCTTCTGGCGACTTCCCCGTGGTCGTAGTGGCCAGCAGCGGCGTCGGTATGTTGCCCGGCGCGATGGCGTTGACCCGGACTTCATAGTGCGCCAACTCGATTGCGGCAGACTTGGTGAACATGATGACCGCCGCCTTGGACGCGCGGTACGTCATCACACCACCGCCGGCTTGAATCCCGCCGATCGATGACATGTTGATGATCGAGCCGCCGCCGCTGGTCGCCATCTGCCGGGCCGCGTCGCGGGTACCGGCCATCACGCCCAGCACGTTGACTGACATGACGCGGTGGAAATCGGCGAGGTCATCGTCGAGGAAACTGCGGTGCATCTTGCTGGAGATTCCGGCGTTGTTCACCATCACGTCCAGCCCACCGAACGTCTCGACCGCACCAGTGACCAGCGCACCGACCTGATCGGGGTCGGACACATCGGTCAATCGAAAGGCCGCGTCGGCGCCCAGGGTGGCGGCGAGCTCTTCGCCGCGATCGCGCTCGACGTCGGCGATGACCACCCGCGCGCCTTCCGCCAAAAACTTCTCGACGATGCCGGCACCGATGCCCGAAGCGCCGCCCGTGACGATCGCGACCTTGCCGGCCAGTTCGTTGACCATGTCGACGAGTTAATCGGCGCGACGTCGGTTAAGTCAAGCGATTGATTTACCCAACGGCTCCGCAGCCCGCCACGGCCTGGTGCTACGTTCCGCTCGGCGAGGCTATTTGTTTGCTTCGAATTTTCTTGGCGTTGGCCTAGAACAGCCACGGTTTCGTAGTGTCGGCAGGGTTCCGTGGTCCGGCCTGAGCGGGTGGCACGGTGAAAGCCGTCGTCACCCCCGATCGTTCAAAGGAAACGATTTGAAAATCAACCGATTTGGCGTCGCGCTAAGTGTGCTGGCCACCGGTGCGCTGATGCTGTCCGCGTGTGGAAACAACAACACGACAAATGAAGGCGGTGCCACGTCTGGCTCGGCCGGTTCGTCAGCGGCCAATGTGAGTTGTGGCGGGAAGCAGACGCTGAAAGCCAGTGGATCCACCGCCCAGGCGAACGCGATGGCCCGGTTCGTCAACGCCTTTGAACAGGCATGTTCAGGCCAAACCTTGAACTACACGGCTAATGGCTCAGGGGCCGGGATAAACGAGTTTTTGGGCAACCAGACCGATTTCGGCGGCTCGGACGTCGCACTGAAGGACGACGAACACACCAGAGCACAGCAGCGGTGCGGCTCGCCGGCGTGGAACCTGCCGGCGGTGTTCGGCCCGATCGCGGTGACCTATAACGTCGACGGCCTGACCTCACTGAATCTGGACGGGCAGACCGCGGCGAGAATCTTCAACGGCACCATCAAGGCCTGGAACGATCCGGCCATCGCGGCGCTCAACGCCGGCGCTAACCTGCCCGCACTCCCGATACACGTCGTCTTCCGCAGTGACCAGTCCGGCACGACGGACAACTTCCAGCAATACCTCGATGCCGCATCGGACGGTGCATGGGGCAAGGGCCACGGAAAGTCGTTCAACGGCGGCGTCGGCGAAGGCGCCAAGGGCAACGATGGCACCTCGGCGGCCATCAAGAACACCCCGGGCTCAGTCACCTACAACGAATGGTCGTTCGCCCAGGCGCAGAAGCTGAACGTGGCCAGGATCGTCACTTCGGCCGGCCCCGACCCGGTGACGATCAGCGCCGATTCGGTCGGCAAGACGATCGCCGGCGCAAAGGTGAAAGGGCAGGGCAACGACCTGACCCTTGACACTGTCTCGTTCTACAAGCCGACACAGCCGGGCGCCTATCCGATCGTGTTGGCTACGTATGAGATTGTCTGCTCCAAATATCCGGACAGCCAGGTCGGCACGGCCGTGAAGGCGTTCCTTCAGGCCACCATCGGTCCCGGTCAAAATGGGTTGGCGGACAACGGATATATTCCCATTCCCGACGCATTCAAGTCGAGGTTGTCGGCCGCGGTCAACGCCATCGCGTGATCCAGAGCCATCGTGTCGACCGCACGACGCCTGCGCTGACGGCTAGCGACGGAAATAAGGCACGGCGCGGCGACCGGCTGTTCGAGTCGGTCGCCGCCCTCGCCGGCTCGACGATCATGCTCGCGATCGCTCTGATCGCGATCTTCCTGCTGGTCCACGCCATCCCATCATTGCGCGCCAACCACGCGAATTTCTTCACCAGTGCCCAATTCGACACCACCCACAGCAACGCCCTGGCCTTTGGCATCCGTGACCTCTTCATGGTGACGGTGCTGAGCTCACTATGGGCCCTGGCCTTAGCGGTACCGATTTCGATCGGGATCGCCGTGTTCCTGACGCAATATGCGCCGGCAAGACTTTCCCGCCCTTTCGGCGCGTTAGTCGACCTGCTCGCTGCGGTGCCGTCGATCGTCTTCGGGTTGTGGGGGATTTTCGTGCTGGCACCCCAACTCGAGCCGGTCGAAGCATTTCTCAACCGCGAGCTGGGATGGTTCTTTCTGTTCAAGGGCGGCAACGTCTCATTGGCCGGGGGCGGCAATATCTTCACCGCCGGCGTCGTGCTTGCCGTGATGATCCTGCCCATCATCACCTCGGTATCGCGAGAAGTGTTCCGGCAGACCCCGAATACTCACATCGAAGCGGCGCAAGCATTGGGCGCGACAAAGTGGGAGGTGGTGCGGATGACCGTGCTGCCGTTCGGTCGTAGCGGTGCCGTCGCTGCATCCATGCTCGGATTGGGCCGCGCTCTGGGCGAAACCGTGGCCGTGTTGATCATCTTGCGCGCCTCGGCCCGTGCCGGGATTTGGTCGCTTTTCGACGGTGGCTACACATTCGCCTCCAAAATTGCGTCTGCGGCGAACGAATTCAGTGATCCACTGCCGACAGGTGCCTACATCTCGGCTGGATTCGTGCTGTTCGTCCTCACGTTCATCGTCAACGCAATCGCCCGCACAATCGTTGGCCGGGCGGTCAAGCAATGAGCGTCTCCACCCTCAACCTGCCCGTCAAAGATGGGGCGGTTCAGCCGGTCAGTATCGGGCGGCGGATCAAAAGCCACATCGCGACCGTGCTTTTCGTCGTTTCCTTTGTCAGCGCGTTGGTACCGCTGGTCTGGCTGCTGTGGGTTGTCATCCAGCGCGGCTGGTACGCCATCACGCAGCCCGGATGGTGGAGCCACTCACTGCGCGGAGTGCTACCGGAACAGTTTTCCGGCGGGGTTTATCACGCCATCTATGGGACCCTGGTGCAAGCCGGGGTGGCGGCTATCCTGGCCATACCACTGGGATTCATGACCGCGGTGTACTTGGCCGAATACCGTTCCAGTCGCCTGGCGCGGTTCACCAGCTTCATGGTTGACGTGCTGGCCGGGCTGCCCTCGATCGTGGCGGCCCTGTTCATCTTCAGCCTGTGGATCGCCACCCTGGGATTCCAGCAGAGCGCGTTTGCGGTATCACTCTCGTTGGTCTTGCTGATGTTGCCGGTCGTGGTGCGGTCATGCGAGGAGATGCTCAAGTTGGTGCCCGACGATCTGCGAGAAGCCAGCTACGCCTTGGGTATTCCGAAATGGAAAACCATCATGCGGGTCGTGGTCCCGATCGCGATGCCGGGCATCATTTCCGGCGTTTTGCTGTCGATCGCGCGGGTTATGGGCGAAACCGCGCCGGTGCTGGTCCTGGTCGGCTATAGCCGTTCCATCAACTTCGACATCTTCAACGGCAACATGGCATCGCTGCCGCTGTTGATCTACACCGAACTCAACAATCCCGAACACGCCGGCTTCCTGCGGGTTTGGGGCGCCGCTCTGACATTGATCCTCGTGGTGGCGGCCATCTATCTGGTGGCCGCGGCAGCCAATCGCGTGATCACAATCCGCAGACGCTGAAGCACGCGGCTCAGGCAGCTCCGTCGGCATCCGCCAGAAACTCCAGCAGCAGCTCGTTGACGATCGCCGCTTGTTCAATCTGCGGACAGTGGCCGGCCGCCTCGACCACGGCTGACCGGGCCCCGGAAATCTGGTCTGCGATCTCTTTTGCCCAGCCCGGCGGAAGAAGCTTGTCGCACGCGCCCTCGAGGACAAGTGTCGGAACCGAGACACGTTCGTAGGCCCGTGTACTCGACGGGGTCGGTGGTGGCGCCGCTCCCGGCCGGCGAAAACGGGCCGCGGCGAGTGCCTCCCACGCACCGGGAGCGGTGCTGGATTCGTGACGGCGCCGCACATATTCGTCGTCCGCCGGATAGCACGGGTCATGAAACAGCGCCTCGACGATCCGGCGCATGGCCGGCACGGTCGCGTCGTAATCATAAAGCGCGTCCATGTGCTGGTTGCGTTGGATTTCGCCGCCGCCGCAGATGGCCACCAAGCTCCGCATCGGTAGCACCGGGCAGTCCGACGTCGCGTCGGTGAGCAAGTTGATGGCGCCCATCGAATTGCCGACGAAATGCGCGGAGTCGACCCCGAGCTCGTTGCAGAATTGCGCGATGTGTCGTATCCGCATACCGCGCCCGTCGTTGAAGTCGATGACTTTGGCCGACTGGCCGAAGCCCAACATGTCGGGCGCCAGCACTCGATACCGCTCGACGAGTGCAGGTATCGTTCGCTCCCAGCCGATCTCGGCGCTGACGCCGAACTCGCCACCGTGCAGCAGAATCACCGGTTCGCCGTCCCCCGCCTCCAGGTAGCTAGTGATCAGCCCGTCGACCACGACCGTTCTGCGTCCAATGTCCATGAGACCCTTACTTGATCGCGATGGGGTTCACGGGCGAGCCAACCGCACCAACGACTCTCAACGGGGGGGCGATGAGCTGAAACTCGTACACACCGTCGGCCGCACAGTCCGCCGCCAGTGCGGTGAGATCCCAGTACTCGCCGAGCACCAGGCCCATGTCGCGCAGGCACAGCATGTGCATGGGCAGAAACGTTCCCTCGACCCCGGATACCGGGTCTTCGACCATGAGATTATCGGCGGCCACCGCCGCGATGTCGTGGTCATGGAGCCAAGAGGCGCAACGCCAGTCCAGCCCGGAGCCAGGCTCGGCCCCATTGCCGGTATCCAGAAACCTTGCCCACCAGCCGGTTCGGATCAGTACGATGTCGCCGCGCCCGACGGTAACGCCCTGCGACCGGGCGACGTCGTCGAGTTCGGCCGCGGTGATCGGATTGCCGAGCTCCAGAAAAGTCTCCACACCGCGATGGCGAACGAGGTCCAGTAGCACGCCACGCGAGGTGATGCCCTTGACGTCAACTTTCTCGATGCCGCAGTGGAATGCACCGAGGCTCGTCACCGAACTCGCCGGAAAGCCGTTGTAGAGCTGATCGTCGTAGTAGACGTGGGAGAGCGCATCCCACTGGGTTGCCGCCTGCAGCGGCATGATGATCATGTCGTCGTTGAAGCGGAAAGGATTGTCCTGGAAGTATTTCCCGAGCTCCGCCGCCCCAGGGTTGCGGGCCCACTCCGGCCCGTAGCGGGCCAACGTGTTCACATCGCCACCGTCCACCGTCATCACATGGATCGGGTTGTGCCGGAACTTGAATGCGCCCTGCGGCCCCGACGAGCCGAAGTCCACACCGAGGGGGAACACCTTGCCGTGCTTGACCAGACTAGCTGCTTGCGCAACCTTGTCCGCGGTGATGAAGTTGAGTGTGCCAAGCTCGTCGGCATCTCCCCAGCGTCCCCAGTTGCAGACATCGCGTGCGACCCGGCGAAAGTCGGTCAGGCTGGCCACAGCGCGCGCCCTTCCTCAAGTTCACGCGCGATGGCCGCGCCTATATTGCCGCCGTCGACCCACAGGACTTGTCCCGAAATATAGCTGGCCGCTTGGCTATTCAAGAATACAAGCACAGCGGCCTGCTCGGCCGGCTCGGCGACCCGGCCAAGGGGTTTGGGGATGTCATCGAGGTACCGCTGGCCGTAGGCAGTGCGCAGCTGGTCGAGAATCGGGGTCTCGGTTACGCCCGGTCCAGTGCAGTTGATCCGAATACCTCGAGCACCGAGCGCGGCGGTATTTCTCATGGTGTAAAGGATGATCGCTTCCTTCGACAACCGGTAGCCCCCGCCGGCCAGCGCGTCCGGATGGCGGTGACACCACTCGATTCCCTCGGGCATCGTGCGGGTGTTCAGCAGTCCGCCGACGACCTGCTGATGCTCCCGGTAGGCGGCCGCCACCAGCGAGGACACACTCACGATGGACGATCCAGCCGGCATTTTCTCCGAGATCGCCTCGGTGACCTGCCGTAAGCCGAGGAAGTTGATCGTGACGACGCGCAACGGGTCGCCGATTCCGGACGAGACGCCGGCGATGTTGAACAGCGCATCGACGTGCCGGCCTATCGACGCGACGGCACGGTCGATGGACGCCGGGTCACTCAGGTCGAGGGCGTGGAATTCGGCGATGTCGGACGTAGGTGGATGCTGATCCAACCCGACGACGTCGGCCCCAAGCTCGGTGAGCTGCCTGACGACGTGGGCCCCGATCCCCGACGCACACCCGGTCACCACGGCACGGCGACCGTCGTAACGCCACAGCTCGTCGATCTGTCCCAACTGTCAGACCACTTCCGGTTTCACGACTGCTGATCTTTCTGCTCTTTGAGACGCTGCGCAGCCTGGACGCGACCTTCGTTGATTTCGGCCATGGCCTCGGGGATCTCGCTCGCGGTGAACTTTCCTCCCCGGCCGGTGGGCAGGCCGCCGAACGAGTAGCCCTCGTCAAACTGCGGGGCGGTCGACTCCCGACGACGCGCCTCGATCTTCTCGACGACCGGCGCTAACCGCTTGGCCTTGTCGGCCACCGCCTTTGCATCGCGCTCGATGAATTCCGGCAGCACTTCTCTACCCATCAGCTCGATGGATTCCATGGTGCCTTCGTGGCTGCGCGGGTTGAGCAGCAAGATGATCTCGTCGACGCCGCTGTCCTCATAACCGCGCAGGAACTCCCGGACGGTGGCCGGCGACCCGATGGCCCCGCGACCGGGGCCGTACGCCAGCGTCGGATCCTTCTCGCATTCTTCGAGATAGCGCTTCCACACTCCAGTCCGCCCAGGCGTGTGGATACCGGTCATGTAGTAGTGCATGATCCCGAACGAGAAAAATCCGCCACCCATCCCGAGGCGCTTGACTGCCTGCTCGTCAGTCTTAGCGACCATCATCGACAGGTCACCTCCGATGGCGAGGATGTTCGGGTTGATCTGCGGGGTGATCGGGACGCCGCTTTCCTCGAGTTCCTTGTAGTAGCCGTTCACCCGCTCGGTGAGCGGACCGGGACCGGTGTAAGCGAAACTCAGCGCGCCGATGCATTTCTGGGCGGCCATCTGCACCGACGCCGGCCTGGTGCAGGCGACCCAAACCGGCGGGTGCGGCTTCTGCAGCGGTTTGGGGATGACGTTGCGAG
>Ga0210396_10001622_pt1 | contig 24011 bp, 22 predicted proteins | sample IncBWH17OmetaG_FD_155466 | JGI IMG/M metagenome (GOLD analysis project Ga0210396, IMG submission 155466) | Forest soil microbial communities from Barre Woods Harvard Forest LTER site, Petersham, Massachusetts, United States - Inc-BW-H-17-O ... | reverse complement strand
CAATCTCACGTTCAATGTCCGCTGTGACAAGTGCGGGAAAGAGTATAGCTACAGAGCCTCGGACGTGCTGAAGTTTGAAATGGAGCCGTCTGAGTCATTCACTCCGCATCCTTTATTTGCGGAGGGAGGCACCGACCGCCCTGCGGTTGTCAAGCATCGAACGTCTCAAGACTAACCAAGCCACAACGCCGGAGGCGGGTCCGGGCGTGCCAACACCGACCGCATTGGGAGGCATGGAGCGGTTCCTCCGGGGGCAACATCGGGGATTTCAGACGCGACAGAGCCCAATGGGGCCAACGAACTCGGTCAGGTCAGACGCTTCTTCCTTGTTCTGCGATCTTGACCCGCACTGTTCGGAGGGACCGGATTTCGAGAGGGGTGCGGGGTTTCTTGAAACTGCAACTTCGCCCATTTACTCAATCATTCGCTTAAGTGTGAGCCGCGTAAGGGCGGCGAAGTCAAGGACCAACACGGCCTCGCGCCCGATTCTGACGATTCCTAGCTTTTGCCACCGGCTGAGCAGGCGGCTCACTGTGAACAGCGTTGTGCCCGTCAATTGAGCTAGTTCCAAGCGGGAAAGGCTGATCTCCAGACACTCCCCATTGACGGTGTGTCCCAGGCGATTGGACAGACGTAGCAGTTCGCTGCTGAGGCGGGAGCCAACCTTCTCGGTGGAAACTTCTCGAAACCGTTGCTCCATCTCCTGCAGCCGCTCCTCCAGCGCGCGAACCGTATTGCGGCGAAAGGCGGGAAAACTCCCAAGAAGCCTCTCGAAGGTTGCCGAGTCCCAGACGATCGCTGTAGACGGTTGAGTAGCCTCCGCCGTTGAGCAGTGGTGGTAATTTACGGACAGCCGAAAAGCCCCCACGATATCGCCTACACCAGTGACTCTGAGGATGACTTCGTTACCGTTCAGACCTAGCTGTTTGATCTTGACGAAGCCGGAGAGCAGCAAAACCACTTGCCGGACAGAATCACCTTCCGAGAAGATCGTCTGTTTACGCCTGTAGTGCTTTTCGCGGCCAGCGGAAATAATGCTGGCGCAGTCGCTCGGGGAAACGTCTGAGAACAGCGCGAACCCCTGTACTAGAATCGTCCTTTGCTTCAGTAAGGTTAAGGCGTCCAAACCACTGCTCCACCCGTAAAGGGAAATGAGGCCGTGGACAGTGAGCCCAGGGCCTCCGACCGGAGAAGGGGGATGGAGCGTCCGTCTTATCGCTCCGTCGTTCGATACGAGCGCTGCCGGGAATCCGGCTCCATGCCGTTCTCGCCAAACCTAGGCGCTCGCCAATGCCAATGTATGGCTTTAAGAGAGTGCCATCTGATAACCCGGCGGTCAATACCACTGTTGTGCGGCGGACAGCCACTCACCAAGATCCTCTGTCACACCCTTGTAACAGCTGTGACATGACTGACCCACCAGAACATCGGTTCATCCTGAATCGTCGCCTGACAAGACGTGAGTGGGCTCCGGTTTCTCCGGGGCCTGTGCCCTGTTTCTCGAATAGACTCCGGCAAGCATTTCCGCGTCTACATTTCTCAGGCCACGTGAGTCTTCAAAATAGAGGGTGAAAATCTCGGAGAGCCGACGCTAGCGGCGTCGGTTTCAAATCCGCAGCGGTGTATGTGTGACCTTTGCCACAGCGCTCACAACGAAAATCGAACAGTGGAGACGGCGGAAAGGATGTAAACGTCCCTCCTATGTCGAATTCCCCGATATAGGCTGCTGCTGTCCAATGCGAACAGTTTTCCGTCTTACACCAGAATCCCCAGTAGAAATGCGGCATGGCACTTTATATACAGTAATCCGACCGAACCGTCGGAGTGTACCTCAAAAAAACAACTGGCGCTTCCGCTATAGTGTGGCATATACTGATGTATATGCCACACCCCAAGGAGCAGTACATGCAGCGCAAGGCGAAGATATTCATGAACAACCGCAGTCAAGCAGTCCGCCTGCCTAAGGAGTTTCAGTTCCGGACGCAGGAGGTGTTCATTCGAAAAGAGGGCAGCGAAGTCGTGCTGTCTCCTCGCCCCTTCAATTGGACTGCCTATTTCGCTGAGGCACCGGTTGCTTCGTCAAGCTTCATGGAGGACGTGCAGGATCAGCCCGTGCAGGAGCGGGATGTGTAATGGTGCGCTACATGTTGGACACCGACATTTGTTCCTACGTGATGAAACGTTCAAATGATCTTGTTCTGAAACGCCTGCAGAAGGTTCCAGTCAGCAATGTGTGCATGTCTGTCGTTACGAAGTCCGAATTGCTTTACGGGGTCGAAGTGTCTCCACGGCGACAACAGGATGAAGCGGCCCTGAGTGCCTTTCTGGGTTATGTCGAAGTTCTGGAGTTTCCCGACAGAGCAGCTTCGCATTATGCGGAGATTCGCGCCCATTTGAAGAAATTGGGGAGCATGATCGGAGGCAATGATCTGTTCATTGCAGCGCACGCTCGAAGCCTGGGACTAAGACTGGTCACGCACAATACGCGGGAGTTTGGACGGGTTCCCAGACTAGCGATCGAAGACTGGACAATCGCTCCTTGAGCAGATGTGTTCTGTTTGCGAATTGTGTGCCCAATTCAGGGAACCCAGAGTCAAGAGCTGAACGTCAACTTCAGCCGGCCAGCTATCCCCCTCAATAATGGACTTACGGCCCATCAGTCGGCTCAGATCTGGGAGCCGCATGGATATTGATTGTCTGTAATTATTTCATTACAAAATTTCTGGCGTGACCGCAGCCTTGCGTGTGTCGGCTCATACAGAATCCGCATCGAATGGAATGAAGGGCGTTGCACGCGCCAGCAAGAGCCGTCTCACGCCAAGGGCGGAGTAATTTTCGCAGACAGATTGAAGATTGCGGTACATCGCGCCATCACTGCTTGCCGACGGAAGAAGGGCAAGACCGAGCGAGTCCAAATCGATCGCCGCATGGGTGATCCCTTCACGGCAAGGATGTCCGACGCTTCACCCAGAGCACTCGATTTGCCTGCCCCATCGTGCCCGTAATGATAAATCGCTCGGCCAGAATTCGGGAGGAAGATCGCATCCCCCTTCCCAAACCGGCAGAGTTCTGAAGAGCTGAGGAGTGGTTGTGCAGTGTCAGCTTTCGATGACGACAGCAATCATTTCTGCATCAATGAAAGTAAACGTGACCATAGGCCCCTCTCGCACATTTAGCACCAGGGGAGGACGAAAGCAGGCAATGCAGACGCCATCTTTCTGCCGGACGCTCGGATACACGATTCCAGCGGAGCCACTCGTCAGCAGCTTGAGTCCCAGCGTCTGGGAAGCGGCGTAGCTGTTCGAGTCTAAACAGTCCACAAAATCTCGATCTCCCCGAATGTCATGAAATTCGTATCGGAAATCGGCGAGATAGTCGATGTATCGAGAGACCTCTTTGGCTTTCCAGTCGACTTCTTTCAACTCGACGGCTCTATGAAAGGCGACTTCCGTTTGCGCGGTTTGCATTTCGAAAGCCGCATACCAAGCTCCTCTTCCCCCGCTGTTAAACCGTCCTCCAGACGGATGCGCATGCGCGAAGGATGCGTTGACGATATGCGCCAGGCGGAAGCCGGAGACCAGCTCAATTGCGCTGGCGCCAGGTAGCCTCCCACTCTCGCCGAGCAATCGATCATTCGTGGCGCCCTCCAGCTCAGTAAGATCGCTAAGCAGATCGTCGTCGTCTTGTGCGAGAAGATTGAGGATCGGCCGACCACGATCACTGTAGCGATACGGAATAAGACGATGGGTCCTGTCCTGTTCCACCTTGCTCTGTTTCGGAGATTTCATCTCCCGCCGCGTCGTGCGTCCAAGAGTTGCCGAACCCTCAGCAAAGCAGGTATCCCGCCCTTCTTCACGTAACTGAGGGGCGACTCTCCCCCAAACATGGTATTCGTGTTCGGCAGCGCCATCCACGCATCAGCGAGCTTCTGGCCGTAAAGAATGTTCAAGGCCTTATAGATCCCGATTAAGAGCGAAATTCGGGTGAGCTGATCTTCATCCAGAGTCTTGGCAGCGCGATTCTTCAATCCGTAAAAACTGCCACTGGATATGCCGCCTAACAGACGTCGGGTATCGTTGTCCCGTAAATTCCAACGCGTCGCGATCCGAAGAAGGCCTTTGATCGCAGCCGGACTGAGTCGGGTTCGGTTCTCTTTTCTCGACAGATCGACGGCTGTATCCCACGAGAAACCAACAACGGCCTGTTGTATCGCAGCCATAGTAGCCCTCAGGCCCTCCATTTATGACCAAATAATACTCCAAATCTGAGAGGGCGACAAGCTAATTTGCGACTGCTATAAACAACGTGTTTATTATCATACACTTATGGCAAACATTGAATCCGACAACCTGATTCTGTCGGGACTCACCATCAACTGACCTTATTATTATTAATAGTTGATCGAGTAGCCGGACCCCATTGCTGAGGCCCGGCCCTCTACGAACCGGACGGGACAGTTTCCCGTCATCCGGCTCAAGCACTTCGAACGCCCCTTTGAGGGAGACGCGGTTTAGAGACAGAAAGACGCAGGCGATGACCTGCTGCAGCCCTTCACGCCCGGTCGGGCTCCCGAGCCCTCTTCCCAACCTGATTGGTGTTTTGATTACGGTAGTAAGACCAGTGGTGGTGACCTTCGGGTTCCCACTATTGGGCCATTCCTGGCGATGTAAAGAAAATGTAAACATTGAACCCACAGATTTTCTTGAAGCTAGAAGCTTGGGGCGTTTCAGCTTGAATAAACTGCGATCTGAACAAGGCCAAGGAGTTGGGGAATACGCGATCATGCTCGCCATAATCCTCGTCGTATTGATGGGCGTAATCCACTTGATTGGCGCGAACGCAAACAACATCTTTTCTCAAGTTGGCAGCGCAATTCAGTAAGGAACTGAAAATGGAATGTGCGGTCAATGACGAACTAGAGCGGCGTATCGGATACAGGATGCAGCGAGCGGGAGTGATACCAGTTGGGAAGCTGGCGATCCTGCGTGCCCTCTAGTGGGACTCAGCTTGGACTTCAGGGTATTTGGCCGCAAGACCTGCGAGCTGCGATGGCGGTGCCCCATTCAGGTAAACATCGAAGAAGGTATGGACGTAGTCGGTGGTGATGGCAAGACCTCGACGAGGTTCCAAATGGCCGAAGACGCGGACGGCCATAAGCGCGGAGACAACGAGACGGCTCTTCAGCAAGATTTGATCACTGAAGGTGAAGTGATTCGCGCCATGAATCGTGACGAAGTATCCACCCGGCAAGCGCACGTAGATTGAGCGGAAATCGGCGAATACTTGTTTGGCCGCGGGATCGACCTTCGCGCGGCTGTGATCGCTCAGCAGAATCATTCCGGGCTTGCTGAGCCCGTCGCGGATGACGGTGCCAAACGGAATTCCATCGATATCAATAGCGGCGCGGCAGCGGGACTCCTCATGGCAGAACTGCAAAGCTTGTGCGCCTCCGAACGAATCGCCGAGCGCGGCAAGGCGCTGGAAATCGAACCGTCCGGTAAATCTGCCGGTCGGATCCACATCATTTAGTCCCTCCAACTGATGCAAGGCAAAATCGATATCGGCCCTCCAGATGGGAAGAAGCTTTTCGGCCAGGAGGCGCGCACCGGCATCGCCGGCCAGGTTGAGATTTGCAGTTGGAACGCGCTCAACGACGCGCCCATCAGGCAAAACAACCAGGAAAGTTCGATATGGCGCGTCGAGGTCGACAACGATATAGCCATGGCTGGCGAGATCTTCGGCTAGGACGGTGTAGTCTGCGGTGAACGCGGACGCACCAGCACGCATGATCACGACGGGATAGGACGTTTGCTCGGGCGAGACTGGGGCATTAAGCACGCTGTGGACCTGAACGGAACTCAGATCACGCGATAAGAAATCGGTCATCAGCACACCCGAACGATGCGCGAGCGCGCCTTGCCAGGCGCTCGGAAAGTATTCCGCGTGCTGGGACTGAGTGGAAAGCCGCGCCGGGTACCACATCCAGGCGACAATGGTTTCTTTCTCGGCACCCGACGGCGAGAGCAGCTCTGATACGGCATCATTGACCCACGTATAGGTAGCGCGGCCAACAGCGAAATGACCGGTTGGCACGGGGAGGACCAGTGGTCTGGTGTGTTCACACCACAAAAAAGCCAAAAGCGCTGCGAGAGCGAGGCTTCCTATCGCACCTAGAGCAACCGAGATTTTGAGAAAGCGCCTCAGCATGCGAAGCGCAGACTACGTGAAGTACTTTATTTTGTAAAGCCAAATCAGGTTCGCGGGTTTACCGGAATGGCGGTGTCGCTTCGGGCAAGAGGTCCCTCCTCGCGCTGTAACCGCAGCGCTTGGCGACAGTGGCAGTGACCGGGCGGGAGAAAAACCTTGCCCAACGAAAAAACCACCCTCTTGACTCCGGCCGGCCTGCTCATGGAAGGCCGTTACACGCAAGTGCCCTGCGCTAGGCCCTGTCCACAGCCGAATCCACGGGGATTGCCGTGTCGCCCATTGCGTTGCCATTCGCCCAACGCGGCCTCTTGCCGACGCCTCACGTCCGGGCTTTGCCCTGATCGATTAGATCTTGGGTCCCGATCTTCTCTCTCGACAGGGAGGAGCCTCGGGACCGATTTTCCCTTTCAAACCCCCTCTTCAATCTGTGTAGCGAACTGGAAAAGTGGATTCATTCACTCAACAACGGGTGTTTCGAACTCAGACATCGGATCGCAGCGCTTCAGCGTGCCAATGAGCACTGCCGATGGCAAAAGCGCCACACTGCGTCAGAAAGTAATACGAACGGGTCGAGAAGGCTGCGTCTTCTGGCGATCCGACGTCTATTAGCGAGTTCGACAGAAAAGTGTATGTCGCCAATTACTTGGTTCGGGCAATGCTTGGTATCAAAGTTTCCCACAGGACGTTCTCGATCTCAAACAGTATCAAACGGTGAAAGTGCCGGTGCTTGGATTGGGTTCACTTGCATACGAGTATTTGAAGCCGACGCTTCCGCCTAGCGCCTACTGTCAAGGTCGTCCGGATTGAAAATAGCGGACACTTTATTGTTGAAGAACAGCCAGAGATGACGGCGCAATACGTTATCGAGGTTTTTGGGACTCCCCGATGTAAGAAAAGAGGGCGTGCCTATTCAGACTCGTGATCCGCTGTACGGATCAAAAGCGATGGTTCGGGATGATCTCGTAGTGAAACGTGGCGTGCGAGTTCGGACCCCAGCGCCAGAAGCAGTCCCAGAAGCTCTATCCAAGCTCCGAAGGACTTCAAGAAGCGAATGCGCCGAGAACTGAAGATCTCGGCGCGTGGGTTTCGGGACAGACCATGGGCGGAATCTCGGTTAAGCCATTTCCGTCGCTCGCCGAACCGTCGTAGATCCTGTGCTCAACTCGCTACTGCCATTTCCAGCGCATTATCGAAGACGTTCCTGAACGATCTGGCGGCTCGGCGACAGCCGGTAGCGAGCACACATGGTTGGAGAAGATTGTGTCACAGCAGGCACCACGCATCTCTCTAAGCCGGTCTGTCGACTCCGGGCCGCCACCGCCCTAGCAAATCGTCAGGTCAACGCAGTTGGAAGCTTGCTATACCCTCTGACCGGCTTTATACGTAGCTTCTGCTTCCGCCTTCACCTGTGCCCGAAGCTCTTCTGCTATGACTAGAAGAGATGCGATCAGAGAACTATAGTATAGCGAGGTCGATGAAAGATGAGGACGGCCGCATGCAACCGCTGAAAGTGCTTGTCGTAGAGGACAACATCCCAAGTTTAGAACTAATGGCTGAGGTCTTCATGTCACTGAAAGCCGAAGTTCGCCCCATCAGCGATAGCGAAAAAGCCGTCGCCATGGTCAATCAGGAGAAGTTTGACGGGATTTTCCTCGATCTGGAAATGCCAAACCTGAATGGTTTCGAGCTCGCGCGCCTCATTCGCAAATCTTCGTGGAATAAAACCACTCCCATCATCATTGTGACCGGTCGCGATGACCGACAAACCATGCAAGACGCCTTTACGATCGGAGCAACCTTTTTTCTTCAGAAGCCTGTAGACAGGCAAAAACTTAGCCTCCTGTTCCGGACCGTGAGTGGCGGAATGTTGGAGTATCGACGTAAGTATACGCGTGCCCCAATCCAAGCCGACGTCGCCTGCACCGTCGGATCCAGAACACTCCGCGGGGTAAGTTGGAACCTCAGCCGAGGAGGAATGCAGGTCGAAGTAGGTGGCTTGAACCCCAAAGATAATGTCCGATTGTCATTCCAATTACCCATCTCGGCTGTGGCCATTGAGGCCCCAGGTGTCGTCGTGTGGGTAAATGAGAAACGGCAGGGGATCCAATTCACGAATGTCAGTGCGCAACATCAGCAGTCGATTCGCCAATTTATAGCCGACGTAGAAAAAATGGATCGCTAGGGTCGAGGCTTGGCCTGTTGAGTCTAGGTGCCACTGCCACCTGCGCCCGCGACCCGTCCTTTCCTCCCATGTTGACCCACGGTGGCCTGCTCTGGTTTTGATGGCTGACTACCTTTAGTCAGGAGGCGATCAAGCTCCTCAGTGAGGGCAGACGGGTTCAGCGGTTTCGACAAGTAGCCATCAAATCCGGAATTGAGGATTTTTTCTCGATCACCTCGCATCGCATACGCGGTGACCGCCACCACCGGCAGTAGGGCCAGGCGAGGATTTTCACGGATTCTGCGTACGACTGCAAATCCGTCCAGCACCGGCATGCCAATGTCCAACAGCAGCAATTCAGGTTGGGCTTGTTCAATCATGTGAAGAGCCTCTTGACCGTCGCGTGCCTCAAGGACTGCATATCCGCGCGCTTCCAGCAACTCGCGGAGCAGTTCTCGGTTAACGGCATTGTCTTCGGCCACGAGGACTTTGATCATGACTGCCCCGCAGCCCTGGCCAGCTTGCGACCTCGAATTACTCGGTCAACCTCAGCAATGAGCTGCTGCTTCCATGATCCGCCCTTTTGTAGCAGCCCCTGCGTTTCGCGGTTGAGAAGAGCAATCTCTCCTGGGCTAAGGTTCTTGGCTGTCATGACGAGAATGGGTAGCTCCTTTAAGGCCGGCTCCTGGCGGACATGGCGAATGACTTGAAAGCCGTCCATCCCCGGCATCAGCAGATCGAGCAGGATTGCGCCCACAACTTTGTTAGCGAGCACCTCCAAGGCCCGAGTCCCGCTGCGCACGGCTTGAGTCTCGTATCCGGCGGAGCGCAAAGCCTCCTGTAGCAGCTCCAAAGCTTTGGGGTCGTCGTCTACCAGTAGGATCGACGAATCCTCGTCTGCCGGCGAAGGGACATGCCTGCGAATGGTTTGCAGCAGGGTTGGTTTGCGAACCGGTTTGACGAGATAGTCAGCGGCACCCAAGGCGAAACCTAGCCGCTTTTGATCCACAATGGAAAGGATGATGACTGGGATGTTAGCTGTCTCGGGGGTCTTCCGCAGCGTGACTAGGGTCTCGAAGCCATCGCTACCTGGCATCATCACGTCGAGAGTGATGGCGTCGGGCCGCAACCGCTGAGCTTCTTTAAGAGCTTCGGCGCCTGACCCGGCCATTGCTACCCGGCATTCTGGCTCGAGGTAACTAGCTAGAAGCTCACGGGCAGGGACTTCGTCATCCACGATGAGCACCAGTGGAGCGAGACGGTCTGAAGGTGTCACAACCGGGTCCTTTGGAGGTTCTTGAACTGGGCGAACCTCGAAGGTCGGCTCCACGGCAATAAGAGTAAAAGTGAACCGGCTGCCTTTTCCCAATTCGCTTTGCAACGAAATCCGGCCTCCTTGTTGTTCCACCAGCCGCTTCGTAATGGCTAGCCCCAATCCGGTGCCCTGTTGAGTGTGGCCAGCATTTCCTTCGACTTGCCGGAACTCTTCGAAGACGAGCTTTTGATCTTCAGGCCGGATGCCGATCCCCGTGTCAGTTACGGACACGCGGACGAAGTCCCAATCGTCGACGGACTCGATTGTGATCTGGCCGCCCTTGGGCGTAAATTTGACTGCGTTGCTCAGCAGGTTGTACAGGATCTGTTTAAAGCGCACGCGATCCGCCTTTACCAGGCACTTGCTCTCCAGCTTCTGCTCCAACCGGATATTGTTGGCCATTGCCAGAGGATCAATGGTCGAGAGTACTTCTGGCAGGGCGTCCGTCACGAAAAACTCTTCGCTATGCAGCTCCAGTTGTCCTGCCTCGATCTTGGAGAGATCCAGGATGTCATTGATCAACTGCAGTAGGTGAATTGAGCCTTGTTTGATGTGATCCACGAACCGCTTCTGCTTTGTGTTCAGTGCGCCCGATGTTTCTTCCGCCAAGAGGTCTGAGAAACCCACGATCGCATTCAGAGGGGTGCGCAGTTCATGGCTCATGCTGGCGAGAAACGTGCTTTTCATCTGGGTAGCGCGCTCTACCTCGCGGTTGCGAAGACCGAGTTCCCGATTGGAAGCGGCCAAGCTATCCATGAATTCGTGCTTTTCTGCTTCGTCCCGCTTTCTCTGCGTAACGTCGACCGCAACCACCACCCGCGCGGGTCGGCCCAAAAAGGTTAGAGCGTAAGAGGTATTCTCTGTGTCGATGATGGTTCCGTCCTTCAGTCGATGCCGCCAGGCGCCGCTGCTCTCATTTGCGTCTCCAAGGGCTCTCACAGTTTCGAGCAGGGCGGGAACATCCTCGGGCGGGCGAATGTCTTTGAGGGTCATGGCCAGGAATTCGTCCTTGGAATAGCCGTACTTGCGAACTGCAGCGGCGTTTACCGCAAGAAACTGCAGCGTATCTCGGTCAAAGACCCAGGTTGGATGTGGATTGTTGTCAAACAATTTGCGGTGCCGCTCTTCGCTCTCACGCAGCAGGGCTTCGGCCCGCTTGCGCTCGGTAATGTCGCGCGCCACCGCATAGATAGCTTCCTGCTCGGACACGGAAACTGCATTCCACAACAGCCACTTGTAAGAGCCGTCTCTGCATAAATAACGGTTTTCAAATGCGAGAGTGGCTTTCCCCCCTTCCAGCCGGTCCCTTTCTTCGACCGTCGTCGGGCGATCGTCCGGATGTATGAACTCCAGATAAGACTTCGCCATAAGTTCCTTCGTGGTGAAGCCCAGTGTCTTCTCAAAGGAGGGGTTCAAGATCTTGAAGAATCCGTCGAACCCAGCGACACAAAACAGGTCGACTGATAGATCCATGAAACGATTGCCGGTGTCCAGCTTGGAATAGAGTGAGCCCATGAAACTGTTTATCGCAAGGCCGACAACCAGGGCGACCAGCAGGGAGACGAACAATACGGCAACGACGATTAGAGCGTAGCTTCTCAGCCGGTCGTTCATCGCTCCTAAGTCGGAGCGAATGTACACGGTTCCCGTTGGTTTGCCCTGGAAAATGATCGAGCGTGCCATCTCTAGGTGCCCATCTTTGAACCACTGGCTCTGGGGTTGGCTGGCTGGAATGATGGGCAGAGCTCGAGGCTCGCCCGCGCGATCACGCCAGTAGCCTGCGAAAGGCTGGCCGTCGTTCGTGTAAATCTGGGCGTACACAAGATTGGGATTGGCGCGCAATGCTGATAGCGTTTTCTCCGCGGAATGTGGATCGTTGAACAGCAGCGCAGAGACGGTATTGTCTCCAATGATTTGGGCTTGGATGGAGACACTGCGTACAAGGGCCACGCGAAAACTGTACAAGTCATAAGCGCAGAAGCCACCACTAGCTAAAAGCAAGGCCACAGCGCTCACCAGCACGTTCATCAGGGTGAGTTTCTTGGAGATCGAATCTTGCTGATTTCTGGGCATGGTGTGTCAATCTCCAGGCTGAGGATTCTTTCTGACGACGGTCGCGACCTTGAGCAGCTCGGAGCTGAGCGTCAGGCCCGCACGCTGGGTCGCGGTCAGGTTGACCTCGAAACGGATTCGGTTCCCTTCGGTGACAAACTGGATCATGCCGCCTCGCTTTGAAAAGTGCGGGATGTCACTGACGGTCAGCACTGCAGTTTTGTTATATGACTCGATGATCTTGTTGAAGCGGTTCGCCTCCGATGAGGCTATGAACAAAATCTGACAGTCGACCGACTCCTCCGGACTCGAAATTCGCCTCGCGGCCACTCTTTGGTTTCCTATCGTTTCGCCTGCAAGCGTTGTATCCAGAGCTGGTCCAAATGGATCCGCACCGAGGACACAAATGGTAAAGGAGCTGGTTTTGCCGGTCGTGATCTTGGCGGGCCATTCGACGAATCGCCCAAAGTTGTAGAGGTAAGCGGCCTTGACGTCATAGTCTGTGGGTTTTGGGCTCTGCGCGAGCGCGCTAGGAATGCCAAGGAGCCCCCATGCTAAGACTACCGCCGTGAGCCAGGTACGACGACCAAGGACTCGACAAGTCCATTGGTTTCGCAGAATGAGCCGGCGGGAGTCTGTGCCTTGAACGTACCTCATGAATATCAATCCGCAGTCCGTCTCCACGTGATCTGCGCGTAAGCGCTTCTCTTGGTAAAGACAGAACCGGACTCGGCATGACGGGGCTGGAACAAATTTTGTCCAGTGACAGACAACTCCAACTTCTTGGCAAAGTGCCAAGCGAGTCGGGCATCCGCCGTTTGATAAGCTTTTACGGGCAGCGCCGGCAATGCGCCCACATAACGATAGGTAGGATCAAACTCAAATCCTTTCGGCAGATTGAACAGAATCTGCGCCGTTGCCTCATTGTGTGGGCTGGCTCCCTCGTAGGACGAGACATAACTCGTCTTCGTGTGGCTTGGCTTATCCAATAGGCTCAAGCTCACGTAAGAATATGACGCCCTCAGTTCCATCCATTGAGTTACCTTCCAATCTGGGGCGATCTCGCCGCCAGTTGTGGATCCCATGATGCCATTGGCGAAGGGCAACGAGACGAGAATGGCGTAAGGCGGAGGCGTCGGCACGATGGAGACGTTTGCATTTCCGTAACTCTCAAGATCGTTATACTTATTGTGGAAGGCGGCAAAATCCACATAAAGCTCCGGAGTTACCAGCTTGCGATACCCAGCCTCGTAGCTCAATAGCGTTTCCGACACAAACTTCCGATTGTCACAGATACAAAGATAGATTGGAGGGGGCGGAGGGGAAGCACTATCAAAACCAGTCAGTTGCATGTCTTCATCGATGCGAGAAGGCGTGCGCACCGCGCGTGTCACGGCTGCCCATAATGTCTGATGCGACGTTGGTGTCCACAGCACACGACCGCCGGGTTCGTTCTCCCAGCCGGTGAAGATGTTGTGTTCGAACTTCGAACCGAGTGTCACCCAGAGTTTATTCTGTACGATCGCGATCTGGTCCTGCACGAACGCGCTGTAAAGATTGTCGGCTTCATGCTGCGGCGTGAAGATGACGGTTGGTACCGTCTGGATGAAGTCGCTTGGACTCCATCGAGCGCCCAGCCCCCAGATAATTTCATTTCGCTGCTTGAGGACGAAGTGGTGAATCAGGTCAATGTCAAACGTGTTACGACTTTCTCCCAGTTGCGGTCCGAGACGGTACGTTCGGTCAAAATAAGCCTGGACTTGAAGGTCTGACGTATTGCTGAGTTCCCGGCGCCAGCGTCCTACGAGATTGCCGCCCGATACGTCTTGCGTCCCGTCCACGTTGAGTTGCGCGGGTGGCGAATAGTAGCCGATGCCCACCTGCTGGCCGACGTTCCCCTTATAAAGATCGCCCTGGACTGTCAGCGTATCGCGATCAGTCAACCTTGTATCCGTTCGGAAGCCCGCCTGTCCAAGTTGCCAGGCATCATAGTTGTCGCCATCGGGATGGAATTCTGGCATCCTGCCGAACCCCATGGCATAGGCACGATAGTCAAGACTCTTACCGTGGCCGCCGTAGCGAACCGCATCCCTGCTTTGATCAATGTTGCCGCCGCTAGCCGAGGCATAGGTGCCCTGTGTATCCTTGACATCCTTAGTAATAATATTGATTACGCCATTCACCGCGTTCGACCCCCAGATCGTGCCCCCGGGACCGCGAATTACTTCGATACGCTCGATATCATCGAGCAACACGTTCTGTACGTCCCACTCCACGCCGGCGAAGAACGGTGTATACACGCTTCGGCCGTCAATCAATACCAGCACCGATTTAGAGAAACTACTCCCGAATCCCCGAATGCCCACAGACCACTGACTGGAGTTGATTTGCGCTACCTCCACTCCCGGCACAAGGCGTAGTACCTCGGGAATGCTGGCGGCCCCGGAACGGCGAATGTCATCCTGAGTGAGAACGAAAATTGCAGCCGAAGTCTTCCAGATCTTCTCCGGCTCCTTAGAGGCCGTCGTCACCTCGACACTTCCCAGTTCCGCCAAGCTCAATTGTTTGAGGGCCTCGCCATTCGCCTGGTATTCCTGTGGAGCGGCGAAACTGTGGTTGACCAGCCCTGGGAGCACGAGCACGATGATGAGAGCCGCGCGCTGCACAAATGCCGTCACGCACCATGAACCTGCTTCGGCCCTGACGCCAGCGGCGTCCTTCCTGGCGTCGGTGATACGGCGTCCTCGCATATTCACTGCCCTCATCCGTCGATAAAGATGCCCTGCTCCTAGCCGTTCGCTCCAGCGGCCGCGCCACGCGATAGGAAATCGGCTGTGCCGCTCCTGACAAACTGCTCGAACAGACCGAAGATCTGCGGGTCCCACCAGCCCTTGGCTACTTCTATTTTCATAGTCTGCATTGCGTCAGTGATGGAGAAGGCGGGCTTATACGGCCTCACTGTTGTAAGCGCATCGTACACATCCACGATCTGCAGCACTCGGGCTGTGATCGGTATGGCTTCTCCTGCCAGTCCATCCGGATATCCGGAGCCGTCAAACTTTTCGTGGTGGTGGCGAATGATCGGCAGTACCGAGCGGAAGGACTTCAAGGGAGCACAGATACGCTCCCCGACTGCGGGATGCTGCCGCATGAGTTCCCACTCTTCTGGGGAAAGACTGGTCGGCTTCAGGATAATCGAATCGGGTATCGCGATCTTTCCGATGTCGTGAACCACGCCGGCACGCCGGAGAGCAGTAACCTGGTCTTCCGAGAGTTTGAGATGTTCTCCCAGAGAAGCTGAATACTCTGCCAAGCGTTCGCAGTGACCGTGCGTGTAGGGATCCTTCCCTTCAATGCTTCGGGCAAGGGTGAACAGGACTGATTCCGCGCGCTCAAGCTCGTCAGTACGGAGCTTAAGTTTGACGAGCGATCGCACGCGGGCGAGCAATTCGGTGCGGTCAACGGGACGGGTCAGGAAGTCGTCAGCTCCGGCCTTGATACCTTCAATGCGATCCTGTTTGTCGGAGAGCGCCGTAATCAGAATTACGGGTATCAAATAAGTCTCCGGATTGGCCTTAATTCTCTCGCAGGTCTGAAAGCCGTTGAGATGGGGCATCATGACATCAAGGAGTACCAGATCGATCGGGACTACGGCCAACTGCTCCAAGGCGGCGGTGCCGTTTGAAACACTCGCGACCTTGAATCCCTCCGCGGTGAGCAATTCCTCCAACAGCTCGCGGTTGGAAGCCTGATCGTCCGCGACTAAGATTGTGCCCGTGACAGGCTGTTGCGATTTACTAAACATCGAATACCTACTAACTTCAATGAACTTCATGCCAGCGTGTCACAGGAGATAAGTAACTGCTAATTACCGAAGTCATTTTGTCAGGTCTTGTCGGGATTTCGTAACAAGAATGGATGTCAGTGCGCACGTGCGGCTTACCTTGAGCCTCTAGCTAGTCTAGCTGGCTGCTGAAAAACTACTCCTAATCCACAGCCTTGTATGGTACGAGAAGTCATGCGCGGAGACGACCAGCAGCATAATCACATGTTCAGTTACTTGTCGCCGGAAGCGCGGGTGCGGAAGGATCATCCGCTGCGCGCGATCCGAGGCATGGTGGACGAGGTACTTACTCAACTGTCGCGACGCGTCGACACGATGTATGCCCGCGGCGGTCGTCCGTCGATTGCGCCGGAAAAGCTGCTGCGGGCGCAGTTGCTGCAGATGCTGTACTCGATTCGCAGCGGGCGCTTGCTGATGGAAGAGATGGACTATAACCTGCTGTTCCGCTGGTTCGTGGGGCTGAACGCGGACGATGAAGTTTGGACGCGAGCGTGTTCACCAAGAACTGCGACCGCTTGTTGGAAGCCGAGGCGGAGAAAGAGTTTTTGTCGCGCGTGGTCAAGCAAGTGCGGAAGAAGGGGCTGACCTCCGACGAACACTTCACGGTGGACGGCACGCTGCTGGAAGCCTGGGCGAGTCTCAAGAGCTTTCAACCCAAAGAAGCTAAGGCGACACCTCCGCCGGGTGATCCTGGCAATCCCACGGTGAACTTTCGCGGGGAGAAGCGCTCGAATGAGACGCATGAGTCCAAGACCGATCCTGATTCTTTGCTGGCGCGCAAAAGCGGCGGGAAGGAGTCCCGGTTGAGTTATAGCGGGAACCTGTTGGTGGAGAAGCGCAACGGACTGATCGTCGACGCGGAAGTCTTCCAATTGAACGGGACGGCAGAACGCGATGCGGCGCTGATCATGCTGGAGAAGCTTCCCGGCACGCAACCGCTGACGCTCGGCGGCGACAAAGGGTTCGACACATTCGGATTCGTGGAGGAGTGCCGCCATCTGCGGGTGACGCCCCACCTGGCACAGAACCTTACGCGACGCGGGGCGGCGCCATTGATGGCCGCACCACGCGCCTCTCGGGCTACGCCATCAGCCAGAAGAAGAGGAAAGATCGAAGAATGCTTCGGCTGGCTGAAGACGATCGCGCTGATGCGAAGGGTTCGGCATCGCGGCGTGAGCAAAGTGCATTGGATCTTTACCCTGGCCTGTGCCGCCTACAATCTGGTGAGAATGCGAAACTTGGCTGTCGCAGTTTCCGGTGACGTAAGTCGAGGCCAACGCGTGTCTCCAACCGCATCGAGTTAGAAGCAGAGGCCACAAAAACACCTGAAATCAGATCGTTCGACATCATCAACCATGAACAACAGAAAGAAAAACACGCGGCAAATCAATTTTTCAGCAGCCTGCTAGACTAGGCTAGACTAGAGGTGACCACGTCGGAGCGACTTCTGGACTCCGGCCCAACCGCACAGCCGTGAGGAAGCCGGCGGTTTTGCTGTGCGTGGGCAGCCTAGTCAATGGCGAAGCCCTATTGCTCGTGATAACTTTCATTCAGCCAGTTGTTTAAGACCGGAAACACAGTCGAGGCCAAAGAAATGGACCCTTCGCCCCGTGAGGTCAAGATTCTGGTCGCAGATGATTCCCCGGTATATCGCAAACTGGTGGAGCAGTCGCTCTCCCAAGAGCACTACACCGTTCTGCTGGCGAAGAATGGCCGCCAAGCCATGGATCTTTTTACTGAACACCAGCCTAAGCTTGTAATCACAGATTGGAGTATGCCCGACATCAGCGGCATTGAACTGTGCCAGCATATCCGCAGGGACAACCAACCGTTCTACGCTTATGTCATCCTCGTTACCGGAAACGCCGACAAAGAAGAGGTGATTGAAGGTCTGGCAGCCGGAGCCGATGACTACCTGACTAAGCCCTTTCATCCCGGAGAACTGCAAGCCCGGGTGAGAGTGGGCCGCCGCATCGTCGATCTCCACCGCGAGGTCCAAGACAAGAACCGACAACTGGAAGAGCTGGCGCTAACCGACCCGCTTACCGGCCTGCCCAATCGTCGTGCGATTGATTTCTGGGCGAGCCGCCAACTGAGCGCGGCTGTGCGTCACGATTTTCCCATCTGGGTAGTCATCGCCGATCTGGATCATTTCAAGAGCATCAACGATACCCTCGGACATGATGCCGGAGACATCGTGCTCAAAAGCTTCGCCGAAATTCTCAAGTCCAACACCCGCAGGTCGAATATCTGCGGCCGTCTCGGAGGCGAAGAATTTCTGTTGATCGTTACCCATGTGGAGAAGGAAAATGTCACGATCGCCATTGAGCGCATCCGCCAACAATTTGCGACTGAGAAGTTCACTGTTGCGGGCCACACTTTCGGAGCGACCGCCAGCTTCGGAATTGCTGGCATCCGCACAGCGACTTGTCCCGATTTCAACGATCTAGTGACCCGCGCAGATGCGGCTCTATACTCAGCAAAGCGTCAAGGGCGCAACCGCGTCGAATTTGCAACAGAGTAGGGTTTCGCGAAGGCGGGCGGAAACGCGGCAGGGCATACTTGGCGATGCCGTCGTAATAGTGCGAAGGGGCCGACATTGTTCGGATTTCGTAACAGAGATCAAAGCAGTAAACAGGGCAGAACGAAAACCGTGGGATTCTGTACGGCAAGGAGCAGCCGTGAGGCAGTCGCGCGGTCGTGAAGACTACTTTCGTTTGCCCATCAAAAGGCGACCAACAAGAAAGTCCTTGAACCCACCGTTGGAAACATGGGCCCTGGTGCTGGTTTCGATAGTTATCATGGTCCTAAGCGCTGTCGCGCTGGGCACATTGTGGGACACTCTCAATGCTGACCAGACGATTGCCACTATCCGGATCGTTTGAGTATTGGTTCTATGTCGTGATGCCTTACGTTGGTCTTGGCCAGACTAGTTTCGTTGTAACTGAAATTGCCAGAAGCGACGCTGCATTGCGTCATGTACGCAGTGTTAGGACACAATCGTCCCCGGGTGTTGCTGGGCGGTCCGAAGTTTGGACTTTGGTAACTTTCCCTCCATTTGTCCTCGTCTAGAATCTAGTTCATCCCCAGAATATCAACCGTCCACGAAGTGGACTAGGCGGACTTCGCTGTGCATGCACAATTTCTGTCCGAGGGCACAACGCCCCAAGCTCTCCGCATGCGTCAAGTCGAGGGTCGGGAGTGGTGGCTTTGGGGTTCCGCCGTAGCCGTCACCCTGGGCCTAACCTTCGGCATCCTATCTTTAACCTTTCCCGGTTTTCACTTACCCGCCGACAACGCCCATTCGCTGAACCTCAAAGAGTGGGTTCGCGGACTGGCAGCTCTCGTACTGCTGTTCGATATTTACACCGTCTACCAACAGCGTGAGTTGCAGCGAATCCGCCGCCAATTAGCCGAGCGCGAGCATCTTTTCCAACTCATTACGGAAAATGCCGCGGATATGATTGCCGTGATCGACCGCAACGGACAGCGCCTCTACAACAGTCCCGCGTATCAGAAAATTCTGGGGTATGGTCCCGAAGAATTAGCAGCAACTCCTGCGATGGATCAGATTCATCCTGACGATTACGCGCGCGTGCTCGAGGCCGCGGAGAAAGCCCGCAACACCGGCCGTGGTGAACGGCTCGAGTATCGCATCCGCCATAAAGACGGTTCCTGGCGTTTTATTGAATCTACCGCTAGTGCCATTCGTAACCAAGAAGGCGAGACTGATGGATTGGTCATCGTGAACCGTGATATTACCCAGAGGAAGCGGGCCGAGGAAAAGCTGGACCACCTGTCCTTCCACGATGGCTTGACCAATCTCCCTAACCGCACGCTTTTCCTCGACCGGCTGCAATGCGCGATTACACATTCGAGGCGGCACTCAGATTTCAGATTCGCCGTGCTGTTCATTGACATTGACGAGTTCAAAGTCTTCAACGATAGTCTGGGCCATGCTGCCGGTGATGTACTGCTCATCCAGATCGCGCAACGTTTAGCCGCCAGCCTCCGCGGAGACGACACTATCTCACGCCCCTGCCTGAGTAACACGGCAGAGCCCCGCGCGGGCGAAAGTACGCTGGCCCGTCCCGGGGGTGACGAGTTCGCCGTCCTCCTCGAAGAACTTCATGACCCCAGCGACACCATTCGCATCGCCGAGCGCATTCACCAGAGACTAGCCATTCCTTTCGATTTAAATGGCCAAGAGATCGTCTTGACTGTAAGCATCGGTGTTGCTTTCGGCGGCAATGCGGGGGCAGCGCAGGACTTCCTCGGCGACGCCGAAATCGCCATGTATCGCGCCAAGGGCATTGGCAAGGGCCGCTGTGAAGTGTTCGACCATGCGATGCATGCCGGGGCGATCAAACGCTTGCAGCTCGAAACGGACCTGCGCAAAGCCCTCGAGTTGAACCAGTTCCGCGTTTACTACCAGCCCATCGTATCCTTGCGCAACGGCCAGATAGTGGGGTTCGAGGCCCTCAGTCGCTGGCAGCGCCCCGAAGGTCTGGTTATGCCGGGGGAATTCATTGCGGTTGCGGATGAGACCGGTATCATCTTGCCCATCAACCGTCAACTGCTTTACGACGCGTGCCGACAACTCCGTTCCTGGCAGGCACTCTTTCCGTCTGATCCGCCCCTCACGCTAAATGTAAACATCACGCCCAAGCAGTTCGCGCAACCTGAGTTGGCGTCCGAAATTCGCAAGACTTTGCAGGAGACCGGACTGGATCCTAGCTGTATCAACTTGGAGATCACCGAAACCATCGCGATGGCTGATGCTGAGAAGTCTGCTGTTGTGCTCTCCGAGTTAAAAGCGCTCGGCGTTCGTCTGGACATAGACGACTTTGGCACAGGCTACTCCTCCCTCAGCCGACTGCAGCGCTTCCCTGTGGATACGCTGAAGATCGACCGTGCTTTCGTCTCGCGTATAGATACCGATCTCGCGACCCACGAAATTGTTCGAATCATCGTCATGCTGGCCCACGGTCTTCATCTGAAAGTCGTTGCGGAAGGTGTCGAAACACAAGCGCAGGTGGACCTGCTCAAGGATATCGGCTGCGAACTGGCCCAAGGTTACCTTTACTCGAAGCCCGTCGCTGCCGAAGCAATCGAGCAGCTTCTAAGTAACAACAGCTTTGCAAAGGTCTCAGCCACGCGAGCGAAGGCGGCTACCTCCACGTCTGCATGAAACCTACACGGACCCGTAGTTTTGCGAAAAATGCGAGTCCAGAACACGCCCCTGGTGGATTTTGGATCCGTCAGAGCAGTAGTATCGAGACTGCTATCTCTTCGGCTTTCCCAATTATGCGAATCGAATTTTTGGGCCAAGTATGCTCCCTGCCAAAAGGTCACGCGCGAAGGTGTCCGGTGCTAAAAAATTGCTATTTAGTGACGAGCTAGCGCTCCGCACAGTTTGGCGTTAGGTGAGCTATCCTTCACAAGGTCTTCGATCGTGAACTCTGCCTATTCGACAGCTCGCTCGACGAGATTGTGCCTTCCGTAATCTTCCAACCCCCTTATTCACTGTGTACTTTCAACTTACGGCTTTAACATGGCTGAAATTTCTCAGGCTCACGTCTAACCTTGTACTTACCCAAAGGCGGCACTGTCCCTATGTCTTCTACTGCGAACAGCGCACCGAATATAGCTCCTTCGACCCCGGGACGAGCCAACGCCGCGGCAATCGGCGCCGCTGCTCCTGCAGCGGCGCCCTTCTCAACCCCGGCCCTGCTGGCGGCGATGCTGAAGACTTCGGCGAAAATCAGCGACCTTTTCTTTTCGCCCGGCAAGCCCCCGCTCGTCGAAATCAGCGGCAAACTATCCCCTGCGGGAATCGCACGCACACTCACTTGCGACGATACTCGGCGCATTGGATCCGATCTGATCGGCAATCACGAGCATGCAATTCAGAACTTGAAGGAACGTGGGTCTTGCGATGTGTCCTACAGTTTGGCTGGTGCTCATCGGTTTCGCGTGAACGTTTTCATGCAGCGCGGCTCCTGTGCCGTCGTGATGCGAGTAATTCCCACGAACGTCCCATCCTTCGAATCGCTCAACTTACCCGTCGAAATAGCGAAGATTGTCGGCCTGCGCAATGGAATCGTGTTGGTAACCGGGCCGACCGGCTCCGGTAAATCGTCGACCCTGGCGGCCATCATCGACAAGATCAATAAGGAACAGTGCTATCACGTGCTTACAATCGAGGACCCCATCGAGTTCCTCCATCCTCACAAGAACTGCATGGTGAATCAACGGGAATTGCACAGCGATACTCCGAGTTTCGCCCTGGCTTTGAGGGCGGCGCTGCGCCAGGCTCCTAAAGTAATTCTGGTGGGCGAGATGCGAGACAAGGAAACTATCGAAATCGCAATGGAGGCGGCGGAAACCGGTCATTTGGTCCTTTCCACCCTGCATACCATTGACGCGTCGAAGACAGTTGAAAGAATCGCTGGAGTTTTCCCGATGGCAGAACAGCACACTCTTAGAAACCGCCTGGCGAAAAGCTTCCGGTACATCATTTCGCAGCGGCTCGTCCCGCGTAAAGATGGGGCTGGGCGGGTAGCCGTAATCGAAATCTTGAAGTCCACCCTGCGTACTCGTGAGTATGTCGAAAAGGGCGAAGGCGAAGGCAAGACGTTGCTGGATGCAATGCGGGTCGGCGAACAAGAAGGCATGCAGCATTTTGACGGTGACATCGAGAGACTCATCCGCAATGGCACCATCGATCGCGACACGGGACTGGCTTACGCCACCAACCCTGGCAATCTTCAACTGGACCTGTCTGATCTTGGATCCGCCTCAGAGCCCGATCCGCTGCTTGAAACCAGTGGCAAGTAGACAAAGGGCTGCCGTTGGTGGGGCCGACCGCGAGGCCCCTCTTTCCCCAATGAAGGAGGCTTCGAGAAGAGCATTCCTCCAGTTGGAGTTTCCCTTGTAACTCCTTGGCTAAGATGTGCAGGATGCGCTCCAGATTTGCTTCTCGCACCCCATGCTGGAGGCGGCGGTGGCAGGTCTGGTACGGCGGGTACCGGTTCGGGAATTCTCGCCACTGCGCCCCTGTCCCTCAAACCCACAGAATTCCGTTGGGCACCGCTGAGTTCCCATCGGCCTCGCACTGCCCTCCTTACTACTGCTTTTCTTATGCGGGCAGTTCTTCCCTCGCTTGATAGCTTGATAGAGAGCCCGCCCCCCCAGAAGTGTACAGTCCTTCGTTCTCATGTCGTTATCTTGCGTAGCCGACGAAGGCCTGCCAACATCAAGCGTGGAATGTTATGAAGATCCTACTGGTTGAAGATTCCCGCCTTGAACGACACAAGACTAGCCGTTACCTAACCGACTGGCGACTCGATTTTGTCGCTGTCGAAAGCGGGACAGAAGCCGTCACCCTGTTGGAAGGTTCCGAACCTCCCAACATGGTTTTGCTCGATTGGATGCTACCTGATCTCGACGGCATCGACGTCTGCCGCCGCATCAGAACCATTGGAGCGCGAGGGCCCTACGTCTACATCGTAATGCTGACGGCGAAGAGCCTCAAGCAGGATCTATTAATTGCCATGGCAGCCGGTGCCGACGACTACCTGGCCAAGCCGATAGATCCATCGGAATTGCGGGCCCGAATTATGGCGGGCAGGAGAATCCTGGAACTGCAGCAGTCCCTACGTTTCGCTGCCACACACGACTTCCTGACCAACCTGTTGAACCGCTCAGAAATACTGGCAGCGATTGACAAAGAGCGTTCGCGCGGTGGACGAGAGGGGAAACCCACCACGATCATTATGGCCGACATCGATCACTTCAAGCGCATCAACGATTCCCTCGGTCACGCGGCAGGCGATGAGGTTTTGAAAGAAGTGGGCCGCAGGTTAAAGTCCGACTTGCGCCCCTACGATGTCGTGGGACGATACGGTGGCGAGGAGTTCCTCATCATCTTACCTGGTTGCGATTTGACCACAGGTGCTCGCCGCGCTGACGAGCTTCGTAACCTGGTCGCGAAAGATCCGATTTTCACTCCCTTTGGCACAACTACCGCCACTGTCAGTCTGGGGGTTACCGCAGCATTCAACCGTGAATGCCCGGTGTCAGATCTTCTGCGCGAAGCCGATGTGTGCATGTATGCTGCCAAGAAGAAGGGAAGAAACCGCGTCGAATGCCTTTCCGCTAAAACTCGCCAGAAGGGTGCGGGTCAGCGTTGAAAAGAGCGCTCTGGGACCATCTCTTTCTCTCCTCCCGTCAACGAATGGCGAGGATGGGAGGTGGAGCATCTTGAAAACTAGCCCTGCATAGTTGCAACAAGTAAAGATCGGCGCGAGGAACGCTCTGGTCTCGTTACTGGACAAGATCGAACTATGGTGGACCGTCTATGTGGACGTCGCGGACCCCGAACAAGTTGACGTAGGAGCAATCGTGCCGGGCAAGTCAATCGGACTGAG